>Ga0081606_1000054_pt1 | contig 108332 bp, 75 predicted proteins | sample EareggfetidaYelm_FD_71127 | JGI IMG/M metagenome (GOLD analysis project Ga0081606, IMG submission 71127) | Earthworm egg capsule microbial community from the University of Washington, USA - E. fetida Yelm (SPADES assembly) (version 2) | ecosystem: Host-associated > Annelida > Reproductive...
TGGAAAACCCGGAAAGAGATCATTGATCAATCTCTACATCTTACCCTGTAGCAAGTCAGCTAATTTCTAACTCAATTCGAAGCCCGTCAAGTAGTCTCATCGCGATTGTATTGCAATCTACATAAGCCCGCACTCAAGCCAATCAGAAAAAAACATTTCTTCCCGTGAAAAAACCCATTGATAATAAACCAATTTTTCACATATCCCTTTCATACCCTTACTCCACTATGTAGTACTTTTGTCCAATGCTAGAAAAGATCAAATCGCTCGCCCGGCAATACGCCCCCGAGTTTATTGATATACGCCACCACCTGCACGCCAATCCCGAACTCAGCTACCAGGAATTTGAAACAGCCCGCTTCGTACAGGACAAACTGCTGGCTTTCAATATCCCCTTTGAAATAAAAGCCAGCACCGGCGTGATCGGTCTCATTAAAGGAAAAAATCCGGACACCAGGATCGTCGCCTTACGTGCTGATATGGACGCCCTCCCTATACAGGAAGAAAATAATATCCCCTATAAATCCACGCGTACAGGTGTGATGCATGCCTGCGGTCACGATGTGCATACAACCTGCCTGCTGGGCGCCGCCAAAATATTGAATGAAACAAAGAATGACTGGGAAGGAACGGTCAAACTGATCTTTCAGCCGGGTGAGGAAAAAAATCCCGGGGGGGCCAGCCTGCTGATCAAAGAAGGCGTATTGGAAAATCCAAAGCCAGCTTCCATTTTCGGATTACACGTCCACCCAGGCCTTGCCGTCGGTAAAATGAGTTTCCGCAGTGGCAAGGTCATGGCCAGTGCAGATGAGTTGTATATCACCGTCAAAGGCAAAGGCGGACATGCGGCCTCACCCCACTTGTGTATCGATCCGATCCTGATCGCATCGCACCTGATCATTTCTTTGCAACAGATCGTGAGCCGGAATAACAATCCGCACAATCCTACCGTATTGTCCATCACTGCCATACACGGAGGTTCCACCACCAATGTAATCCCCAATGAAGTAAAACTCATGGGCACCTTCCGCGCAATGGATGAAGAATGGCGCTTCAAAGCCCATGATCTCATGCGCAATATGGCCACCAATCTCGTTAAAAGCATGGGTGGAGAAATCGACCTCCATATTGACGTTGGCTACCCATCTGTCTACAACAACGAAGCGCTCCATGAGCTTGCACGTGACAAAGCCAGTGCGTTCATCGGTGCAGGCAATGTAGAAGAAACAGAAAAACGAATGGGCGCCGAAGACTTCGGCTACTACTCCCAGCAAATTCCCGGCTGCTTCTTCCGCCTCGGCGTCATGAACACTGAAAAAGGTATCACCTCCAATGTTCATACCCCCACCTTCAATATCGATGAATCCGCAATTGAACTGGGCATGGGAATGATGGCCTGGCTGGGAGCAACTACGGATGTCCGCTGATCGCTGACCGTTGGCCGGATCGATGGGCGATGTACACCAGATAAATTACAAATGAAGCCTTCTATTGAAAGAAGGCTTCATTTGTAATAATATAATTTCGATTTGATATCGGCCATCGATCCGGTCAAAGACCAACGAACTCCCCCATGCAGCGTTTCCCCCCATTCCACTGTCATCGCCCAAAATGACCCAATGCGTTTAAGACTATCAGCTTTTTTCCTGGCATTTACGGCAATACTGTTGTCTTGCTCAAAAGATGATGAAAACTTTTCGCAGCCGGCTACTGTCATTTCATTACAGTCAACCATTGGACTGAAAAACTCGAATTCGGCCACTTTGCGTTTTGATGAAGTAGTGTCGGACAGCCGCTGCCCCGCAAATGCTTTGTGCGCCTGGGCCGGGATCGCTATCGTGAAATTTACACTTAAAGACGGCCTTGAGGAATTTCCATTCATGCTGTCCCTGATGCCCGGTTATCCAAAACAAGACACCATCATCAAAGGATACCATATCGAATTCTTTGATCTGAACCCCTATCCCGGCCTTTCAACAGAGCTCGCGGGTAAACAAAATGTTCAGGCAGAAATGAAGATCCACCAGCTCAGGTGATCACCCCCGCTCCTTCCGGAAACGCAGATCCGCAAATGCAATCAGCGTGAATACAACGAAATAAATAATCGAATTGACCTCATGCGCATTTAAAAAACCCTGCTGCGCAGACACTCCGGATTTTGTATAACTGATGAAAGGAAATGCATACGGCACTTTATCAATATGCTCCCAGCTTACAATGATCAGCGCGGATACAAGAAATACCATTCCAATCCCGATCGGCACAATAAAATTCCTGAACCGCAAACTCAACCAGTATTGAATGGCAATGATGGCCAGCAATGAAACAAATGATTTAACGATGAACTTAAACAGCCGCGCCCATCCAACAGCACTTTCCAGGAATGTATACTTTGGATGCAAAACGTCCGACAAAACGCCAGCCATCAGCATAAAAAAATTAAAACTCACAAACAATATCACCACCATCGCAATGATGGAAATATATTTTGAAAAGAAAATATTGCCTGTCGACAACGGCGATGCAAAAACCTGTTTCCACGTGTTATTCTTATACTCGATCTGCGGGATCAAACTACAGGTCAGTATTACAAACATCGGCAATAAGAAAACCGAAAAGCTCTGCCACCCCTCCATGAAATGCGTACGCCATGGATCAACGGCCATACGCGCATAATTTCTATCCGGCTTTATCGTATAGATCAAAAAAAAGATGACCGGTATAAACGCCGATCCCACAAGACAAAGCCAGAAGGCCGCACTTCTCCTGGCTTTGATCATTTCCGCTTTGATTGCAATAACCAGGCTCATGAATTTTTACTTGTTATGTCAATGAATAATTGCTCCAGATCATTTTGCTGCGGATAGATCGAATACACATCCAACCCCTCATTCACCAGCAGGCGATTGATCGCAGCCGTTTGCTCTTTGCCTTCATATGGCATCATTATCAACTGCCCGCTCTCCTGCAGTTTGTATTGACTTGCCAGCAACGAAAATGCTTTCCCGTTATCACTCGTCTCTATCTCCAGCATGCTCTGACGTGTTTTCATCTGCTGCAATTCCTGCAACGGTCCCTGGAACAACATCCTTCCCTTATGAATAATACCAACATGCGTTGCCATCTTTTCCACTTCAACCAATATATGACTCGACACTATCACGGTTGTTCCATGCTCACGATTCAGTTGTTTGATCAGTTCCCTGATCTCTATGATCCCATTGGGATCAAGACCGTTTGTTGGCTCATCCAGTATCAGCAATTCAGGTTGTGGCAGCAGCGCAAGCGCAATAGCCAGGCGTTGCCGCATTCCCAGTGAAAACTGCTTCGCCCTTTTCGAACCTGTTCCCTGCAGACCGACCAATTGCAATACATCTTCCACCCGCTGGCGCGTTGTTTTATATATCAACCGGTAAATTTCCAGATTTTCTTTTGCCGTGAGATGAAGATAAAGCGAAGGCTGCTCGATCAGCGATCCGAGCCTTCTCAAGATCTCAAGGCGGTGCGGACCAAACTGCTGCCCGAAGACCTCGAGCGTTCCCTGCTGGTTTTTCAGCAAACCCAGCAATAACCTCAATGTCGTGGTCTTTCCAGCCCCGTTGGGACCGAGAAAACCGTAAATGCTTCCCCCCGGCACCTCAAGATTTACATCATCCAGGGTTTTCGCGCCATTCCTGAATGAATAACTCAGATTAGTGGTTTTGACGACAATATTATCGGCCATAACTGTTTTGTTGCCTTGAAATTCTTCAAAGCAACTGATAAATCAAAATTTTAGGCTACCGCCCGTAACAAATCATTCGGATTTTAATTCCGTAAATTGCAGCCCGATCCCGGGAAGTCAAAATGCAAAAGTAAAAAGTAAAAAATCAATCTTTCTGGCCGGAGATCTTACGGCCTCCGCTCTTTTTTAATTTTTACTTCTGAATTTTGACCTGTTGAGTCTGATCAACCCGGATTCGCTTTTAACAATAAACTATGCAAAAAGACGCAAGAAAACAACAGGCCCTCGAGTATCATGCCAAAGGAAGGCCGGGAAAAATAGAAGTAGTTCCTACGAAAGAAACCAAAACACAACGAGATCTTTCCCTTGCTTACTCTCCCGGTGTGGCAGAGCCTTGTAAGGAAATTGCTGCCAACAAAGAAAATGTTTACAAATACACGGCAAAGGGAAACCTTGTTGCAGTGATCAGCAACGGAACAGCAGTACTCGGTCTTGGTGATATCGGCCCCGAAGCCGGCAAGCCCGTGATGGAAGGAAAAGGAGTTTTGTTCAAAATATTCGCGGACATCGACGTATTCGATATAGAGATCGATGAAAAAGATCCCGAGAAGTTTGTACAGATCGTAAAAGCACTGCAGCCCACTTTTGGTGGCATCAACCTGGAAGATATCAAGGCACCGGAATGTTTTTATATCGAACAGGAATTAAAAAAACAGCTCAGCATTCCCGTAATGCACGATGACCAGCATGGAACTGCAATCATCAGCGCAGCAGCCCTGCTGAATGCACTTGAGATCCAGAAGAAAAAGATCGATCGCGTGAGATATGTGGTAAATGGCGCGGGAGCCGCAGCAATGGCTTGCGTACAGCTCTACGTTGCACTTGGAGCAAAGCCGGAAAACTTCATCATGTTCGACCGTAAAGGAGCGATCCATAAAGACCGCGACGATCTTGACGAACTGAAAGCAAAATTCGCCTTCGCCAAAGGCGATATCACGCTGGATGATGCGATGAAAGATGCCGATGTTTTCATCGGCCTCAGTGCAGGAAACACTGTTACGCAATCCATGGTCAAAGCCATGGCAAAAAATCCGATCGTTTTCGCAATGGCCAACCCTGATCCGGAAATCAGCTGGGAAGATGCAACTGCCGCGCGCAAGGACATTATCATGGCAACCGGCAGAAGCGATTATCCTAACCAGGTAAATAACGTGCTCGGGTTCCCTTATATCTTCCGTGGCGCACTGGATGTGAGAGCAACAGGCATCAACGAAGAAATGAAACTTGCGGCCGTAAGAGCTCTTGCAGATATGGCCAAGACACCGGTTCCCGATATTGTGAACATGGCTTATAACGAGAAAGAAATTTCATTCGGCCCAAGCTATATTATTCCAAAACCACTTGACCCGCGTTTGCTTTCCACCGTTTCCCCGGCAGTAGCAAAAGCTGCCATCGAAAGTGGCGTGGCCCAATACCCGATCACTGATTGGGATGGCTATGTTGCCGATCTCGAAACACGTCTCGGCCAGGCCAACCAGGTAATGCGAATTGTCGGTAACAAAGCCCGGATGGAGCCAAAACGCATTGTGTTTGCGGAAGCCGATAATATAAAGATCCTTAAAGCCGCTCAGATCGTATTTGACGAAGGCATCGGCTACCCGATCCTGCTGGGCAATGAAGAAAAGATCCGTAAGATCGCTGCGCACTATAAGATCGATATTGATGGTCTGCCCATCCTCGATCCGCGTGATGAAAGCACAGAAGAAAAAAGAAACCAGTATTCAGAGATCTTCTTCAATAAAAGAAACCGCAAGGGCTTCAATGTGTATGAAGCAAAGAAGATCATGCGGGACCGCAACTACTTCGGTTGTATGATGGTGGAATGCGGTGACGCAGATGCCATGATCTCCGGTCTTACCAAAAACTATCCCGACACGATCCGCCCGGCGCTCCAGATCATTGGCACCGAAGAAGGCGTGAATAAGATCGCGGGAATGTATCTTATGCTTACCAAAAAGGGGCCGCTTTTCCTCGCGGATACAACGGTCAACTTCAACCCGACTGCGGAGGAACTCGCAGAGATCACCCTGCTGGTGGCAAAAGAAGTCAGACAATTCAACATGATCCCGAGGATCGCCATGCTGGGTTACTCCAACTTTGGCAGCAGCGATTCCCCTGAAGCCAGACTTGTTGCTGAAGCCCGCAGGATCGTGAAAGGCAAAATGCCTTCCCTGATCGTTGACGGCGAAATGCAGGCCAATATGGCCTTCAGCAAGGAACTGCTGAAGGAGAATTATCCGTTCTCCGAACTGGTAGGCCAGGATGTAAATACCCTGGTATTCCCCAATCTCGCGTCGGGCAATATCACCTACAACATCCTCAAAGAACTGGGTGCTGCGGATGCCATTGGCCCTGTATTGCTCGGTCTGAAAAAACCGGTACATGTATTGCAGTTAGGTAGCTCTGTGCACAGCATTGTGAACATGTCGCTGATCGCCGTGGTGGATGCACAGATCAAATGCAAAACATCTTCCACGGAGGAATTGGTAGAGCGGTCGGGTTGGTGGAAGAAGTTTAAGAAAGTAAGTAAAGACCTGTAGGAAGGTTTGGGAGGTTTGAAAAGTTTGATAGGTTTGAGAGGTCCACGAATCTCCAAAACCTATCAAACTTCTCAGGCCTGTCAAATCTTAACGTTAGACCATTAACCAAACTCATTTAACATCTTTCCATGACCATCATCAAAGACCTCGGCCGTTACCTGACCATGCTCAGAGGTATGTTTACACGACCGGAGAATGGCAAAATGTACTGGAAAGAATTCATGCGCCAGTGTTCGGATATAGGCATCGGCTCGCTGGGCATTGTGGGTATTATTTCCGTCTTTATTGGCGCGGTATCAACGCTGCAGACGGCTTATCAGCTGGTCAGCCCGATCATTCCGCCGTCTACCATTGCGCAGATCGTGCGGGATACGGTGATCCTGGAATTTGCGCCAACGCTTACCTGTATCGTACTCGCAGGTGTGGTAGGCAGTAAGATCGCCAGTGAACTTGGTAATATGCGGGTGAGTGAGCAGATCGATGCTCTCGAGATCATGGGGATCAATACAAAATCTTACCTCGTAATGCCCAAGATCCTCGCTGGCTTGCTGATGATCCCTTTCCTTGTGATGCTGGCGATGACGCTCGGCATCTGGGGTGGCCGCCTCGCCGGCAGCATGACCGGTATACTTTCCACCGAAACATTTGACAAAGGCCTACGGCAAAGTTTTGTCCCCTATAACGTATTCTTTGCCCTGGCAAAATCATACACATTCGCATTCATCATTGCCAGCGTACCTGCTTACTATGGCTATTATGTAGAAGGTGGCGCGCTTGAAATCGGTAAGGCAAGTACAAAAGCTGTGGTGGTGAGTTGTATCTTGTTGTTGTTTGCGGATTATGTGTTATCGGCGTTGTTGTTGTAACCAGGCCAAGTTTCAGCGGTTCCACAAGTTCAAAGATTGCTGCCGCGGATTGTGGGACTCAGGTTTTTGAAACTGCTGTTACAGGAAGAACCTATGAAACTTTTGAAACCTTTTAAACCTTTCTTTGTCGCTCATGATTGAAATAAAAAACCTCAGGAAAAGTTTTGCTGACAAAACGGTCATCCAGGATGTAACTGCCACAATGAAAGCGGGGCAGTGCAATCTGATCATTGGTTCCAGCGGAAGTGGCAAAACGGTGTTGATGAAGTGCCTTGTCGGGCTTTTTCAGCCTGACAGCGGCGAGATCCTGTACAACAAGAAGAACTTTGTGATGATGAGCGATGAGGAAAGAAAGGAGATCCGCAAAGAGATCGGTATGCTGTTCCAGGGTTCTGCATTATTCGATAGCCAGACAGTTGAACAGAACGTAAAATTCCCGTTGGATATGTTTACCAGCGATTCAGGTGCAGAAAAGCTGAGAAGGGTAAACGAAGTGCTCGAACGGGTGAAGCTGGTTGATGCCAACAGAAAATTCCCCTCCGAGTTAAGTGGTGGTATGAAAAAGCGTGTCGCTTTGGCTCGCGCCATTGTACTCAATCCAAAATACCTGTTCTGCGATGAGCCCAACTCCGGTCTCGATCCGCAGACCTCCCTGGTGATCGACAAACTTATCCAGGAAGTGACCACGGAATACAACATTACCACCGTGATCAATACCCACGACATGAACAGCGTAATGGAGATCGGTAATTATATCCTTTATATGTACCAGGGCAACAAGGAATGGGAAGGAAGTAACAAAGAAATAATCTTCTCCAAGAACAAACGTCTCAACGAATTCATCTTCGCCTCCGACTTCCTGCGGGACGCTAAGGAAATGAGAATGCTGGAAGAAACGGGGAAGATCCCGGAGAATAGGAATATGGATGATATGATCAAGTGAGCGATGATCGAGAGGCAGATCGATGGCAGATGGCCGAAGGCGTGTTATCATAAAATCTTTATAAAAAGGAAGCTGCCGAATGCCGGAGGGCTTCCTTTTTTGTTCAGCCTGAACCCGGATGCTTTTGGCTCGAGACACCGGCCTTTTATACGTTTTTTTAGAAATTTCCAATATCACGCCTTCGGCCATCTGCCAAAGGTCAACGGGAACGTTTCCGGACAACGGTCAACGGACAGCGGACAACGTAACTCCAAATCCCTTACTTTTGCCAAACTTTTTTACCCCGAAAAACTAAATTTTCATGAGTGTACTCGTAAATAAAAAATCCAGGATCCTGGTGCAGGGTTTTACCGGAACAGAAGGTACTTTCCACGCTACGCAAATGATCGAATATGGTACACAGGTAGTAGGTGGCGTAACTCCCGGTAAAGGCGGCTCAACGCACCTCGACCGGCCCGTTTTTAATACCGTAGCCGATTGTGTAAAAAAGACAGAAGCTAACGTGAGCATCATCTTCGTACCACCGGCATTTGCTGCTGACGCGATCATGGAAGCCGCTGAAGCCGGTGTCGAACTGGTGGTCTGCATCACGGAAGGTATTCCTGTGCAGGACATGGTGAGAGTGAAGAATTATTTAGTAACCACCAATACCCGCCTGATCGGGCCAAACTGCCCTGGTGTGATCACCGCCGGCGAATGCAAGGTTGGTATCATGCCCGGATTTGTGTTCAAACAAGGCCGTATCGGCATCGTTTCCAAATCAGGCACATTGACTTACGAAGCAGCGGATCAGGTAGCAAAAGCCGGTCTCGGCATTTCTACCGCGATTGGTATCGGCGGTGACCCGATCATCGGCACCCCTACCAAAGATGCAGTTGCCCTCCTGATGGCTGACCCTGAGACTGACGCGATCGTTATGATCGGCGAGATCGGCGGCGGCATGGAAGCAGAAGCAGCCCGCTGGATCAAAGAAAACGGCAACAAAAAACCCGTGGTAGGCTTTATCGCCGGCCAGACCGCTCCCGCAGGCCGCCGTATGGGCCACGCCGGCGCAATCGTTGGCGGCGCAGACGATACAGCTGCCGCAAAAATGAAGATCATGTCAGAATGCGGCATTCATGTAGTCAGCAGCCCGGCTGATATCGGTAAGAAAATGGCTGAAGTATTGAAGAAATAAGCCCCGCCCCGAGGGAAAAGGCTTAGAACATAATAAGAAAAGGAAAGTCAAATTGTAAAGAACATAGAGTTCGTTTACGATTTGACTTTCCTGCTTTATCGTACTCAGCAGGGCGAAACAATATTTGAAACTTTAGGATGGTTATGTGTAGCCGCCAGGCTACACATTGGTTTCGCAGAAACCATACGCTTACAAAATGATGAATATACCGATTCACTAAAAAAGCCCCGCCGATGTTTCCATCGCGGAGCTCCGTTTTGATCCATATGTGAACGTCAACTATTCTTACCTGTAGTTTCTGATATACCTTTCCAGTTCCGCTTTAGTATCTGAAAAACTGAACACGCCAAACACCACATCATAATTCCTTTTATCCACTGCAGAACCATATGCTTGTTTCGCCAACTCCAGTTTATTATTCTCAAAGCTGAACAACAGCAATAACTCTTTCACCTGTGCCGCACTTACGGCATTGTTCTTTACAATGTTCAGCGCGGATTTCAGTTTGTTGCTTTCCAGCCATTCTTTATCGATCTGTTTTAATACATTGTCAAAATCACGGTCACTCATTCCCACAGCATATCCCTCATGCTGATCATATCCACCCCATGAGCCGCCTCCATTGTTATAGCCATAACCATCACGGTCATCCTGCATATAACCTTTCCTGATCTTTGATTCAGACATACTGATCCGGTCATTTCGCTCTACTGTAATTACCAGGTGTGTGTTATTTTTCATTGAAATGGTCGTGTTGTACACCATGTCATATTTTCTTCCGAATAAACTGAACACGCCACTGTTTCTCTCGCGGTATACTTTGACCTGGTGTGAACCCTTATCAATACCCTGCAGCATAATGCCATTATCATTAGGCTCAAAACGCTTTCCATCGAGTATCATAACAATGTTTGACCTGTCAACCGATTTAACGGTAAGGATCGTGTTATTCTTTGCAGCAAATACGGCAATACTAAAGAATAAAGAAGCAACAAGAGTAAAGATCGTTTTCATATATTTTCATTTAAAGATTGAATTCAACATCGAATTCGCTGAAAATATTTCAAAGCATATGCCATCGTGCCAAAAAACGACCGAACGAAAAGTTAAGTCGATTTTTAATTGAATGAAATACAGTGCAGATAAGGATTGTATGCGATTGTTATTTATTGTTAATGCAATTTGTCATCAACATAAAGATGATTGTGCAACAAGTGATTTCTGTTAATGAAAATAAAGATTTTGAAGCCCGTTAAACTCTCCGGATAAACATAAGTCTGAGTGATCCTCTGCAATAAGATCAAAGACCATATGCCGCATTTTACATACAACTCATCTTCATAAATAAGCACCTGGCAACAGACTAAACATGTTCAACCCGCGTTATCCGCCTGATCTCCCTCCCTGCTTATCCCCCTTATGTAAATAAACACAAACCTGCATCCTATCCCTGCACAAGATTTTTTAACTTGTACTCAAATTAACCCTAACCATGAAGCGATTCAGTCTATTTACCGTATTCGCCGCCTTATTCATTTTTATAACTATGGACGCCAGTAGCCAGACACCAATCAGGAACTATGAGCCAGCCTGGAAAAAGGTTGAAGATTTTGTTAAAAAGAACCTGCCGGCCTCTGCATTGACCGACGTAAAGAAAATCTACGTCCAGGCAAAACAGGATAAACAGGATGCACAGGTGATCAAGTGTCTTGTTTACATGAACAATCTTCAGTACGACACAAGGGAGGAAAATGACAAGCTTTCAATTACAGAACTGGAACTGGAAATACCCGGAACAACCGGGGCGGTAAATGCCTTGCTGAACAGTCTTCTCGCAACCCGATACTGGGATTATTTCCAAAGCAACCGCTGGCGGTTGTATAACCGTACCCAAACGGTAGATTTTAAAAAAGAAGATATTGCCACATGGACAGCACAGGATTTTCATCAGAAGATAAGCAGTCTTTATACCCTCAGCCTGAGGGAGAAAATACTGCTTCAGCATACATTGCTGAAGAATTATCAAGCAATCATAGATAAGGGAAATATGCGGCATCTGAGGCCAACCCTATACGATCTGCTGGCGTTTCAGGCACTGAATTATTTTTCCAACGATGAACGGGATATTTACAAACCTGCCTATTCCTTCGAAATCAACCAGGCATCAGCTTTTGATCCGGCAGCTGATTTTATCCATCGCCGTTTTGAAACAAAAGATACTTCTTCGCTATACTACAAGGCATTATTGATCCTTCAGGACCTTCTTGCATTTCATTTAAATGATGAGAAGCCGGATGCATTGATCGATGCTGATATCCTCCGGTACCAGTTTGTCCGATCAAAATCAACACATCCCGATAAAGACCAATTGTATTTCTATGGCATTAATCATATCGCGCATCAATATGAGAGCCTTCCGGCGGCTGCGCAAGCCTGGTATCTTGTTGCGGAATACCATAACCAGTTAGCCACTTCTTATGAAGCACTTGGTGACACCAGCAATCGCTATGAAAAAATAAAAGCAAAAGAACTCGCTGAGAAAACTGCATCCCAAAAAGATTCTTCCCAAGGAAAGATGAATGCGATAAATCTGCTTCAGCAACTCAATCAGCCCACACTGGGGTTCAGCATAGAACAGGTGAATCTGCCGGGTAAACCCATTCGCGCACTTATCGAGTACACCAATCTCCGGTCAGTTTATTTCCGCATTATCAAGGCAACGCCCGAGATAAAAAAACTAATGGAGCAATATGATGATAATTACTGGAAACCAATGGCAGCAGCAGCTCCCATCCGCAGCTGGACACAGGATATTCCTGATACAAAAGACCTCCAACTTCACCGGGTGGAAATAAAGGTAGATGCCCTTCCCACAGGTGAATACTTTCTGCTGGCTTCATCCAATGAGTCATTTATTACCGGTCCGGCACTTACGGCAGCCGAAAACTTTTTTGTATCAGCGATCAGCTATGTCAACAGCCAGCAAGACTACTTTGTGCTGAACCGGGACAATGGTCAACCACTGCGCAATGCAAGTGTACAGGTATGGGAACGCGAGTATGACTATTCCACTTCGCTATATAAGAAAAACAAAGGCCCTGTATATAAAACCGATGATAATGGTTATTTCCGGTTGAAACCGCAGGCGCCTAAGTCCGCCAGGTCATCAGCATACCAGTATACAATCGAGATTACTACCAAAGATGATCATCTTTTTTTAGATGGATATAGTTCAGAATATTTCAACAGGAACCGTGCGAACGCGGCGCTTACCAGTATATTCCTTTTCAACGATCGGGGGATCTATCGCCCGGGGCAAACTGTTTATTTCAAAGGGATCGTCCTTACAAAAGATGGATCGACCACACGATCAACCATCCAGACAAACTATTCCACCACCGTCTACCTTCAAAACCCAAATGGAGAGAAGTTGGATTCTGTGAATGTCAAAACAAATGAGTTCGGATCATTCTCCGGGAAATTCCAACTTCCGGCAACCGGGCTTACCGGTAATTTCTCCATTGCATCAAAAAAAGAACACTTATATAAATCCTTTTCAGTAGAAGAATATAAACGCCCGAAATTTTTTGTTGAGTATGAGCCGCTGAAAGGTTCGTACCGGGTGAATGATCCGATAGAAGTGACTGGCACCGCAAAAGCATATGCCGGAAACAATATCAGCGGAGCAAATGTAAAGTACCGTGTGGTAAGAGAAGTACGCTTCCTGTATCCGTGGATGTTCTCAAGGATCTGGCAGCCTGCAGGCGAACCAATGGAGATCACACAGGGAGAAACAACAACTGATGCGGACGGGAAATTCAGGGTAAAATTCACTGCCATCCCTGATCTGAAGATAGATCAGAAAACAGATCCCGCCTTTGACTATGTTGTATACGCAGACATTACAGATATCAACGGCGAAACAAGAAGCGGACAGAAAAATATTTCTGTAAGTTACAAAGCACTGCTGCTGAGAGTGACCATACCCGATGAAATGCCGGCGGACAGTCTCAATAAGATCTCCATCAGCACTGAAAATAACAATGGTGAATTTGAATCCGCGTCAGTAACTGTAAAGATCTCCAAACTCAAAGCAGAGAACAGGCTGATCAGGAAAAGACTCTGGCGGCAACCGGATCAATTCGTGTATACAAAGGAAGAATATCTGAAGTATTTTCCTTATGACAAATACAACAACGAAAGCGATCCTTCTACCTGGCAAAAGGAAAAACAGGTGCTGGAAAAAACTGATTCAACGGTAGAAGACAAACCATTCAGGCTTGATGGCATGATCGCTGAATCCGGCGTTTATATCATTGAAGTTTCTGCAAAGGATAAAGATGGAAAAGAGATCAAAGAAGTAAAATATGTTACACTGTATGACAGTAAAAGCAACAAACCAGAGATCGCTACCTATTTTACAGCAACTGATCCTCAGCCAACAGAACCCGGTCAGAGCACAACGGCAGAAATTGCAAGCAGTGCTGACAACTTGTTTGTTATTCAGCAGACCGATAAACGGATAACCGTTGACAGCTTTACATCCAGCTTTAGCTTTTTAAAACTTGATAACGAAAAAAAGAAAGTAACCATTACGGCAACCGAAGCCGATCGCGGTGGTTATGGTTTGAGCTGGGCCTTTGTTAAGCACAACCAGCTTTTTGCAAAGACCAACACGGTCTATGTTCCCTGGTCAAATAAAGAGCTGAATATCGTATATGCCAGCTACCGCGATAAAACATTGCCCGGAAGTAAAGAACAATGGCGGCTGAAAATCTCCGGCGTAAAAGGTGAAAGACTTGCAGCTGAAATGCTCGCCGGAATGTATGATGCATCGCTTGACCAGTTTGCTGACGGTGGCTGGCGCGAACCCGGCATATGGCCGGTCTATTCCCAGCGATTTGTACTGCAGTCAGCGGATAACTTCAAAGCGATCATGTCCCGGAAGCGGGAAATTCCGCAGCTCTATCAGCAGGAAGTGAACAAGGAATACGACAACCTGATATTTGGGCAAGCCGGCATGTTTACCACCGGCAATGGATGGATGGGTGGTGGATATAAAACATATAATTCTTATGGTTATACTAACCGCTTTGCAATGGCAAAAGCCGCACCAGGCATGGTCTCAGGCCAATTTGATACAGTGCCGCAAACAGACGCCAACGATCCTTCAAAGGTGATACGATATACAGTTACCCAACGCAATGCTGGTGTGATAGCGCCCGCTCCTCTTGCCGAAAACAGATCCGCTGAGGCCTCAAACGAAGAAATGTCCAGAAATGAAGCTTCTCAAAATGATGGGACCGGAGCAGGCAATATCCAACCCCGCAAGAACTTCAACGAAACAGCCTTCTTCTTCCCTGATCTGAAAACCGACAGCACCGGCACCATCGAATTTTCCTTCACAATGCCCGAAGCACTGACCAAATGGAAATTCCAGGCACTCGCACATACAAAAGATCTCGCTTTCGGTTACAGTTCAAAAGAGATCGTTACACAGAAAGATCTGATGGTGCAGCCCAACGCTCCCCGCTTCCTTCGTGAAGGAGATCAGTTGGTCTTCAATACAAAAATTGTCAACCTTTCTGACAAAGAATTGAGCGGTAATGCGGAACTGCAACTGTTTAATGCAAGCAGCAATCAACCTGCAGATATCCTATTCAATCTTACTGAAAAAAATAAATCCTTTAAGATTGCGCCAGGGCAAAGCACGGTTGTATTCTTCCCGCTGAACATTCCCGCATCTTATACTGATGCACTAACGTGGAGAGTGGTTGCCAAAGCTGAAAACTTCAGCGACGGCGAAGAAAATGTACTCCCGGTTCTGAGCAATCGCATGCTGGTCACAGAAACGATCAGCTTACCGATGCGCGGCAATGGCACAAAGAATTTCTCTTTTGATAAATTAAAACAATCAGGTAACAGCAGTACGCTGCAACAGCATTCCCTGACTGTTGAATACACATCCAATCCGGTTTGGTATGCCGTTCAGGCATTGCCTTACCTGATGGAGTATCCTTATGATTGCGCAGAACAAACATGGAATCGTTATTATGCCAATTCACTTGCATCATCCATTGCAAACTCAGCACCGAAGCTGAGGCAATTGTTTGATCGCTGGAAGACCACAGACACGGCAGCATTGATCAGCAATCTGCAAAAGAACCAGGAACTTAAATCGATTCTGCTCGAAGAAACGCCTTGGGTACTCGATGCAAAAACAGAAACGCAGCAAAAGCAGAACATCGCGCTGTTGTTCGACATGATCCGTATGAGCAGCGAACTGAATGGCGCATACGAAAAACTGAAACAATTGCAAAGCAGCAATGGCGGCTTTGTATGGTTCAGCGGCGGACCGGATGACCGCTATATGACGCAATATATTGTTACCGGCATCGGTCATCTGATGAAACTAAAAGGCACTGCAAATGGCCAGGAAGCAAAGCTCAAACAGATCCTGCAAAAAGCAATACCTTATCTCGACAGAAAGCTGAAAGAAGATTATGATGATCTTATTAAGCATAAAACTGATCTCAAAAAATACGTTCCTTCTTATAATGAGATCCAGTATTTCTATGTGCGCAGTTTCTTCCCGGAATACAAAGTAGAGAATGCATCGATGACGGCATATAATTACTTCAGATCACGTTTACCCGTTGAATGGACAAAGAGAAATAAATACATGCAGGGAATGACGGCGCTCGCATTGCATCGTCTGGGTGATAAAATAACCCCTGTTGCCATTCTGAAATCGCTGAAAGAAACATCCATCAACAATGAAGAACCGGGCATGTATTGGAAAGATGCCAACCGTGGCTGGTGGTGGTATGAATCGCCGATCGAAAGACAGGCTTTACTGATCGAAGCATTCAGCGATATCAGCAATGATACAAAGACTGTAAACGATCTTCGCACCTGGTTGCTGAAGAACAAACAAACCAATAAATGGGAATCAACAAAAGCAACTGCCGAAGCGTGTTATGCATTGTTGCTGCAGGGTACAAAATGGACAAATGAAGAACCTGTCGTATCGCTCAAACTTGGCAGCACAACTATCAGCTCAACAGATAACAAACAGGAGGCAGGCACCGGCTACTTCAGCAGGACGTTCAATGAAACAGAGGTGAAACCGGAGATGGGAAATATCGCCGTTACCGTTTCATCCGCAAGCGCAAGTGCACCATCATGGGGTGGTGTATACTGGCAGTATTTTGAAAATCTTGACAAGATCACTACCGCGGCCACACCATTGCAGCTTCAGAAGAAATTGTTTGTGGAAACCAATTCCGATCGCGGCCCTGTATTAACGCCCGTAAAAGATGGTAGCAAACTGAACATTGGCGATAAGATCAAAGTTCGCATCGAGCTTCGTGCGGACCGGGATATGGAATATCTTCATATGAAAGATATGCGGGCCTCTTCGCTCGAGCCTGTAAACGTATTGAGCAGCTATAAGTGGCAGGGTGGCCTTGGTTATTACGAAAGCACCAGGGATGCCTCCACGAATTTTTTCTTTGACCGCCTGCGCAAAGGAACTTATGTGTTTGAATACACATTATTCGTTACGCACGCTGGTAATTTCAGCAATGGCATAACGACCATTCAGTGCATGTATGCGCCGGAGTTCAGTGCGCACAGCGAAGGAATGAGGATCTCTGTGCAATAAGGCAGGAGATCCCGGAGGTTTCAGCGATTCCGAACCGCTGAAATCTTCGCCCCGCTAAGCAGGCGCTGTTGAATAGCCGCAGGGTTCTGCCTAACCTATGAAACATTTCAACAGCAACCTGTAGTTATTCAGCAATCCCCACGTATATGCCCGATCAGGGTACCGGATAAGCCAATCGTTTTCAATGATTGGCTTATCTTCATTTAATGATATTGCTTCGTTTAGTGGCCGGGTTTTGTATTATGTTGCTGATCTCCTGCACAAGCGTACGTCAGATCAGTGGAATTTACCAGTCATCCGAAACCGGCTCCCAATTAGCGTTGAAGCCCGACAGCAGTTTTGAGTGGATTTATCCGGGTAGCAAGGAGACGGAGATCGGTTCTGGTCAGAATAACCGCAGCCTGCTTTATTTTACCAGTGGCAAATGGTCCATTGATAAAAGACAGCTCGTACTTGTTCCATCGTCCGCCATGGAAAACTTCAGCGCACAGATCGCGGATGATTCCATCAGCCGTTTCACGTCTATCTCATCCATCAATTTCTGGAACCGTTTTGGGGAACAGGTGAAGATCCGCGCCATACGCTTGCCGGGGGCGGCGCTCAAACCCCATTTCGGGAATTCGCTTTATTTCTTCGCGCAGGATTTTCATCGTAAAGACACGCTGATCTTCTACCTGGAAGGATACCGCCCTTTTATGTATCCGGGAACGATCCCTGGCTCTATTGGTGACAATATTCATAAGATCACATTATATGAACCCTATCATGATGCGGGGTTGACTGCGATCCGGGTCAGAGGAAAAAGATTATACATGAACCGCCAGTATTACGTGAAGAACAACTGATCGCTCTGTATTTTTGCTTTATGACAACAGACTTTCTCCTTATCGGCCAGGGCGTTTGCGGCAGCTTTCTTTCTTACTATCTGCAAAAAGAAGGTAAATCTGTGATGGTGCTGGATGATGCCAATCCGGACAGTCCTTCCAGGATTGCGGCGGGGATCATCAATCCTGTTACCGGTCGTCGTCTCGTTACGGTATGGATGGCAGATGAAGTGCTCCCCTATGCCTGGAAAGCTTATGCGGAGATAGGCGCCGATCTCAACGTGCAGGTGATCTCACAAAGGAATATTATCGATTTCTTCCCCAACCCTTTCATGCGGGAAAGCTTCCTGCAAAAGATAGAGACCGGCGATAAATACGTTCATGCTTATCCGGAACAAAATCATTTCAACTCCTTCTTCAACTACGAATTTGGTTGTGGTGAAATAAGACCCGTATACACTGCGCACCTGGAAAGTCTTATCCCTGCCTGGAGATCTGTTTTGCAGAAAGCCGGTTTTTTAAGAGAGGAAAAATTTGATCTTGCATCATTGGAGATCAGTCCCGATAAAGTTGTCTATAAAGATATTACCGCATCAAAGATCATTTTTTGCGATGGCACTTCAAGTTTTGACAATCCATATTTCAGGCAACTGCCCTTCGCCCCCAATAAAGGAGAGGCTTTGATCGCTTCAATACCCGGATTGCCCGATCATAATATTTACAAGAAATCCATGATGATCGTTCCGCTTGCAGAGAAAGATCATTTCTGGGTTGGGGCGAGTTATATCTGGAATTTCGACGATGCCGGTCCTACAAAAGAATTCAGGGATAATACGGAGAATGTATTGAAGTCATGGCTGAAGATCCCGTTTACCATTGTTGATCACCGTTCCGGTTTAAGGCCTGCCACACTTGAACGAAGACCATTCGTCGGCATTCATCCGCTGCATCCTTCAGTTGCTATTTTGAATGGCATGGGAACGAAAGGCTGTTCACTCGGGCCTTTTTTTGCAAAGCAGCTAACTGATCATCTGTTGTATGACCTCCCGATTGCGAAAGATGCCGACCTGAAGCGATTTAGTAAGATTCTCAGCAGGAGGTGATGGGTCCTCTCAAACCTTTCTTCCCCCACTACCCCAGCAACTTCCTCCTCGTCCCCGGATCCTGATTCAACACCCGGCATAACGCGTCGTAGAGTTCCGGCATATTTTCTTTGAGCCCCCTGGGGTTTTCAAAAAATGCTTCCACGCTTACAGCCCAGAATTCATGCATATTGCTGAAGGCATAACTGCGCAGATAGCTGCGGCGTTTGGTAATTACATCGGCCAGTATCTGGCCTGTGCTGGTGGAGAATTTTTCGTAATTAAGTCTGAAATGAAGATCGGCCCCATACTGCGCAAAGAAATTATTATGAAGCAATGCGTGCGCCATTTCATGTACGGCCACATTGATATTATCATGTTTGGGTTTATAGGAATAACCGTAAAGAAAATGTTTCCAGGAAAGATAAATACCATCCGGTGCCACATGACCTATATACAGCTCATCATCATTATCCATGTGATAGGCATCAGCAAGGATATAAATGTCTTTGAAGTAAGAAAGATGATAATCTTTTAAACCAAACGTGACCTGTATGGCAGACGAGCTGACAAGTATAGCAGTGTCTTCATTTTTCTCCAGACCAATAAAATGAAATTTCTTCTGATGCCTGAAGTGATAAACCCTTTTTACAAATTTCTTTTTGAGCTCAACGGGAAGATCATTGAAGAAAGAAAAGACGCTTCCGATAATAAAGGAGTAGTTATTTACAGTCGCATCATCAACCTCAACCTCCTCCACAGGCGGAGCTGATACGGTCGCTGGCACGCGCGCAAATAACTTATTCAGCTTTCGGAGGAATGATGACATAGTAACGTACGGGTTAATTCATAAATGTAATTCACGAACGTGTCAAATGCAAGCGTTCCGCAGCTATTTCACGTGCGTAAATCTACGTTGCGTCAACCACAACGGTCACGCTTCCCACCGGACACCCGACCGGCTGAAGAGATAACGGTAGTTGAGGGAGGAAGATTGTTCCCGGAGATTAGAATCTGTCTTATACAGGCCGAAGGCAAGTGGCCGAATGACTCTTCCTGCAAAAAGCCTGACTTTCCTATCTTTGCGCCCAGTTTTAATCTCTAAGCGACATTCATTTATATATGTACAGAACGAACACCTGCGGCGAACTACGATTGAGCGATACATCTAAACAAGTGACCCTGGCCGGATGGGTACAGACAGTGCGGAAATTTGGAGCGATCACCTTTGTGGACCTGCGCGACCGGTACGGGATCACACAGCTTTTGTTTGGCGAAGATTTGAATAAACAACTGGAAGAAAACCCTTTAGGCCGGGAATTCGTTCTGCAGGCCATAGGTACCGTACAGGAAAGAACGAATAAAAATCCACAGCTGCCAACGGGTGATATTGAGATCATTATCACCTCGTTCAAAGTCCTGAACAAATCTGCCATACCTCCTTTTACCATCCAGGATGATACGGATGGCGGCGACGATCTGCGGATGAAATACCGCTTTCTCGACCTTCGCCGGAATGCGGTGAAAAAAAACATCGAGCTGCGTTATGCCGTAAACCGCGCCGCGCGGAACTACCTGCACGGCAATGGTTTCATGGATATTGAAACCCCATTCCTGATCAAAAGCACCCCGGAAGGCGCCCGCGACTTTGTGGTTCCCTCCCGCATGAACCCGGGCCAGTTCTATGCCCTGCCACAATCACCACAGACATTTAAGCAGCTGCTGATGGTGAGCGGTTATGATCGTTATTACCAGATCGTAAAATGCTTCAGGGATGAAGACCTTCGTGCAGACCGCCAGCCGGAATTTACACAGATCGACTGCGAAATGTGTTTTGTTGAACAGGAAGATATCCTCGCCATGTTTGAAGGAATGGTGAAATCCATCTTCAAAGAAGTGAAAGGAATCGATTATACAGATAAGGTTGAACGCATGACCTGGGAAGAAGCCATGTGGCAATATGGTAATGACAAACCAGATATCCGCTTCGGCATGAAATTGCTGAACCTCAAAAAACCTTCTTCAGTTTATGTCAACCAGCAGGATCAGTCTTCCCTGATAAATGGCGCAGACTTTAAAGTATTTGATGAAGCAGAAACAGTGATCGCCATTGCCGTTCCCGGTTGCAGTGAATACAGCCGCAAACAAACCGATGAACTGACTGATTGGGTAAAACGCCCGCAGATCGGCATGAAGGGTCTTGTATTCATCAAAGTAAATGCAGACGGAACCTATAAAAGCAGCGTAGATAAATTCTATTCAGAAGAAAAACTTAAAGCCATCGCTGATGCAGCAGGTGCAAAACAAGGTGATCTCGTACTGATACTTGCAGGCAATGAAGAAAGAACGCGTAAAGCGGTGAGTGAACTCCGGCTTGAAATGGGCAAGCGTCTCGGCTTCCGTAAAGATGATGAATTCAAACTCCTTTGGGTGCTGGACTTTCCATTGTTTGAATATGACGAAGAAGGCAATCGCTGGGTAGCGCGTCACCATCCATTCACTTCGCCAAAACCTTCGGATATCGAAACGATGATCACCAACACGCCGGTGATTGAAAATGCCGTTGAATATCTCAAGCACCCCTACGCCAATATCAAAGCCAACGCATACGATATGGTATTGAATGGAAACGAGATCGGTGGCGGCTCAATCAGGATCTACCAGCGCGGACTGCAGGAAAGAATGTTTGAGGCATTGGGAATGGACAAAGAAGAACAACTCCATAAATTCGGATTTCTGCTTGGCGCCTTCGAATACGGCGCACCTCCGCATGGAGGGATCGCCTTCGGCTTCGATCGTCTTTGTGCTATACTTGGCGGCAGTGAAAGCATCCGTGACTTTATCGCATTCCCCAAAAACAATAGCGGCCGCGATGTAATGCTGGATGCACCGGCAAGCATTGATCAGAAACAGTTTGATGAGTTGCAGATAAGGTTGGATTTGAAGAAGTGAGGGGAGATGGACGGCAGACCGCCGACCGCGGACATGAACTGTGAAAGAATAGACTTTACCTGAATGAAAATAAAGAGAGGTCTTCTGTTTGGAAGGCCTCTCTTTATTTAACCAACACAGCTTGCTGGTTATAGTATTATCATTGTCCGATGGCCGTTGACCGATTTAAAGCCAGCTCCTGAAAATGATCCTGTAAAAAGAATGCTAAACCGATCAATAACATGCAGGGCCTTCCGGCAAACAATTCCATTACAAACGACCGTCGGCGGTCGCCTTTTTTCCCTCTCCTCAAAACAACCCAAAAACCTTTCTCTCCTTTTTCTTCCGGATGATCAAACCAATAGAACTAACCACATATTCATTCAGCTGAAGTTTCAGGTGAGTATCCTGTTTATAGGGGAATACATCCACCATGAAATCTTCGGGTAGTCCTCCCATTGAATAGTCAAGTTCTTCCACAAAATGTCCTTCGGCACGAAGCTCTTCTGCAAGTTTCTCCAGGTCCCGCATGCGAAAGATCACGGTGTTTCCCGAGTCCAGCGTTTTTTCATTGGAAGAAATATTGTATTCAGTTGTATGAACGGCCCAGGCTCCGGGTTTTAATGTATTCAACTGATTCTTCAGGAAATTGAGCCCCTGATCAATACCACCTAAATGTTCGAAAGAGCAGCTTGACCAGGTGAAATCGTAATCATGCAATGCTGAAGGGATATCATTCATATCAACGGGTTGATATTTGACGTGTTTGCGTAGTGTGGCATCGTCAACAATATTCCTTTTGTTCAGTGATTCAAGACCGAAACAAAGCTGATCGCCATTTGTCCAACCCATTTCCGCACCAGCTTCGGGAAAGATATCTGTTGCAAGAATATCACATCCATATTTTGCCATCAGGGATGGGAGTGGTTCTGAGCCTACGGCAAACACGAGGCCTTTTTTCCCTTTTGCGATGCAGCCACGCTCCCACAATGCCTGAAGAATGTAAACGTACTCCCACTGCTTGCGATGAAAACGCGGCGTCTCCCCGATCTCAGCACACCAGCGAGTGTACCATTCGGTCTGCCAGTCTTTTGCTTTACACAACTCCGATCTGCGTCTGCCTGCATCAAATACAAGGGATGCATTCCATTCACGTTGTTCTTCTGCTATTGCTGTTGCTTCGTTCCACATAAATTATAGTAGGGTTTGATACACTTCAATATATTTCTTTGTATTCTTTTGCCAATCGAACAATTTGCTTCGCATAACAAGGGCTCCGGACATATTTTCCCGTTTGAAACGTTGCATTCCTTCATGGAAAACCCTGGTCATATTTTCTTTTTCAAACGAATTAAAATAGAAAGCCACATCACCGCCGATTTCAGGTAGCGAAGTCCGGTCTGAAAGAAATAATGGTTTACCAAACTGCATTGCTTCCACCACGGGTGCACCAAAGCCTTCGGCTAATGACGGATGTACAAACGCTGAGCAATTCCGCAGGTACCAGCCTTTCTCTCCTTCGGTGATCGGTCCGGGCATATGCACCCGGTCATCTATTCCCATCGACATGGCCTCGCGGCGGATCGACTCCACATAATCACCTTCATCCAAACGGCCAGCAATCACGAGGTCCATTTCCGAATTTTTTACCAGCGACAGCAATACATGATAGTTTTTCTTCCGGTTAACATATCCCATCCCAAACATGAACGGGCGGACTGGACGATATGTCCCAAGCGGACTAGTTGCCTCGTACACTTTATGCGTTCCGTTATGAATAACATATATCGGCCTGTTGCCAACATCACAGTGTTTCAGTACGTCACTTTTACAAAACTCAGAGATACACACGATCGCGTCACTTTTATTGATCAGCGACTGTGTGTACTGCAGGCTCTTTTGCTGTTCTTTCAACGGTTTGCCTTCATGCAGCGGATTGAGATCATGTATCGTCAGCAGGATCTTTGTATCCGGAAACCTTCGCTTGTCCGGCAATATCCTTCCAGACTGGAAAGGAGCATGCCAGATTCTGCATTGTCGAAGAAACGGCTTATAATATCGATGAAACCGCTTCTCAACTATATTATCCGTGTTATTATCAAAAACACCAGATATGTTTTTAGGAATATAATTCCGCACCTTGATACCGTTATCACCCATTGAAAGATGCCACTGCACATAGTTGCCCAGGTTCAGACAATAATAGTATAACCCGGAATTTGGAAAACGCATCAGATCGCAATCAAGTATTACCTCATTCATAATAAAATAGTATTTCTATCGAAAGGGGCAGCAAATGTCATCATAATTCAAGCCACATTCATTTTAACAATCCATTTTTTTAAATTCTTTATGAGATGAAAAAAAAGATTTCGTATCGCGCAACGGTACATGTGAAGTGATTGTCAAGCTCCAGGATCCGGCGTTTGATCTGCCTTGTTGCTGAAGACTGCTTTTCAAACGGTATGGATTTTGCACGGAGTATTCCTTTATCACACTTTCAACCGGACTCCGCTATAATGTTCATCAATTATCTTATATGTTGCAACGAGTCGTGTTCGATTGTGAAAGAATGAAGTATTTTGATACGGGGTTGTATCATTATAGCCTGAATCTCGGAAGGCACCTGCAGATGCAGGCAGATCCGAAGCGTGAGGATATAAGTTTTTTTGTACCTAAGCGGGAACATGGCACCTTCGGTGTCAGCCCACAATATATTACACAAAACTCCCTTCAGAAATTCTACATGCCACCGCTGCAGGGTTTTGATATATGGCATTGCACTTATCAGAGTTCGGCTTACGTGCCGCGCCGCAACAGGCGCATAAAAGTGGTGTTGACCATTCACGATCTCAATTTTATATATGAGAAAAAGGATGAATTAAAGAAGGCGAAATATCTCCGGCATCTTCAGCGTAATATCGATCGTTCGGATGCCATCGTTTGCATCTCGGACTTTTGCAGGCAGGATGTACTGACGTATTGTGACACGGGAACAAAGCCCGTGTACGTGATCTATAATGGTACAAATTCGTTAAAAAGCCCTGAACTTTTCAGTCATTCATACAAACCAGAGAAACCATTCGTTTTCTCACTGGGTGTCATGTGCCGTAAGAAAAATTTCCATGTATTGTTGCCATTGATACAGCAGAATAATGATCTTGAACTGCTGATCGCGGGAAGATTGGATGACCAGGGTTATCTTGACTTCATCCAGCAGTCTGCCCGTAACATGCGTGTGGAAGATAACCTCCGGGTACTGGGCAATATATCCGAACCGGAGAAATCCTGGTATTATCAGAATTGCTACGCATTTGCGCTTCCGTCCATCGCTGAGGGATTTGGACTCCCGGTTACGGAGGCCATGTCGGCCGGAAAGCCTGTTTTTCTTTCAAACAAAACAGCGCTTCCCGAAATAGGCAGCTCTGCTGCATTCTATTTCCGCGATTTCAATGCGTTGCACATGCAAAAGGTATTCAACCAGGGTATGGAACAATACCGGGAACGGCAAATGGAACCGATCATACGCCAGCGCAGTGAGATCTTCTGCTGGACAAAAGCGGCGAAAGCATATTTAAATGTATACAGATCACTTTATTAATAAATCCGTACGATGAAAGTTTATCGGCGTTTGCTGAGTTATATAAGGCCCTATCATAAATTCGTTTTACCATTTTTCGTATTAACGCTGATAGCCTCATTCTTTAGTGTCTTTCAATTCACACTGCTAATCCCATTGCTGCAGTTTTTGTTTGATCCTTCCAGTGCAACTGATAATGCAAAGTATGCCGTTGCGCCGGAGTTCACAATGTCTGCCAGTTACTTCAAAGATTCTTTTTATCATCTTATCTATCATTTTAAACAGACCAACCCGGCTTATGCACTATACTTCATGGCCGGGCTGATCGTGTTCACCGTGATACTCGCGAACCTCTTCCGGTACCTGGCACAACGTTCCATGATCAATACACGAACATTGCTGGTGAAAAGATTGCGCGAAGCGCTTTTTGAAAAGATAAACCGATTGCAGCTTGGTTATTTTACCAAAGAACATAAAGGCGATCTGATCTCCCGCCTGAACGGAGATGTGTATGGTGTGGAAGGCGCCGCAGCAAGTTCTTTGGAAGTGCTGTTCAAAGAGCCGTACATGATCATCTTTTTCTTTATCGGCCTGTTTGCTATTTCTGTAAAGCTGACCATCTTCACACTGATCATCATTCCGATCTCTGCAGTAACAATCGCAACGATCACCAAAAGACTAAAGAAAGAAGCGAAAGATGTGCAGGCATCTGCCGGCAGACTGCTGACGATCATTGACGAAACCTTGCTTGGAATGCGGATCATCCGTTCTTTCAATGCAACGGATTTTATTTTAAAAAGATTCAGCAGGGAAAATGACTTTTACCGTCAGGCAAGCCTTGCAAGCTTTAATAAACGCGAGCTGGCACCGGCTTTTTCTGAAGCGGCGGGCGTAATGGTGGTTGCGGGCATTCTTGTATATGGCGGGGGACTGGTGCTGAACGGAAACGGAGGCCTGCAGGCAAGCCAGTTCATCACATTCATCATACTCTTTTCACAGGTGATCAGACCAGTAAAATCACTCGTTACCGCGCTTTCCAATGTGCATATGGGTCAGGCTTCGGGCGAACGTATCCTGGAGATACTGGACAAACCCGTTGAGATCGAAGATAAACCGGATGCGGAGCAACTCACCAACTTTCATGATAGGATCGAATTTGTAGATGTTTGTTTCCAGTATAACGAAAAGCCTGTATTGAAAAACATCAATCTTGTAGTTGAAAAAGGAAAAACGATTGCACTGGTTGGCCCGTCCGGTGTTGGCAAGTCAACCATTGCAGATCTCATTCCGCGTTTCTATGAAGTCACATCAGGTGAAGTATTGATCGATGGGAAGAGTGTAAAAGATTATACGATGGAATCATTGCGCAGCAGCATGAGTTTTGTAACGCAGGACATCATTCTGTTCAATGACACGATCTTTAACAATATCGCGCTCGGCCGGCCTGACGCAACAGAAGAAGACGTGATCCGCGCGGCCAAAATCGCCAATGCGCACGACTTCATTATGCAAACAGAACACGGCTATCAGACAAATATCGGAGACCGCGGCATACGTCTTTCAGGTGGTCAGCGTCAGCGTTTGAGCATTGCACGTGCTGTATTTAAAAATCCGGCGATCCTTATTCTGGATGAAGCAACATCTGCACTGGATACAGAATCTGAAAAATCGGTACAGGATGCGTTGAATAACCTGATGGAAGGAAGGACCACGCTGGTGATCGCACACAGATTGAGCACAATCAAAGAAGCAGACGAGATCATTATCATGCAGGATGGCTGTATTGTAGAACGTGGTCATCATGATGAACTGATACAGATCGAAGAAGGAATTTACAGACGCCTTACGTCTCTGCAGCGCATAGCGTGATCAGCTATGCAGGAAGTGCTTTCTTCTTTTTTCCTGCTGCCACCGGTAATAAATGTATATGCCGGCCAGGATAATGATGAAGGCGAGCACACGGAATACGAATTGCTGCGAAAAACTTTCTTTATCCTCCCCTGCTTTCACTCTTGAATCGCTATCAGCGATATATTGGGCCAGTAACGGATAAGATCCGTTAAGCGAAGACGCTGTTTCAAAAAACTGTCTTGCTTTAAAATAATACCCTTTGAAATAAAGGGACAGCGCCTGGTTGTAAGCGGCAGATGCACGACTCATTTCCGGAGTTACACCTGCAGAATCAAGAAACTCTTTCAGAACGGAGGCTGGAATAGCAAAATTGAAACCGGCGGCGAGACTGCCGGTTTTCTGTTCCAGGCTGCCGAAGGTGGCAAGCCCGATCACTTCTCCTTTATTATTACACACAGGGCTTCCGCTGCTGCCATGTGTGATGATCGCATCCATCTGTATTACAGGCCAGCCATTGATCGATCGTTTAATCGCACTGACCACACCGGTTGTCAATGTTGGCTCAATACCGGTTTCTTTTGCCAGAAACGCATTCGACGTAACTGGTTCGGGATATCCCATTACCATTACCTCGCTTCCGATCCTGACCGGATCTGCGCTTACCGGCAGTGTAGGCATCTGGGTCACACTATCCACTTTTAATATGGCCACATCTTTCCCCGGCATTGCCTTTCCTTTACTGATCACTTTTGCTGGCAAACGCCTTGTTGCGAAATCATCGGGTCTGCCATTCACACGGAACCGGACGAATATTTCTTTATTCAGATCAAAGATGATCATGGAAGAGACCTGTGAATAGATCACACTGTATGCGTTGTTCAGCAAACTGCGCTGTTCCTCATTCAATGTCATTTCCCACGAGCTTTGAAGCGATCTGATATTGGCTTCGGTCACTTCCTGAAAAGTAGACAGAATGAATTGCCTGCGGATGTAGGAATTATCCCGGTCAATAATGTGGCAGTTCGTCACAAAATATCCGTCACCGGTTACAAAAAAACCGGTGCCTGATGAAGTGATGCGATGTTGCTGCCGGTAATATTCCGGGGTGCGGGTAAAATAACGGAACGGGCTGTTGTAGAGCGCCTTCACCACAATATCCAGTTTTTCTTCTGCGGAAAACATTGTACCTGTTGTGTCCAGTCTTTTCACAGAATCCACCAGCTGGCTGAAACGGCCCTGGTTCATCACCACCTTATTTACGTACACCGTGCCCGAAAAAACGGTCTGTACCATTCCCACTCCGGGAGAATTAGCGGCATATGCTTCCTCCGGCGACATCTGCTGTGCCCGCAGTACCGTTGCTGCCAGCATTAACACGGGCAAAAAAACTTTTCGTATAATAGATCCTGGCTGTTGCATCATTGGTTTCAAAATACTAAAAACCCTGCCATCGGACAAGTTCGGGATCCGAAGTTCGACATTGGATGGCAGATGGCCGAAACCGTGGCCGGTATGTCGAAGGCCGCTGGCCGGGAATAATTTCAAACCATTCATTATAATACAATAACCATTCTATCGATGGAGAGTTGATGCATTCAGGAGATTTTTAATAACACAACTTCGTCCATCAGCACCGGTCACCGGCCATCGCCTGAACAAAATCCGGAACATTTCCAGTTTTCTCCCCCGATTTCATTATATTCGATTATAACGGTTGCATTCACTTCTCTCTGATGAGGTGAAGCAACTTTTTTATTTTCAATTTAACTGCTAATGACGGGTCATCAACTTTTTGATCAATACCGGGGCCAACCCGGCATCTGGGATGAGATGTGTTTCAGCGAAGGGATACGCGATCAGTATGGGCGTGTATTTGACGCCATCAGCCAGCTGCCTGTCGAAACGCTGATGCAGAAAGACAAGGAAGCGGGCGAATTGTTTATGAACCAGGGCATCACCTTCACCGTTTACAGCGACGATGCCGGTATTGAAAAGATCTTTCCGTTTGACATCATCCCGCGCATTCTTACAGGTGCAGAATGGGAACACATTCAATCGGGCATTACCCAGCGTCTGAAAGCTCTGAACCTTTTCCTGAAAGACATTTATTCGGAACAACAGATCCTGAAAGACAAGGTCATTCCTGCGGAACTGATTGCATCCTGCCCGCATTATACGCGCGAAGTATTTGGTATAAAGGTGCCGCACGATCTGTATGTGCATATTTCCGGGATCGATCTGATCCGCGGACAGGACGGCACATTCTATATCCTGGAAGATAACCTGCGCACTCCCTCCGGTGTTTCTTATATGCTGGAGAACCGTGAGGTAACGAAACGTATCTTCCCCGGTATGCTCACGCAAAGCCGCGCGAGAATGATCAACAACTATCCATTGTTGCTGCATGATATACTTGGCTCGCTGGCGCCACAGCAACTGTCAAACCCAACTGTAGCATTACTAACGCCGGGCGTTTACAATTCAGCATACTTCGAACATACATTTCTTGCGCGGCAGATGGGCATTCCGCTTCTGGAAGGCCGCGACCTGCTGGTAGAAAATCATAAAGTGTATATGAAAACAACCACCGGTCTTCAACAGGTGCATGTACTTTACAGGAGACTGGATGATGATTATCTTGATCCGCTGGTATTCCGTCCGGACAGCGCATTGGGCGTCCCCGGATTGCTGAGTGCATATAGAAAAGGAAATGTGGCCATCGTAAACGCCGTAGGAAACGGCGTGGCAGACGATAAAGCGGTTTATGCTTATGTGCCGGACATGATCAAATATTACCTCAATGAAGAAGCGATACTTCCTAACGTACCAACTTATGGACTTGAAAATGCCGATGCGAGGCAATATGTGTTTGACAACATCGGAAATATGGTGATCAAACGCACCAATCAATCCGGTGGCTATGGAATGGTAATGGGCAACAACGCCAGTGAAAAGGAACTGGACGAAGTGAAAGCCGCAATACTTGAAACACCGCGGGAGTTCATTGCTCAGCCGATCATCAAACTATCAACAGTACCTTGTTTCATTGATGGAAAATTGCAGCCCCGTCATGTCGATCTGCGCCCTTATGCCCTGTGCGGACCAAGCGGGATCAAGATCGTTCCGGGAGGATTGACACGCGTTGCCCTGAGAGAAGGTTCACTGGTGGTAAACTCATCACAGGGAGGAGGAAGTAAGGATACGTGGATTGTAGACCTATAACAAAATCAAAAGTCAAAAGTAGAAATCAACACCACCTTCATTCCGGCATCGTTATCATTCAGCAGAATTGAGGTGTACATTTTTTTACTTTTGAATTTTTACTTTTTACTTAATACAGCATGCTCAGTAGAATTGCCGATTCATTATTCTGGCTCAGTCGTTATATGGAAAGAAGCGATTGCCTCATACGGGCCATCCGCACGAATTATATTCTTTCGTTTGACTCCAGCACTCATACAGACTTTTCATGGAGGGATGTGATACAATTATTTTTACAAACGGGTGATGAAAGTATTCTGCAGAATGGTGATAATATTTCGAATGCGCTCGCCTACCTCATCTCCAATACAAAAAACATGAACTCCGCCAAAGTGCTGATCTCAAGAGCGCGGGAGAACGCAAGGGGTGTGCAGGATAATATCACGAAGGAAGTGTGGGAACAGGTGAATCAGCAATATCATTTTGTCAATCACCCTTCCATGGAAGATCACATCCGCGGCACGCGCACGCTGGATATGATCGAAATGCTCGATCAGAACAGCATTCTTTTCTACGGTGTAACGGACAGCACCATGCCGAGAGGCCAGGGATGGAACTTTATGAATCTCGGAAAATTCCTGGAACGCAGCATTCTTTCCATTGATACGGCATATGCACATTTCCGCAGGATCGACCTGCACGTGAATCAGCCGCAGGATATCCTTTTCTGGAAGAACCTGCTTCTCTCGCTTTCCGGTTATGAACTATATTTGAAGTCTTATACACATGGACAGCACAACATGAATGTGATCGATCATATCATTTTTAATAAAGACTTCCCTCGCTCAGTCATTTATTCACTCGAACGAACCAGCCGCTACCTGGATGAGATCGTGGAGGATACAAAAATGGAAGGAAGCCCGGCCCTGCAAAAAAGCCTTGGCCGGATCTGCAGCAAAGTAGAATTTGCCGATATGAATATGATACAGGAAGAAGGGCTGCCGAATTTTTTATTTTCGCTGCGCAATGACCTGGTCAATTTTTCAAACCAGCTAACCCGCATTTATTTCTCTTACGCCTAACACAGTATGCATGCCCGTTTTTAATATACACCACATCACAAAATATGAATACGACCGGCCGGTTAAGGAAAGTGTGAACGAGATCAGGATCTATCCTTATGCCTGCCAGCACCAGGAAGCATTGTATCACCAGGTAAATATCACCCATGCACCCGAGATACTGCTGATACAGGACTACTGGGGCAACCGTACCGGCATGTTCAATCTTCTCCCCGCACATGAAGAACTGGTGATTGAAAGCAAATTGATCGTGCGCACACTTGGCCTGGCGAACCCGATATTGAACATGGCTGCCGATCTTACGGCTTTGCAGGCAGACAAACAGGATAATCTTCATTTGCTGGAACTTTCACAGATCAAAGAAATTGAATTGCGCGAACAGGTAAAGAACCTGCTTTATGAATTTTACAAACCGGGTATGCCGGTAGCAACGATCGTTGAACAGTGCTGCGCGCATATCTACGCCAATTTTAAATATATAAAAGGCATTACCAATATTGAAACTACGGTACAGGAGATCCTGGAATTGCGTTCCGGCGTATGTCAGGATTTTGCCCACGTAATGCTGGAGATCCTGCGCAGTGCGGGCATTCCCAGCCGTTATGTGAGTGGTTACATCTGCCCCAATAAAAACGGCATGCGGGGCGAAGGCGCCACCCATGCATGGATCGAGGCCTGGATCCCTGGTAATGGCTGGACCGGCATCGATCCAACCAATAATGTTTGGGTAACCAATCACCACGTAAAACTGGCCGTAGGAAGAAACTTTAATGACTGCTCTCCGATCAAAGGAACCTTCAAAGGCCCGGCCCGGCAATCCCTCTCAGTATATGTTTCCGTTGGCTATGAAGATGGACAGACATTTGAGGAAATGAACGCGGTAAGAATGGAAAAGCTGTCCGCTGCGGACGAAGTCCCCGATGTAGCTTCATTTGCAGGTCAGCAACAGCAATAAGATTGACAGTAATTGCGGTAGTCTGTTTGAGCAAAAAACCCGAAATTTGCTAAAATTATTGGCACAGGAACCGGGAGAAATCTCCGTTTTCCGACTAAAGATTTCCGACTCTACATGACTCCATTAGCAGAACGCATACGCCCTACTACGCTTGATGATCTTGCCGGTCAGCAACATCTTACCGGCAGCGGAAGCATCCTGCGCAAGGCAATTGAAAATGGCCGCATTCCATCGATGATCCTGTGGGGGCCGCCGGGAACCGGCAAAACAACGATCGCTAACATTATCGCCAATACGTTAAAAGTCCCCTTTTATACATTAAGCGCCATCAGCTCGGGCGTGAAAGATGTGCGTGAGGTGATTGCCGAAGCGCAAACAAAAAGCAACGCAGTTCTTTTTATTGATGAGATCCATCGCTTCAATAAAGGCCAGCAGGACGCATTGCTTGGCGCAGTTGAAAAAGGTATTGTCACACTCATCGGTGCGACAACAGAAAATCCCTCGTTTGAAGTGAACAGCGCCTTGCTCAGCCGCAGTCAGGTATACGTATTGAAAGCGCTTGATGAAAAAGCACTGATCCAGCTACTCGAGATCGCCATCGGGAAAGATGATCTTTTGCAGAAGAAAAATATTGAACTGAAAGAAACGGCTGCACTGCTCAATATTTCGGGTGGCGATGCAAGAAAGCTGCTCAACCTTTTTGAACTCGTCACAGATTCAATAACCCCGGACAAAGAAACCGGCAAAACTGTGATCACTGATGAAAGGGTAATGGATATCGCACAAAGGAAAATTGCCCTGTATGATAAGAATGGTGAACAGCATTATGACATTATTTCTGCATTCATCAAATCGATCCGCGGCAGCGACCCCAACGCAGCTGTATACTGGCTGGCAAGAATGATCGAAGGCGGTGAAGATGTAAAGTTTATCGCAAGAAGATTGGTGATACTGGCAAGTGAAGATGTGGGGAATGCCAACCCAACCGCACTGGTCATTGCAAATGCAACATTCGAGGCAGTGAATAAGATCGGTCATCCGGAATCCAGGATCATTCTGTCTCAGTGTGCCGTATACCTTGCTTCTTCTCCAAAAAGTAATGCCTCATATGAAGCAATCGGAATGGCGCTTGATGCCGTCCGGCGATATGGCGATCTTTCAGTGCCACTGCATATCAGAAATGCACCGACAAAGCTCATGAAGAATATGGGCTACGGAATGAACTATGAATACTCGCATAGTTATGAAAATAACTTCTCTGCGCAGGAATATCTGCCGGAAAAAATTGCCGGTACAAAATTTTATAATCCGGGAAAGAATGCGCGGGAGGAAGAGCTGAGGAAGTTTTTAAAGTCGTTGTGGAAGGATAAGTATGGGTATTGATACCTGCGTGGTTCCGCGAGGTTCCGGTGCGTGAGACACGCACCAGGGCCGCACCAGGGCCGCACCGTGGCCCCGGTGTGTGTCTCCCGTGGCCCCGGTGTGTGTCTCACACACCGGAACTATCTCACACACCGGAACCACTATTCACCACCCGCCCATTCTCCAACCTCATCAATTTATCAATACACGCCGGCCTCTTGTTTGCATAATGTGTTACATAGATTAACGTCTTACTATCTCTCTTGCAAATCAGATCGATCAGGGTGATCAACTCCTCTTCTGTTTCATCATCCAACCCCTGGCATGGTTCATCCAGTATCAGCAAGGGCGGGTTCTTGATCAATGCCCGTGCAAGCAGGGCTTTTCTCTGCTCACCGGCTGATAATTCGTTCAATCGCTTTCTTCCCAACGACTTTATGCCAAGCAATTCCAGCCACGCATATACCAACTCCATTTGCTGATCAGATACCTCGCGGAATAAACCGATGGTATCAAACAAACCGGAAGCCACGGCTTCGAAAACACTATTCCCGTTCTCAAAAAATAATAACAGTTCAGGGGACAAAAAGCCGATCCTTTTTTTGATATCCCAGATCGTTTCTCCACTGCCACGCTTCTTATCAAATAAATAGATCTCGTTAGCATAAGCCTGCGGGTTATCGGCCGTGATCAGGCTTAACAAAGTTGATTTTCCTGCGCCATTGGGTCCGGATAATAACCAGCAATCGCCGGGTTTTATCTCCCAGTTTATATCCTGCAGGATCTTTTTATCACCATAACTTATATTTACGTTTTTCATCCTGACGATCGAATCAAATGTTTCATGATTCACCCTTGTCAGTCTATCCAGCAATTGTTCGTTCACCAAAGAGGCTTTCTTATTTCCTTTTGCTGCTGCTAAACAAGCATCGAAACCGGCCCTTGTTTCCACAGTTGCCGGCTGGCCTTTGGCGAGCGAAACCACCATGCTGATGCATCCGGGAATTTCATGAGGTTGTGTCACCAGGATGATCATGATACCGCGGGCCGCAAGTTCATTGATCCTTTCATGCAAAAATGCCCGGGCGTTCACATCCAGCCCAACAAAGGGTTGGTCAAGTATCAGCACCTTTGGTTCAGCCAGCAGGGCTTTTGAAATCTGTACTTTTTTATTCTCTCCGTTTGACAACTGGATAAGGGGCTTTTCCAGCAACAGTTCTATCCGGAAAGGCTTGAGCAATTCATTGGTTGAAATATCCTGTCCAAGATATTCCGTCACCGTTAGCGCGTCTTCCGAATCCATGGAATTGAAACGCTGCTGATAATAGAAATTGCTTGTGTTGGAACGGTTCCTGAAATGATGTTCCTGCTCTACCCAAACGATACGATCCTTGCTCTCATCGCTATATGTTACTTCACCGCTAAAGAACAGCCTTCCGGCCAACGCCATGGCCAGTGTGGTTTTGCCGCTCCCGGCAGTGCCAACAATGGCCAGGTGGCCACCCGGGGGTATGGTAAATGATACCCCGTCCAGTACAATTGCTGATGACTTGCGGACAGAGAGATCTTTTACTGCCAGCTTAAATGATCCGTTGTTCATGCCTCATTCATTTCCGGGCAAAAAAGTCAGACAGGACAAAGCTTTCAGGCATTTTAGCGTCTAACCCTTTAACCATTTTTAAACAATACCGCGAATATCCTAATTTTAAAGTTCAACCACTGTTATGAGAAAGATTATTATTGCTTCAGCTTTGCTTATTGTCAATCATTTGTCCAATGCACAAACCATTATCCAGCGTGATCCCCAGATCTCGAAAATGGTAGCGCAGGTTTCAAAAGATTCGCTCTCATCTTACATCCGTCAGATGGTATCGCTTGGTACGCGCAATACGCTGAGTACTCAAACCGATCCTAAACGGGGAATCGGCGCGGCACGTAACTGGGTACTTGGGAAGTTTAACCAGTTTGCCAGGCAATCAGGCGGCAGGCTCACCGCATTTATTGACACTATCACCATCGCAGCCGATGGACGCCGGGTAGATAAACCCATCCTTCTCGGAAACGTTGTAGCAACTCTGAAAGGAACTGATCCGGCAGATAACCGCATCTTCCTGATCAGCGGCCATCTTGACAATATGCGAAGCAGTGTCATGGATCGCGACGGCGATGCGCCCGGTGCGAATGATGATGCAAGCGGCGTGGCTGCGGTACTTGAAAGCGCACGCATCATGAGTGCACAATCTTTTCCTGCCACGATCATTTTTGTAGCAGTAAGTGGTGAGGAACAGGGATTGCTTGGTGCAAATTTCATGGCGGAAAAAGCAAAGAAAGAAAACTGGAATATTGAAGCCGTATTAAATAATGATATCATGGGCAGCAATAACAGCAGCGAAACAAATATCATCAATAACACACAGATCCGTGTATTCAGTGAAGCTTTCTCTACACAGGATACCGGCCGTGTTATTGCCAATATCCGCAACCTCGGTTTGGAAAATGATGGCAAGGCAAGACAGCTGGCCCGGTATGTAAAAGAAACCGGTGAACGATATGTAGACAACCTGAAGGTGGTAATGATCTACCGCAATGATCGTTTCCTACGTGGTGGCGATCATACTCCCTATGTCAATCGCGGCTTTGCAGCAGTGCGCATCACTGAAATGAATGAGAATTTTTATCATCAGCACCAGGACGTAAGGATGGAAAATGGTATTCAGTATGGCGATCTTCCCGAGTTTATGGACTTCGAATACCTGCGTAAGAACACGGCAATGAACCTTGCAAATCTTGCCAATCTCGCAAAATCGCCGTCCATGCCACAGGAAGTTAAAGTGGAAACAAGGCGGCTTACGAATTATACGAACCTGACCTGGAAAGCACCGAAAAATGGCAGGGTAAAAGGTTATTATGTATTGATCAGAGAGTCGACCAGCGCAGTGTGGGAGAAAAAGATCTTCATTACAGAAACGGCCATTGAACTTCCTTATTCAAAAGATAACTATTTCTTTGGGATACAATCTGTCGGCGAAGACGGAAATGAAAGCCTGCCCGTGGTGCCAACACCCGGAAGATAGTGTTACAGCATATACAGATAAAGCTGATAAAGCCCTGAAACCGGCGTCTTATCAGCGTTATCTGCGCATATACACAATAGTATCCGCAGGAAGACAAAAAAAATCTATACTTACACAAGCGCGCGCAGCACACTATAGCCGTAAACTAATGTTGAACATATTGTACAGAAACAATTAAGACGATAAATAAGATGATCAATTGGACGTTAAAAAAATTTGAAGCCCTTACCGCAACGGAATTATATGAAATTCTCCGCTTGAGAACTGAAGTATTTGTGGTAGAGCAGCAGTGTGTGTTCCAGGATATGGATAACAGAGATCAGCATTGTTATCATTTGCTGGGTAGAAAAGGAGATTTACTGGCAGCATATACCCGTATCGTGCCAACGGGTATTTGCTACGATGATGCACCATCGATCGGGCGTGTTGTAACGTCACCGCAGACAAGAGGCGAAGGATTGGGAAGAGAATTGATGATACAAAGCATAAAACAACTCTTCCGGGTATATGGTGAATCTACGATCAGGATCGGCGCACAGTTATACCTTAAAAAATTTTATGAGTCGTTAGGCTTTGTACAAAGCAGTGATATATATGATGAAGATGGTATTGATCACATAGAAATGACACGCGCAAGCGTATAATCACTAAGTAGAAAAACTTTTACCCGTCCGCAATAAAAAAAACACCCGAAAACATTTCATAGATACTTGTTTCTTTCTCTATTTTGGCGCTTGATAATCCAATAGAGAATCCTGAAATCTGAATCTATGAGAAACAAAATTCTACACGCATTCATTGCGTTACTGGTCGTGACCGGTAGCGTTGTACCCAAATCCTCTCATGCACAATCGGTTGGTGGCCAAATAGGCAATGGTGAGCTTGCTTTTGGCATTGGTCCGATGTTTTTCCTTGGTGATCTTGGTGGCTCTGCCGGTAAAGGTGGCCGTTTTGTAAAAGACGTAGACTTCCCTTTGACCAAACTTGCCAAGAGTCTTTACCTGAGTGTTTATCCTTCTGAATTTTTCGGTCTCCGCATTTCCCTGAATCATGGAGTACTGGAAGGTGATGACGCTAAAGCCCCGGATAAAGGTGGCGCCGAAGTGGACAGGTTGAAAAGAAACCTGAGCTTCAGAACCTCGGTGATCGAGGGCTATATCGCAGCAGAGATCTACCCAACTGTATTTTTTGAGAGCTATGATGGTTTGAAAGGCAAACTCCGCCCGTATGGTGTGATTGGCGTAGGTGTTATGAAATACAATCCGAAAACACAGCTGAATGGCAAATGGGTCGAATTGCAACCACTGCGCCTCGAAGGTCAGGGAATGGACGAATACCCTGATTCGAAACCATATAAACTGGTGCAGCGTGAGATCCCGATGGGCGTCGGTGCTAAATACTATCTGAGCGATAAAGCTTTTATCGGGATTGAACTTCTGCACCGTAAATTATTTACTGATTATATCGATGACGTAAGTAATGATTATTATATCGACCCTATTAACTTTAGTAAATACCTGCCTGCAGCACAGGCAGCCATCGCAACACAATTGTATTATCGTGGCACCTATGGCGGACAAAATACACAGGTCAATGTGCAAAGTCTGCAGAGAGGTAACCCCAACCAGAATGACGCGTTCTTTTCAACCGTGGTTCGTTTTGGCGTGAGACTCGGTGGCACACCTGACCCCGCGAAAAGACAGCTGCGTTGCCCGGTGTTCTATTAAGAAGAACACACCCTAAGAAATTGTCATCAATCCGTACCCTTATGAAGATAAAATCTACCCTGATTTCTCTTACTGTTTTGTGCTGCCTTGCAGTGATCACCCCGTATCACTCTCAAGCCGCCGAATCTGCAAAAAAGTCAGAAAATCCGGTGGACGATAAAGGTCCCGCCGCAAAAGCGAAAGTGACCTCCAGGAACAATCATGCAGTCAGGATATACCCTGACCTGGTCAGCAGGGCCATGCACGTCGTAGCAAAAGACAACGATGAAAAAGAAATTCAATTCTTTGTCTTTGACCTCGACAGCACACTGGTTCAGCATTTCAAAATGAAAGAAGGCGACCACAAAAAACTCCGCGGCCTCCAGAGAGGAAAATATGTGTATCATGTTTTCGAGGGAGACGAGGAAGTTGCGGCTGGTAACTTTTCTATACGCTAATGTTCCGCGAATGAGCACGAATAGCCGCGAATAAAGTTCTTTTAAATACAGTACTGCAATACTGTGCACCAGTAAGCAGCAGAGGGCTTAATAAAATCCTAATACCCGGTTGAATAAACCTAATCCGTTCTCTATTGGTACTCTCTATTTTTTCTCATAGTATACAATTTTATTAAATACCCTCTGCCTGCTTACTGGTTTTTTATTTCCATACTTCAGTCTCTATTTCGCCTCTCATTCCTGTCTGCCTCCCATTTTACCTTTTTTCATTACACGCCCCTCCTCCTTAAACAAAAAACCTCTTTGTTACCACTTTCTGGGAGGGGTATGGCATGAAAATATTTCACTATATTTAACACAGCCATTACCCGCATGGCGGATACAACCAACAAGGGGGCGGATGCCGAAAAGCCTTATGAGTAGGTTAAACTCTAATCAACCATTTTGTTATGGAACAAATTCACAAACAGAAATTGTACAGCCTGATCTTCGCCGTTGCTGCACTGATTGGCATGTTTCTCCCATGGTTCTCCCTCGGATTTTTTGGATCAATCAATGGCTTCCATGGCTGGGGTATTCTTTCATTCCTAGGCATACTGGGGGTTGGCGCCGCATGTTTCCTTGGTGGTGATAAGCTGCTGCCTTTTGATGAGACATTTAAAAAAGTGGCTCTCGGATCTTTTGGCGCAATCATTCTCGGCGCATTGATCTTTCTGATCCAGATCGAGTTCCATGCAGGTTTCGGTATCTGGCTGACAATTATAGCAGGGGTGCTTGGGTTGGTTTGGGTATTGGGAAAAATAAACCTGCCGGATGTAAAGAAACCTTAAGTAATTCTCTATATGGAAAGAGGCTGCTTCGCCTGAAGCAGCCTCTTTTATTCAGAAATGAACAGGAAGATCTGTCATATAGTTTCTCCCACTGTATTTGCAGCACACAGACGGAATTAAAGCTCCATTGCCAGGAATTTCGCGGTAAAACTATCTTTATTTTTTACCAGCTCCTCTGGTGTTCCTTCAAACAGGATCTTTCCTCCGCCATCTCCGCCTTCCGGGCCAAGATCAATAATATGGTCTGCTACTTTGATCACATCCATATTATGCTCGATCACCAATACAGTGTTGCCGCGTTCTACCAATTTATTCAACACATCAAGTAAATGACGGATGTCTTCAAAATGAAGACCTGTTGTCGGTTCATCCAGAATATAAAACGTCTTTCCCGTATCACGCTTTCCAAGTTCAGTTGAAAGCTTAACACGCTGCGCTTCGCCGCCGCTAAGAGTTACCGCGGATTGGCCAAGGGTGATATAACCCAGTCCAACTTCTTCCAGCACTTTTATTTTCCGGTAGATAAAAGGAACCGGCTGAAAAAACTCCACGGCTTCCTCCACCGTCATTTCCAGCACATCTGCAATAGACTTTCCCTTATAACGGATCTCCAGTGTTTCGCGGTTATAACGTTTACCATTACATTTTTCACAATGCACGTACACATCCGGAAGAAAGTTCATTTCGATCACGCGCATACCGCCCCCTTCACACACTTCACAACGGCCGCTTTTTACATTGAATGAAAAACGTCCCGCATTATAACCCCGGATCTTCGCTTCAGGAATAGAAGCAAACAATGTTCTGATCTCTGTAAAAAATCCGCAATAAGTCGCAGGATTACTTCTCGGCGTCCGACCGATCGGTGATTGATCTATCTCGATCACCTTATCGACATGCTCAAGGCCTTTAAGCGACTTATATTCCTTCGGCGTTACCCGCGAACCATACGCATGATGTGATAAGACAGGGTAAAGAGTTTCATTGATCAATGTTGATTTACCACTGCCGCTCACTCCCGTAACAACAACGAATTTTCCCAACGGAAACTTCACATCCACATTACGCAGGTTATTTCCTTTCGCTCCTTTGAGTTCAAGGAACTTACCGTTGCCTTTTCTTCTTTCTGCCGGAACGGGGATGTTATTCTTGCCATTCAGATAACCTGATGTAAGTGTATCAAGCTTCAATAAATCCTTCGGCTTCCCTTCTGCCACAATCCTTCCGCCATGATGACCGGCTTTCGGGCCAATATCGATCAGGTGATCGGCAGCAAGCATGATGTCTTTATCATGTTCAACAACCAATACACTGTTTCCGATGTCGCGAAGATTCTTCAATGCTTCGATCAGCCGGTGATTATCCCGCTGATGCAAACCGATCGAAGGCTCATCAAGGATATAGGTGATACCCTGCAATTGAGAACCGATCTGTGTTGCCAGGCGGATCCGCTGAGACTCACCACCACTAAGCGTTTTGGAAGAACGGTTCAGCGTGAGATAGGTCAATCCCACGTCCAGCAGGAATTTCAACCGCTCACGGATCTCTTTCAACACGTCCTTCGCAATAGCCTTTTGCTTGTTATCGATCCGGAGTTCAATACCATCCAGCCAGGCAGCAAGGTTATCCAGGTTCATTTCGCTCAGCTCAGAAATATTTCTGTCATCGACTTTGAACCAAAGGCTTTCCTTCTTCAATCTTGCGCCACCACAGCTTTCGCAGGGTTGCAATTGCATATAGCCTTCAGCCCATTCACGCAAACCTTCGCTGTGGCCATTGTTGAACCAACGTTTCAGCATGTTCACGATCCCTTCATAAGGTCCCTGCGGATCGAAATTCATGTTATCATAATCGATCTCTTCCTCTATTCCTTCTTCATTGCCGTATAACAAAAGATTCAATGATTTTGCAGGAATATCTTTAACCGGTTTCACCAAGGAAATCTTATTCTTCTTTGCTATCTCCTGTGCCTGTTTGAACACATACGCTTCTCTTTCTCCGCCGAGCGGAGCAATTCCACCCTCGTTTATGCTGAGTTCCTTATCAGGAACGACGGCTTCAAGATTTACATGAAAAGTTGTTCCCAACCCGCGGCATACAGGGCATGCACCATAAGGAGAGTTGAATGAAAACGCATTGGGAGAAGGCTCTTCATAGCTGATGCCCGTATCTTCACACATCAGCATTTTTGAATACTGCACAAGCAGATCGCCGCCGCTTTCAGCCGACTTTGTCTTCTTCTTTGCTTCCGCAGCTTTGCTGGCAGACACAAGCAGAAACATCAGGTCTTTTCCTAAACGCAATGTTTGCTGTACGCTTTGACTGAGTCTTGCGCGGAATTCATCCGTCACCTGCATACGATCCACTACAAGTTCAATGTCATGGATCTTGTAACGGTCCACCTGCATTTTCGGAACAAGATCCAGCACTTCGCCATCTACTCTTACTTTAAGAAATCCTTTTTTACGGATGTCTTCGAACAATTCACGGTAATGACCTTTACGGCCGCGGACCAATGGAGCAAGCAGGCTGATATTCTTTTCCTCGAAGCGACGGAAGATATTTTCAACGATCTCTTCTTCGCTCCACTTCACCATTTCCTTTCCTGTGTTGTACGAATAAGCTTTACCTACTCTCGCAAACAGGAGGCGGAAGAAATCGTATACTTCGGTAATAGTACCAACCGTTGAACGTGGATTCTTATTCGTTGTTTTTTGTTCGATGGAAATAACAGGAGAAAGCCCGGTGATCTTATCAACGTCCGGCCTTTCCATATCGCCGATGAACTGGCGCGCATAGGCGCCGAATGTTTCCATATAACGGCGTTGTCCTTCAGAATAGATTGTATCAAATGCAAGGGAAGACTTCCCGCTGCCGCTGATACCCGTTATAACAACGAGTTGATTTTTGGGAATCGATATATCTATGTTTTTCAGGTTATGCACCCGCGCTCCAAACACCTCTATCTGATCCTCTCTTTCGATCTGCTTCGCCATGGGCAATAAACGTATTTAAATGTTGTTTTTATATTGGAATTGGTCCTGAACAGACCCCGGAGCTAAAATCCGGAGCACGCACCGGATTTAAATCCTGCGCAAGGAAGGGAACGAAGATAAAACAAACCTCTGGTCGATAGGTTTGATGATATTGCCTGTTCGTAAGATCATCTGTGCCGGCTGCATTGAAAAAAGCTGATCTCAGCAGGATTTTCCGGCAAAATCGCCGGGCTGTGAAACCCGGATAGTAGAAGCCCCTTTATATGTGTCAGTTTTTCAAGTAGTTATAACATGTTTTTAAAAAAACCAACGCCATTCTCCGGAAAAATCAATTTCTGGCACAAATTTTAAAGTAATGGCCTGAAAACATTGAAACAAACTTTTTAAAATAGAAACTTTATGAAAAAAACCACGATCCTGGCAGGCGCAGCGTTTACTTTGCTCACTGCTTCCGTAAACGCACAACAGACTACTACAGATACTGTTCCTCAGCAACAGACAACAACGACTACGTCAACAGAAACTGCTGCTGCAAGCAAAGACAAGTATAACAACTGGAGCACTGATACTTATAAACTTCAGCCAATGCCGGAAGCGCTGACCCAGGAAAAAATATTCCCTGTAATTGGTCAGTATAACATTACTGATAAAGATGGCAATGCTTCAACAGTAAGCATCTCTCTTGATCCATCAAATAAAGGCCTGGTATGGGTTGACGGTTTGCCTCAGGGAAGGATTAAAGCAAGCCTGAGAAAATCACCGGCAGTATACAAGATTCCTGCACAGAAACTGGGTGATGATCCCGAAGCAAAAGATGCAAAATCAATCGCTGAAGGTGTATTGATCTTTGATAAAGATGCAAACACCCTGAACGTTTGCCTTGGTTGCACTTACAATGCAGAAAACCCCGCTGTAGCATTTGATGCAGCAACAGCAGCTGAGCAAACTGACGCGACAGCAGAGGAAGAAGTGGTAAAAACAGCAAAGACTGCTAAAAAGAAAGTCACAAAGACTGCAGCGCCTAAAGTAGTTAAAATTGTACCTGTTCGTTACTCCGGTACGAAAGTGATGGAGCAAACAGCGGCTGTTCAGCAATAAAAAATACTAAGTTAGTACCCGATAAAAAGCGGGCTGCAGAGATTCTGTAGCCCGCTTTTTTTGCTGCTGCGCCCGGGCAATCCCAGCTATTGCTTCGATGGCCGAATGGTTGATGACTGGCTTCATCTGAATACCTTAAGAAAAAATTCGCCGGCAGTGCGGACGAAATCAGAAATCCATATCCCTTTATCCCAAACCCTGAAAACCAATACGTAAGAAAAAAATTGGAAATCTCAGCTCCCGTCTATTATCTTTGCGCCAGCTCTTTAAAGAAATCCCGGATCTGATCCGGGGTATGCTTATCAAGAAAGGCTGAGGGTATGGCCCAATGAAGCCTTGACAACCTGTTTTTCCGCTAACGCGGAACGGCAAGGTGCCAATTCCATCCCGGAAATTCCGGGGCAGATAAGTCAGACCCAAGCTTCGAAAATATCGTCTATCAACATATTCAAAAGCTCATCTGATTTATCGGGTGAGCTTTTTTGTTTGTATACACTGCAAACAAAAGATCATCCGGTAATCTCCTCTCCTGGTAAGTGCAGCATCAATTATCACCGTTAAAAAAATGTACTTCCATGTATATACCTGCAGTTATACCGTTCGTTAAATGCGCCGCTCAATTACCATAAATGATCCGAGTTTTGGATACTGGCAGCTGAACTCATTTAAGGTCAGCTGTTAACATCGCAACAACAATTTTAACAAAGAAAATTTTGGCAGATGAAAAAGAAGTCCACTAAATTTGTAGGGCACATAACAATTAATGTCAACACTACTACATACCAATTTCCCTCTCAGCCACACAGGTATCTGTTGCATTTGTTGTATGCCGTAAGGCACTACTACTCTATACCCTCAATGGGCGTGTCGCCCCTTTTATCATCCAGGCAAGTTTTCATTTAATCAAACAAAACCTTTTTTATGAGCAACAAGCTTCATTTTGAGACGCTGCAGCTTCATGCAGGACAGCAAATTGATCCAACAACAAAGTCAAGAGCGGTTCCCATTTATCAAACAACTTCTTATGCGTTTGATGATACCGATCATGCAGCCAACCTGTTTGGCCTCCGCCAGTTCGGTAACATTTACACGCGTATTATGAATCCAACCACAGACGTATTTGAACAACGAATTGCAGCCCTGGAAGGTGGCGTGGCTGCCCTCGCAACGGCCTCTGGTCAGTCTGCACAATTCCTTGCTTTAAATAATATCCTGCAGGTTGGTGATAACTTTGTAAGCACTTCATTTCTCTACGGCGGCACTTACAACCAATTTAAAGTTGCATTCAAACGCCTGGGGGTTGATGTACGTTTTGCAGAAGGTGACAGCCCCGACAACTTTGTAAAACATATCGATAAGAACACAAAAGCGATCTATCTGGAAACGATCGGCAATCCAAGACTGAATATTCCTGACTTTGAAAAGTTTGCCGCACTGGCAAAAGAATATGACCTGCCATTGATCGTTGACAATACATTTGGTGCAGGCGGTTATCTGTTTCGACCGCTTGAATGGGGAGCGAACGTGGTAGTAAGCTCAACCACAAAATGGATCGGCGGCCATGGAACAACCATTGGCGGCGTGATCGTAGACGGTGGTAATTACAATTGGGCAAATGGAAAATTTCCGCAATTCACGGAACCTTCTGAAGGCTATCATGGTTTGAAATTCTGGGATGTATTCGGAGAAGGTAATCCGCTTGGTCTTCCAAACATTGCTTTCGCTATACGTGCGCGTGTTGAAGGTTTGAGAGATTTCGGCCCTTCTCAAAGTCCATTCAATTCATTCCTGAACATACAAGGCCTGGAAACACTGAGCCTGCGTGTACAACGTCATGCAGACAATGCACTGGAGTTGGCTAAATGGCTGGAAGCAGATGATCGCGTTGACTTCGTTTGGTATCCCGGTCTTGAAAGCAGCCCTTACCATCAGCTTGCGCAGAAATATCTGCCAAACGGATTTGGAGGTGTGCTGCAGTTCGGCATCAAGGGAGGCGCGGACAATGGGCGCAAGTTCATCAATTCACTGAAACTTGCAAGTCACCTCGCCAATGTAGGGGATGCAAAAACGCTGGCAATTCATCCTGCCTCTACAACACATGAACAATTAAGTGATACAGAAAAAGCTGCTGCCGGTGTATTACCAAACATGATACGCATCAGCGTTGGCCTTGAGCATATAAAAGATATCAAGGCAGATTTTGAACAGGCATTTGAAAAAGTGTTTGCAAAAGAACTGGCAGTATAAATTCAAAAGCAACCCCGCTTAAATACGAAGTAATCTTCAACAGATAAGCGGGGTAATTTTCACCTGATTCTAATTATGTTGACTGTTTTTAAATATGATCATCCATTCCAGCTGGAGTCGGGAACAATTCTTCCCGGCTTCCATCTGGCTTATACAACGTATGGAAAACTGAATGCAGCGAAAGATAATGTGATCTGGATATTTCATGCATTAACGGCTAACAGTAATCCGGCAGAATGGTGGCCGGGTCTTGTTGGCGATGGAAAGTTCTTTGATCCTTCCCGCTATTTTATTATTTGTGTAAATAAACCCGGAAGTCCGTACGGCAGCATTTCTCCGTTAAGTAACAACCCGGAAACAAATCAGCCGTATTATCATGATTTCCCTGCACTCACTGTAAGGGATATCATCCGCACTTATCAGCATCTCAAAAAAGATCTTGGGATAAGGAAGGTATTTGTTGGATTGGGTGGCAGCACAGGTGGTATGCAATTGCTTGAATGGGCGATTGAAGAACCAGAGTTGTTTGAACATATCGTTCCGATTGCCACCAACGCGGTACTTTCTCCTTGGGGTGTTGCTTTCAATGCATCACAACGCATGGCAATCGAAGCAGATACAACCTGGCTGGAAAGAAAGCCTGACGCGGGGCAGAAAGGACTGGCCGCAGCACGCTCCATCGCACTGCTCTCTTATCGCCATTACAACGGTTATGATATCACACAACCAAGAGACAAAGCTTTTGTATCACTTGGCGCAGAAGTAACCTATGCTGCCGACAATTATCAGCGTTACCAGGGTTTGAAACTGGTAAATCGTTTCAACGCGATCTGTTATTACAGGCTTACTCAAACCATGGACAGTCATGATGTAGGCAGGTCCCGTGTAAGCACGGAAGAAGCGCTGAAGAAAATAAAAGCAGCAACGCTGGTGATCGGTATCCGCTCTGATGTACTTTATCCGATAGAAGAACAACAATACCTGCAGCAAACAATTGCTGGTGCAAAATTGTTAGAAATCTCCAGTGATTTTGGTCACGACGGATTTCTGCTTGAATATGAAAAGATCGAAACTGCTCTCCGGGAATTTATTCAAACAAACAATATATCACATTTAAAAATAGTGAATCAATAAAAATGGAAACACATAAACAGTTAACGATCGGTCTTTTTGGATTTGGCGTGGTTGGCGAAGGCTTATACAAAGTGTTGCAACAAACACCTTCACTGAAGGCAAGCCTGAAAAAAGTATGCATCAAAAACCCGGGTAAGAAAAGAAATGCTCCTGAAGAGCTTTTCACTACTGACAAAGATGTTCTGTTGAATGATCCTGAGATCAATGTGATCGTGGAAGTGATCGATGACGCAAACGCTGCGTTTGACATCGTATCAACAGCGCTGCAAAATGGTAAAGATGTGGTTAGCGCAAGCAAGAAAATGATTGCGGAAAATCTGCATGCCTTGCTTGCATTACAGGAAAAAACAGGTCAGTCATTATTATACGAATCCGCCGCCTGTGCATCCATTCCGGTTATCAGAAACCTGGAAGAATACTACGATAACGATCTGCTCCACTCGATCAAAGCCATCGTAAATGGTTCAACCAACTTCATTCTCACCAAAATGTTTGAAGACGGCCTGGATTTCAAACAGGCACTGATCCTTGCACAACAATTAGGTTTTGCGGAAAGCAATCCTAAACTCGATGTTGAAGGATTTGATGCAGTAAACAAATGGACATTTCTCCTGACGCATGCATACGGCATTACCGAATCTCCCGAGAATATCCTGTTCAATGGCATTCAGAATATCCGTGGCACAGACGCAACGGTTGCCAAGGAAAAAAGCCAGCAGATCAAGCTGGTGGCACAGGCAAAGAAATTGCATGATGGCCGCGTTACGGCTTATGTATTGCCACAGTTCGTAACGGCAGATGACCCATTGTCATTTGTAAAAAACGAATACAATGGAGTGGTGATCGAAAGCGGGTTTGCCGATAAGCAATTCTTCTACGGGAAAGGAGCTGGCAGTTTTCCGACTGCTTCCGCGGTATTGAGTGATATTTCTGCGCTGCGTTATCAATATAAATACGAATACAAAAAACTGTATCACCACAAACCGCACGAGCTAAGCAACGACATTTTCCTGCGTATATATGTCAGCTTCGACGACTGGCAGTACATCCCCCGCGAGAAATTTGAGTGGATCGAAGAATGGCATGCGCGTGAAGAAAGAAAGTATCTCGTAGGCGTGATCGCTTTCGAAGAATTGAAGAACAATAGCTGGTGGAAAGAAAACAACACTTCGCTGATCCTTACCGCAGATCCGGTGATCGAAGATATAGAGATACGTAAGCTCAAAAAGAAGAGCCTGGAACTGGCGGGGATTGTTTGAGCATTCCCCGTTGTGTAAGAAAGAACGTTTGATCCGCCACACCGGAACGGGATATATTGAATCAGAAGATCTCTATATTCGATAGCAGAAGAAGTCATTGTTCTTAAAACGGGCAGATCCCATTGATCTCAATTTCTGTTAAGAGAAATCGGAATCAATGAGGTCTGCCCGTTCTGTTATCTATCCGTTCTTCAATATCCGAAATGCAATCCCTGATCCAAATAACCCGGTAAGTCCCGTTCAAACGGAGGCGATTGGGGTGGAGCCTCCCGTCAAAACCTGGCAACAACACACGTACTAAGGCAGCATACGATCCTGTATCAATCTATTATGATACTGCTGTATAAACGCTTTCATTCTCCATTCCAAACTATCTCTTACAACAGGCAATTGATCCTTCAGATCAGTTTTCATCAAACGGTCTCTGCGATAATCAAAAAGACCGGAAGCTTTCAGACCATCGAATTGCAGCAGGTAATTATCCTGTATCCATTGAAATCCGCCAAGATAACTGGCCGCAAAATTCTTGCGTGGCTCCTGGAAGACGCTTTCACCAAAAGAAACAATCTTTCCTTTATAACCAAGATAAGACAACACGCTCGGCATGATATCGATCTGTTGAATCACGCTGTTATCAAGCTTTGCAAGCGAACTATCTCCCGCATGATAGAACGCAATTGGGATCGATAGATTTCCCCAGGCCGTCTGGTATTCCGGAAACTCAGATACTGTTGCATGATCGGCTGTGATCACAAACAAAGTGTTTTTGAACCATTTCATTTTTGATGCAGTAGCGAAGAACTTTCGAAGCGCCATATCTGTGTAGCCCATCGTTTCGTGCAATGGAAGGTCGCCCTTTGGAAAAACACCTTCGTACTGTTTTGGTAATTTAAAGGGGTGGTGTGACGATACAGAAAAGATCGTGGAGAAGAACGGCTGCGGGATAGTATCAAGGTTTTTTGCAAAGAACTGAAAGAACGGCTCATCCCAGATCCCCCACAGGCCGTCAAAGTCCGCATCATTATTGTATTCATCCTTCCCATAGTATTGCTTTATGTTCATCAGGTTTGCAAATGCTTTGAAACCCATCGAACCGTTGGGGGCTCCATGAAAAAACGATGTATGATAGCCGCTGTCACCAAGTATAGACGGCAGGCTTTTAATTTTATTTGATGCATATGGCGTAAGCACAAACGGTATTTCACCGGCAGGAATCCCGGCAAGTACCGAAGGCATGGCATCAATAGATTTACGTCCGTTGGCAAATGAATTCCAGCAGATGCGGCTTTGTGAAAAAAGCGAATCGAGAAAGGATGTGAATCCTTTGTAGGCTCCATTTTTCAGGTCCTTATTATAAAACCCAACTCCCTCCTTTCCGAAACTTTCGAGGATAATGATAATTACATTATCGGGCTTGAACGGTTTGTCGCTATGTAATTCCTGAACAGGTGTATACACGGCTTCCGCCTGTTCAGGTGTCATGAATTTTTCTTCCCGGTAAAAGCGCTTACCGGCAGTACGAATAACGCAGAACGGCGTATTCAGGACCAATGGAATTTCACCCGGATTGGTCACGTATTCACCTGCATTGCTCATCGTGATCGGCCGGGTGCTGTATTTGAAATCGCCCCTGATGCCACCAACGGCCATTGCTACGATCAGTGCCATCAATACAATGCCTGATGGATAATAGATCCATGGATTGACGGCAACAGGTTTCCTGATCTTTGCCCTGTTATAAAGCCAAACCATCAGAACGATCAAAACAATATAAATCAGAGCGACATACCAGTAATCAAGCAGGAAACGGAACGCAAATCCACCCATGCCTTTTTCATTGGAGAACTCGCCCAATACATCCAGCGTTGAACGGCGAAGTGTGAACCGGTAATAAATAAAATCGATACAGTTAACTGCGAACGAAAGACCATTGGTGATAAAGAAAATGATCTTCGCCGTCTTTTGATAAACCGGGTTATAACGAACGGGCAATGGAAGGGCATAAAGTAAAATAAACATCCCGTTGACATAAAACATGGCAGCAAGATCGAAACGGAGACCACCTGCCAGGATGTTCATCCAGCTGCCAAAACTAATACCCGGAAAGTAACCCGTATTCAGCAGATAAAATAAAAACCGGCTGATGAAAAAGATGAATATTACGATCGCCAGCCTGTAAAAAAGCGTTATGTAGAGATTGGCCGTGAAAGACCATTTCCACAACGAAGTTCTTCTCATTTTTCTAATTGATTTTTTGCAAAGGCTGTCCCGTATTCAAACGAGCCACTCCTTAGCCTTTACCATAAGTCGTTCCTGACCTGTAAAAGTAAAGAATCTTAGAAAAAATACGATTTCAAAATAGTATAAGAGATTTCAGAGGTTTCAAAAGTGAGAAGACAGTCATACGACGCAGGATCAACCTGTGTATCAAACCCTTCAAACCTCTCAAACTTATCAAACCTCTGAAACCTCGCTTTACCTCCCCAGGTTCAAACTCTTCAAAAACGCTGCAATCGACTTATTCAGATCACTGTTTTGTTCTTTGGTGAATTTGCCATGCAAGCCACCTTTAATGGTGACGAATTCTGTTTTCACCCCTGCTTCCACAAGCTTCTTATGAAGATCCACGGAATGCTGATAGGGAACGGTCGGGTCTGCATCGCCGTGGACGATGAATGTCGGGGGGCTGTTCCTGTTCACATAATTGATCGGCGAAAGGGAGGTTGCGAAATCTTTATCCTTCGCTTTGCTACCCAGCCAGGCATAGACAGATCTTGAATTGATCCGATCTCCATAGCCCCAATCCCACACATCTGTAACGCCATACTTATCAATAATGGCGGCGATCTTAATATTTTCCACGCCGGGACAATTCTGATCAAAACGATGATCATTTCCCAGCAATCCTGCCATCAATGCAAGATGACCGCCGGCGCTGCCGCCCATGATCACGATCTTATTTACGTCGATATTCAGCTCTTTCGCATTTTTGATCAGGTAGATTAAAGCGCAGCGTGCATCTTCCACCGCCGCCGGAGCAGTCGCCTGCCCGGTCAGCCGGTATTCCATATTCGCAACGGCGAAGCCCATTTTGAAAAATGTGTTGAACCCCGATTGTGATTCCTTCACACCTTTATTCCAACCGCCCCCATGAATGTTGATGACGACCGGAGAAGGGCCATTCGCAGCAGGTGGCAGGTACAGATCGATGCGGCCCGACCAGTCGCCTACCTTCGTGTATACAACATCCAGTTTTGCCTGGAATCCACTGGGGTATTCCACCGGTTTATAAGCGGCAGAGTCCGTCGCCTGCCCAAATGATACATTGCCTGTGAGCAATAATAGTAGTGTGCGGAAAATGTATTTTTTCATCGTTGTTTATTATTTGATGGCTTTTCAATAACCCTGATTTTGTGGAATGGTTAACTGCGTATTTGTATCGATCTCCCGCTGCGGGATCGGCAACAACATGTGCTCTGGGGTTGTATTGGTATACAATTCCTGCAAGGTTGGCGCAGGCGCAACGTAAAGACGATAATGCGTGTAATATTCATCCGCAAAATGATCTTTCATTGTCTGCTCGATCGTAACCGTTGTCATGGTTTTATTATACCGGAGCAGATCAAAGAATCGCTGGTTCTCGAATGCAAATTCAATACGGCGTTCGTTGGACAAAGCTTTTTCAAATGCAGCCACCGAATTAATGTCCGTTGCCGTGTATAAAGATAGCCCGGCACGTGGTCTTACGCTATTCAACAGATCAATGCTCGCCGGGGTATAACCCTGCGCTTCCGCAAGCATCAATAAAATATCCGAATAACGCAAAACAGGAAAATCATTTTCAGCGTCATCAGAGATCACTACCGGAGAAAAGAATTTCGTCACGTAATATTTTGCTCCGGAACCAGCGCCATACACCCCGATCAATGTTGGCTTGCGTGCATCTCCATTGGTTGCCGTATCAAGATCTGCAGTCGGATAATTCAATCCATCTCCATCACCATTGATCACCTGCGAACCGGTACCAAGCGGCGCCCACATATTTGCAAACGGAGAACCCTGACCAAGACCGCCGGCCTTGTAACGAACAGAAAACAGAATCTCGGAATTCATTTCATTGCCGGTTGAAAATACTTCTGCATAAGTTGGTCTCAGGGAATATGCACTGTTTGCGATCACATCCTGTAACAATGGGATTGCCTCGGCCTTCCTGTTCTGGGTCAGGTAGACTTTTGCCAGCAGACCTTTGGCACACCAGCTGTTAGCCCGTCCAAGATCTGTAGCAGGGATCTGTGTGTATTTCAATGCACTGGTGAATGAAGCGGAAGTTTTGAGATCTGCCTCGATCAGCTTATAGATATCAGCTGCATCAACGCGATTCATTTTCTTTCCCTCCGCAGGCGACAATGGCGTGTGCGTTAAAAACACACCACCAAACAAACGCACCAGATTGAAGTAATGATACGCACGGATAAACATTGCCTCACCCGCAAACTGCTTCCTGTCCACATCGGTGATTGTCATATTAACATCAGCAAGGTTGATCGTACCGGCAGCCTCATCATACACCACACCTAATTTCTGCAATACAATATTGGCATTCCGGATGCTATTGTAACTCTGCAGCCAGTAATTATAAATTCCCTGGTGGGCAGTATTTGGCGTGAACATGTCAAGATCACTATAATCACGATTGGTTGACGCGGTACTGCCGGGTTGCCCCAGTTTAGAATTATCGGTCCGCAGTTCTGATACCTGCCATTCGTAGAACAGCGGATCACGCATACCATTGTACACACCGCTCAATGCAATGCGTATTTCGGCAGGAGTGGAATAATATGTAGCCGTATTGGGATTTGATTCAGGATATACATCAATCACTTTTTTGCAACTGAACAAACCCAGGCTTCCTATTATGATAAAATTTATTACTCGTTTCATAATTAAAATGTTGAGGGATTAAAAGGTTATATCAATTCCAAACATGTATGTCTTAGGGATCGGGAAGCTGCCGCGCTGATAGCCGTCAACAACAGGTTGCGCATACTGGCCGGAAGTAAAACGGGCCTCCGGGTTAATACCTCTGTATCCCGAAGCTGTGTGAAAGAACAGGTTCTGCGCCGAAAAATACAATCTTGCCGAACCGATATGCGCAAGTTTTGCAGCCTTTGCCGGAAGCGTATAACCAAAGATCACTTCTCTCAGTGCATAATATGACGCGTCCTCAACAACATAGTCCGTCAGCATCCAGTTGAATCCGACCGTTGAGTAAGGCGTTTTGCCATCACCAGGAAATGCAGGGCTTAACCAGCGGTTTGTATTGTAGTTCTTGTTATACCTTTTTGTTTCATTATAATTCGGATCACCATTTATCAACTGAGCTCCCTGCACGCCCTGGAACATAAAGCTCAGGTCAAATGCCTTGTAAGAAAACTGGTTGGTAACTCCCCAGGTAAATGACGGATAAGGATTCCCCATGACCACCCGATCATCCACATCAATATCACCATCACCATCCGTATCCACCAGTTTCAAACCTCCGGGAACGAACACATTGCTCAATGTGCTGGTCAACCCTTTTGCTTTGGCATCGTCGATCTGCGCCTGGGATAACCACACACCATCTGTTTTGTAGCCATAGAACTGGATCAACGGATCACCAACACGATTCATGTACAATTCAGTCCGCTCACCCTGGTTCAGCAGCAGGGCTTCCTCACCAAGTTCTGTAACCTTGTTTCGGTTATGCGCGATGTTACCGATTGTTGTCCATTTGAAATCTTTTGTACGAATGTTATTGGATGTGATCTCAAATTCGATACCTCTGTTGCGAAGGCTTCCAATATTATTCCATGTTTGCGGCACACCAATAAAGGCCATTGATGATTGCAACAAAAGAAGCTTATCCGTTTTAGATTGATAAACATCTACCGAAAAACTCAACCTGTTATTAAGGATGGACATATCGACGCCTGCGTTGTACTGGAATGTTTTTTCCCAGGTGATATCAGGATTTGCCAACACAGTTTCAGAAGGTAATAAACCAGTTGTTACGGTTCCTGTACCACTACCGTATGCATAGTTTGCCAGGTACAGCAGATCGATGTAAGGGAAATAAGAAGTGCCAACGCGGTTATTTCCTGTAATCCCATAACTCGCCCTCACTTTCAGGTTACTGAGCCAGTCGACACCCTGCAGGAATTTCTCTTCAGAAGCAACCCATCCAAGGGAAGCCGCAGGGAATGAGCCCCACTTTCTACCAGGCGCAAAATACGAGCTGCCATCTGTACGGAAACTTACTGATAAGAGGTATTTACTTTTGTAGCTATACATCGCGCGCGCAAGAACAGAGAGTAACCCGATCTTATTTTTCAGATTGAAGGTCGCCTCTTTTGACTGATCGATCTGCTGAGCTGTATTCAGTGTAGTGATCTCATCACTTGGATAATCCAGACCTGTGATCTGCTCATCCTTCACAATTGTTTTCTGCGCGGTGAAGCCCGCAAGAAAATTCAGACTATGATCCCCAAACTCCCTTGTATAGGTCACTGTATTCTCCGAAAGAAGGTCAACATAGGTTCTGTTGTTGTAAACACCTTTATTCACTTCCCCTTCGCGGTTCGATCCCCGTTTTGCAAAGTCCAGCGCATTGGTATAGTTTACATACACGCTGCCCATGGTTTTAAAATCCAACCCTTTTGCAAGATTGATCGTAAGATCCCCTGAACTTAATACACGATAGTCATTGGAGGTAATACTTCTTGTTTCCATCACCGACTTAGGCGTATTATTCGCGGTATTAAAAGGGTCGAGCGCAGCAGTGCTCACCCACATTGAACCATCCGGCATCATACCGCTATACATGCGTTGGTTAAAATGCCGGGCCTGGGCAAAATCACCCGGACGCACACCGGCCCACGCTGTTGCCTGATTTACAAAGGCAGCGGTTGTTGCGTCATGATAAACCGGGAGGAATGACTGGAAACGAACGAAATCAATAAAGTTCGTAGAAGGTCTTTCCCTTTTAATATAGGACGGATTGATATTAAACGAGAACTTTATCTTCTTTGAAAGATTGAGGTCCATTTTCGCACGGATGTTGTAGCGGGTGTATTCGCTGTGATACATCATACCCGGATCATCCTGATAGCCACCGGAAATAAAGTATTTCATATTCGGAGAACCACCAGATACGTTTACCTGCAGATTTTTCACATTCGCATTCCGCAATGCTTCACGCTGCCAGTCGGTACCAACTCCGCCACGGATATCCTGCTCAATGACATATGCTGCTCTTTCGTTATTGGCAATGATCTGCAGCGGTGTTGGTGCGGGGATAGAAGGATCCTGCGCTTTTAATGAAGCTTCATAAAAGAGGAGATTGGTGTATTCCGTCGTTGTCATCATCGGATACAATTCGTACTGCGTTTTTGCTCCCGTTGAAAACTTGATGTTATATTTCGGACGATTTGATTTACCACTTTTTGTAGTGATGATGATCACACCACTCGCACCACGTGATCCGTAGATCGCCGCGGAAGCCGCATCCTTCAGCACTTCTACCGATTCAACGTCGGCCATGTTTACAAACGAAAGGCCGTCAGGAACCGGATGGCCATCCACCACCACCAATGGGCTTGACCCGGCGTTGATCGAACTCAGACCACGCACCTGGATCTTTGGATCGGAGCCAGCTTCTGAACTGATATTCTGGATCTGCACGCCCGCAATCTTCCCCTGCAATGCCTGATCAAGACGCGATGCAGGCGTTTCTTCAAGATTTTCATTTTTAAATTTGGAAACAGCACCTGTAAGATGTGATTTCTTTGTTGTACCATAACCGATCACTACAACTTCGTTCATGTCTGTAGCATTGGCGGCCATTATCACATCGATACTGGTCTTCCCTTCGATCAGAATTGTTTGCGGAGCAAAACCAACATAAGAAAATATAAGCGAAGAAGCACTTGCCGGAACAGAAATGGAGTAGGTTCCATCTTCTTTGGAGGTAACACCACCCTTCTGTTTGTCCGCAAGAATATTCACACCTGATAAAGGTGCTCCATTCTCCCTGTTGGTCACTTTGCCCGTAATCGTTTTATTTTGTCCATACGCCAGGCTACCAAGCACAAGCATCAAGAACAGCAGGCATCGAGATTTCATAATAGCAGTTTAAGTATTTACAAATCGTTAAATGGTTTCGGTCGTGTTCGCGGTTTAAAAGTCCAAAGACTCCAAAGTTGACTACTGATCGCCGGATCACTTTTAAATTTTCAAACCTTTCTTCAATACAGGAGATTGATCCGGAGTTTCGTTGCCTTATCTCCCGCCAGGCTCTTCATCTCCTGCACACAGGAGCGGCAATTGAAATTTCTATCTCCTTCCTTTAGCAGGAAATAACTTTCATTAAATTCATACGGTTTGATCTGCTGTCCATCCCACTCTTTTGTTCCGGCGAAATAAGGGTGCAACGCATCAAAACCTTTTTTCAATGATTTACCGGACGGAGTGGTATAGCCCCATAGATCAATACCAAGTTTACCAGCCATTTTTGCAATATCAAACAATGCCTCCAGCACAAAAACATTGTAATGAAGTGCGATCGTTCTTTCCATTTCAAGCGGAAATCTTCCGGATTCATCCATTTGTTTATCCAGCCGGTTCTGCGCGCTTGCAACAATACGGCGTGCAAGATCCGTGCTGTCGACAAACATCGCAATGGAAAGACGTTGTGCATCATACCATGCGCCGTGATTGTTTGGCGCATTCATTTCGGAAACGCCGATCTTGCTCGTCTGCATCCATTGAAGAAATGCGGCAAACCATTGCTGCATCCCTTTCTGATCAGCATCCTTCCATGCAGCAGATCCTCTTAACAAACCGATCCCGTCGATCAGCTTGATAAAATGACGTGTGTCGATCATGCCGGCGCCCCTTCCGGAATTTACACCTTTGATCGCCTGCCCAAAATTCAGGTTTGGGTTCATACGTGTAGCTGCATCAAGAAACCAGACGCGAAGCAGTTTTGCCGCATGATCCGCATACACCCTATCTTCCGAAAAATAATAAGCAAGACCAAGTATATAAACCGACTCACACAATTTCGGCAGGTAATCCTTATCCTTATATTCCTTTACTTCAGGATTGGTCTGGCCGTCTTTTCTGATATAAGGCAGGCCGTCAGATTTTGAAGGATCGGGCCAGTGATACGGCGCGAGGCTCATATAATCATGCTTATCTCCGCTTGGGGGATCATTCTTCTTTTCCATTACGCTTACAGGCCCAAACTTCAATGCCTTGTCAGCATCTTTTATCAACTGCTGATATGCGGGCAGAATAGAGGCTTGCTTTGCATTGATCGCCGACTTATTGGAAGCAAGACTTTTCAGGTCCAGCACAAAAACCTGCGGTTGCTCAGGCTGACCAGCGGCAAGCACGGTTACAGCAGCCAGCACGAATAAGGAAAATGTTGCAAAGAGATTTTTCATCAGGTAAATATTGTTATCGTTATTTCGGAAATAGAGTTCAAAAGTTGAATATTGTTTCGATAAGAGATCACTTTTACTTAATAAGTATTATCTGACAATACGGATCATCTGTTTCAGATCAACACCGCTTCCCCTCACCGTTACGATATACACACCGGCCGGTACGCCGCCAACCAAAAGATTCACACTGATAAATCCTTTTGGTAAGAAAGTGTTTCGTCTGATGACTGGTTTACCATTCAGATCCCAGAGCACCACATCAGTTAATGCAGGGGCATTGGAAAAGATGCGGGTGGCAAGCGTCGTTGAGTTTAGCATGTATGCATTCAGGTGTGGACGGTCAGCTCCGTTAGCTGGTAACACAGTCAGCCTGCCTGCAGTGAACGTGATCGTATAATTGTTACTCACCGCATTCGCAGGAGTTAACGTATAATAACCGGCCGATGATGCAGTCGTCGCAAGCGTATTTACCACAGGTGGTGTAGTAAGGTTGGCCGGTGTTTCACCTGATACAAATCCGGTATACACGAGAGTGAAACCCGGGTTATCCTGTCCTTCAACTTTTGATGTATCGCGTACAGCTATGGCAAGTACAGCTTTGTCAACCGTAAGTGTGCGCTCAACCGGTATTGCAGCAAAGAACAATGAATTACCCGCCTGTGATGCGGTGATCGTGGTTGTGCCTGCGCCGGTGATATGGATGGTATTGCCGGTTATTGTCGCCACGCTTGTATTGCTACTGGTGTATGTAACAGGAATGGTTGTATTCGTGCTCGTTGCGCCGGTTGCAAAATCAGCATTGCCATATTTTTTTGCAGCCGGTGCGATAAAGGTGATCACCTGTGTTTGTTTTGGCTGAATAGTAAGCACACCGTTTTCAAAAGAAATCGTGTAGTTGACTGCCGTCGCGCCAGCTACATCAATCGAATAGGTGCCGACTGCTGAAGCAGGTGTAGCAGATGTGGTGATCAGCGCCGGCGTCAGCAAAACAGCCGCAGTTTCGTTATAAGCAAAACCGATATAGGTGGCAGTAAGCGCAGGCAAGGCCTCACTTTCGGGGCTTGTTTTGTTATCAGCCCTGATCAGCAGCGGTGCTTTTGCAATTATCAGATCATGCGAAATGCTTGCAGCCGGATAGTTACCATCCGTTTCCTGGGAAGCGGTGATCGTAACGGTACCGGTGCCGGTGATATGGATATTGCCGTTTACAATGGAAGCGATCGTTGCATTGTTGCTGGCATATACAATAGGTTTTGAAGTATTCAGACTGGTTGCACCACCGTTAAAATCAACATCACCATAAATTTTTTCAGGCAGCTCATTGAAGACAAACGGCTCAACCTGTGGCACCGAACCGATACCAAATACACCAAAATTTCCGGTCACGTAAGAAGCCTGATTGGCTGCGTTATCACCCGTGTTAACCGGGTTGCTCCAACTGCTGTTATTATTGGTAATGATGCCAATATCTTCATTCGTCAGTGTGGTGAAAGCAGACCCTTCGAGTGCAGCATCCCATTTAAGCGAGATGGCCGCATCGCCTGTTCCATTCAGCTGGTTGATCTGCCAGGCGGCATTCACCATTTTCTGTTTTTCAAAATCCGTAAGCGCTGTTCCGTTGATCAAGCCATTACCTGTGATCCCTTCTATAACGGCAATCGTGTAGGAAGAAAGCGAAGAAGGAGTGATCATCACGGGAAGATAATAAGATGCACTGCCGACAGGTATTGTCACACCCGCTGCAATATCATCATACTGGACCAATGCCTGTTGACCGCTTGCAGCATCGCCGCTTGTAACAATGTAATTACCTGAAGCCGCATTGATCATCGCTCCCGCGCGGATCCTCAAGGTATCACCCGCAGGTAGCGTGAGTTTATTATTCAGATCAAGATGACTAAAAATATCAACCCCTCTGTTGATTCTGACGGGTGCATTGATCACAAGGGAACCAACGCGGACATTGCCATCATCTTGTGTAGCAGAGATGCCAAATGGCTTGCTGGTTGCCGCATTGATAATATAATTTGTTCCGGCTTTGTAGTTTTTTATACCGGTTGTAATAACACTTCCTGCAACAACATCAAAACCTTCCGCAGACGAAGTGGCCAGGGTAGCTGTATCACTGGAAAAACTGAGCGCCACATTTGTCCCACTGGAAGTGACAGGATTTGATAAAGTGATCAGTGCGCTAACTGAGGAAAACGAGATAACTGATGTATTTGCAGGAATACCTGCACCAGTCACGGTCAGACCAGCCACGCCCCCAACGCCTGTTGTATTTGTGATCTGAAAAGATCCTGCCGTGAGCGTGCCGGTTAATGCAGCCGCTGTCTCTTCCACACGCGTGGTGAAGCTTGCCGCACCTGTAAGCTGATAGCCAGCAAGATCAAGTTTACCATATACGTTTATGCCGGATGTAGCATTTACATTCCGGTTCAGCGTCACACTGGCATCATTAGCAATCAGCAATGAAGGAACAGTCAAGGTACCGGAACCGGCAATGATTTGTGGTGAACTGCCACCCATTACCAACGTATTGCTGCTTGTTGAAGGAAAAGAAAGTGATCCATCAACCACCAGGTCTCCCAGTACTGAGGTGTGACCGCTGCTATGTGTCGTAAATGAAGCGCCTGATTCGATCACAAATTTACCAATTCTGAAGACTGGTCCGTCTGCTGTAAGAGTCGCGTTGTTTTCAATAAACAGATTTCCGAAAGATTTATTATTTACAAACGATCCTGTACCATTTGAAGCACGGATATGATAATTACTACCCGCTTTGAAATCTATCGCGGAAAAAGCTGAGCTATTTCCCATCGGGCTGTTGCCACCCGTGTAGTATAAATGCGAACCGGATTCAAATACGATGCCCAGCGCAACTGCGGCCGGAGTAGTACTGGCAGTGCCGAATGGATAGCCCGGAGTATTGGTGGTCAAACTGGCACCATCAGCGAATACCATTGCACCAGCCGCTTGCGAGGTTATGCGATGTGCACTGTTCGCCATTATTACCGTTCCGCTGACACGACCAGTTGCCGTGGTCGCCAATCCAAGCACAATGCTACCGACTGCGGTAACCATCCGAAGTTCCGCACCACTTTCGATAACAAGGTCGTCACCGTCTGTACCTCCATTGATGGTTACTGTGGAGCTGCCAGCGGTCTCACGTTGCAACACAAGCTTTGCGCCATTGATCAGTTTTAATTGACCAAAGTTAGTTGTACTGATATTGGAGGTAACAAGCCCTGTGCCGGGAGTGCTACCGCCAATATTTGTTCCATCGATGATCAGGATATCTGAGGGACTAAGCGCAGCACGCACAGTGCCTGAGCCATCAAGGGAAGTATTCCAGTTGGAGTTGATGGTAAAACTGGAAACAGCGGTTCCTCCAACCCAATAATAAGGTGTTTGGCCGAAGGAAAAACCGGCCGTCAAAAGAAGTAATATAACAAGTAGATTTTTTTTCATATAGCAGCTATTAAAATGGTGGTTAATGTATCGTCAGTCTACATGTGGGTTCCGTTTTGATGAAATAAAAATGATGCAAGCCCATGCAAGTGGTACCAGCAATGCCCCCAATACAAAAAATGAAGTATAGCTGGTTGCCGTCAACACAGGCACCAGCAATGTAATAATGATCGTACCAGCAACCGCAGATGTTCCGCCCATGCCGGCAACAGTGCCAACATTTTTTCCATGGAAATAATCCGAAGGCAATGTCTGCAGGTTATTGATCAGGAACTGAAAGCCAAACAAAGTGGCGCTGATCAATGCAATTGCGATATTTGCATGCTCCTTCAAATGATCCAGCGAAAAGGCAATCGCAGTCAGGGCAACGAGCATGATCAAACAACCAATGGAAATCGCTTTCTTTCTCGCTTTCGCCGCCGGCATTCCTTTCCTGACCAACCCCGAAGAGTAAAAGCCACCAAGTAAACCACCCACTGCGGCAAACAAATAAGGCACCCAGGCAAACGCCCCGATCTGTTTAAGGTCAAATGCAAATTGTTCCTTCAGGAAAGTGGGCAGCCAGGTTACAAACATCCACCAAACCGGGTCAATGAAAAACCGCGAACTGATCACACCCCAGGTATTTTTGAAACGTAATAATTCTTTCCACGAATAGGCCTTTTCGTCTGTGGTTTTTGTTTTTAGCAAAGCATCTGCTCCTGTTATATAATCCTGCTCCTCTTTTGTTATCCACGGGTGTTTATCCGGCCCTGCCTTATTGATGATCAACCACGGAATCATCCATAGTACACCCAGCACAGCAATGCTCAAAAATGTCGCCCTCCATCCAAACGCAAGAGAGATCGCAACGATCACCGGCGCGGCCACTACTGAGCCAGCGGAAGCAGATGCGCCAAAGATACCCTGCGCGATCGCCCTTTCCTTTGCAGGAAACCATTCGGCGTTGCTCTTTGTAGCGCCGGGCCAGTTGCCCGCTTCACTGAAACCAAGCATCGCACGAAAAATATTGAATGAGGCCAACGATCTCGCTACTGCATGCAATGCGATAGAAATACTCCAGCCGGCAATGGATACAACCATTCCCAACCTCGTACCAATCGCATCCATCATCTTACCCGTTACCGTTTGCCCGATGGCATATGCGATCATAAAGAATGTAGTGATGATCGCCAGCGCATTCTTATTGTCCGCATCAGCAATTCCAAATTCTTTATAAACATAAGGCCAAAGAATGTTGATGGCGCTGCGATCAATATAATTAATGATCGTTGCCAGGCCTATCAACCCAATGATCCACCAACGTAGATTTCTTATCTTCATATGTCAGGCAAAAAGTTCCTCGGTTATTTAATAAAATCTTCGCGCATGGGGCTGAACACATCGATCAGCACACCGGTTTCCCGGCACACACATCCATGCAATACATTCGGTGGTATGTAATACGCATCTCCTGTTCTTAGTATTTTTCTCTCTCCTCCGATCTCCACCTCAAACACACCGCTTTCCACATGTGTTATTTGTGAATGGTGATGCTGATGCAGCACACCAACACCATTTTGCTGAAACTCCACTCTCACCAGCATCAGCTTATCATCCCAGCACATGATCTTTCTTCTTACTCCCTCACCCACATTCTCCCAGGGTATGTCATTGTTCTCAATAAAAATTTTCACAGCATCGGTTGTTGACATAAATATTTGTTTATTAATTAAACAGTAAAAGCTCGCTCACTTTGAGCCGGTCAGATTTAAAGACTTAAGAAAATTTTAAAAACAATTACTTTTTACTTTTTAAAGTTTCATCCCATCAAACCAAACAATATAAGGCCCTGTCCATTGCAGTTTGCGGCCGTCCACATCTGCTTCATGTTTGGCGTCTTTATTAAAATCCTTATTGCATTGGATAATGGTCATCTTTTTTGTTCCCAGCATTATATTCACTACTGAAAATTCAGCATCATCCCGCAATACGCGGATCTCTTTTACAGACGGATACGATTGAGACGAGATCTCCACAACGGGGTCCATCCTTCCGTGTATCTCTACCAGATTCACAAACAGCTCATCTTTTCCGTATTTGCGGATAATAAATGCCGGTTCACGCCTGAGATTGAAATTAGGATCGTTGGCACCTGTTCGTGTAAGCAAAAGATCAGCCGTTCCATTGATCATTGTTGAAATGGAATAATATGTCTGGTTATTCAGGAATGTGAATTGTGCAAGCGTATCTTTCACCTTTGCCTGCGCCTCTTTCCATATATATTGGTAACCGTTTTTCTTACCCAACGGCTCCATTCTGTTTGTTGAGGCATCATATTTAAAAGAAGTAGAAATGATCTGCCCGTTATATTGAAAAGGCAGGTCATATTGATGCGGATCCTTTGCATTTGTATGAAAAAGATCTGCAAGAACTTTTTTTCCGCCCGGCAACTGAAGAAGATAAACAGACCTTTTCAATCGGACGTCTGCATAAGCGTCCGGAGTTTCCGCCATCACTACCTGCACCGCGGGCTTGCTGATATCGCTGAAAAGTTTATTCGCATGAAATTTCTCCGCTTCTTTTTCCTTTGCATCGAAATGGCTAGTCTCATCTACCACCATTGTATTATGTGCGATAGTTTGCGCAGCGTACTTATCATTTTCCGGAAGATAACGACCGCCATATTTCTGTTCAACACCCACAAACCGCGCAGAGCCGTAGTCGGTCAGGATCTCATTCCCCCTATCATACAGGTTAATATTCAGTTTATCAAAATGGCCGTGAGAAAGACCATGAGAAGTATACTTGCAGATCAGCGTGGTCAGTTCATTTCCTTTACCGGCGCGGAGTAAACTAATACCGCCTTCATCTCCTTTCACGCCATCATTGTATTCAACAGATCTATACGGATAAACATCCGGAATATTTTTGCCGGCTGACAATGAAGCGGCGATAGCAGCACCACCTTTGTTCAGCAATACCTGGTTCTGTTTTTTAGCAACAGCCAGCATCCCGTTATCAGCGCCGTACTCAGACCATGCTATATCAATTGCGGTAACCAGTTCACTGGTAGTAAAATCTTTCTCTTTGATCGCATCGTTAAAGGGAAAGAAAGCACCATCCGTATTTGTTTGCTGCAAACACGCAAGCAATGCTTTCCGCAGGATCTGGTCACGATGTTCAAAGACCTTCAGCTCCGGTCTTGCATGCTGCAGGGCATTCGCGAAAATAAAATAGGGAAGTATCGCGTATCGGACATAGTAAGGCCCTTCCGTATAATAGCCATCGGGCGAAAACAGGCCATCCAGTTGTGCAATGAAACCGCTTTTCCCATCTTTTGCCGTTCCATACAATGCCATATCAACATAATCTTTATTGTTCGTTGCAATGCCAACAATGCCAACGCCGGCACAGGCCCACACTCCATGATTATGTATCAGGTTGAACCACGCATTGAGGTCCTTTGTGATAAAATCCACTTCAGGCTTAAATGCACCTTCTTCAATCGTCTTGCGATCTGCGGCATTGACGCCATTGTAAACAAGATCATATGCCATGCCTGTATAAACCAACCAGTTTGCATCATTCAATGCCTGCCAGAAAATGTGACCGGGTGAACTGCTGGTCGCCTGAGGATGTTTCTTTAATGTGGGGTTTAACTGTGCGTATTTAAGCAACATCTTTTTTACCAGTGTTGCATATCTTTCATCGTTGGTAAGATTATAAAGAATGCCGCTGTTGAACATCAGCATATAATTGTTCTTATGCCGGTCATGCGTGTATCCGCCTGCGGGATCTTTTGGCTGGGGCACATCCACATCCTTATCAAGCCATTCATCTACCTGCTTTTTTAATTCACTGTAAGATTGTGCAAGAAGGGGATAACGGGTCAGGTCCTTTTTTACCAAAGCGGATTCTGCTTTGGTAAAAAAAGTCTGCGGGTGCTGTGCGTTAACATTCACAGAGAATAACAGCACACAAAATATGGTCAGCAATCGGGTCATCTGTTTTTATTGATCCTTTTTATATCACGCGAAATAACTTCCACCATTGATCTCTACGCTTTCACCATTGATGAAAGACGAGGCATCGCTGGCAAGATAAAGCACAAGGTCGGCAACTTCAGACGCCTGGCCCTCTCTTTTCAACGGAGTTGCGTTGGCAACATTCGTGCGGATCTCCGGTTTGGTAAATGTGTCATGAAAAGTTGTACTGATCATACCTGGCGATACGCAGTTAACACGGATGCCTTTGGGGCCGAGTTCTTTCGCCAGACCACGTGTAAGTGTAAGGACAGCTCCTTTTGCGGTTGCATAGGCAATCGCACCGCCGCCACCGCCATCACGTGCCGCCTGCGAAGCAAAGTTCACGATCGCTCCGCCGGTTCCCATATACGGGAGTACCGCGCGGCAGGCGAGATAAGCTGACTTAAGATTTACTGCCATAACAGAATCCCAGAACGCTTCATCCAGGTCAGCCAATGGCTTACGGCCCATGATGCCACCTGCAACATTCACGAGTATATGAACTGCATTGCCAAATGCAGCAACACAACTGTCAACCAGCTTTGTCACTTCAGCAGCGCTGGTCATATCCGCCTTCACTGCAATTGCAGTTCCGCCCGCTTGTTTGATCTGCTGAACAGTTTCATCAGCCAGTTGCTGATTACTATTATAATTCACACAAACTTTTGCACCGGCTGCTGCCAGCTTAATTGATACCTGGCGGCCAATATCCCTGGAACCACCTGTTACGATAGCGACTTTACCTTGTAATGAGCTCATAGTATTTATCTGAAATGAATGAACGAATGATTCGATGTCCGCCGTTGCCATGCTGAACCGATAGATTATCCGGACAACTGCTTCCCGGGTTGTAATATTAAGCCGAATTGCAGGAGTCATGCCGGGAACGCCAGTTTGAAGATTTCAAAAAATGGTTGAATTAATTTGAAAAAGGGAAATAAAAACGAAAATTATCAACGTTTTTTACATTTTTTCAATCCCGGCATCGTTACCGGCAACGCTGCCGGGATTTCCGTAATAAAGTTTCCATTAGCTTTACCGTTCATACTTCCATATGGATAAACCAGCAACAATAAAAGACATCGCCAGGACATTGAACCTGTCCACCTCAACTGTTTCCAGGGCTATGCGCAATGCACCTGATGTAAACATCGAAACAAAGAAAGCTGTAATGGCTCTATCTGAAGAACTGAATTACCAGCCCAATAAACTCGCATTAAGTCTTAAACAAAAACAAACGCACAATATAGCTGTGATCGTTCCCAATCTCGATTACGTGCTTGCAATGATGGTGAAAGGCATCGATGAAGTGGCGCTGGAGGCGGGTTACACCGTAATGGTCTGCCAGAGCAATGAATCATTCGGGCGGGAGATTGTAAACACACGGCGATTACTGGATAGCCTCGTCGATGGATTCATCATCTCGGTTTCGAGCGAAACAAAAGTATTCGATCATTTCAAAAAGATCCAGGAAAAGAAAATGCCGATGGTGGTGTTTGACCGTGTTACTCCTTTTCTGAAAGCACCCTGTGTAAGACTGGACAATATTGAAGGCGGCATTCTGGCAACAGAGCACCTGATAGAACAGGGATACAGAAGAATTGCCATACTTGCCGGTCCAAAAAATCTCGGCATCAGCAATGAACGGATGGAAGGTTATCTCACCGCATTAAAAAAGAACAAGATCAAACCTGACCCCGACCTGATCATTCATTGTGACTTCAATCAGCAATACGCATATCTCGCCACGCAGGAATTGCTGGCTATGAAAAAAAGACCGGACGCCATTTTCACCATCAGTGACCGCATGGCCATCGGCGCCATGCTGGCAATAAAAGAGAAAGGATTGAAAATGCCTAATGATATAGGACTGGTTGGTTTTAATAACGAACCAGTGGTAAGTCTGGTGACTCCCGGCATCTCCAGCGTGGATCAGCCGGCATTTGAATTAGGGAAAATTGCCGCTAAATTATTTATCGAAAGTATGCACCATCACGGTGATATGAGCGAAGTAGAAGAAGTGCTGAAACCAAAGCTGCATATCCGGGAATCATCTCAACGAATCATGCCCAAAAATACCCGATCAAAATAAACTTATGAAACGATTGCTTCTCCTCTCCTCTCTTTTTCTGCTGAGCATGATGGCTCTGGCAGGAACGATCACCGTAAAAAACATCAATGAACTCCGCGATGCAGATAAAAATGCAAAGCCCGGCGATATCATCATACTCAGCAATGGTGAATGGAAAGATGTTGAAATAAAACTCAGCAGTAAAGGCACGAAGGAACAACCTGTTACTTTCATGGCACAAACCTCCGGCAGCGTGTTGATCACCGGCCATTCTTCATTGAAGATCGGCGGTGAGCATCTCGTTATCAAAGGTCTTTATTTCCAAAAAGGTTATGCCGGCAATACTGCAGTGATCGAATACCGGCTGAATAAAAATCAGCTGGCGAATAACTGCCGTGTTACAGAATGCGCCATCATCGATTTCAATAATCCGAAACGGATGAACGAAAATTACTGGATAACGTTCTATGGTAAGAATAACCGGCTTGACAATTGCACTTTCAGCGATAAGAAAAATATGGGCGTATTGATAGCCGTAATTCTTGACGACGAACGCAGCCGTGAAAATTTTCACTCCATCGACCATAACTTCTTTAATGGCCGTCCGCCACTCGCTTCCAATTCCGGGGAGATCATCCGCGTTGGCGTTTCGCAACATTGTCAGTTCAACTCGAACACGCAGATCACCGACAATTATTTCCTGAATTGCGACGGAGAAACGGAGATCGTTTCGATTAAATCAGGAAGCAACGTTGTAAAAAATAACCTGTTCAAAGAATGCCAGGGCGGTGTGGTGTTACGTCATGGAGATAATAACACTGTTGAGAATAATATTTTCCTTGGAAATTATAAAGAGGGAACCGGTGGTGTCCGTGTAATCAATAAAGGACAATGGGTAGTCAACAATTTCTTCTATGCCTGCAGGGGAATTGACTTCCGTTCGCCGCTTTCCGTAATGAACGGAATTCCGAATTCTCCCGCACATCGTTATGTTCAGGTCACTGACGCAGTAATTGCAAACAACACTTTCTACAATTGCACCGCTGCAAGTTTTTGCGAAGGAAGCGATGCGGAAAGAACACTCCCTCCGGATAATGTCTATTTCGCCAATAACATTTTCTTTAATAACAAAGACAGTATCATCTATCGCGTGTCTGACGATATAAAAGGTTTCGCTTTCAACAATAACATGGCCAGCAAAACTGTAGCACAGGTATTACCTGCAGGTTTCAATAAAACTGTAATTCAAACAAAAGAAGAAAAGATCGCGACGTTGCCGGTGCAGGCAATACAGAAAAAATCAATCGCACCGGACTCATTGCAACAGATCGCAGTTAACCGGATCGGTCACAAACTTCCTCCGGCCGTAGGGTTCGGTGACAGGCAGATGCTGAACAAGGTATATAACAATGCACTGAATGCGACCGGTGCCAAATGGCTGAATGGCAAAAGATCAAACTGGACAATGAGCACCCCAACCGTGGAGAATTGTGACAATGCCGAAAAAGTTTACGCAGTACTGGCAAGGAATCAACCGGTCACCATCGTTCTTACAGCGAAAGAATATACCCTGGATAAACCATTTGCCGTTTCAGCGAATACGCTGTTCCATAGTCAAAAACAGGAGATCAGTTTTATTACAAAAGACATTCCAGCTGTATTCATGGTCAACGGCCGTGGTGAATTGCTGATCAGCGAGCTCAATGTTGACGGCAGCAAAGTGAAAGCAACAAGCTTTATCTGCAGCGATACAAGCGGCCCTTCCAATCATTACAACCTTGCAATGACCCGTTCAAACCTGCATGGATTTGACAGGAAGAATGGTTGTGAAAGTATTTATTTCGCGTACAAATCAACTGTGGCTGACAGTATTGTTTTCAGGGGAAACAAATTCACTGATAACAACACTGATCTTGTTTTGATGACGGAGGAAAAAGATGATAAAGGATATTATAATGCAGAGAAGATCGTTTTTTCAGATAATGATATTACTACGCTGAACGGAAGAGTGCTGAGTGTTTATCGCGGCGGAAATGACGAAAGTACGATGGGGCCAAAATTACTGTTCACCCGGAACAATATCATTGGCAGCAATGCCAACAATCCGTTGATCAGCCTCACGGGCGTGCAGCAAACAAGGCTGCAATCCAATAACTTCTCCAACTGCAATCCCGGTACATCGTTGATCTTATATAAAGACATTGTGCGTGCGCATCATTTCCTGGAAGACAACAGGCTGACCGGATCCGGGAAAATCGATACTAATGAATTTGTGATCATTCAATAGTTGATCCGTTCCCTGGCTCAGCGCGGGACCGCCTGTTGGATGGCCCCGCTTTTTTTGCATATGCAGGTGTCAAACAGATTAGGCTTAAATGTTATAATGACACCCCCCCAGAAAACCTATCACTGTTAGCTTTATCATTTTCCCGGTTTTTAACGCCGGTATGACGATTTTTCCGTTTCAGGCACTTTAAAACCGGTCAGAAACCCTATATTCACACCTTTTAGACACCTGTATTAAACAGTCCATGAGCCGTAATAAATTTTCTTCTTTCCGTTGGTCTGATGAAGTAGAGCCACATAAGGCAAGAACCAAAGAGATCATTGCCAGGCACCCAGAGATCAGGCAATTGATCGGACGTAACCCCTATACATCTGTTGTGATCCTGCTGACGGTTGCTGCGCAGGTTGCCCTGGCATTCGGTGTATCGCCGCATGGCTGGGATCTTTCCTGGATCTGGACGCTCGTGCTTGCTTACCTTGTTGGTGCTTTTCTTTGTCATACCTTATGGGTTTGCATCCATGAAGCATCGCACAACCTGATCTTCAAAAACAAACTCCTGAACACGATCTCAGGAATGGCAGCAAACCTGCCTCACGTATTTCCAAGCTCCGTTTCTTTTCAGAAATATCATATGAAGCATCACGCTTACCAGGGCGTTGAAGAGCTTGATGCCGATATGCCTTTCCGCTGGGAAGCCAAACTGATCAATAACGCACCGGTTGGAAAAGCCGTTTGGTTGTTATTATACCCGATCTTCCAGATGTTGCGCCCCATGCGGTTGAAAGAGATCAAACTTTTTGATGCATGGACGTTTGTAAACTGGCTGGTACAGGCTGTGTTCATGTTTGCCATCATTTACTTCCTCGGCTGGAAAGCAGGGATCTATTTACTGGCAAGTTTCTTTTTCTCTGTTGGTCTTCACCCGCTGGGTGCAAGATGGATACAGGAACATTTTCTTACGCATGGCGAACAGGAAACAAAGAGCTATTATGGCCCGCTCAATGTTACAAACCTGAATGTTGGCTATCATAACGAACACCATGATTTCCCTTCCGTGCCCTGGAATAAATTACCAAAAGTGAAACAGATCGCCGGAAGCTACTACACTTCACTGGGTTTCCACACTTCTTATACAGGATTACTTTTCCGCTTCCTCTTCGATGGAAATCTTTCTGTATACTCCAGGACCGCCCGCGAAAAACGAGGCAAGCGCTCTGCAAAAGCTCCGCATATGCCGGCGGATATGGCGGCACCGGAAGAACTTTGAACCGAATGCAGCTAATATCAGCTTGATGGCCGATAGGCCTTGACGAAACTTAAATACGATATTTCCTATAAAAGCAGAAGCCTTTCAAATGTTGAAAGGCTTCTGCTTTTATAGGAAATATGCTTATATAAATCCGGCCATCATCTCTACGCTTTCATCGCATACATAATTATATTCATCCCAAACTTTGTATTGTCTTCTGCCATAAAACGTTTATTCCTGAAATCATAATCCCATTCACACCCATAGTCTTTGTTGCTATAGAGAACGGCAATGCGGCCATTGATCTCAACTGCCTTCAGGTAATCATGGATAAGATCGTCTCCCCAGCCATTCAATTCGAAGGATGTTGGTGGCGGGCCTTTTTCAAATTGGAAGAAGGAGCGGTAAAGCTCGTGGTTGTTGGGGATTTTTTTTAATGCGTCGGGGCCAAACGTACGCGCCATCTGCGCTTCAAAGGACTTGGCAAAAAGACCGTCAATGTCATGATTGCAGTCATCTACAAAAACAAAACCTCCATTCTGTACATACTTCTTGAAATATGCATCTTCCCTTGCACTGAACTGCACAAGTTTGTGACCACTGAGATAAACGAACGGGGAAATAAACAGATCATCGCTATCAAGATCAATGACACGCTCCTGCTGATTTACAGGAACGGTAGTATACTCAATCAGTGAGTTCAATAGATTTGTTGGCATCCGCTGATCTGTATCCCAATCGCCGGAATGATACCTTAACCTTGAAAATGTAAACCGTCTGCTTTTCACCATAACCTTTAGTACCCATACGGGATGGACTAAGGTAGTACATCATCCGATATGAACGCCGGTTTCAGTCATCTTGTACACTATTTTTTTAATAATGTGTTTTATTCAGGAAAAATCCTTGTTTTTTTACACAATAGCAAAAGAAAAACAGAACAAGTGACGTCAAATCCCGCGAAGTTGGGCGAAACGAATTAAAAAGCGACAATTTAAAAGTCAAAAATTACCGTTTGCTTATCTAAGATCAGATCCAGGCGGGTTCATTCCCTGGTTTTTACTTTTAAATTTCTGCTTATACCGGTTGCTGCATATTAATTTATGCTTAAAAACAAACTGCTTTGGAACTGACAGCATCAAAGGTTGACGAATTATTACAGAAGATATCTTCACTGAAATCTGAAATACAGAAAGTGATCGTGGGACAGGACGTTGTGCTTGAAGAGATCCTGGTGGCGCTCCTCGCGGGTGGCCATTGCCTGCTGGAAGGCGTGCCGGGTCTTGCCAAAACATTGATGGTAAGAACGCTTGCACAAGCGCTGCATCTTCCCTTCCGGAGGATACAGTTTACGCCCGATCTTATGCCAACCGATATTATCGGTACGGAGATCCTCGAAGATGATCCCGCAACCGGTAAACGCGTTTTCAACTTTACCAGGGGACCCATCTTTGCCAATATCCTCCTGGCGGATGAGATCAACCGGACCCCTCCAAAAACACAATCTGCCCTGCTCGAAGCAATGCAGGAATTTGAAGTGACATATGCGGGAAAGACTTACGCGCTCGACCGGCCTTTCTTTATTCTTGCAACACAAAACCCCATCGAACAGGCGGGAACCTATCCCCTGCCGGAAGCTCAGCTCGATCGCTTTTTACTTTATGTGAAGATCGGCTACCCTTCTGAACACGAAGAAATACAGATCCTCACCAGTACCACCGGAACGAAAAAAAGTAAAGTGAACGCAATTGTCAATGGTGATGAGATCAGGCAACTGCAATCGCTCGTACGTGAAGTGACCATCAACGATGATCTGACAACATTTGCCGGAAAACTCATCCGTGCAACAAGGCCGGACACAACCTCTGTTGCCTATGTAAAAGAATGGGTAAGATGGGGCGCGGGTCCACGTGCGGGTCAGGCACTGATCCTCACAGCCAAAGCACGCGCATTGCTGTACGGCCGCTATGCTGTAACGATGGATGACCTGCAGGCAATGGCTTATCCCGTTTTGCGTCATCGCGTGTTGATGAACTTCAAAGCTGAAGCAGAAGGTATTTCCTCTGATAAAGTAACGGAAGAGTTGATCAAAGCAATTGAAAGACCAAAAACATTATAAGGTTTCAAAGATTTCAGAAGTTCCGGAGGTTCGGCAAACAACCTTTGAGACCTCTGAAACCAGTAAACACCTAAACTGAATGTCCCTTCTGGACTCCTACATACTGACTTCCATTAAGAACCTTTCGCTCGCTGCAAAAACAACGATCGATGGTTTTATGAGCGGCGCTAATAAAAGCGCAGTGAAGGGAACAGGTATGGAGTTCAGCCAATACAGAAAGTATCTGCCCGGCGATGATCTTCGCTGGATGGATTGGAAAATGTTCGCAAGATCTGACCGCTATTATATCCGGGAATCGGAAACCGAAACGAATATCAGCCTGCGATTGCTGGTTGACTCAAGCGCTTCGATGGATCACCGCGACGGAGCATATTCCAAGATGGAATATGCCCGCTACCTTGCTGCAGGCCTCGCTTACCTGGCAAACATGCAGGGCGATTCCGTCGGTCTTTATACCTTAAAGGAAGGTGGCATCTTCTCGCTAAGTGCCAGACAGGGTTTTCAGAATCTCAATCGCCTGATGCATGAACTGGAGCACACCGGGCCAAAAGGAAAATTCACCAACCCGCTTTATTATAAAGACATTTACTCGGGCGGAAGAAAAAAAGAATTACTGGTATTTATTACAGATATGTACCAGGAAAAAGATGAGATCTATAAATTGCTCGACCTGCTGAATGCATTACGGCATGAGATCATCGTGTTACACATCATGGGGCGAAATGAGATCGACCTGGATTATAAAGGATATACAACGCTGGAAGATCTGGAAACAGGTGCAACAATCGAAGTAAATCCGGCAAGTGCAGCAAAGGCTTATAAAGAAGTGTTGACGGATCACCTGGAAAATGTGCGGCAAGAGCTATTATCCAAACATATTTATTATCGCTTAATGATCATGGATCAACCTATCGATGAGGCATTACGCGATTTTCTGTATAAACGCAGTAAAGGTTATTGACGGGTTTATATAAATATTAGTAGCTTGTTTCAATTACTTAATCCCATAGCGCTTTTCGTAGCTTCAGCCGTGATCGTCCCGGTGATGATACACCTGTGGAATACACGCAAGGGAAAAATACTGAAGGTCGGCAGCATTGCCCTGCTGTCTGAAAGCTCCAAAAAACCAGCCCGTAGTCTCCGGGTCACCAACTGGCCCTTACTGCTGTTGAGATGCCTGCTGCTTGTGTTGATCTCCTTACTCATCGCAAAACCATTCTGGCAGAAAAATGCCGCAGCGAAAAACGGAGGATGGATCCTGGTCTCCGGTCATGAACTCGCAGATGCCTATCAGCAACATCACCAGCTGATCGATTCACTAATGCAAAAAGGCTTTGAGCTGCATGGCCTGAACCCTCAACAGGAAAAACTGCTTCTGCCGGATACGATCGCGTACAAACAATCAACTCCGGACAACTATAACACCTGGTCTTATCTCAAATACCTCGATGCGGCATTGCCACTCAGTTATCCGGTGTATATTTTTTCAGATCAGCTTGCACAAAATTACTCAGGGAAACGGCCTTCCGTTCAACTTGAGATTCACCGGATCAACCTGCAGAACACAAACCGCACAGATACATTCCCTGCCGCCTCTTATATCAACAAAGAAGGAAAAGCGATCGTTACCAGGCGTATCAGTACAGCCACCGGTAATTATTATGAAGAAAGCAATACGGATGTTTCTGCAATTTCAGACACAGGGTCTGCTATCCACATTGGTATATACGCCGGCGCTAATATTGCCGACGCAAAATATCTTCAGGCAGCTATTGAAGCCATTGCAGAATACACCGGCAGAAACATTGTGATCAATGGTACAGCGCAGTCTGGTCAGCAACAGGTGATCTTCTGGCTACAGGAAACTGAACCGGATCAGGCCGTATTGTCCAAACTTGTTCCCGGCGGAACGATCCTGCGTTATTCAAACCTCGCTTCATCATCCATGAAGGTCGCATCACCCGCCAATTCAGGGTTATTACCGTTGGATGAAAGCAACGCAGGCATGTTTTATAAGTATGCAAGTTCTTCCGAAAAAGGAGGTGCATTGTGGACACTGGCAAATGGAGATCCGCTGATGAGCGTTGAATCAACCAACGAAAAAAAGATCATCTATTTCAGCAGCCGCTTTAATCCTCAATGGACAGATCTGGTGTGGAAGGAAAGCTTCGCGCGTTTGCTCATCCCTATCATTTTACCGGCCTTCAAACATAGTGATATGGATCTTCGCCGGATATCACCTGAACAGGCTCAGACAAAGCCAGCCCGAGGAAAAAATAATGGCGTTATCAATGATCCCGGGTTTATGAACAGGACCGATCTTTTATTTGCAGGATGGATCATTGTATTCCTTGTATTCGCTGCTGAAAGGATATTATCATACCGTCAAACAAAACAAAAAAATGCCTGAGCAGGAAGGACAACATATCATCAAGGTGTTCAGGCAAAAATGGCAACGGAATTACCTGACCGCAGCATTGTTGCTTGCATTGGGCGCATCAGCTGTATTGGCCACTGTATTATACCTGTTTGCAAAAACGCCTCTGTGGTTAGTAGCTCCGGTCTTTGGCGTTGCAGCGTTACTTATCTACTGGCTTCGCCCTTTCCGCCGGATCTCGGCAGAAGATATCACCAGCTACCTCAACCGGAATCATCCGCAACTGGAAGAAAGCAGTCAGTTATTGCTGATGCAGTCCTCTTCCCTCAGCTTTCTTCAGCAATTGCAAAAACAGAAAGTTGAAAAAGCGATCAGAAAGATAAATCCGCCCGCGGCAATGTTTGCCCCTGTGAAAAGATCGGGCATGGTGGCAGTTGCAGCAATTGCAATTTGTGCGATCGGCTTTGCTGCGCAGAACAGCTTTATAAAAAATGAAACCAGTGCCAATGGACGATCGCCAGCACCAGCAGAACAACCAAAGGAGATCATTCCCCCTGGAGTCAGATCAGTATTTGTATCGATCACTCCACCGGCCTATACGGGAAGAAAAAAACGCGAACAGGAGCAATTTTCGATAAAGGCGGAAGAAGGCAGCAATGTTACCTGGACGGTTCACACGGCTGGTCTCACGGACTCCGTGTACCTGTTATTCAACAATCGGGAATGGATCCCGATGAAGCGCTCAGCCGCAGACAGCAGCGAATGGCAATTCCAGCGCAATGTAAAAGAAACCGGTTTCTACCAGGTTCATATTCTTGAAAACGCTTCTCCGTTATATACACTGGAAGTGATACATGATCAGCCCGCTGACATACGGATCATGACGCCGCAACAGTATACAACGATTGAGCCGGGAAGAAAGCCCGTAAGCAATCTCCGCGTTCACATCAGTGATGATTATGGCATTGTCAATACACAGATCATCGCTACAAAAGCGAGCGGAAAAGGAGAAAGTGTCAGCTTCAAAGAACAACAACTCAGTTTTGCTGAAAGCCCAAACGGACAAAAGGAGATCGAATTATCCAAAATGCTTGACCTCGGCGCAATGGGCATGCAGGGCGGTGATGAACTCTATTTTTATATAAAAGCAACAGACAATCACGGTCAGGAAAGCCGTTCGGATATGTATTTTATTTCGCTTCCGGATACGAGCGAATTATTAAGCCTGTCAGGAATGGAGTCAGGTGTAGACCAGGTCCCCGAATATTTCAGAAGTCAGCGTCAGTTGATCATCGACACAGAGAAACTATTAAAAGAGCAAACGGGTGTATCAAAAGATACATTCAATGCGCGAAGCAATGACCTGGGCATTGAACAAAAACTGCTGCGTCTGCGCTATGGAAAATTTCTTGGAGAAGAAAATGAAAGTGGCGGTGGCGGGCATAGCCCGGATGATGGTCATGATCACGGCAGCGAACCCGCATACGGAGATGTTCAGTCTCTCATCGATCAGTATGCGCATAAACACGATAATGCCGAAGACGCATCTTTCCTTGAACCAGAGCAAAAGGCTCAGCTGAAAGGCGTGCTGACAAAAATGTGGAACAGCGAACTAAAACTCAGAACACTTACCCCCGCGGAATCCCTGCCTTTTCAATACAAGGCTTTGCGGCTGCTAAAAGACCTGCAGCAAAAATCAAGAGCATATGTAAGCAAGACATCTATAAAGATGCCGCCATTGAAACCCGAAAAAAGACTGACAGGGAATCTTGAAAAAATAACACCCGCTGATCAACCACCGAAACAGGTAAAAGAAAACGAGGAATTGGCCCAGCTTCGTGCAGCCATGCATGATCTTGAAATGATAAAGACGGGAGAAAAACCTGATGCCCTCGGAATATCAAATCTGATCGCGGCAGAACAGGCGATCGGCGCCAAAGCTGTCACCGAACCTGCACTTTATCTGCCTGCATTGAACGCTGCGAGATCAGTGGCAACATCACCATCGGAAGCAACAACACAACAGATCTCCCTTGTACAACGGGCAATACAGGAGATCATCAAAACGTCGTCAAAGTTGCCACAACGCCAGACCAACAGGCAGGCAAAACTGTCTGATCATTATTTTAACAAACTGAACCGGTAAACGATGAAACAGCAATACATCGTTATCATATTATCAGCCTTACTGCTCCTTTTTCTTTTATGGAAAGAAATAAGGAGATCGGATCGCTCATATCTTTTGCCAAGGATCATTGCCACAGTTTTGGCTGCGATCATGTTACCATTGTTTTTTATTCCCGTTAATTTCAGTAAAACAATTAAAGAAGGAGCTTATCCTAAAATATTATTGCTGACTACCGGCGCAGAAAATAAACCTGATTCGTTTGCTCATTACAAACAGATCACGACCGATCTGAAACTGGCATCTCCGCAGATAGAATACATACCGGACCTGTCAGTCTATATTTTGCAACATCCGCAGGAGATCTCTTTTATTCATATCCTTGGAAAAGGTATTGATGAGCAGGAATGGAACCTGCTGGATCAAAAACATATTGAAACAGTCTATACGCCATCGTCAATACCGGAAGGCATTACGCACGCGGACTGGCCACGCATGATCAGGCTCGGGGATAAACTTGAAATTCAGGGCACCTATCATAACACAGCTGATAAAGAAGTAAAACTTGTGCTGTCAGGGATAGGAACAGCATTTGATTCAGTTGCTATAAAACAGGATTCTTCCCAGGTCTTCTATCTTTCCTGTAAGCCATCACACAGCTTTCAAACGGTGTATGAGCTGCAGGCAGTAAAAGATGGAGTGATCATCGAAACAGAAAAGATCCCGGTTACGATCAGAGGTGCTGCAAGGCCGAATATTTTAATGCTGACTTCATCACCAGGATTTGAAAACAAATTTCTTGGACAATGGCTGCATGAACATAATTACCCGGCGGCGATCCGGAATAAGATCAGCCGTGATAAATATGATCACCAGTTTCTGAACATGAAGGCAACCGCTCTCAATAATCTCAGTGCTTCATTGCTGGACAATTTTGATCTGCTGATTGCCGATGATTATGCATTGTCGGAATTGAGCGCCGGTACGGCAGCTGTTATAAAGTCGCAACTGGCAAAAGGCATGGGGCTGATCATCCAAAGTGATACGGGCAGCTCCTTGAGCAATTTTTCCCATTCATTTGCATTGAAGAAACAGGCGGCCCAAAAAACGGCGCTGCGCTCACTTGCATGGACGGGAGCATCAACAAAATCGCCACTGGCCGCCGAGCAATGGTTCAGCATACAAAACGATCCATTAACGCAACCGCTGGTAACTGATGACCAGCAATCGGTGATCGTTTCCTGCCGGTTATACGGCTCCGGGAAGATCATCATGAACACTGCCACGAGTACCTTCGGGTGGCTGTTGTCCGGCAACGAAGAGAATTATTCATCATTCTGGTCACTGCTGATCAGCCGGGCCTCAAGAACCCGCAAATCCGGCGCAACCTGGTATACCAAACCCGCGTTTCCATCAATGGATCGTCAGGTGAAGCTGTTCCTGGAAACCGATAGCGAACAACCTCCGGTGATAAAGACAGCCTCCGGTGAACTTTATACCGAACAAACACCTTATCTTCCCGATACATGGACAGCCAGCTGGTGGCCCGCAACCCCCGGATGGCAAACCTTATCCTGCACAGACACTACCAGCATATACGTATTTGAGGACCAGGACTGGTCTGTTGCTAAACAATATGCACAGATCAATAACAACATCATGCTGGCGGCCCATCAGGGCTCAATCTTAAAAAAAGCATCTACTATAAGAACGGAAACAAGATCAGTGCCTGTGTATATTTTTTTTATAGTATTTGTGGCAGCATGCGGACTGTTGTGGTGGGAAGCGAAACAACGATGATCAAAGACAGATTTTAGAAAAGAAAAGAAGCAGATAATAAAGAGAGTTGCCCCTGACATTGGTCATCGGGTAAACCGGAATAGCCGGCAAATTAAAACGAGCTATCAACCAAACTAAATACAATCACAAAAAACAGGGAGGTCACTTGAAAAGGAAAGACTTTATTCGTTACACGGGCATGATGGGTCTGGGCTCATTAGTTGTCCCGGCTTTCGGCCGCAGTATCGACCCGGCAGAAGCCCCTACGGGAATGAACGCAGCCGTTAATAAGGAATTGGCGGATGTAGCACTGAACGCTGCTAAATCAAAAGGCGCCACGTATGCAGACGTTCGCATCGGCAGGTACCTGCGCCAGTTTGTTGCAACGCGCGACAAAAGAGTTCAGGGCGTCAGCAACACCGAGAACTATGGCGTGGGCATCCGCGTACTCGCGAATGGCGCATGGGGCTTTGCCGCCACGCACACCGTAACAAAAGAAGCGATTGCAAAAGCAGCCGAACAGGCAGTAGCTGTTGCAAAAGCAAATGCAAAGATCCAGGGCGAACCGGTACAACTCGCGCCACAAAAAGGTTTCGGTGAAGTAAGCTGGAAAGCTCCGATCGAGATCAATGCATTTGAAGTTCCCATCAAAGACAAAGTTGATCTGCTGATGCAGGTAAACGACATTGCTATACAAGGTGGTGTAAGCTTTGTCAACGCAATGATCTCCGCTGTAAACGAACAGAAATATTTCGCCAGCACAGATGGGTCCTATATCGATCAGGACATTCATCGCATCTTCCCCAACTTCAACGTTACGAAAATTGACCGCGCATCGGGCAAATTCATGTCCCGCGGTTCATTAAGCGCACCAATGGGAATGGGATATGAATACATGAATGCAAGACCCGAAGACAAACTCCAGGGCGTTGTTACCCGCTATAAAATGCGTTATGACATGCTCGAAGACGTGAAGAACGCCGCAAACGATGTAAAAGAAAAACTCACGGCAAAATCTGTTGAACCCGGCAAATATGATCTTGTACTTGATCCAAGCCACCTTTGGCTCACGATCCATGAATCCGTTGGTCACCCTACAGAGCTGGACCGCGTACTGGGTTATGAAGCAAACTATGCCGGCACAAGCTTCCTTACACTGGACAAATGGAAGACCGGAAAATTCAACTTCGGCAACAAACTCGTTAACATTGTTGCTGATAAAATGCAGAAAGGTTCACTCGGCGCCGTGGGTTGGGATGATGAGGGTGTTAAATGTGGCGAGTGGGACCTGATCAAAGATGGTATTCTCGTGAACTATCAGGCGATCCGCGATCAGGCGCATATCCTTGGATTGAAAGCTTCACAGGGTTGCTGCTATTCCCAGGGATGGGATGATATCCAGTTCCAGCGGATGCCAAACGTTTCGCTGAGACCGGGCACTGAAAAACTGAGCGTTGATGACATGATCAAGAATGTTGAAAAAGGAATCTACATCATTGGTGATGGTTCTTATTCCATCGATCAGCAGCGTTACAACTTCCAGTTTGGCGGCAAGAACTTTTATGAGATCAAGAACGGCAAGATCGTTGGCATGCTGAATGACGTGGCTTACCAGGCTAACACCCAGGAGTTCTGGAATTCAGTAAACGCGATCTGCGATTCCAGCGATTACGCACTTGGTGGTTCTTTCAGTGATGGTAAAGGTCAGCCCGGTCAGAGCAGTGCTGTATCACACGGAAGTTCAACAACGCGTTTCAACGGCATTAATGTGATAAACACAGCACGCAGCATCGGATAGTGTTCAAAGTAAAAATTAACCCGACCGACCGTAGAATATATTTTCTCCTTGCAGGCGGGGCTCTTTTGAACTTTGACTTACCAAACAAAAACATTTAAACTATAAGAAAAATATTATGGCTATTCTTAGTAAAGACGAAGCACAAACAATACTGAAAAAAGTATTGAGCTTCTCTAAAGCTGATGAAATGGAAGTGTCACTTGGCGGACAGCAAAGCGGAAACATCCGTTATGCACGCAACGCCGTTTCCACTGCGGGCGAGATAAGCAATCTCAGCCTTAGTGTGAGCGCTTCATTTGGAAAAAGAACAGGTAATGCATCTATCAACGAGTTTGATGATGCATCTCTCGAGAAAGTTGTTCGCCGCGCGGAAGAGCTGGCAAGATTATCTCCGGAAAACCCTGAATATATGCCCTTGCTCGGACCTTCAGAATTCAAGGAATCTGTCGGCTTCCTGGATTCAACAGCTGCTATGTCTCCGGCATCAAGAGCAGACATGGTTGCACAAAGTTTAAAAGTTGCAAAAGACAATAAACTGGAAGCAGCCGGCTTTCTGGAAAACTCTGCAGGTTTCCGCGCAGTGATGAATTCTAAAGGTTTGTTTGCCTACAACAAAAGCACGAACGTTTCATTCTCCGTAACAGTGCGTAACCAGGAGGGAACAGGTTCCGGTTATATCGATCATAGTTATAATGATGTAAAAAAACTCGATACACTTGCGCTCACAAAAATCGCTGCAGGCAAAGCCACAAGTTCTGCGGGAGCAAAAGCGATCGAACCGGGTCGTTACACGGTGATCCTCGAACCGCTTGCTGCAAGTGATATGCTTGGTGGCATCATCCGCGGATTCGATATGCGCAGCGCAGATGAAGGCCGCAGCTTTATGAGCAAGAAAGGTGGCGGAACCCGTCTCGGCGAACAATTGTTTGATGAAAAGGTAACCATCTACAGCGATCCGTTGAACGCAGATCTTCCCGGTTCTACCTGGAGCGGTGATGGATTGCCGATCGAAAAAACAATCTGGGTCGATAAAGGTGTGGTGAAAAATCTTGCTGTGAGCCGTTACTGGGCACAGAAGAATGGCGTCAAACCCTTGCCCGGACCAGGCGGTGGCCGCTTCGGCGGTGGCGGCATGATCATGGAAGGTGGAACAAAATCAACCGAAGACCTGATCAAGAATACAGAAAAAGGAATTCTCGTTACCCGTTTCTGGTATATCCGTATGGTAGATCAGCAAACACTCGTGCAAACAGGTTTGACGCGTGACGGAACGTTCTATATCGAGAACGGTCAGATCAAATTCCCGATCAAGAACTTCCGTTTCAACGAAAGCCCGATCATCATGCTGAATAACGTAGAAGAATTGGGAAAACCCGTTCGTAGCGGTGGCGCAATTCTTCCTCCGATGAAGATCCGTGACTTTACGTTCACCTCTTTGTCTGACGCTATTTAATTGGTTGTCCGTTGACCATTGTCCATCGTCCGGCATTTATTTTCCGGGCAATGGACAACAGTCAACGGACAACTTTCATCCTGAAATCATTTACTGTGAAAAGAAGAGATTTTATCAGCCTCGCAGGAATGGGCACAACCGCAGCATTCCTGACGGGATTTGGTACAAAAGGATATTCAGTACCGGAACAACGATTGCTCGAAGAATTCATTGATGCAAAGGAAAAGAAACGCATTGCAGACATTGCACTGAATGCTGCTAAAGCAAAGGGCGCCACTTACACAGATGTTCGCATCGGCAGGTATCTGAATCAATCGGTGCTGACAAGAGACCGTCGCGTACAGGGTGTTGCAAATACAGAATCATACGGTATTGGTATTCGCGTAATCGCCAACGGAAGCTGGGGGTTTGCCGCTTCTGAAAAAATGGATCCCGCAAGCGTTGCAAAAACCGCAGAACTGGCTGTTGCAATTGCAAAAGGAAATGCAAGATTGCTGACAGAGCCCGTTCAGCTTGCTCCGCAAAAAGGATTTGGAGAAGTAAGCTGGAAAACACCGATCGAAAAAAATGCCTTCGAAATTCCGGTAAAAGAAAAAGTAGACCTGCTGATGTCTGTTAATGAAGCAGCATTGAAAGCAGGCGTCAACTTTGTAAACGCCAGCATTTTTATGGTGAATGAACAGAAGTTCTTTGCCAGCAGTGACGGATCGTATATAGATCAGGATATTCATCGTATCTGGCCAACGTTCACCGTTACAAAGATCGACCGTGCAAGCGGTAAATTTCAAACGCGTGACGCCCTCTCCTCTCCTATGGGAATGGGATATGAATACATGCTGGCCGGCCCTGAGAATAAATTGAAGAACGGACCACTCACGCTTTACAAAGGCCGCTATGATATGCTCGAAGATGCAATCGCCGCAGCAGGTCATGTAAACGATAAGATCACCGCTAAATCGGTTGAACCCGGCAAGTATGATCTTATACTGGACCCTACACACCTTGGTCTGACGATCCACGAATCGACCGGTCACCCGACAGAGCTTGATCGTGTATTGGGCTATGAAGCCAATTATGCCGGCACCAGTTTTCTTACACTGGATAAATGGAAAACAGGCAAGTTCAACTACGGAAGCAAACTCGTAAATGTACAGGCAGACAGGTTGCAACCAGGTTCCCTTGGTGCTATCGGTTATGACGATGAAGGAGTGAAAGCCGGTAGCTGGAATATCATCAAGGACGGTATACTGGTTAACTATCAGACCATCCGTGATCAGGCCCATATACTTGGACTGTCTGCATCCCAGGGATGTTGCTATGCGGATAGCTGGGATAGCGTTCAGTTTCAGCGTATGCCCAACGTTTCATTGATGCCGAACCCCGAAAAACGATCAGTGAATGATATGATCAAAAACGTGGAGAAAGGCATCTTCATCGCAGGACGCGGCTCTTACTCCATCGATCAGCAACGATACAACTTTCAATTCGGCGGCCAGGTTTTTTATGAAATACAAAACGGACAGATCACCGGCATGTTGAAAGATGTGGCCTACCAATCCAACACGCAGGAATTCTGGAATGCCATGACTGATATTGCAGATCAGGACGATTATCGCCTGTTCGGCACATTCAATGATGGAAAAGGGCAACCATCACAATCCAGCGCCGTATCACACGGATCATCCACTGCACGCTTCAGCGGTGTGAATGTAATCAACACAGCAAGAAGCATCGGCTGATGAGTTTTAAAATCCAATATTAAAAACGCCGGGCGTGATGACAATGTTCGATGCGCACACCCGGAGTTGGTCGATAATAATAGTTAATAAAACCCTCGCTTATCGGGGGTTTTATTATTTCCTGATCTCACTGCCCGATACCCGGACTTCCATCTCCGATCATCAATCATCCATTCTCAAACATCCTCTCCCGGCAAAGAAATGTTAATTCAACTAAATATTTAGTTATAATAGTTTTTTCCCTATTTTTACTTCAACAAGTATAGCTATGGGAAAAACAAAACTGCTTATTTTATTTCTCACACTGACCGTGCTGCCTGCAATTGTATTTGCTCAGAACAAGGGACAGCTCTCCGGAATATTGACGGATACATCGGGTAAAAAGCCAATTGCCTATGCCACGATAACCGTTTTCACCGCTAAAGACACTTCAATCATCACTTATCGCCTGAGTGATGAACAGGGACGATTTAAGATTCCGGGACTACCACTTAAAACATCATTGAGGGTTGTTGTAACCGCAACAGGCTTTTCTGTCTGGCGTAAGGAATTTACATTGACAGATGAAGCAACCACACTTGACGTTGGCACAACCAAAATGGAAACCGATGTAAAAGAAATGGAGGAAGTGCTGATGATTGCGGAAAGACCTCCTGTTGTATTCAGAAAGGATACGATTGAATTCAACGCATCCGCATTTAAAACACTTCCGACAGCATTGGTGGAAGACCTTCTGAAAAAATTTCCTGGTGTTGATGTTGACAAAGAAGGAAATATTACTGTTAACGGAAGGAAAGTGAATAAGATGCTGGTAGAGGGAAAGGAATTCTTTGGCAGTGATCCAAAAGTTGCATCAAAAAATCTTCCGGCCAACCTTATTGATAAAGTTCAGGTGACGGATGATAAAGAAGAGCTTGCGCGAAACCCGGATCTCACCAGCGGTGAAGTGGGCCAGGTCATCAACCTTAAATTGAAAAAAGCCATTAAGCATGGATGGTTCGGGAAACTATATGCCGGCGCCGGCACAGACGATCGCTATGAAGGCGGCGGTATCGTGAATCTTTTCCGCGATACCTTACAGATAAGTTTACTTGGTTATAGTAACAACCTGAACCGTTCGGGGTTCAGTATGCAGGATGTGATGAACGTTGGCGGCTTCAACCGCAGCGGCATTAACAGCCTGGCGATTTCCAGTGATGGAAACTTTGCCCTGAATGATATTTCATTTGGCGGATTTGGCCAGGGCATCCAACGCTCAACCGGCGGTGGCGTGAATATGAATACGATGCTTGGAAAGAAGACGCAATTCAGCATGCAATACTTTTACGGCCAGAATAAAACAAAATCGGGACAGATCACAAACACAGAACAGTTCTTTAATGACACAACACTGACCACGCGGAGCGTGAGCGACGGCGAAAGCACAGACAATTCACATCGCCTGTCAGCTTACATCAAAACAAAACTGGATTCTCTTACTACGCTTGAGTTCCGGCCATCCTTTACATTGAACAACTCAAAAGGAAATAACCTGCTGCAGACATCTTCTATGACCAACTTTGACCCGAAGCTCAACGAAAGCATTAATGACCAGCAGCGAAAAGCAGACGGATTCAATACATCGCAGGAAATTTCTTACAACCGCCTGTTCAGGAAAAAAGGAAGATCCCTGTATGCCACATTGAATTTTCAGTACAATGGCGCCAACAGTGACCTGTACTCTGATGCGTCGAATATATTTTACAAGCTTCCATCTACAACAGAGCTTCATCAGCTTCGTTCACAGGACCAGGATGCATTGAATGGCCGATTCTATGTAAACTACAATGATCCGCTTTCTGCTGCCTGGAGTCTTCGCTTAACACAAACAACGGAATACTTCAGTACCAAAGAAGATATTGATACTTATGAGTGGGATCCGCTTACGGGCAAATACACAACCCCTTCACCCGGCCTGACAAATGGCTTGCATCGTACAGGCTGGAGAAATAGCACCTATGTTGGTTTCCGATATAAGTATAAGAAATTTTCGGTCACGCCCGGCGTTACATTAAGAAACCTCAGCATTGATAATAAGTTCCGTAAAGATCCATCAATCAATCAAAACTTCAATTACCTGCTGCCTGCGCTACAGATCGGCATTGATAAATGGACCGTCAATTATACCGTGAATGTGAAAGAGCCAAATGTGTCTGACCTGCAACCGGTGGTCAATAACACAAACCCGCTTTACCTGCAATTAGGCAATCCGTCCCTGAAGCCAGGCATATCACATAACATCACAGTGAATTCATTCTTCTATGATCAAAAGCGCACGCTGAATTACAGCTTCTATGGAAATCTCGCCATCACCAACAATGCAACCATCCGTGCAAGGGAAGTAGATGCGGATGGTGTGCAGATCACCAGGCCTATCAATGCAGACGGAGTATGGACCTCAAGCGTGAGCATGAACATCAGGAAACAATACAAGTTCAGTAAGGTCTGGAAATTTTCGCTCAGTGGGGGCTTCTGGGGCAGCTATGGACAAAATCTTGTGATCGTTAACAGCAACCGGACCACAACAAAAAACATCAATATTAATCCCAGCGCAAGTGCATCGTTAAACTGGAACGATAAGGTTGAATTCACTCAGCGCTATGCACCCACCTTTAACAGGAGCACTTACGAAAGCAACGCATATCCGTCCTTACAGATCTGGCGCCATACCACCAGTTCAGAAGTTGTAGTGAGAATGCCAAAACGCATTGTGTGGGAAAGTTCACTTGATTACACATATAACCCACAGGTAGCGGAAGGTATTCAAAAATCAGCTGTCCGCTGGAACGCTGCAGTGAATGTGTTATTCCTAAAGCAGGACCAGGGCCAGGTAAAGCTCTCTGTATATGATTTGCTGAATCAGAATATCAGCGTGGGCCGTGTAGTCCGTGAAAACTATATACAGGACACGGAAACGATCATTCTCCGCCGTTACTTCCTGCTAACCTTTACTTATAACATCAGAAACTTTGGAACAAAAGTTGGCGGAAGAAACAGCCTGCTGATGTTTTAACGTAAAGTTTAAAAAGAAAAAAGTTCATAAGAATTGTTCTGCTGCAATTCTTATGAACTTTTTTCTTTTACCCATTATCTCTCACGTCATTTAGCTTCTCTTTTTTCAAGCAATGCCAGTACATCTTCGTTTGTACCTTCAAACGGCCCTGAACCCATTACTTTTAATCCGGCCATTGCTGAAGCAAATGTCGCCGCTTTTTCCGGAGTGGCGCCTTTTGTGCGCTGGTAGAGATAGCCTGCCATGTAGGTGTCTCCACAACCAGTTGCATCAACTGCAGGTCCATCAATGAATGCAGGTATATCATAATAGGTGCCATTGGCAAGCACAAGAGACCCGTTGCTTCCTCTTGTGATCAGCACTTCTTTTACACCCCAGCCTGCTAAAATGGCTGCACCTTTCCGGATCTCCCTTTCATTGGTCAGCACCTGCATCTCTTCTTCGTTTGCTTTCAGTATGTCAACATATGCCAGCAATTCTTTTTTTGCCGCCCAATCTACCGGGAAAACCGCATTATCCCTCACCTCTCTCAGAAAGCCCTGCGCGTCCATAGCTAATATGCCTTTTCCCGACAGATGCATGATCAATTCACCCGGAATATCCCCGGCAAGCAGAGGCCCAAGGTGGAAGAATGCTGCTTGCGTGTCCGCAAGTTGTTCAACCCGGAAGGGATCAGACTGTGCCCATACTCTTTGCTCCCGGTGATTCATATCATCCCTGTAGATATTTTCAAAACAAACCGTTTCCGCACTGTCAAATGCCCTCACTTCGATTCCCCGGGATCGCAGCATTTCCACAAACCGTGCTTCAGATGGAGCAACCGCAGTTACGAGGAGATAACGCACATTCATCTGGCGGAGCGCGTTTGAGAAATAATAGGACGTTCCACCCGGCATTTCAACGCGATGGCCTGGTGTAACGATCTTGTCAAGGGTAATATGTCCAACACAACAGATATCGTACATGCTATAAATATAAAGGACGCAAAAGTACCAAATTATTAAGATAGCTCTCGCTCTCAGCAAGCCATCCCGTCAATTGGCTACACCAAAAACCCAGTTAATACATAACTCCGGGGCTAATGACTACTGATGAGTTAATTTCCGATTCCGCTTCAAGATCGCTTACCACCCCGCATATTTACAATCAATAAACCTTATCAGTATGCAGAAAATTCTTGCATTGGTTTCAATGACGCTCCTTTTCGCATGTAGCAAACCAGCAGATCCGGATCCTGGCCCCGGAGGCGGCGGTAACCAGCCGACTTCCATTGCCATCACCGAAGTTGGCCCCGAAACTGGTAATCCCAATACAATTATGGTGATCATCAGAGGAAAAGGATTCGGCGCCACACCGGAAGATAACGAGGTGTTGCTTAATACACTCACAGCCATAATAAGAACAGCTTCGACCACACAACTGGTGATCGAACTGCCGGTGGCGATCACAGAAGGCACTTACGATGTAACAGTCAGGGCAAATGGTAAATCAGTCGTAAAAAAAGCGGGATTCCGTTATGAATCCGGTGAACTGGAGATCGTGACCGTTACGCCCGGCATCGTGCTTCCCAATACGCAATCCATTACCATCAATGGCCGGGGGTTCAGCGCCTTCCCGGCAAATAATGAAGTACGGATCGGCAACTTTACCGCCACCGTTACTACAGCAAGAGTAAATCAGCTGATTGTAAATGTGCCCGCAAATATGACAACAGGCACCTATGATGTAAAAGTAACAGCCAATGGCAAAACCGTCACAAAGCTCAACGCACTGAAATATGACAACACTGTTGTAACCACCTTTGCAGGATCGGGTGTGTCCGGCACAGCCGACGGCATTGGCACGCAAGCGCAGTTTGTATTGCCGATCGGGCTTACAAAAGATGGCGACAATAATCTGTATGTAGCCGATATGCATCGCATACGTAAGATCACGCCCAATGGTCAGGTAACGACCCATGCAGGCAGCGGACTAAGAGGAGCAGATGATGGAGCTTCAAACCTTGCCCGCTTCAATTCACCAACTGCAATTGCAGCAGACCTCGCCGGTAATCTCTATATCGCCGATCAGTTCAACCATTCGATCAGAAAAGTAAGCACGAATGGAACTGTAAGCACCATTGCGGGAACCACAACGGCTGGCAGTAACAATGGCGTTGGAACAGCTGCATCATTCAATCTGCCCTATGGCATCGCTGTTGATCCGCAGGGAACCGTATTATATGTTGGCGATCATGCAAATCACCGTATCAGAAAAATAAACCTGCAAACAAAGGAAGTGACCAACTATGCGGGAGATGGAAGTAATACGTCGAAAGACGGCACAGCATTACAAGCTGGAATCCCCTGGCCCGGAGGTTTACATCTGGCTGAAGACGGAACATTGTATGTAACAGAAAAAGGCGCAGGAAAGATCCGCAGAATCAGCCCAGCAGGAGAGGTAACAACGATCGGCGGCTTTCTGAGTGCGAACACTCTTCCCGTTCAGCTTACGGCTGATAAAAACGAAAACACCTACGTCGTTTATAAAAGTGGCAACCATGTGAAGAAGTACACAAAGACCGGAGTTGAATCGGTAATATTTGGTAATGGTCTTGCAGGAGATACAGAAGGGCCTGCAGCACAAACATCGTTCTTTATCCCTGAGGGAATAGTACTGATCGAATCAAACGATGGAAAGAAAACTTTCTATATTGCTGATTCAGGTAACAAGAAGATAAAGAAGATCGTAATATAGGATCGTCATGCAGAAATGATACTAAAAAGGCTGTCCCACCCAAGGGACAGCCTTTTTAGTTCTTTTGAGGAACCGGTTATAACTTGATGATCTGTTTCGTTGTCACATATCCCGGCATAGAAACCTTTATCAGGTAAGTACCTGGAAGCAATCCGCGGAGATTCAGCTGGCTGGCGAATCTTCCTGCTGGTTTTACCATGTGGACCATTTTCACTGATTGACCTGAGGTATTGCTGATATTCACCACTACATTTCCTTTTTCAGCGTTGTTCAGTACAAGATTGAAAACATCAACGGTGGGATTCGGATATATTTCAAGCTTATCACTTGCATCTTCAGTCACCGCAGGTTTTTCCTGTTGTCTTGCAATCAACGGAGATCCTCCTCTTGCAGAGCTACCGCTACCCTGCTCTTCAATAACAAATCCATTCAGATAGTTGTAAGTAGCACCTGAACCGCGGCCGATAAACACAACAATATTTCCTGAAACATCCGGTGTAACACCAGAGAAAACAGCTGCATTGGTCAAATTGCTGTTAGTTACGATGTTTATAGTATCCAAACCGATCGCAAAATTGGTATTGTTTCCTGTGTTATTGCGGCTGGCATAGAACGTTAACTTATACGTTTGGGTCGTACTAAGTCCGCCAATGGTAAGTACACGGCCAACGGTGGTATAGGATGTGTAACGTAAAACTTCAGGGGGACACATTGTTCCACCATAAGAAGCTGTATTGTCTGCACAAGGCATGGTCGTGTACGGTGCGCCTCCATTATGATATGTCTGAGCTGCAGTATAACCTGAATTACTTCCGTCTTCGTAGGTCAGGCCAGTAATTGAACCACTTGCAGTGACGTTCCAGTTATTCCAGGCTGCATTACTGTAGGCATTAGTGCCTCCATAAACATTCACATTTACTTTTTTCAACGCCGCTGTTGTATCAAGTACTGTAACAATAACAGAATCATATGCGGTAGCCGCGTCATCATCTGTTGCTGTAAGACGGAATATGTAAACACCGGCAGCTAATCCCGTCACAGCTGTTGTTGCAGTTGTGGAAGAAACAATGGTAGCCGGTGAGCCTGACTGGGTCGTCCACAGGTACGAAGCAATAGTACCATCTGCATCAAGCGCGGAACCTGAGAGATGTACGCTATCCTTCGGTACATAGATCGTACGGTTTGCACCGGCTTCAACGGTAGGAGCTGTGTTTGCTGCGATCACATTGATTGTTACATGATCTGTATCAGACGTAACACCATCAGTAACGATCAGTCTGAAATCATAAGAACCGGCAACAAGGCTTGATGCTGTAGCAACTGATGTAGAACCATTCGTGATCACCGGAGTAGATGGGCCGCTTTCAAATGACCATGCATAACTGGTAATACCGCCGGTACTTCCCGTACCGGTAAGCGTTGCAGAACTGGTAGGAAGATAAATCGTTTGATCAGTACCTGCGTTTGCATTGAGCGGCGCAATTCCAACCATCGATGTATCACCCTGCTGAAACATCCAGGTGAACAAATTCGTACCATTCTTATAAGTTCCCTGTGTATTGTCTTTACCGACGTTGAAGTTGGTCGTAATATTCGTACCTAAAGGAGTAACCGCATTCCAGTTGGTTCTTGAAGGATCATACATATCGTTCCAGCAGCAATGCCCCCCACCACCAATGTTCTGCCACGCAAAATATGCATTGGCTACATAACCGGAATCACGCATGTTGTTCCTGATCTGCCATACATTGCGTGTGTCATTTGTCCCTTCCAGTCCGAAAAACCTGAAGTCGTAAACCTTTGCTGCGTGACCATAGGCACCAAGACCTCTTGACCAGGCGTTGTAAGGCGCAAACGTCTCCGCACTGGCTCCTTCAAGTAAACAAAGGGATTTGATCAGCTTCATAAAAGTCTCCGCACCCGCGGAAGCTTCATACACCATTCCTCTTCCCCATGAAAAGGCCCCCATAGAAAGACCTGTTCCATGAACTGAATTCTGTTTGATACGATACGTGCTGAGAATGTGATTCATTACAGCATAGATCTGCGGAGCGCGCGGATTAACATAATTCGGAACAACAGTGATCAATATCGGATAATGCTTTCCATTACCCAACTGGATCCCGCCATCCCATCCATGATTAAGCCAGTAATGAGGACCGTAGGTCTTCGCACCCGCAGATAACTGCGCGCTGTCTTTTCTTGAACCATCGCCATTTGGCTGACTCTCACCCTGACCCGGCATCATGATGATAACCGGCCTCGAAGCAGTGTCCGCATGATTCGTGGTGAACATGTTCGCCGGTCGCGAAATACGGATCAGCCATCTGTCCGTGGTACCCTGTTTGAAAATCGTGTCATAGGTTACAAAATCGTGCGTTTCCGATTGACTAAAGCAAATAACGGATGCGCAAATTCCCAGGCATAGCAATAGCCATAGCTTTGTTTTTTGTACAAAGTGTTTCATGTTTGGTTTTTATAGATGAATGAATCAGTTAACAGCTGTTAACTGCCGTGAAGCTGCTGGAAAAAATAATTTGAAAATATTGTGCGCAAGGTAACGGCGCAAAGAATGGTGGCGGAAGGATATTCATTTGATAAGGTTGTGGTTTAATCACTCCGAATTTACTACTTAAACAAAGCATCTTTGCTTTTTTTGGGTATTAAGTTTTTCTTAATATCCCGAAAGAAAAATTCCACTTACATACATTTAATTGTTATCACTTAGAAATAAAAAGCGGCAATGACCTTTTTTGATCATTGCCGCATCCTGTATAAAAAAATCATTCTAAAACTCTTCTTCGATCAACTGATGATTCAACATTGCTCCCGCTTTTATTCCACCGGCTACAGCAAGCCCAACTGAACGGAACATGGTGTGATTATCACCCGCAACAAATACACCATGAACATTGGTATGCTGAAAATCATCCACCTTCAAAAGGCCCTGTTCGGTCAACTCACAACCAAGCTGTTCAGGTATGTTGCAATGCTGGCGGATCTGCGCTCTTGAAAAGATCGCATTCAACGGATAAGCTTTCCCGTTCTGTGTGATCAATTGTTTCAGCTGGCCATTTTCATGCTGCAATTCTTTGATCTCATCTTCGACAATTCGGATGCCATGTTGTTTGAGCACCAGCATCTGCTCAGCTGAAAGCGATGATCTTCCATTCGTGAACAACATAAGATCCTTGCTCCAATGATGGATCATCCGGCAATATTCATAGGCCAGCTTTTCATTGGAAATAACTCCAAGCGAAAGATCGCGTACTTCATAACCGTGGCAATAAGGACAATGAAGAACGGAAATGCCCCAGCATTCAGCAAAACCGTTGATTGCTGGCATTATATCGGTCACACCTGTGGCGAATATTATCTTTTTCGAGCTGAAGACATCGCCGGAAGAGGTGCTTACTTCAAAAACATTCACCTTATTGGTCACATCTATTGCCGTACCATCATAAAGAGAAACGGTATCATACTTCTTCACCTGTTCCAATGCCTGGCGTTTGATCTCCGCCGGCGTCTCCCCATCATGCGTAATAAAATTGTGTGAACGCGGCGTTTGCTTATTGCAGGGATTATCATCATCAATCACCAGCACATGCCTCCTGGAGCGGCCAAGCGTTAATGCCGCAGACAAACCGGCATAACTTCCGCCGATAATAATAACATCGTATAAATTGTATTTACTCATATCCATTCTTTGAGGTGGTTGACCCATTGCTTAAGCAAAAATAAGGTAAATTTATCATTTTGCAACAATGTTGCAAAGTATTGCGTTTGCAGGATGCGGTCATCCCCGCTATACGTCCGGTCAATTCAGAAAAGGTGAATGAAAACGATTGTTTTACAATCTCATCTCCCGGCATTGCTGCAGATTTGCGATATCAAACATTCTCATCAACAAAAAAATCAACCATGTTCACACTCGAACAGATCAGCGCAGCTCATGCCAAAGTAAGATCCGGTGCGGATTTCCCAGCCTACATAAAGGAGCTCAAAATGCTTGGAGCAGATCATTACATCACTTGTGTCAAAGACGGGCACACAGATTATGAAGGCAGTGATGGACATATACAAACTTCTCCCGCAAAATATGCGGCACTAACAATAAACCTGGTTGCTGACATTCCTCAGTTTCGTATCGATCTGGTAGAGCATCAGCAGGGCAAAACTAACTATCCCCAATTCTGCCAGCTTGCGGCCTCCGGCGGCGTCGACAGATGGAAAGTAGATCTGCAAAAAATGACCTGTACTTATATTGATGTGAATGGAGAAGAGATATTGACGGAGCAAATTCCCGGTTGATCAAACTTTCCAACCACGGACATTAAGCGCATTCCTGATTTTCCTCAACAGAAAATAAGCGGAGGGGAAAATTTGACCCGATCATAAACTTCATTCCGGGGCACTATGCAATAAGAAGGCCGCCGGGATCAACGTCCTGACGGCCTTCGCGTTTTTAAAGGCCGCCGGGATCAACGTCCTGACAGCCTTCGCGTTTTTAAAGGATCTTCCCGGATCAGTTAATGGAAATTCCTTTGAACGTGGTACCATTACTATAACGGATCCTGGTCTGCCCTGCTTTAAGATATTTTGCTTTGAATCTGGAGTGCATCTCATCGGATTGCTTCACATCATTAACGGTGAATTCCTTGTCATCCAGTGTTAGAGATTTCAATGCATCTTTATTCTCAACCAGTTTTTCACTCACAACGTCATCGAGCATGGCCTCAAAAAGCTTGCGGTCCTGTTCCGCCTTTTTGCGGTCAATTTCTGCCCGGGCGCGGTCTTTTTCTGCTTGTTGACGATCGATTTCCGCACTGGCACGGTCTTTATCTGCCTGCTGGCGATCAAGCTCCGCGCGGGCCCGATCCTTTTCTGCCCTGGCCCGGTCTTCTTCTGCCTGAATGCGATCCTTCGCCGCTCGCTCGCGATCTATCTGCGATTGAGCCCTGGCTTTTTCCGCTTCTTCACGATGTTTTGTTGCTTCTTCGCGATCTTGTTCTGCCTGCACACGATGTTTTTCCGCCTGCACCCGGTCTTTATCGGCCTGAAGACGATCAACCTCCGCACGTTCGCGATCTTTGCCGGCCTGCGCCCGGTCTTTCTCTGCCTGCGCCCTGTCTTTTTCCGCCTGGATCCTGTCTTTTTCCACCTGCTCCAGGATCTTTTTTACCATCGGATCATATTTTGAATACTCCGCTGGCGGCACTTCTTTCCCATCAACGATCAACTCCACGATCTTTGATTTCTCCAAACGGATCTTGTATTTGTGGCCATTCTCGGTGTGACTGATCACTGATTCGCCTGAGAAATATATCTCACTCTTCTCCTGCGCATGGGCTGTCACGCCATACAGTCCTGATGCAACTGCAAAAGCAACTGCTAAAATTAATTTCGCTTTCATTATTGTTGTTTTTGTTTTATTAAGGCAAAGCAATCCCGGTACGCTTTTCAGCGTGCTTTGCCATTGATGCTATACTTCCGGGTATACCTTCTCCAGTCAGGATGTACAGGTGCGCATCCTTTTAGCCCGACGGATCAGTAAATTAAATTGAGATTATGTGGTTTGCCCCGTGGTTGTGATAAAACTTATTGCTCTTATTCCGATACAGCCGCAAATTGCTTGCGTTCTTCTATAGCCTTTTTCCTTCTGATCTCTGCCATTGCACGATCTTTTTCGGCTTGCTGGCGATCTTTCTCCGCTTGTGCGCGGTCTTTATCTGCCTGCATCCTGTCTTGTTCAGCACGCTCGCGGTCTTTTGCCGCAGTTGCCCTGTCTATTTCCGCACGCGCACGGTCTTCAGATGCGCGCATTCTGTCCTTTTCCGCCTCGATCCTGTGCTGTTCAGCTACTTCACGATCACGGTCTGCCTGGAGCCTTTGCGCTTCATATTGCTGCTGATCATAACTGTACTTTGCTTGCATCGTAATCACCGCTTCGGCGGTCTTCTTGTCCTGCATCGCTGGCTTTTCATCAGGCCCGGCCTGCTCTTCTTCTATGACTTCCTGATGGCCACTGACCAATCTGACCGGGTCCCTCCTGCTTAACGTCTTTTCATTCACCTTTTTCTTCCCGCCACCCGGTACGACCCTGATGCGCTTCACATCTCCCGCAGATACAGCAGAGCTGGACTCGATATAAAAAGGATAGGCTGCGTTTGCTATCCCCATATTATCATGCTGCCTTCCCTTTCCTAAAACAAGCAGACAAAAAAGAACAAGATTAGCGGCGAAAAATATGATCTCAAACGGAGAAAGTGCTTTGTTGCGTTTATATACAATCCGTGTCATACGCTGAAGCAACAAACTTTTCCTGCCAAATAATCCAAGTGCATAATGCTGCGGTTTCATGGAGTATTCTTTGAAACTGATCAACGCTTCAGCGAACTGTAAGGGATTATCAGTTTTTGCGATAGCAATATCATCACAACAATGTTCCCTCTCGATCCGCATCAGTGATGATACCCATAACAAGGCAGGATTGAAGAACAATAACGTTTCCGTAATGCGTTGAATAAAATTCACCAGGTAATCGTGTCTTCTGATATGTGCAAGTTCGTGCAGCAATACCGCCTCCACTTCCGCAACCGAAAGCCGGGAAAGAATACCAACCGGCATCAGGATCAACGGCTTTAAGTGCCCGATCACCAGCGGTACCTTCACCAGTGCAGACTCCGCCATCGATACTCTTGTTCTTATACCAATGCAGCTGGTGAGCTCCTTTAATCTCAATATCCATTCTTCGCCGGGTGAATAAAGTTGCCGGGACCTCATGCGCGATACATACATCAGGTCAAGTATCATCTTCGCTGCTTTAACAAAGATCACCATTGCCCATATGGATACGATCCAGAAAGAGTTGCTATTTAAAAACTCCGTAACGCCTTTCAGCAGATCCTGCATCCATAACTGGCGGAACACGCCGCCACTTTCACCGGCAGAAGAAGCAAACACTTTTATACCTTCACTTTCAAACGAATTCCATTCAACACAAAAACAGATGATCAGCGCTGATAAAAACAAAAAATAGGAACCACATAATAATATATACCTGAGTGATGAAGCCGATCTTATTGTTAACAACATGATCAGTCCTGCAACAACAGACAAGATCAATCCGATCCAGAGTGAATGAATAAACGTCCAGCTAAGCGTTTGCAATAAATGATCTGCAAAGTTTGGTTGCATAATTTCCAGGTTAAGATTTGTTATTGCCGTCAGACAGTTTTTGAGCCAGTTCTTTCAGCACCTGCAATTCTTTTTTTGATGTCTTTTCATTCTCCAGCAAAGCCATAACGAGATTGCTTACAGAACCATTATACATGGAGTCCAGAAACTTTCCCAGCGCTGCCCCCTTTGTCTTTTCCTCATCAAGCAGCGGACTGTAAATATGCTTCATGCTTGACTCGTCACGCGATAACATTCCTTTCTCCGTCATCACCTGCATCAGCTTCAGCGTGGAAGTATACTGCACAGCTTCCTTCTGTGTATTCAATATATCATGAACAACACGGACAGTCGATGGGCCATGCTGCCATAAAACCTGTAATACATCCATTTCCGCCCTGGTCGGTTGCTGCTCGGGTGATCTGCCTTTCTGCGCTTTCATAAAACTAAGGTACGATAAAAAACGTACGTTCCAAGTAAAAGATCAGTTTTTTGAAAATATTTGCAATTGGGTTGTTCCGATGCCCCCATCGAAATGTATAATAATATTTCCGGTGATCGTGATGATAAAATCCGGGAAAATCCGCGGGCCGCGTCCGCTTTAGCGAAACGGAGGAGCGAACCTTATGTAAAGCGAAAACCCGGGATGCATTCACATGCATTCAATTCTTTTTTACCCGCACTCAATTCTTTTATGGTCTGTCTTCACTCATCCTGCCTCAATCTTGTACAAAATCTGAAGATGTTATATAAACGATCATTGCTGATTATTTTCCTTTTCATGTTCGTGATACCAAAGCTCACTGCCCAGCACAAACAGCTTAATCTCCTGTTCAGCTTCGGGAACGGGCTGCCGGCGAAGAACGCCAGCATCATGTTGAAACCTCTCGCGGCCGCTTCTACAGCAAACACGTTGCTCACCAATGCACAGGGCTTGGTAGTACTGAATACAGACAATATGCGCTACAGTCTCTCAGCAGCATTTACCGGAATGGATCCGATAAACGATACTATTACCACTGATGGAAAAAAGGATACCATACGCTATACTTTCCATCAGCATTTTACGGAGCTTACCGGCGTCCAGATAACCAGCCGCAAAAAAATACTCGAAGTACGGGACGATCGCTTTATATACAATGTAGGTGCCGACAGCTCGGCCCGGTCAAAATCCCTGTCAGAAATACTGAGTACGCTCCCTTTTGTAACCATAGATGGCACAGGAAATATGCAGATAGCGGGACAAACCACTTATAAGGTGCTGCTCAATGGCAAAGAAACCTCGTTATTTGTAAGAAGTCTGGCTCAGGCGCTGCGCAGCTTTCCCGCCGAAATCGTTTCGCGCATTGAACTGATCACCTCACCCGGCGCACGGTATGATGCCGAAGGCGTGACGGCCATCATTAACATTATCACGAAGAAATTTGTCGGCTATAAAGGATTCAGCTATGCATATATCAGCGATCGTTCGCATTACAGCAACGGCATCACCTTAACAGGGCGCGCTGGAAAGCTGGGCGTTACAGTAAATGGCGATGCAGCCGGTACCTGGAATTCTCTGAAGGGATACACCACCTCCGTCACACAACCAATTCAAACATCTGCTTACCAGGAACGATCCGTAAGCGGAGAAAACAATATTAAGCGGATATCGATCAATGGAACGGTAGAGTTGAGCTACGACATCGACAGTCTTCATTCACTGATCGGTTATATATCCGCTGGAAAAGATGACGTGGACGATGGCTTGCAACAAAAGGTGAATACACAATTTTCCGCCAGTATTAAAGAGCAGGGATCGATACTGATGAACAGTTATGACCGCACTCCAGTTCTTACAACGGGAATGGACTATACGCAAAAATCAAAAAAGAATCCTGCCAAAGAGCTGGCATTCCGATTCAACTGGAAAGGCTCCCGCAATACCATTAACAATACAACCACTCAGGAATATGACGCCTTCAGCAAATGGATGACCAACCACTCCGTCGCCAAAAATGACGAGTATACTTTTCAACTGGATGTAATACCCATGGTTTTAAAAAATTATACACTGGAAGCCGGTGCTAAAACCATCCTTCGCAGGGCATCTGCAGACTACACCAGCTTATTCACCTTTGATAAGAATAATGATTACGCAAAAGACGAAAACAACAGCAACAGTTTTAGTTATCATCAGCAGGTATATGCTGCATATGGTTCCATCTCCGCGAAGATTAAAAAGCATAATGCACGGGCCGGTATTCGTCTGGAGCAGACAGATATCAAAGGCTATTTCAGTAATCTGCCTGATCCGGTAAATGATCATTACCTCTCGTTTATTCCAAACCTGTACTGGAGCATGAAAACGGGACAGGCCACCACCACCTCGATATCCTATAATCTTAACCTGCTCCGTCCCTATATCACCAACCTCAATCCTTACGTAAATAACACCGACTCCTTTAATATCAACTACGGCAACCCGGAGCTGGGGCCGCAACAGATCCACAAGCTGACTGCACAGTTACGTTACAGCACCGAAAAGCTGTTTGCTACCGCAACGTTGACCGGAAGCTGGAGCAACGACAGGATCTTGTCATACCGGGCCTTCGAACCATCCACCGGTATCACTGCTACCACATTTGGCAATGTGGGCAAAGAGCAGCTGATCTCTCTTGGCATCAATGTATGGCATCAGTTCCATAAAACATTCCAGGCTGGTATCGGGGCTGAATTACGATATGTGGACGTACGCAATCAATTGCAGAAAAGCCAGCACAATCATGGATACTCGGGAATTATTTCCGGCTATTTCAGATGGGACGCGGGCAAACGCATTAACCTGAGTGGCAGCGGCGGTAGAGATGTAAGTAACGTATCATTGCTCGGCCGCCGAACCCCTTACTATTTTTACCAGGCTAATTTTGGCTATCACCTTATAAAGGATAAGCTGTTTGCAACAGTTAACTGGAATAATGTACACGCCAGCTATTTTACCCAGCGTACCTTTTTTGATGACGACGGGGTAAGCAGCACCACAACCACAAGAAGGGTCTACCGCATGATCTATGTAGGAATTCAATATACCTTTGGCAAACTACGGCAGGACGTAGCAAGGAAAAAAGGAGTAATAAACGATGATATTATGCCATGATCAATGGTAAATAAATTAAAACAGTCTGCATTGAACACACCGGCAATAAAATGAAACGTATCCGTTATATCAACACCTGGCATTTTGCGCTTTTTTTTACGCTGGTCTACTCCAGCTTTATCTTTTACCTGTTCGCAGCCCTGCATCCGCAGGGAACTCCTTTCGACTGGCCCAGCTTTTTCTTTTTTGCCGGAGCGGGGCTTGGCACCTTGCTCACCATCTATCTTTGTTACCGTATGATCCGCAAAAAGGAACGAAAGGTATCCAGTATACTTTTCTATGGATGGCTCTTTCTGTTAAGCCTTCTTATGTTCCCCGTTTTCTATGGATTGTACTGGGGATTGCTGGTCAATCGTATTATATATGGCGGCGGAGCCACAGTCTTGTCAGTGCTACATGAAGCCAGGCTTACCATTGGCGTCTTCCAGGTGCCGATATGCTTTGCAACCATCCTGGGCATGTACAACGAAAAAGTATTTCGGCTGAACCAGGACATTATTGAAAAAGAAAACATGCTGGCGGAAACAAAGCTGGTACAATTGCAGCAACAGGTCAACCCCCATTTTCTATTCAATAACCTCAATATACTTTCCGCACTTATCCGCCAGTCCCCTGAAAAAGCAGAAATATTTTCGCAGCGGCTATCGGAGCTCTACCGTTACTATCTCCGCTCCGGCAGACAACAGCTGGTGACACTCCGAGAAGAACTGCAGTATATGCACGATTATCTCTACCTGCTTCAATGCCGGTTTGGAGATGCCTTCCGGCCCGATATGCAGAAGACAGACGCAGCGCGGGAAGATGAGCTGTTTATAGTGACCGGTACATTGCAGTTGCTGCTCGAGAACGTGGTGAAACATAATGCAGCTTCAGCACATCTGCCTATCACCATCACAGTACGGCTTAGCAATGAAGAACTGATAATGGAAAACGAAATACGCATCCGCGAAGCCTCCTCAGAAAAAATTGGTTTGAAAAACCTTGAGCATCGCTATCAGATCCTCACTGGTAAAAAAATAAGTTACGGACCGGTAGAAAATGTATTCAGGGTACAGATCCCATTGATAAAACAACTGAAATTATCCAATTCATGAATATCGTTATTGTTGAAGATGAAATACCAGCCGCTGAACAGATGCGTCATTTCATTAGTTCTTATCACCACCCTGTAAAGATTACCGGCGTGTACAGCACCTGTGCCGAGATCATACAATACCTCAATGAAAACGAAGGAATCGATGTTGTATTCTGCGATATTGAATTGCGTGATGGAAATGCTCTGAACGCATTACAACAGATCGATCTGAAATCGGTGATCATTTTTACCACTGCATACGATCAGTTTTGGAGTGAATCATTACAGCACAATGGCATCGATTACCTGCTAAAACCAATCACCGTTGAAAAAGTCCACTCGGCACTGGACAAGGTCCTTACATTGAAACACATCTTTACAAAAAACAACGTCTTGCTGAAACAACTATCGGGAATGTTGCAGCAAAAGCCCGGGATAAACTTCAGGAAACGATTTCCAGTGCGCGTAGCCAGCGAACTGTTTGTGCTCGACGTCGCGGATATCATGTTTTTCCGCATTACCAATGGTGTCATATTCGCCGTTCTCAGCGAAAAGAAAAAATATCCCCTCACGGAAGAGACACTGTCTGCACTGGAAGAGCAACTGGATCCACAGCTGTTTTTCCGTGTCAACCGCGCCGATATCATCAATATCCGCTTTATCAGATCCGTCCGCATTGATGAAGGTAGCGACTATACCGTTTTATTGAAAAACAGTGAGGAGAAACTAACGGTCAGCCAATCCCGGATCGGGCAATTCAAAACCTGGTTTATATAAATGCCCCCCCGACAGATAAAAATCCATTCAATCATATTAAAACAGTTCTATCAGGTCTAAGCGGAAATAGTGTAAACCGGTTACCGGTGCGCCAGGAAAACGGTGGTAAAGAAAACCAATATTCATCAGGCGGATGAGTTGTTATAACCATTCTTTCTATCATCACGAAAAACTCAGTTTCAGCTACTGCAAACCGAGAAGAAAGATCCCGTTCATGATCATTCCCTTTAATTCTCCGACATAAAATCATCTTTTTTAATGATTGCGCCCGCAGATCTCCCCGGTTAGTTTTACGAAATAAAATTTCGGATCATGAAACCAGTAGCTTCTGCCGTTTTGGGCACAGGTACTATGGTCAATACCCATGCACAACAAAAATTGAACACCCCGGTGATAAAACCAGTGTTGGTGCAAAAGCAAAAAGACAACAGCAGTATTAGCCAGCAGGCTCCGTCCTCAGCTACGGCATTTACCGATGCTGACTATTTCCATGCCGTTACAAAAGTTTCTGCAACAGGTATCGGCAACTGGCGCAAAGGCAAGCAGACTGGCCCGAAGGAAGACATTAATCACAACAAACCTGGCAACGGTCCATTCATCGCGCCGGATACATGGAGAATTGAAGAAGCGGGCGTAACGCTTAAGTGCAGGGATAAAACCCTGGAGCGTCATCCTACCCGCGGGGCCGGGACAATCCATTTTGCCAATTCAAACATGTACCTGAATTTTAAAAAATGGCAATTGCGTTACAAAACAGGCCTGTACTTTAACCCGTTCACGCCATTTATTACAAACAGATCAATGAACTAATCTTCTATTATGAAAAAATCATTCTTCTGTTTGCCATTCCTCTTATTTATGTCTGTATCATTTGCTCAAAAGAATAGCTTTGGCATTCTCAATTACACCATTCCTTCAGGATATGAACTGATAAAGAACGACAATGTACTTACCTATTATAAAGAAAATAAAAGCACTGGAGCATACTGCAATTTTTTTCTTTATAAACTGATGGATACAAAAGGCTGTACAAAACAATGCTTTGATTTCTGCTGGGAGAACCTTCTGCAAAAGCCTTTCAAAACCGGCGCCGCCGCCAACCTTCAGCCTGAGGCCAATATAAAAGGCTGGCAATTTTTATTGGGAACAGCCAAATATCCTGACAACGGCATAATAACGCTCGCCGTCCAAATTACTTTCAACGGGGAAAACAACATGCAGAATGTGATCATCCTTTCCAATTCTGACAGCTATAAAACCGATATTGAGAATTTTATTGCCGGAGCCGATGTGGTAAAAGAAATCCCTGCGAACGAAAAAACCGATACGACCATGCCTGCCGCATCAAAGGCTCCGCCGAAACAGGCAGACAAAGGGCTGGCGCCGGAAGTATGGATGAAAAGCAGGTTCGAATATGATATGATGAAAAAAAGATCAGAAACAAAATATGAATGGATAGCGATCTATCCCGATGGAAAGTTCTATTCCTACATGCCAACAGAAGGTTACGCAGGTTTTTACGAGAAAAATAAAGACTGGGGAAAAGCCGCCTGGAGCGGCAACAGGCTCAATATAACGGACGCATCAAACAATTCATACTATTTCGATAAAAAAAGTCCCACAAAACTACAAAGCAAATTTGACAGTAAGCCCAACTACTACAAATCACAATCAGTAAATGCGCTGCGCATTGAAGGCGCATATACACAATATGCGGGCCTTCTTCCTTCGGCAACAAATGAAGCGCAGTACCTGATATGGTTTTATAAAGACGGCAATTTTGACGACAGGGGAATATCCGTGACTGATCTTAAAAACCCTTATACATTTCCGGATGATGCACCAGGCAAAGGAAAATATGTCATTGAAAATTACAGCATTTTCCTGCGCTACAACGATGGACGCGTAAAGCAATTAGGATTTTCAGGTTTCCTGGACAGCGATCCTGCCGCTGTTACCGATGCCTATTTCATTGGCAGGCTCTTGTATTACCGGAAGGATAAAGGATATAACAGCAAACTCAAATAATCAGGAGGGCACGGCCTTAGAATACTCAATGCTAAAAATAATGAAACAGAAATTCATTCTTGATACAACCCTATTAAAGTTCCGAAACGTATCAACCCTGTAATACTGAGACCTGCAGTTATAATGAAGCAAAGCCACTCGTTTTTACCCGGGCAGTTTGCGCGCAGAGCAAATGGGAGCTCGCAGATACGCATATTCGCACAAATGTGCAGCTATTGATGATTAAACGGCCAACAGATCAATAGCAGACAGCCGCCGTCCATTAATCCCAACCCGTTTGAAACTGTTTCCAAAAATGAAAAATTCATCGGCGTCCGGCAACGATAAAATCTTTATCTATAAAGATTATCAGGCCACAAATTTCAGACAGCGTCTATTTATACGTAAAACTATAGGTTCTTACATAACGTGTCACGGTAGCGCCATAAAATGTCGTATTCAATACAATCGTTGTTGGGTAGCCATTTTCGTTATAAGTATAGGCAAAATCATCCTGCTCAGATAAGACCATCTCGTTTTTAGTGGCGTCATAACTTTCCACTTTTACCTGGGTTGGGTTATTATGGCAATATGCAAAGCAGTAATCAATGGAGTTAAACTGTGGCCAGGAAGCAACGCGGTAACCCAGTACAGAAACAAAAGGAGAGGCTTTGTCATCCAGTGCCACAACAGTAAGCCGCGTGGCAGCGGCCAGCGTACGGGGGCCTGTCTGGTTCACCCATTCAATTGACTTAAGGTTTTTATTATCGTCGTAAAAATAATTGACGTTCTGAACGCTTGGGTCGGAAGGAATCTCCTTTATAAGCAGGTTTCCGGAATATGCCCTGAAATAATCGCCATCATGCCTGCTAACGACGGTACTATACATCACGTTTTTCCTAAAATTATCGATGCTGCACTGGCTTGGTGTACCGGTATAAATACTGGCAGAGGTATCCTGTTGGTAGGCAACTTTATATGCGTAAGAGGTTAGAGTCTCGTAGGGATAGTTGTAGCTCGTCCAATTCACACCGTGCTCACTGACTTCATAGACGGAACTGTCCATACCCCACCGAATCAACAGGTTATTCGCATTATAAACATATTTGTATACATAAGGGGCAGTGTTACCACCATCGGAAACGGTCATCGCCGAGGGGTACATGATCTTCTGTCCGCCCGTACCAGGGGTGTCAGGGGTATCAGGGGTGTCCGATGGTGTATTGTTCTTGCTGCAACTGCTTAATAATATGATGCTTAAAAAGACCATTAAGATCACTGAAAAGCGCGATAAGGTTTTCATTGATTCACTTCTTTTATGACGAATAAGGCAAAGCTATTCGTTTTTTAACCCGGCAGTTTGCATGTTGAGCAAGTGGGAGCTCATGAGGATTGGCGTACGCACAAATATGCAGATATTGATGATTAAGTGGGCAACAGGCAAATAGCCGGTATAAGCTGATAATCTTTTTCAACGTTTCAGGTTTTAAGCAATCGCCTCTCCGATCAGGCTTTTAGGTAATACCTGTACATATTGTTCCCGTATTCATTCTCCGAGCTCTGGCAGTAGTTGATACGCCCTTTCCAGTGAAAAAATTGATTGTCTGCCTGATTGAGTTTTTGTAACAAGCCTGATGATTGGGAAGAGAAAGTCTTATTCATATCCGAAAAGTGATCTACAAACTCATAATAAAGACACAAAACATACTTTTAAACACAAATCATATTCTATTTATCCGCTACGCATTCACGAGTAGGATATAAAATGATACCGGCAGATATTATAGATAAGTTTGTTTAAGAATTCATCATTTTTTTTGTCCAAACTTTGACTTAAAACCCTGTAAAATTTCAAAATTGAATTTTGTTTCAGGGATGCTACTCCCTTTATCTCATACTTTTTAATTTTTTCATGAACTTTCCGAATTCCGGATAAAAGTCTCCAAACAATTCCATGTCTCTATTTTTCATCATTACCTCACTAAAAAGTTTTAAACCAAGAATAAATGACTGACTTTCGGCATCATCCGGAAACATATTGGAATTAATGTTGTTTTCGATAAGCTGAATAATATCGTCATGATTCTCAATAGTAAATTCCAGAGTTTTAGAGGCAGGTACATTCCCTTTTAATTCAATCTCTTGCAACTGAATTTTGTAAATATTATTTTTCTTCATTCTCGTGATTTTTTATTTTATCCTGTAAAATTTAGTATTGTTTTCCCGCTATAATTGTAAAACTACTTGTACGAAAAGTAAAACAATGATAACAATATGGGAAAGCCCTCCAATCATATGTATTCGCTAAATAAACAACGGGCTACACCTGTTAGGTGAACGGAAACTAAGACCAATCTATATATAAAGGTATAGAAAACGCCGATATCGCTTGCAGGTGTAATTCTCAGGCAACCGGATCTAAATTAATCTATGTTGGTTGTGGACAAGTTGAACTAGCTGTTTTCAGGTGTTTGTTATCAAGACAGGATTGTTGAATGAAGTTACTTACCGAATTAGCGGTGAAAAAAGATGACAGGATTAATTTGTTTCTTTGAATTGTAGATTCTTGCGATGTTAACCCGTTCCGGTTGCCTGCAATAAGAGTAGATGAGATGGCCCAATATTATCGGAATGAATGCTATTTCGCTGCATACACCAGGTGGTCAGCATCATCGCAATAACTGTGGTCAGGATGCCGGGAATGGGTGGTCAGCTTGCGCAGGAATATACATTATAAAGCGTAATCATCCGGCGAACTACACCATTGCCAACCGTCTTACTTTTTGTATCGATGCGGAAGAAGTTCAGCAACTTTATTAACCGGATGATCAGGGATCCTGTTCAATACCTCTTTCAGCCAGGCATAAGGCTCCACTCCGTGCATCTTCGCGGTGCCGAGCAAAGAATATAACATAGCACTTCGCTTAGCGGCTTCGTGACTGCCGGCAAATAGATAATTCTTTCGGCCGAGCGCTACCGGACGTATGCTGTTCTCAACCGGGTTGTTATCGATATTGAGTCTTCCATCATTGACGTAAGCCGATAATCTGCCCCAACGTTTCAGGCTGTAAGCAATGGCGTCGCCGATCAGGCTTTTGGGTAGCACTTGTACATATTGCTCCCGCAGCCATTCTCCGAGCTTTTCCAGGATAGGAACAGCATCGCGTTGCCGGGCATCTTTTATTCCTGCAAAGTCAGGTTGCTTCTCTTTACAGGTACGTTCAATAGCATATAGCTGCTGTATCGCCTGCATGGCATGCGAAGCACGTGCTTCATCGTTGCTCAAAGCATCATGGAACTTACGGCGCGCGTGGGCCATACAATGGATCAGGGTAATGCCCTGCTGTTCAGCAAACGCATCATAGCCCGCATACCCATCGGTCTGCAGATAACCCTGGAAGCCCTGAAGTATCTCGGTTAGCCCTTCGCGGCCACGGCCTTCCCGGTAATCGAATAAAACGATCTTATCTAAACTGTTTTGATAGACCCGCCACGGCGGGCAAGCTCCAGTAATAACCGCGATGCGTTTCGCCTTTCTTATCCTTATCCATCACTTTGATCGGCGTTTCATCTGCGTGGAGATAATTGCTTTGCAATACTTCTGCTTTGAGGGTTTCAAACAAAGGAGCAATAAGGTTGCAGGTGCCGCTTACCCAATCGGTGAGCGTAGAGTAAGCCAGTTTTACACCCACTCTTTCAAAGCGCTGCATCTGGCGGTATAAAGGAAGGTGATCGACATACTTGTCGATGATGATCTGTGTCAA
>Ga0081606_1000055_pt1 | contig 107340 bp, 93 predicted proteins | sample EareggfetidaYelm_FD_71127 | JGI IMG/M metagenome (GOLD analysis project Ga0081606, IMG submission 71127) | Earthworm egg capsule microbial community from the University of Washington, USA - E. fetida Yelm (SPADES assembly) (version 2) | ecosystem: Host-associated > Annelida > Reproductive...
TAAAAAGTGGAATTTACAATCATTTGGTTAACCAATTTTAAGATAACACAACAATTTTGCAATATATTGCACGCGATTAGTTATTATTTCCACTACTTTTAATATTTAAAAACACCACTAAAACTGACAAAATATTCAAAAAAACACACATTATAAAATGATACTTATGAGTAAAAAAGCTGATTTTATACAATATATCAATGACGGTTACACTTCAAAAGGTGATAGTATTATCCTCGGCGGCGCCATTTTTGAAGGCGATGCAATTGGAGATGCACATGTAAAAATCCCACTCAAAACCATAAACCGCCACGGTCTTATTGCCGGTGCCACGGGAACAGGCAAGACCAAAACCATTCAAGTACTTTCCGAACAATTATCTGCATTCGGTATTCCCGTATTGATGATGGATATTAAAGGTGATTTCAGCGGCATCGCCAAAGAAGGAACAGAACTCCCTTTTATTACCGAACGCCATGCCAAAATCAACATCCCATATAGTACTTCTGCTTTTCCGGTAGAATTAATGAGCCTTTCAGAACAAAATGGTGTCAGGCTTCGCGCCACGGTTTCTGAATTCGGACCGGTATTATTCTCTCGCATATTAGGTTTAAATGACGTTCAGGCTGGCGTGGTTGCCGTGATTTTCAAATATTGCGACGACAACAAAATGCCACTGCTCGATTTAAAAGACATCAAAAAAGTAATCAATTACATTACCGAAGAAGGCAAAGACGAAATCGAAGAACATTACGGTAAAATCTCCACGTCAACCACCGGAACAATTCTCCGAAAAATCATCGAACTCGAACAACAAGGCGGTGATTTGTTTTTTGGCGAAATGTCATTCGACATCAACGACCTGATGCGTATCGATGAAAACGGGAAAGGCTACGTTAATATTATCCGCCTGACGGACATTCAGGACAAACCCAAATTATTTTCGACTTTCATGCTCAGCCTGCTCGCCGAAATTTACCAGCAAATGCCTGAACAAGGCGATTCCGGACAACCGGAGCTTGTCATTTTTATCGACGAAGCCCATTTGATCTTCAACGAAGCGAGTAAAGCACTTTTGGAACAAATTGAAAGTATTGTAAAACTAATCCGTTCTAAAGGAATCGGGATTTTCTTTGTCACGCAGAATCCGATGGATGTCCCAAGTGGCGTACTGGCCCAATTGGGACTCAAAGTGCAACACGCATTACGCGCTTTTACAGCGAATGACAGAAAGGCGATTAAAATGACTGCCGAAAATTATCCGTTATCCGATTATTATAAAACCGATGAGACACTGACGAACCTCGGAATTGGTGAAGCGCTGGTAACAGCCTTAAACGAAAAAGGAATCCCGACACCGCTAGCCGCAACGATGATGCGTGCGCCAATGAGCCGAATGGATGTGTTGACAACTGGCGAAATCGACGAAATCAATGCCAAATCAAAATTGGTTAAAAAATATAGCGAAGTAATCGACCGTGAAAGTGCTTATGAAATGCTGAACAAGAAAATTGAAGCCGCTGAAGCTGTAGCCGCCGAAGCAAAACAGGAAGTGCAAGAACAAAAACAAGCCAAAAAAGAAGCTTCCGAACCGATGAGCCAAACGGCAAAATCTGTCATTAAAGTGTTGACGAGTGCCACATTTATCCGCGGCGCTTTTGGAATCCTGACCAAATTATTCAAGAAATAAATGAAAGCTTTTTACACCATCGGATTATTGATCCTTTCGAATGTTTTCATGACCTTGGCCTGGTACGGGCATTTGAAATTCAAAGAATTGAAGTGGTTCGAAAATGCCGGATTAATTACAATTGTCCTGATTAGTTGGGGATTGGCATTATTCGAATATTTTTTTCAGGTTCCGGCGAATAAAATCGGATATGAAGGCAACGGAGGCCCATTTTCCTTGATGCAGCTCAAAGTCATTCAGGAAGTGATCACATTAGTGATTTTTGTAATCTTCTCAATGGTTTTTTTTAAAAATGAAACTTTTAAATGGAACCATGCTGTAGGATTTCTATTTCTGATCCTCGCCGTATATTTTATCTTTAAGAAATTTTAACTCGCAAAATCAATGTAACTATTTTATGAATTCAGTTACAAACATGGCGTTCGTGCATTAAAATCATAAAATAGAATATTTTGAAAAAGATTCCAATATTGTTTTTTGTTATCGCCATAGTAAGTTGCCATACAAAAACCGACGCTCCTAACATTGATACGTTTAAAGAAGAAGTCTCAAAAGCCGAAAAAGATTTTAATGACATGGCTGCAAATAAAGGCATTGCCGAAGCATTTTATGCATTCGCCGACAGCAATGCCATCATCAAACGCGAAAATGACACACTGATTAAAAACCGGGAAAGCATTCACCATTATTATAGCAATCCCGGCTATAAAAACGCGCAACTTTCCTGGAAGCCTGATTTTATAGACGTTTCAAATGACGGCACATTGGCCTACACCTACGGAAAATACCTTTGGGTTTCAAAAGATACCACAGGCAAAGCCGTTTCCGCTACAGGCATTTTTCATACCGTTTGGAAGAAAAACAGCAAAGGGGAATGGAAATTTGTCTGGGATTAAAAGACCGTTTTAAAGTGCGAAATATTTAGTTTATGAAATGTTAATACCGAAAGCGCATGCTTTTTAAATTGGTAACTTTATGTGCCGAAATAAAAAACATGGAAACTAGAAAACGCATTATCATCATAGGCGCCGGTTTTGGCGGATTGCAACTGGCTCAAGACTTAGAAAACACCGATTACGACATTCTTTTAATTGACAAAAACAACTACCACCAGTTTCAGCCACTGATGTACCAAGTGGCTACTGCCAGACTCGAACCGGCAAGTATTTCTTTCCCGCTTCGAAAGGTGTTCCAACATTCCAAAAACGTCCGCATCCGGATTGCCGAAGTTTTAAATGTGGATGTCTCCAATAAAATGCTGGCCACGTCGATCGGGCATTTTGATTACGACCATTTGGTGATCGCCGTGGGCTGTACGACCAATTATTTTGGAAATCCCGAAATTGAAAAATTCACATTCCCGATGAAATCTGTTCCCGAAGCGATTCAGTTGCGCAACCGGATTTTACAAACTTTTGAAGATGCTTTAATTGCAAAACCCGAAGATTTACAACCTTTGATGAATTTTGTAATCGTTGGCGGCGGCCCTACTGGCGTAGAACTCGCTGGTGCTTTGTCTGAAATGAAAAAAAACATCCTGCCACGCGATTATCCCGATAAAGATTTTTCAAAACTGACGATTTATTTACTCGAAGGCTCGCCATTTGTACTGAGCCCAATGAGTGCTGATTCGCGTAAAATGTCGCGCAAATACCTTGAAGAATTAGGCGTCATCGTAAAAACCAGCACGATTGTCAGCAACTACGACGGCAGGACGGTTTCCTTGCAAAGCGGCGAACAAATTGAAGCGCTAAATGTCATCTGGGCTGCCGGCGTCACCGGAAATACGATAAAAGGGATTTCTGAAGACAACATTACCCGTGGCAACCGATTGATCACGAACAGATTTAATGAACTTGAACACCAGCCATCAGTCTATGCGATTGGCGATATTGCGTTTATGCCTACGCCGAAATACCCAAACGGCCATCCACAAGTGGCGAGCGTGGCGATTGCACATGCGAAATCACTCGGGAAAAATTTTAGAAAACTAGCTGCCGGAAAACAGTTTGAGCCATTTGAATACCACGATAAAGGTTCGATGGCAACAATTGGAAAAAGAAAAGCCGTCGTCGATTTGCCGAAATTCAGTTTTCAGGGACGATTGGCTTGGTTTACCTGGATGTTCATTCACCTGATGCTGATCCTTAGCGTCAAAAACAAACTGTCCATTTTCATTACCTGGATGTTCAGCTACTTCAACAACGACAGTACATTGCGGGTTTTACTGAAACCAACCAACAAAAAAGTCGATAACATACCAGTAAGCCGACTGCCCTAGCCCTGATGGAAGTGGCATCCTTTTTATTGCGAAACGCAGTAATCAATAAAACGAAAACGCAATTCGCAATAAAAAGATATAGCGGACAGCAGGAATAGCTCCTTAAAAAATTACTCCAGCAATTCTAGTATTTTATTTTCAACCGTTTCACTATCCCAGATTTGATCGATATCAGGCATTAGCATTATTTGGTTCATGATTGCATTTTGCTTGTCGCCAATGGCAAGCGCTTCACTGTATGGCCTGTGGCTAAAAGTAACACGACTGTACAATGGCAACCATTTGTCCGGGAATTTTTGCGAAAAATGCTTTTCGATTTTCTTCTGCAACAGGAATTTTTCATCAGCAGTATTCGAACTCATTTCCATGAAATTCCGATACGACAATTCGGCTATTGCATCAGCATTGGGTTTTCTCGATTTTTCATATTCTGAAAAAACCGTTTTCCAGTCGTCACCATACAACGCCATCATTTCGCTAAGCACGCTAATGTCTTCAAAACCGGCATTCATGCCTTGTCCGTAAAACGGAACGATCGCATGGCAGGCATCGCCAATGAGCGCGACTTTGTCTTCAAACGTCCACGGGAAACACTTCATCGTCACGAGCGTACTCGTTGGGTTTTTAAAGAAATCTTCGGCGAGTTTCGGAATTACATCTATTGAATCCGGAAAGTTTTTTTCGAAAAAATCCTCGACCATTTTACGGTCGGTTAATGATGCGAATGAATTTTCGCCTTCAAACGGCATAAACAACGTACACGTAAAACTACCGTCAAGGTTTGGAAGCGCGATTAACATATAGTTGCCGCGGGGCCAGATGTGAAATGAATTTTTATCGAGTGTGTGCGTCCCGTCTGCATTCGCGGGAATGTTCAGCTCTTTATATCCAGTATTTAAAAATTCCTGAGAATAATTGAACATATTCTGGCGTTGCATGCGGTGGCGGATTCTTGAAAACGCACCGTCAGCACCAAAAACCATGTCGTATTTCACGTCTTTCCATTCGCCGCGTTCGGTTTCGCCTATGTGTAAAGTCGCTTCCGATAGAGTCACATCCCAAATGCGCTGCTCGAAGAAAAATTCGGCACCGGCCTGCTCTGCCAGATCGATCATTTTGCGGTTTAAAGTACCGCGCGAAATCGAATAAATGCTCTCGCCGTCTTTTCCGTAATGCTGAAAATTGAGTTTGTCCTTGAGGTGGATCGCGCGTTTGTCCATCGGGATCGCAATGCTGCGCACCTCGTCGCCCACGCCCACGCCGTCCAAAGCTTTCCATCCGCGGTGCGACATCGCCAAATTGATCGACCGTCCTGAAAACTGGATCTTGCGAATGTCCGGGCTTCTGTCGTAAACGTGTACCGTATGTCCGGCTTTTTTGAGGTAAATTGCCAATAACGAACCCACGAGACCGGAACCGACTACTGCAATTTTTAAGGATTTCTGCATCAGGAAACAATGTAAATGTAAGTCCGTAAATTTAAGTAATAATTGACAGAAACCCGAAGTTTTGCCGAATTATTTGGGCGTGCCCTTCGTGCCTCAGGTCGTGCTTTCGGCTGTATCTTTCCGCTGCGCTGCAAGGATGCCGCCTTAATCACTCACGCGAAACCCAGTGAAAAATGAACCTTTGGTTTTCCAAATAAAAAACAAAGGCGAAACTTCCGCTTCGCCTCTTTTATTAATTCCTTTTGAATTTGATTTTTTCTCCAACATTAAGGCCGTTGTTTTTGGCCAAAACGCCACACATGTGGTACAACATTCTGGCGCCCACATTGCCGTCCCAATCATCATCACCGGGAGCGACTTCAACCAGATCAAATCCGATGATTTCTTTACCGCTATCGGCTAACTTACTCAACAAATAAGTCGCTTGCTCGAATGAAAATCCACCCGGAACCGGCGTTCCCGTATTCGGGCAATACCACGAATACATGCCGTCAATATCAAAACTGATCGTGACTTTTTGCGGCAACGCAGTGATAATGGCTTCGCATTGTTTTTCCCAGGTTTGCCCTTGAAATGTTTCGGCTTTGAGATCCATGTCGGTATGAACGACCACACGATCATTCATCGCCACTTCGACTTCCTGTTTGCAGAAATCACGAATGCCAACTTGTACGATTTTTGAAATTTGCGGAAGCTGTAAAGCGTTGTACATGATCGAAGCGTGGGAATATTTGAAACCTTCATACGCAATTCTCAAATCCATGTGCGCATCGAGGTGCAGGATTCCAAAATCCTCGTGTTGGGTGGCTAATGCCCGATAATAACCCAATGGCGTCGAATGGTCGCCGCCCAGCAATACTACTTTTTTACCTCTTTGCGTCCAATACAATACACGGGCTTTGACTTCGTCATTGAGTGTTGCGCACACTTTATTGATTTTATCCAAATCAGATTGCAAAACCGGATGGTTTTCGATAATTTCTCCGCTTTCAAGCGCTTCGATAATGGGTTGTGCCAAACTTTTGTATTTTGCGCTATCCGCATTCCATTTGGCTGTTTGTTCATTCAGGTCGAGATAGATACCCAGTTTCCACAATTCGGGAAATTCCTGATGGTGCAAATCAACCTGAAACGAAGCTTCGAGAATCGCCTCGGGTCCTTCTGATGCGCCTGCTCCGTAACTTACTGTTACTTCCCAAGGCACCGGAATGATAATGATTTCACTTTCATCTGCTGTAAATGGCAAACCGAAAATACTTTCGTCTGCTAATCCTGGTTGCGACGGATCGAAGCTGTTTATTTTTTGTTCTTTAGTCATTTTATCGTAATAAGTTTGCAAAGGTAATCGATTTATCAAAAAAAACCGCGTTGAAATTTGACTTTCAACACGGCTTAATCTATAGAAAATAGTTGTTAGTTTTTCACGAATTTATATGAAATTTTGCTGTTGTTGAAATTGATCGTATACACTCCTGAAGGCAATTTAGACACATCGATTTTTTGTTCGTTAGAGTCGATCGCTTTTTCCATGGCTTTTTGTCCGAGCATGTTATAAATCGTGATCGCATCATTATGATCTAAGTTTCCTTTAATTGTAATTTCATTCAATGCTGGGTTTGGATAAATGGCTATTTGTTGTTTCGCATTTTCTTTAACCCCTAAGGCATCATCAACTGTAAGTGTAAAACTGCAAGTTGTAGAACTTCCAGCAGGAAGTGTCGAAGTGACCACCACTTCAAACGCACCTGGAGCAAGAACACTACCTGGTGCCGGTGTTTGAACGAGCACCGCATCACAATTTGGATTGATCGCATTCGCAGAAGATGTAAAATCAGGAACAATATAATTGCCTTGAGAATCAGTCTCAACAGTTAACGGATCAGGACAATTTACTTTTGGAGTTACGGCCGGCATAGTGTAACCTGCAGTAGCAAAAATTGTAGAAATGGTTTTGATGTCTGCACAAGAGTAGTTCATATCGATAGCCGCTTGTCGCAAAGCCCGGGCTGCATTTTGCTGGTTGGTGCTTGAATTTGTTAATGCAAGTCCTTCTAAAAACATTCTATCTGTTTTTTCTTTTCCAATCGCATCCCATATTTTCATCAAAATCGTCGACCAGATTGCTGAATCATTATAGATATCGCCATTTAATCCTCCAGGATAACGCAACGAAGAGTTGGTATTTCTACCGCCAAAAAATGGATTGTGTCCATCCCAGCTAAATACCCAGTGGTAAGCTGCTGCTGTTGATGGCCATTGGTTCAGGCTTCTACTGTATGACATGGCCCAATAATCCCCGGAACCTTCACTTAATCCATTGACTTGCGACAGTGAGCCGTTTGTCATCCAATCGTGTAAGCCATGACCCAATTCGTGGAGAATGACATCAGCATCCTCCGCATCATCAACACCGCCTTCACCAAATTTTAGTGTTCCTGCACCATAACTGGAATTGTCTGCGCCGTTAAAAGCACTAGGATCATACCATAAAATACCACCATGCTGATACGGAACACAATCAATTCCTAGAGTTTCATTGATATATTCTAAACTTTTATCCAAATGATAAAAAGCATTTACGGCTTCAAAACCATCCTGATTTCTATTAAAAATGAAATTTGGCGTGGCTTGGGTAAACAAACCTTTACTAGGCGCTTCAACATCTTTAATTTCAACATAACGGCTTTTAAGTTTATATACACCGCCGGTAAAATCAATTTCACGCAAAACCACTGAGCTTCTGGAAGCGTCTAGCTGTGCATTGGTTGCATCACTGTTATCAACATAGTTTCCACCGTAAGCCACTTGATTGACCGATAGCGGATCCGGATTGAAAATCATCGCAGTGCCACTTACAAATGCAGCTGCTTCGGTAGTTTTTGCCTGGCTGATTTTGTCTTTATTTTCATTTTCATGCTTGTGGCCTTTATCGTGGTGGTAAAAAGCAATGTCCTTTATACTTAAAACGGCTCCGGTTTTGGCATCAACAATGGTTTCCCAGTCTCCGGATTTAAGTTCGGAAGCGGTTACAACACGGTAAACTAATTTTGTTGCTTCCAGCTTATTGTACACAAAAAGCTTACATTGCTGCTCATAAATTTTACCTGTTACATTCAGTGCTCCATTTGCTATTGCGATGGCACTTTCTGCAGACAACGATGGTTTCGTATCGATATTTTGAACATTCGCATCATACGAATCAGATACATGTGTGACTTCTTTTTGTGGAGAGAAATGCACGACAATTTCAGACTCAAATACTGGCGTATTATTTACAGTTTGCTGGAAACGAAGCGTTTCACCTGACAAACTTTTCTTTACAAAATTTAATTTAAAAGTATGAAAATCCTTAATTTTTAATTCTGCCGTATGGTCTTTAATCCAATTCTTCGCAGCATTTTCATTTTCAGAAACCTGCGCATGGGCCGTAAAGCCGAAAGCAAGCACCAAGGCTATGAGGTAAAGTTTTATTCTCATTATTTATAGTGGTTTAGTTAACTTAATCATTTTCAGTATCTGACAAAAATAAAGTATTTTAATATGACTTTGAATAAATTTATAGTTTGGAATTCAAAAAAATCTAAATTTAACATCAAACAGTTAAAATCCCCGCTTTTAAAATCTGTCCAAATTCATACATATTTTCAAAGGAAGAATACAAAGGAACAGGCGCAAGGCGAATGACATTTGGCTCTCTCCAATCGGTGATTACGCCATTTTTCATCAGATATTCAAAAAGACTCCTGCCTTCTTCGTGAAGAAAAACAGACAATTGCGATGCCCTTTGTAAAGGATCGGATGGTGTGATAATTTCAAAAGTGCTGTCAACCTCTTTGTCAATTTCGTGAAGGATGAATTCGAGATAGGAAGTAATTTTATCTCTTTTTTCAATCAAAATATCCATACCAATTTCATCAAACATTTCTACTGAAGCCAGATAGGGCGCCAATGACAAAACCGGCAAGTTGCTGATTTGCCAGCCTTCTGCCCCAACAGCCGGGTCAAATTGAGGCTCCATTTTAAAACGGCGTTCTTTATTATGGCCCCACCAGCCGGCAAACCTAGGAAGTTCGTTATTGTTGTGGTGTTTTTCGTGAACGAAGCAGCCCGAAGCATTTCCAGGTCCGGAGTTCATGTATTTGTAACTGCACCAGGCGGCAAAATCGACATTCCAGTCGTGCAATTCGAGTTTGATGTTTCCTGCAGCGTGCGCAAGATCCCAGCCTACTTTTGCACCTGCATCATGTCCGGCTTTGGTAATGGTTTTGATGTCGAAAACCTGCCCGGTGTAATAATTGACCCCACCGATTAATACGAGTGCCAATTCATCGCCTACTTCGTTAATTTTCGAAAGCACATCTTCGAGGCGGATGTTGTGTTCGCCCTCGCGCCTTTGGATTTCTACAATGGCATCGCTTGGATCATAACCGTGGAATTTCACCTGCGACTGAATCATGTACTGGTCGCTTGGAAAGGCTTTGGCTTCGCACAATATCTTAAATCTTTTGCCTTCGGGTTTGTAAAATGACACCATCAATAAATGCAGGTTTACAGTAAGCGTGTTCATTACGGTCACTTCTGACGGCTTGGCACCAACAATTTTACTCAGTGGATTGGCAAACCGTTCCTGATAATCCCACCACGGTTTTTGTGCATAAAAATGGCCTTCTACGGCAAGTTCGGCCCAATCGGTCATGATTTCATCTACGTAGGCTTTGGTTCTTTTGGGTTGGAGTCCGAGGGAGTTTCCTGTAAAGTAAATTACCTGTTTGCCGTTGACTTTCGGGAATAGAAATTCGTCTCGGTATTTGGCAAGCGGGTCGTTGGCATCGAGTTGTTGTGCAAATTCTTTAGTGTTCTGGAAGGTCATTTTGTTGTTGTTTGTTTGGTAAAAATAGAGAAAAAAGGGGAAAGATGAAAGACCGCTTTGCTGAAAGAAGCAGGAGTCAAGATATTGCGGATGATCGTATTTGAAATTAAAAGGAATTTGATATTAAGAGGAGAAAGTCTAGTAGACTTTCGGTTCTTGCCAGCTGTCAGGTATTTCTTGTCGGCGTGAAGGATGGAAGCGGAAATCCTTTTTAATGCAGCACAGCGGAATTAAAAAGATTGCAGCGAACAGCCTGACAGCAGCGCAGCGCAGCGGAGCCGGTGGCACGCCCAAAAATAAAAAATCCCGCCATAACTGACAGGACTTTTTTAACTTTTGACTTTTGACTTTTGACTATAAAATCAACATCGCGTCTCCATATGAGTAAAATTTATACTCCTCTTTGATCGCTTCTTCGTAGGCTTTTTTCATTAAATCATGGCCACAGAATGCAGAAACCATCATTAATAGTGTTGATTTTGGCGTATGGAAATTTGTAATCATACAATTGGCCACGCTGAAATCATGTGGTGGAAAAATGAATTTATTGGTCCACCCTTCGAAAGGATTTAGTGTTTTTGCGGAAGAAACCGAGCTTTCGACGGCACGCATGGAAGTGGTTCCGACGGCACAGATTTTTTTCTTTTTGGTTTTGGCTTCATTAACTATATCACAGGCTTTTTGCGTGATGATGAGTTCTTCTGAATCCATTTTGTGTTTGGAGAGATCTTCAACCTCTACCGGATTGAATGTTCCAAGACCAACGTGTAACGTGACTTCGGCAAAATTAACACCTTTGATTTCGAGTCTTTTCAACAAATGCTTGGAAAAGTGCAAACCTGCAGTTGGCGCAGCAACGGCACCTTCTTCTTTGGCATAAATGGTTTGGTAACGCTCGGCATCTTCAGGAGTGACTTCTCGGTTGATGTATTTTGGGATTGGCGTTTCGCCAAGTTCGGTTAGTTTATTCCTGAATTCTTCGTAAGAACCGTCGTAAAGGAAGCGCAAAGTTCTTCCACGCGATGTGGTGTTGTCGATTACCTCAGCGACTAATGAATCATCATCGCCAAAGTATAATTTGTTACCGATCCTGATCTTTCTTGCCGGATCTACCAAAACGTCCCAAAGGCGTTGTTCAGAGTTGAGTTCGCGCAATAAAAACACTTCGATTCTCGCTCCAGTTTTTTCTTTATTTCCGTATAAACGTGCCGGAAAAACTTTTGTATTGTTCAACACCAAAACGTCACCGTCACCGAAATAATCGATAACATCTTTAAACATTTTGTGTTCTATGGTTTTTTTCTCGCGGTTGATGACCATTAATCTGGATTCATCTCTGTTTTCAGCAGGAAATTCTGCAAGTAGTTCTTTTGGTAAATTAAAATTGAAGTGTGATAATTTCATGTATCGATTTGATTTTACTAAGTTCAGCTAGGCATTTTGCCTTGGGTGGCTGCAAATATACGATTGTGGGACAGGCGTTGTCAAGTGTTTTGAGGTTTATTTTCAGAATACCAACGATGTAAAGGGATGACAACAGTTTTGTTAAATCACGAGCATTCCTGAATTTGGAAACCAAGCCGTTGAAAATCATTCCAAAAATCGGGATAGGATTTTGACACTACAGCGGCATCTTCGATCAATACGGGAACTTTTAGAGCTAAAGGCGCAAAAGCCATAGCCATTCTGTGGTCGTTATAAGTCTCAATTTTGATTTCCGGATTTATTCCTGCCGATGGTTCCAAAGTAAGGCTGTCATTGGTAACTGAAATATTTGCGCCAAGTTTTGAAAGTTCCTTTTTCAACGCTTCAAGACGGTCAGTTTCTTTAATTTTTAAAGTATGCAGTCCGGTGAGATGGCAGCCAATTCCGAGTCCGAAACAGCTCACTGCAATCGTTTGTGCAATATCCGGGGTTTTATTAAGGTCAAATTTTAATGATTGTAATGCGATTGCCGATTTTTTTAAAACGATCTGATTTTCTTTAAATACAGTATGGACGCCTAAAGTTTTGTAAATCTCTGCCAAGGCACTGTCTCCTTGCAGGCTGTTTGCTTTATAACTTGACAAAGTGATTGCTGTTTCAGGTTCAGACAAAGCTGCAACCGAATAATAATAAGACGCGGACGACCAATCAGATTCTACTGTAATGGTTTCTTTTTCGATTTCAGATTTTGGAAAAACAGTAATTTCGTGTCCTTCGAATTGGGTTTGAATACCAATTTCGTTCAATAATGCCAGTGTCATTTTTATATATGGCACTGATGTAATTTCGCCTTTTAGCGTTAATTTAAGGCCATTTTCTAGTTTGGCAGCAACCAACAATAAGGCAGAAATGTACTGGCTGCTGACATTGGCGTTGAGCGTAATTTTATTGTTAGTTAGTTTTTTTCCTGTGATTTTTATTGGCGGAAAGCCTTCGTTTTCAACATACTGAATATTTGCTCCAAGCTGTCTTAAAGCTTCAACAAGAATACCTATGGGCCTTTCTTTCATTCTGGGCGAACCTGTAAGAATCACTTCACGTTGCTCCTGAATTGAAAAATAAGCCGTTAGAAACCTCATAGCCGTTCCTGCATGATGTATGTCGATTGTCGCGCCGGCAGATTGTAGTGCTTTTATCATTACTTCACTATCATCAGAATTTGAAACATTTTTCAACAGCAAACCCGGAAACAAAGCTTGCAAAAGCAGCAATCTGTTTGTTTCGCTTTTAGAACCGGAAATTGGCAGCAATATATTTTTTATGCTTTGTGCTGCGGTAATTCTTATATTCATCAGTTGGAATTTTAAACTCCAAAAGTAAAGATTTATATACGCTTTGACGGTATAAAGCATGAATTCGTTAAAAATCACCACAAAAAAAAGCTGCCCGAAACGGACAGCTTTTAAAAATTGCTTAAAGCTAAATTTATTCTTTAATTACTTTAATTGTTTTTACTGCATTTGCAGAAGTAATTTTAGCAACATAGTTACCCGTTGGCAAACTAGACATATCTATTTGTCCTTTTGATGCATTTACTGATTTTGTCAAAACTTCCTGTCCTAAGATGTTGAAGATTTTAACTTCTGAAATATTCTGGTTGTAAGAAACATTAAAGATGTTTTTAACCGGGTTTGGAAAATGTTCAAAAGCTGCTGTATTGAAGCCATTAACTGCTAAAGCTGGGCTAACAGCTACAGAATATTCTTCAGCCTGACCGAATCCACCGAAAAGACCTCCAGTGTTACAAGCACTTGTTGGCGCATTGCCCCAGTTTTTAATTACCCTCATTCTTGTCGTTCCTTCAAGAGCTGTAGGCGGAACTGCAATAGGACCTGTAGCCTGCATTCCATCTTCTCCTGTAGAACCTGTGATAGAACCAATTTGGTATGCTTCACCTTCATCATCATAGCTTAAATTCTGGTTCCAGTCGATATATACCGCAAAGAAATTTTGAAAAGCCCCGGCTGTATTACCTTCAAGAACAATTGGATAGCTTTGTCCTGCGGTTACCGCTGCTGTTTGAGAAGTAAAATCTTCGTGAGCTGTTTCTTCATCATCTGCTGCAGTTACGTTACTGATTCCTGCGAATTCCACTTTAGTCATTGCTTCAACAGCACCTAATCCGGTTACTGCACAGTAAGGATAAGGGAAAGGCAATTCTGGCTCCGTTTCTGTCACCAGGATATTGTCAACTAATAAGGCAAACATATCATTTGAATTATTAACGAATGCTATTCTTACAGGCGAACCTACATATGTAGAAAGGTCTGCAACCCGCGTAGTCCATTCAGGGTTTTCACCTGCAGTTGAAAATAACACTACGGTAAAATCAGCAATTGTACTGCCTCCGGTTGGTGATAATCTTACTTCATATCCATCAGGAAAATCAGCATCTTGTGCTTTAGCATCCCATGAAAGGAAAGCTGATAAAGAGGAAGAAATGTCGATTGCAGGAGAGATTAACCAGTCATTAGAAGTACCGGCTGGCGTATACCATGAAATACTGATGGCAGCATGATCTCCGGCTGGTCCGCCAAAATTTCCATCATCTCCTAGTTTATCAACAACAACCCAAGCATCTGTTGCAAAATCAACAGCTACGTTTGGCGTTTGTCCATCAACGTCGATTACAGTCCAAGCTGTGATTCCTTGTCCTGATCCGTCCCAGTTCTCAGAAAAGACCGTCTGGCCGAATCCAAGAAATGGCAAAAATGCAATTAAGCAAAGTAATTTTCTTTTCATAATAAAGAGAGTTTTAGTTTATATATTTATAGCAATTTAGTGTTATTTTTCAAATATCTTAAAACGTTCGGGAATTTTAACAATTATATTATCGATCATTTTAATTTTTCGTTATTTTTATGACGATTTTTATCTCTTTCTGACTTAAAATCCATCTTTTTATCAAAAGCTTGCTGCAAATCGATCCCCGTTTGGTTGGCCAGGCAAAGCACTACAAAAACGACATCTGCAAGTTCTTCACCCAGGTCTTTGTTTTTATCACTTTCTTTTTCAGACTGTTCGCCATACCGCCTGGCAATGATTCGCGCCACTTCGCCAACTTCTTCCGTAAGCTGAGCCATATTTGTGAGCTCATTAAAATATCTGACACCGTGTTCTTTAATCCAGTTATCAACATCAAGTTGTGCATTTTTCAAATTCATTTTGAAGCTGTTTTAAATATATTTAATTAGGCTAGTATGTCTTTAAGATTTGACCAAAACTATTTTTTCATTTTCTTTTTCTACTACTTTTTGATAATATTCTTTCATGATTTCATAATAATCCGGTGCTAAAATAGCCGTATTGATATCAGAATTAACTGTTACCTGAATGACACTTCCCGTGGCGCCAATCATGAATTTGTAAAGCCCAATATCATCACCCGTCAGAATATTTGCAGCAGCAGGCATTGACTCAATTTTATATCCGTCAGGAATTTGAAGCGTAAGCGTATGCTTGCTCAATGTCGGATAACCAAAATCCACAGGATATTCCCTGGTTTCCTGTTTAAACGGATTCTCGTTCATTTTGAAGAAAAGCATAGGCGAAATATACATTTTATCATTAATAATCTCTACATTATTTGCACTTTTAAACGAAAAATTCTCAACTACGGGTTTTGCAATTTCAAGTATGTTTTCGCGTTTGTAATCACTGACCTCGATATTGCCATTCTTACTTTCGAGATTCTCCAGATATGATTCCTGAGCCAGTGTTGCATTTTGCTGCCTAAACAACAATGCTTCATGGTCTGTGAATTGTTTCCTGACTTTTCCTGTTATTGATCCATCTGCATTAACCGCAGCATTCATCAATATAATTTCTTTTGAGGCTTTTTTTGGTATCAGATCAACCTCTATTGAGGTACCGTCTTTTCTAATGAGCCTACCGAGCCAGTTTAGGTCTCGCAATGGCAATACATCCGGAAGTGAATACGCTTCGGTAGCGTCCAATAAAGTGACTCCATTTGGATTTTCAATGGCGGTGATAACATAATTAAAGGCAGTCCTGTTTGGAAAAAAAGATATCCCATTTGACCGGGTGCTAATAAGTACCGGATTGGCATTTATTCCTGCATATCGCAACATTGCCGTAAGCATTAGATTGATCTCTCCAACATTGCCGGTTTTATTTTTATAGGCCGATTTTACGCCATCATTACAATAATACCCATAATAATTGTTCCATTTGACATTTGATTTTACATGGTTTAAAATGGCCGCTACAATTTCAGGCTGAGTTTTAAGTCCGGCCACGACAGCATCAATATCGGCTTCAAAATAGCCGGTTTTATTGAGTTCATTTCCAAAATCCTCATTATCGTAAATGGTTTTGGTAACCGTTTTCCAATCAGTAGAAAATGTCTTTAACGGCGCATTCGGATATTTTATAAATGACAACTCATGCGTGATTTTTGCCCTGTAATTATCAATATTATTTACATAATCTTCATCCTTCATTGCAGGGATATTTTCACCCATATAGGTTGTAATATTTTCAATGTAGTCAATTTTATCCTGATAAAAATTTGTTGGCGTTCCTGCGATTCCCTGATCCCTTTCTTTGCTGTTTGCTACAATCGAACGGTGTCTTGAATCGACTATCTTTTTAGGAATAAATGAGCCACTCTGATTTACATTATAAGAGAAATATTCCGGAATGCGCGTTTTAAATTCGCAGTATTTTACCGGAATGGAAGTTTGAAAATTCCATTTCTTCAAATTCGTGATATTCGGCGACTTGATTGTATATTCAAATTCGATAACCGACCCTTCTTTGACACCCGGCAAAGTAATTTTTGCCTTACCCCAGTAACGACTGGCTTTTTCATCAAATTGCCCGTCACTTTTCATCTTTTCTTTTACGATTTTCCCACCCACAAGATTGTATGTTGCCACATCAGAAAAAATAATACCTTCTTTAGAATTGCTTCCTATGTAATACAGCACTTCTTGATTGGCCCACTCGTAACCTTCTTTTTTGTAGATTTTAATTCTTGCGGAAACGGTTGTTACCATCTCAAATCCTTTACTTTCTGAAAACTCAATATTGGTTTCGCCTTTTTTAAAGAGAAACGCTGCTGCTGCAGACGGATCTTTGGGATATTCTTTTTCTTCTAATTCGGCAACAGTAACTTTCCCAAGTTCGTTTTTTTGCGCATTGGAAGTCCAAACGATTAAAAAAGCCGAAATGTACACCAAGTGTTTTAACATCTTAATTATTGATTTTGGTTAGAATAATTTTTGCATTGTCATTTTTTGTAATTTTTTCTGTAAACAGGCGGTAAGATTCATATTGATCTTTTGCATATCGCCCTGTTTTTATATACAAACTGCGCTTGTACAGGAATTTGTTTTCCTCCATCTTCACGATTGCCGTTTTGTAGGTTCCGAACTGTTCTGAAACCTCAAAATCTTTTGGCAATGATTCAACCGAAAAACCTTCCGGAAGTTCTATTGCAATTTCATCTTCGTCATAAAAACCACGCGATACCTCAAACGGCATTTTGCGGCTTCTGACCCTTTTTAAACTGAATTCATACCTGTTGTAACCGTTTATCGGAAAGATAATTTTATTTCCTGTCAGACTGCCATAATTGGAAGCTTCAAAGATTATATCCTCCGTAAAAGACACTTTTTCTTTATCGTTTGAAAATGATGTTTTTTGTAGTTTAAGATTATTGATGTTACTCCAATAATTTTTATAATATGCTTCGCGATCTGTTGCCGACTGGTTTTCTATTTTGGTTTTATTGCCATACTGCGTACCTTCTGAAACAATTGATACACTTCCGGAAAAACCTGCATTTGGAGCGATTTTGTAGAATCCTTTGCTAATTTGTGAGTTATTTTTATCTGTATATATTTTGGCATGCGCAATTTCGGCGTTATCAGGTTTCATTACAAGCACATCGCGGTCATCAGTGAAACCAGCCTGATACCCAAACGGATCGTCCTGACTCGTACACTCTAAAAACACATAATTATTCTGATCCGGAATAGCTAATATCATATGATTTCCCTGCATGGAAACAAAATCGGTCTGGATGCTGTTTTTTCCTTTATCACCATATAAAAGGACATTGTAAGAAGGCACATTTACCGCATCCAATAAGGCTCTGGTGTAATTACTCAACGCTTTGCAATCGCCATAACCCAGACGGTCAACATCAGAAGCAAGCATAGGTTTCCATCCGCCAATTCCTACCTGAATGCTTACATAACGTGATTTCCGCTGAACAAAATCATAAACTATTCTTGCCTTTTTTATTGGATCGGTTTCAGTCCCTACGAGGCTTTTCATTTTAAGCTTTGTAGCCTCAGGCAAATCGGCGGTTCCTTTCAATATATGGCCTGTATACCATTGACCAAACTCTTTCCAGTTCTTAGCAGCACCATCTACGCCTTCAAGATGAAAAAACTCCAGGCCCATCATTACCTTGGGAAATATTTCTCCAAAACCAGGGCTTAACGGTTCGTATTTCCTGGCAGAAATATTTTCTGCACTGTAAATCAATTCCGTTGGTGTATCTTTTTCTTTCTTAACCGTTAAAAATTCAAAATTGAATTCTTTTTTTCTAAAACCAAGATTTTCGGGACAGGTGACTTGCAATACGCTCTTTTCAACACTCTCCAAATAATCTGTAAGAGGCATCCAGATAGGGATAAATGCAGTTGACGAAGTACTGATTTCGCTGTCGTAAATTATCGTAAACGGATATTGAATCGGGGTATAATTAAGACTTACAACCCTATAATCTGAAAACATCATGCTGCCCCCGGCAACGCTGTAATCTTCGAAGTCTTTGCGTCTTATTTTTTTGATTTCATTTCCGGATGCATCCAGAATTACCGCTTCAATATTTTTGATACTCTTGCTTCTGTTGTAATATTCGGTCGCATTAATAGCATTTATCCCTTTTTCATTCAATACTGTAACGACACGACGGCATTTGACCGACATATCGCGTTGGGAAGTAATTTTAATCGCCTTATAGTCTAACCTTACGACAGCATTAGCATTTTGTTTAAGGCTATCTGAAATAAATGCATAAGCATAATCCTGCTTTTGGGAAAATGAGAGGAAACCAGTTAAAAACAATACAAATAAAAAACCAACTTTCACAGACTATATTTTTGCCAAAAATATACTTTTTTTAAGAAGTTTTTAACTTTTAAGATTTATTTTTTGTATCGATTAAAATTGTTACGGGACCATCATTAACCAATGCCAATTTCATATCAGCACCAAAAATCCCGGTTTGAATTTTCTTACCGAAATCCGCTTCAAGCGAAGCCACAAATGCTTCATACAAAGGAATCGCAATCTCCGGTTTCGCCGCCTGAATATACGACGGACGATTGCCTTTTTTAGTCGACGCATGCAATGTAAACTGGCTCACCACAACAATATCACCATCCACATCTTTAACCGACACATTCATAACACCATTTTCATCGCCAAAAATCCTGAGATTGATGATTTTTTGAACCAGCCACTGAATATCGGAAAGATTATCAGCTTCTTCAATGCCAACTAAAACCAATAATCCTTTTTGAATGTCGGCGGTTTTTATTCCGTTAATTGTTACTGAAGCTTCCGAAACGCGTTGCAAAACCGCTTTCATCAGTTTTTCCGGCTTTCATCGCTCGCAATGCGGTCGTCGTTGTAAATATCGGTGCGGTAATGTTCATCGTCGCCTTCTAGAATTTGTAAGTAACTTCTGTAACGCGACCACGCAATTTTGTCTTCTTCCAATGCTTTTTTTATCGCACAATTCGGTTCTTCCTTGTGCAGGCAATTGTTAAATTTGCATTGATCCTGAAGCTTAAAGAATTCCGGAAAATATCCGCTGATTTCTTCCTTTTCCATATCTACAATGCCAAAACCTTTAATTCCGGGCGTGTCGATGATTTTTGCGCCAAAAGACATATCATACATTTCTGCAAAAGTTGTGGTATGTTGCCCTTGTTTGCTTTGTTCGGAAATGTTTTTGGTTTTAAGGTGCAAACTCGGCTCCAAGGCATTGACCAAAGTCGATTTCCCAACGCCTGAATGCCCCGAAAACATACTCACTTTCCCAATCATCAATTCCTTCAATTGTTCCACACCTTTGCCTTCAGTCGAAGAAACGCGCAAACATTTATAGCCGATTTCCTGGTAAATGTGCTGCAAATACAATTGTTCGTCGAGCGAAACTTCGTCGAGCGTATCTATTTTATTAAAAACCAAAACGGTCTCAATTTTATACGCTTCAGCGGTCACGAGAAAACGGTCGATAAAACTCGTTGTCGTCGGCGGATTGTTGATCGTAATCAGTAAAAAAACCTGATCTATATTCGCCGCAATAATGTGCATCTGCTTCGACAAATTGACCGATTTCCGCACAATATAATTCTTGCGTTCGTGAATTTTATGGATTGTTCCCGTACGCGTATCCGATGTTTCATCAATGTCATAATCTACAATATCGCCCACCGAAATCGGGTTGGTACTTTTAATTCCTTTCATGCGGAATTTCCCTTTCATACGGCATTCCATAAAATCGCCAGCGTCAGATTTTACGGTATACCAGCTTCCTGTAGATTTGTAAACGGTTCCTGTCATGCATTTGTCATTGAACTGCAAAATTACGTTTTTAGACCCAACATCCGAAACTTCGTCCAAATTATTATGGCGTGCCCCTGCGGGTCAGGCTGTCCGCTGCAAGTCCTCGCCGTCGTACCTCCGGCTGTGGGCTTTCCGCTGCCATCCTTCACGCGAAGACCGCTGCACTAAAAAAGTCAAGAAGAAAGAGAAAAGAATAAAGACCAAAACCGATTAAATCTTATTTATTGACTTTTCCTTTCACCCATATCTTTCAGCGAAGCGGTCTTCCAGCGCAGTGCTCTAACCGTTAATCACCTTCTCCTGATGCGCAATACTCTCCTGGTGAATCGCTTTAAAAATCCGCAAAATAAATTCTTCGCTCAAACCTTTCTGTTCGCCGTCAAGTATCATTTTCCCTAAAATCTCATTCCAGCGTTTGTTTTGTAGAACAGCTACATTTTTAGCCTTTTTCAAAGAACCGATTTGCTCTGAAACACGCATTCTGCTTCCTAAAATCTCGAGTAATTTACTGTCGGCGATATCAATACTAGCACGCAGTTTTCCCATTTCCCTGTTGTAATCATCTTCCTCAGTCGTTTCCTTCCGTATTTTCAAATCTTCAAAAATTTGCTTTAAAGTATCAGGTGTGACTTGCTGTGCGGCATCACTCCAGGCGTTATCGGGATCAACGTGCGTCTCGATGATCAATCCGTCGTAATTTAAATCCAATGCCTGTTGAGACACTTCCAGAATCATGTCGCGCTTGCCTGTAATGTGCGACGGATCGCAGATCAGCGGCAAATCCGGGAAACGGTTCTGAAACTCAATTGCAATCTGCCATTCGGGAATATTCCTATATTTCGTTTTTTCATATGTTGAAAACCCGCGGTGAATCACGCCCAGTTTTTTAATTCCGGCATTGAATAAACGTTCGACGCCGCCAATCCACAAAGCCAAATCAGGATTTACCGGATTTTTAACCAACACGATTTTATCCGTCCCTTCCAAAGCATCGGCAATTTCCTGCACTGCAAACGGGTTTACGGTCGTTCTCGCACCAATCCACAATACATCAATATCGTGCTCTAAAGCCAGTTTTACATGCGCCGCATTGGCCACTTCTGTCGCCATCAGCAATCCGGTTTCGGATTTTGCTTTCTGCAACCATTTTAATCCGATGGCGCCAACGCCTTCAAATCCGCCCGGGCGCGTTCTCGGTTTCCAGATGCCGGCGCGGTAAATACTCACATCTGAATTTTTTAATTCGTGGGCGATTTTCAAAACCTGTTCTTCGGTTTCGGCACTGCACGGCCCGGCAATTACCAACGGATGCGTTAAATTGAAATCATCCAGCCACGTTCTCATTTGTTTGTTATTTTCCATAGTTTTTGTTTTTAGATTTGAAAGAAGCAAGACCGCTTTGCTGCAAGAGCCAAGACTGATTTTGATTGTCTTCATTTTCCTGCTTTCCTAATTATTAATTATCAATTGTCCATTATTTCCCCATTCCGTTCAAAATCTCCCGAATCCGGTTCACGCTTTCCATTTCATCAAAAATCGCATCATAATCATCGTTTTCAAGCAACATTTTAAATTGCTGTAAATTCCCGATATATTCGTCGAGGCTTTTAACGACCTGCTTTTTATTTTGCTGAAAAATCGGCGTCCACATGGCAGGGGAACTTTTAGCAAGCCGCACCGTACTTTCAAATCCGGAACCAGCCATATCAAAAATATCGCGTTCGTGTTTTTCCTTTTCGATGACGGTTTTCCCGAGCATAAACGAACTGATGTGCGACAAGTGCGACACATAGGCAATGTGTTTGTCATGCGATTTGGGTTCCATGTAACGGATTCTCATGCCCAGATCTTTAAAAAACTGCAACGCTTTTTCCTGCAATTTAAAAGTCGTTTTTTCAACTTCGCAAATGATGTTCGTTTTTCCGGAAAATAATCCTTTGATCGCTGCCGAAGGACCGGAAAATTCTGTTCCTGCAATCGGGTGCGTCGCCATGAAATTGCGCCTTTTCGGATGGCTTTCCAATGCTTCACAAATCGGGTTTTTAGTCGATCCCGTTTCAATCACTAATGTTTGATCGGAAACCAGATCAAGCACTTTAGGCAAAATTTCCAAAGCGATATCTACCGGAACCGCGACAATCACAAAATCGGCCTGTTGTACATCTTCCAAAACGGCTTTGTGGTGAATGACACCCAATTCTAAAGCCAGGTCGAGGTGTTTTTCCGATGTATCAATGCCGTAAATTACCGCCTCTTTAAACTTTTGCTGCAGGTCGAGCGCGAATGAACCGCCTATCAATCCCGGGCCTATAATATATACTTTCATCAGATTACTTGTTAAATCGTTCGATGGCTTTTGCTATTTCTGCTGCTGCGACACACAATGAAAACCTGATATAACCTTCGCCATTGCTGCCGAAAATCGTTCCCGGCGTGATAAAAATGCTTTTGTCATACAGGATGTCATTTATAAACTTTTCAGAGGAATCGATTCCTGCCGGCAATTTTGCCCAGACAAACAATCCCACGGAATTTCGGTCAAATGTGCATCTCAATTTTTCAGCAAGCTTAAATGTCAATTCCCGTCTTTTTGTATAAATTTCATTTTGTTGTTCAAACCAGGACCGATCACTTTTCAAGGCTTCGATCGCACCTTTCTGAATGCCGTAAAACATCCCGCTGTCCATATTACTTTTGACTTTTAAAACGGCATCGATCAGTTCTGGATTTCCTAAAACCATTCCGACGCGCCAGCCTGCCATGTTGAAAGTTTTCGAAAGCGAATTAAGTTCCAATGCCACGTCTTTCGCACCTTTTGCCTGAAAAATCGAAATCGGATCATCGTTTAAAACAAAACTGTACGGATTGTCATTGACTAGTAAAATCTGATGTTTTTTGGCGAAAGCCACAGCCTTTTCAAACACTTGCAAACTCCCTCTCGCGCCTGTTGGCATATGCGGATAACCGAGCCACATCATCCGGACTTTGGACAAATCCAGTTTTTCTAAACTTTCGAAATCGGGTTCCCAATTGTGTTCAGCAACCAGATCATAAAATACTGCTTCGGCACCAACGAGTTTTGTTACTGATGCATACGTCGGATAACCGGGATTCGGAATCAAAACCTGGTCGCCTTCGTTTAGAAACGCCATCGAAATATGTAAAATCCCTTCTTTCGAACCCATTAGCGGCAAGATCTCATTCAACGGATTGGCATCGACACCAAAATGATCTTTATAAAAATCGGACATGCCTTTACGCAATTCGGGCAAACCCTGATAACTTTGGTATTGGTGCGCATTCTCGTCAAACATCGCTTTTTGGATGGCTTCGATAACGGCTTTTGAAGGCGCGAGATCGGGGCTTCCGATACCCATATTGATGATCGGTTTTCCTTCTGCTATCAGTTGGCGCACTTCGCGCAATTTGGACGAAAAATAATATTCTTCAACTGTTTGTAATCGTTTGGCTGTGGTGATCATGGTTGTTTGTTTTCATATTCGCCAAGCACTTTAAAATGCGAGGCCATAATTTCTAAAAGGGATTTTGCTTTTTTATAATCGTCATATTTTTCAAAAGTCACATCGACGAAAAACGAATATTTCCACGGCGTTTCAATTTTGGGCAGTGACTGGATCTTAGTCAGGTTCAGCTTGCAATCGCTCATGATATTTAAAACTGCCGCAAGGCTGCCCCGTTTGTGTTCGAGTTCAAACTTCAACGACGCTTTATTAATCTTTTCTACAGGCAACGCCGTTTTATTTTTTTGAACAATCACAAAGCGCGTCATATTGTTATTGATTGTTTGGATTTCAGGTGCCAGAATCTCAAGATCATATAATTTTGCTGCTGCTTTGCTCGCAATTGCAGCAATGCCTTGAAGCTGATTTTGATGAATTCGGCGCGCGGTTTCAGCCGTATCTTTGTCTTCAACGAGTTTGATGTGCGGGTATTTTTTAAGGAATTCCATGCATTGCAGCAATGCCATCGGATGCGAATGCACTTCTCTAATTTCCGAAATATCCTGACCTTTTAAAGCCATTAAATTTTGATGGATGTTCAGGAAGTGTTCACCGGTAATCTGCAATTCGTTGCGGTCGATCAACGCATAATTTGGGATAATTGAACCTGCGATGGAATTTTCAATCGCCATAACCGCTTCTGCAGATTGGTCTTTGAGCACGCTCTGAACCAATTCTTCAAACGACAAACATTCATCCACAAGCAACTGCGCGCCGTAATATTCCAGCACCACCTGATGATGGAACGATCCGATAATTCCCTGTATTGCAATTTTTGTATCCATATTTTGGGCAAAAAAAAAATCCCGATTTGCATCGGGATTGTATATTTCGTTTGAATTAATAATTTTTCAAATAACGTTATACGACAATCCCTTCTTTCTTCCAAAAGAAATAAAATGAATTGCTGTAATAAAAATTGTTATTTAACATGCTTTTATTTTGAATGGCTAAAATATAAAAATGTTTTGAATTAAGGGCACTTTGTGAAAAATTTAAGGCATAAATTATTTAGTTTCTGCTTACTTTTGTTCCAAATCTATTTCAGTATGTCAATCGAAGTCAGCAATATTTCAAAAAGTTACGGCAACCAAAAAGCGCTGGACAACATTTCTTTTTCTGTCAAAAAAGGAGAGATCGTAGGTTTTCTTGGGCCGAACGGTGCCGGAAAATCGACGTTGATGAAAATATTGACGACTTATATCAATGCCGATTCGGGCGCGGCAACCGTAAATGGTTTTGATGTGAATGACAATCAGAAATCCGTGCAGCAATCCGTCGGTTATTTACCCGAACACAATCCGTTATACCTCGATTTGTATGTGCGCGAATATCTGGCTTTTAATGCCGATGTCTATAAGGTTGCGAAATCACGCATTGAAGAAGTCATCGTTTTAACCGGTTTGTCTCCCGAAAGCCATAAAAAAATCGGGCAATTGTCTAAAGGGTATCGTCAACGGGTTGGTCTTGCAAATGCGTTATTGCACAATCCCGATGTTTTGATTTTGGATGAACCGACTACCGGACTCGATCCGAACCAATTGGTTGAAATCAGGAATGTGATCAAAAATGTTGGCAAAGACAAAACCGTTTTCCTGTCGACACACATCATGCAGGAAGTAGAAGCGATTTGCGACCGCGTCATTATCATCGACCACGGAAAAATCGTAGCCGATAAAAAACTCGACACTTTAATTGCCGGAAAAGAACAGGTGATCGAAGTCGAATTTGATTTCCGTGTAGAAGAAGAAGCAGTAGCCAAAATCCCACACCTGAAATCATATGTAAACACCCACGACATGATCTGGGAACTGACTTTTGAATCAGAAACCGATATGCGACCGGCGGTTTTTGATTTTGCACACGACAACGGTTTGAAAACACTGCAACTGAACCAGAAGAATAAAAACCTCGAAGCCGTTTTTAGGGAAATCACGAATAAATAACGGATGGCCCTAGCCCTGATTGCAACGAAAATCCTTTATTGTGAAGCGCAGCGGAACAATAAAGATTGTAGTGTAAAGCAGGATCCAAGCTCCCAATAAAAAAATTGGGCGCGAACAGGCGAAGCAAATAGCTCCTAATAAAAAATCAATTTGCCACGGTAATGTTCATTTACCTGAACATTTTGAGGCTGGAAAGCCGCATACACATTTCCTAAACTATAAATATCTCCCGAGATTTCGAGCAACGGATGTACGAACATATCGTTTGAGCCGCGGTGGAAAATATGAACGCGATTTGCCCGTAAATTTTGTGCATTGAGAATGCCGCTGCCACTGTAAAAATTGGCGGTAAATTGTTTTGTTGCGCCGGAAAGATGGAATTGCGACACCGTATTTCCTTCAACTAAAAGGCTTTCATTGTTGATTTGTAAGATAAAATCTCCCGTTGCTGCACCGTCGAACTGGTCTTCGGTATCCATGCCAACGAGGCGTAAATTATCATAGGTTAAAATCCCGTCAGAAGTGATGTTTTGTTCGGTTTTACTATAAATATCGGTGATGTTTGGCGCGGTAATATACACCGTGGTTTGGCCGTAATCGCGGGTCCAGTTGCACGAAGTGTTGTCTTTAAACGCAATCATGTCACCAGTTATGGAAACTTCAATGTCATTAATTAAGTTTTCGCCCGACACCATTTCTACGGATGTATTTTCGCCTTGCTTCAATACAAGTGCGATGTTTTTATTAACAAGGATTTTTTGAAATTTCAAGCCTGGAAAGCTTTTCGAAACCATTGGCCCGGTCGATTTGACGCAATCCGCATCGTTGCATTGGACGAATAAAAAAATCACCGCTATTAAAAATACTGTTTTTTTCATGTTCTAAAGTCTGATTCCGACGCCGGCTTCGAGTGCTTCTGCCAGAAAACCGTGGGTTTTGAGCGACAAGGCGGCAAATATTTTCGGCGTGAGGTAATATTTGAGTCCGACACGCTCGTAAACGGCATCATCGAATTTGAATTTCCTGTAGGCATAATAACCCACTTGCGTTTCTATTGAAATCCGGTTGATGAACAATTCGTGGCCCACAAAAACCCCGATTCGTTTAAAATCAGTAGTAGCTGTAACGCCGCTTTCATCCGGATACGCGATCGATTGGAATTTGATGTATTCTTTAAAAGATGTAGTCAGGAACAATTCCGATCCGAGTTGGAGTGCGCTTTTGCGGTTGATTCTTTTGTCGGCGTAAGCGCCAATATGGTAAAATGGGCGTTGGCCGCTGCCGATGAGCGGGCTTTCGTTAAATCCGCCACGGAAAACAATGTTGAGTTTTATGGGTTCTGCATAAATCATTTTTGAAACAGCGGTCGTATCAATGGGTTTAGATTGTGTTTTTTTTAGATTGTAATTCAGTCCTACATTGAGTCCGTAAGTGTTGATGCCGCTGTTTGGCGATTTCGTCCGGCCCATCGAAAAGTGCGTGAAAATAAAACCCGCTTGTAATCCTAAATTTCCAACAAGATTCTCCTTTTTGTAATTCAGTGCAAAATCGATATTCGCCATGATTTTTGAACCGAAAGCGGTATTTTTCGGATTCGTAACTTTATCATACGGATTTGTTGCCAATGCAATGCCCTGGGCGACTTTAAACAGCAAATGCCGTTTTAAAAAGTAAAAATTATAATGGATTCCGACGGCGTAACTTTTATCTAAAATCGGATTTTTAAAATCCTGGTATAAAAAATAAGCACCGTAATCGGGATAGTTGTATAGGGTTTCCCAGTCTTCCTTGCCCGTTGTTTTTATCGAATAACTCAGCAGTAAACCTTCGGGATGATCGGTGATCAGTTGGGTCAGATCGGGGGAATGCAGCAAGATGTTACTTCTGAAAAAATTCGCGTCAACTTGCCCGCGTTGGAAAAAATCCTGCGCAGTTATTCCTATAGTAAATCCAAAAAAGAAAATGCAATAAATGGCTTTCATCTGACACGAATTGCGCAAATATATTCTTTTTTTAAAATATCGTTTGGGCAATGGCCTTAATATTTTCGGCTTTGCCCATCGAATAATAATGCAATACCGGAATCCCCGATTTCACAAGTTCCTTACTTTGATTGATGCACCATTCGATCCCGATTTGTTTCACGGCATCATTGTCTTTGGCTTTCACGACTTCCATAATCAAATCGTCCGGCAAATCAACCTTGAAACGGTGCGGAATCAGGTTCAGCTGTTTTTTGGTTGCAATCGGTTTTAATCCCGGAATGATCGGGACCGTAATGCCTTCCTTTCTGCATTTGGCTACAAATTCAAAAAATTTCTGGTTGTCAAAAAACATTTGCGTAATGATATAATCAGCGCCATTTTTTATTTTTTGCTTCAGGAAATGAATGTCACTGTCCATGCTTGGTGCTTCCATATGTTTTTCTGGATATCCTGCAATTCCTATACAAAAATCGGTCGTGCTTGAATTTTGCAAATCTTCATCTAAATAAATGCCTTTATTCAGGTTTGAAATTTGCGAAACCAATTCAGACGCATAATGGTGTCCTTCTTTTTCCGGTCGGAAATAAATCTCGCTTTTGATCGCATCGCCGCGCAAAGCTACTACGTTCTGAATCCCAAGGAAATCAATATCAATCAGGAAATTTTCAGTATCTTCTTTCGTAAATCCGCCACATAAAATATGCGGAATCGCGTCGACTTCGTATTTATTCTGGATCGCCGCACAAATCCCAACGGTTCCGGGGCGTTTTTTGACGATTTTCTTTTCGAGCAAACCGCTTGGCAATTCCTTGAATTCGTATTCTTCGCGATGGTACGTCACGTCAATGAACGGCGGTTTAAATTCCATCAACGGATCAATGCTGTCAAAAATCGACTGAATGTTCTGCCCTTTTAACGGCGGCAGGATTTCGAATGAGAATAACGGATTGCCGTTGGCATTTTCGATATGTTGGGTGACTTTCATTTTGTTGGTTCAGGTTTTGGGTTCATGGTTCAGGCTTTGGGCGTGCCGGCGCAAGAACCATTTAATTTTCAATTTATATTTTTTGGGCGCCGTCAGGCTATCGCTACTCGCTTTTGTTCCATTGCATTACACAAAGAGCTCAAACAAGCGCTCTATCCTTCACGCAAACTCCTCTTCGATTTTTATTTTTCCTATCTTTCAGCGCAGCGGTCTTCCTTTAATCTGCCACATTCGGATTCAGCCATTTCATCGCTTTTTCAGTTGAAATATTCCGGCGTTTTGCATAATCAATGACCTGGTCTTCTTTTATTTTTCCAAGTCCGAAATACTTGCTTTCAGGGTTTCCAAAATAATAACCGGAAACGGATGAAGCCGGCCACATCGCCATGCTTTCTGTCAAAGTCACGCCAATCGCTTCTTCAACATTCAGCAATTTCCAGATCGTCGGTTTTTCCAAATGGTCGGGACAAGCCGGATAACCAGGAGCCGGACGAATGCCTTTGTATTCTTCTTCAATCAGATCCTGATTCGACAACTGTTCATCCGAAGCATAACCCCAAATTTCTTTACGGATTTTTTCGTGTAAATATTCCGCGAAAGCTTCCGCCAAACGATCGGCGAGTGCTTTAACCATGATCGAATTGTAATCGTCCAGATCCTTTTCAAATTCAGCGGCCCATTCGTCTACCCCAAAACCGGTCGTGACACAAAACGCACCCATGTAATCGGTTTTCCCGGAAGCTGCCGGAGCGACAAAATCGGCTAAAGCCAAATTGAATGCGCCTTTGGTTTTTTGCGATTGCTGGCGTAAGGTTAAAAAGGTTGTCGGTTGTTGGTTGTCGGTTGTCGGTTTGATCTCGATGTCGTCATCGTTGATGGTGTTTGCCGGGAAAATCCCGTAAATGCCTTTGGCGGTGAGTTTGTTTTCTTTCAAAATCACGTCGAGCATTGCTTTGGCATCTTTAAAAACATCCTGCGCCTGTTCGCCTACAACCTCATCAGTTAAAATCGCAGGATATTTCCCGAACAATTCCCAGGTTCTGAAAAACGGCGTCCAATCAATATAAGGAACTAAGGTTTCGATGGCGACTTCAATCGTTTTTGTTCCAATAAAATTGGGCTTTTGCGGCGTGAAATTGTCCCAGTCGAGTTTTAATTTATTGGCCCTAGCCTGCTCGATAGTCAGGAAATTTTTATCGCGGGAACGGTTTAAATAGCCTTCGCGCAATTCATCATATTCTGTCCGAAGTGCTTTTGCGTATTCCTGTTTTGTATTGGCATTGACCAAATTTCCGGCAACAGTTACCGCACGAGAAGCGTCATTGACATGAACAACGGTTTCTCGATATTCCGGTGCGATTTTTACCGCGGTGTGCGCTCTTGAAGTCGTCGCGCCGCCAATCATAATCGGGATTTTGATGTTGAGTTTATCGAGTTCTTTAGCCAGATAAACCATTTCATCCAGCGACGGTGTAATCAATCCGCTAAGGCCGATGATATCGACATTTTCCTTGATCGCCATTTCGATGATTTTCTCCGGAGAAACCATCACGCCAAGGTCTACGATCTCATAATTGTTACAGCCTAAAACGACCGAAACGATATTTTTCCCGATGTCATGAACGTCGCCTTTTACGGTCGCCATCAATATTTTTCCGGCACTTTGCGAAGTTCCGTCTTTTTCGGCTTCTATATAAGGTAACAAATACGCGACAGCTTTTTTCATGACGCGCGCCGATTTCACGACTTGCGGCAGGAACATTTTCCCGCTTCCGAACAAATCTCCTCCGACATTCATGCCTGCCATGAGGTTAATTTCAATGACCTGGATGGGTTTGGCTGCGCTTTGTCGCGCTTCTTCCACATCAATTTCTATAAATTCATCCACGCCTTTGACCAGCGCGTGGGTCAATCGTTCCTGAACCGGCAGCGAACGCCATTCCTGTATGGCTTTTTCGTTGACTTTGTAATCGCCTTTGAAGGTTTCGGCGAGGTCGAGCAGTCGTTCGGTCGCATCGTCTCTCTTATTTAATAGCACATCTTCTACGTGTTCCAACAATACTTTGTCAATCGAATCGTATACTTCGAGCATTTCGGGATTTACAATTCCCATCGTCATGCCGTGTTGGATCGCGTGGTATAAAAACGCCGAGTGCATCGCCTCACGCACTTTATCATTTCCCCTGAATGAAAACGACACGTTGCTGACGCCTCCGGAAACGTTCGCGTATGGTAGGTTTTCGCGAATCCATTTCGTCGCTCGGAAAAAATCGAGCGCATTCAGTTTGTGTTCGTCCATTCCGGTGGCGACCGGGAAAATATTCGGGTCGAAAATAATGTCTTCGGCTGGAAAACCAACTTGATTTACCAAAACATCGTATGATCTTTTACAGATTTCGATGCGGCGTTCATACGTATCAGCTTGTCCGTTTTCATCAAATGCCATCACGATAACCGCGGCGCCATAGCGTTTCACGAGTTTTGCGTGGTGGATAAAATTGGCTTCACCTTCTTTTAAAGAGATCGAATTCACGACACTTTTCCCCTGCGCAACTTTTAATCCGGCTTCGATGATTTCCCATTTGGAACTGTCGATCATCAACGGAACCCTTGAAATATCCGGTTCGGAAGCAATCAAATTTAAAAAAGTCGTCATCGCATGCACGCCGTCGAGCATGCCTTCATCCATGTTAATGTCGATGATTTGCGCACCGCCTTCTACTTGAGCTCGGGCAACATCAAGCGCTTCTTCGTAGCGTTCTTCTTTGATTAAACGCAGGAACTTGCGCGAACCGGTGACATTGGTACGTTCGCCTACGTTAACGAAATTCGTTTCGGGCGTGACAATCAGCGGTTCAAGACCAGAAAGCTTTAGGTATTTGGTTGTCGGTTGTCGGTTGTCGGTTGTCGGTAAAACAGCGTTGCTCATGATAATTTTCGGTAATAATTGATAAAGCCGTTGAGCAGTCGCTTGCGACTTTGGGTTAAGCTATAGCTTGCATCAAATTGTTCTTTTGAAATGTATTTTTGGTCTAATGCTATAAAACATTGTGTCTCTAATTCATATAATGATCCACGGGAAATGTGGAGGAAATGTATGGTATCTTTTGCGGTCTGCCTTCCGCAACCTTCTGCGATATTAGAAGAAACAGAAACTGCCGCACGCCTGATTTGATTCGTTAGACCAAATTGCTCTTCCTTTGGAAAGGACTTTGTACACTCGTAAATATGATTCGCAAGCTTCCTGCATTCCTGCCAAACTTCCAAATCTGTATAATCTTTATTCATCCTTTTATTGTTCCATTTTAAAACCGACAACCGACAACCGACAACCATCAACCGACAACCAATAACTTTCTCGGTTCAAATTCAGCTGCTACTTCAGCGATCAATCGAATATGATCCGGATTCGTACCGCAACAGCCACCAATGATGTTAATTAAATTGTCCTCTAAATATTCTCGGATCAAAGCCTGCATTTCCTGCGGTGTTTGGTCGTATTGCCCGAAAGCGTTTGGCAGTCCGGCATTTGGATGCGCGGAAATATTCAAAGTCGTATTTCTCGACAATCTTTTCAGATACGGTTTTAATTGATCGGCTCCGAGGGCGCAATTGAATCCGACGCTTAAAAGCGGAATATGTGAAATCGAAATCAAAAAAGCTTCCACGGTTTGCCCGGACAACGTTCTCCCTGAAGCATCGGTAATCGTTCCTGAAACCATGACCGGAATGTCTAACTTTCTTTCTTCTTTGACTTCTTCGATTGCAAATAATGCGGCTTTTGCATTTAAAGTATCGAATATGGTTTCGACCAATAAAATATCGCTTCCACCGTCGATTAACGCTTCTACCTGTTGTTTGTAGGCTATTCGGAGATCGTCAAAAGTTACCGCGCGAAAGCCAGGATCGTTGACATCGGGTGACATGCTTGCGGTTCTGTTCGTTGGCCCGATCGAACCCGCGACAAATCTGGGTTTGTTAGGGTTTTTAGCGGTGAATTCATCCGCGACTTCGCGGGCGAGTTTTGCCGATTCGTAGTTGAGTTCGTAGACCAGGTCTTCCAAATGGTAATCGGCCATACCGATGGTCGTTCCTGAAAACGTATTGGTTTCTACGATATCGGCGCCGGCTTCGAAATATTGGGCGTGTACATCGCGGATCGCTTGCGGCTGCGTCAGCGACAATAAATCGTTGTTGCCTTTGAGCGAATGCGGGAAATCCTTGAAGCGCTCGCCGCGAAAATCTTCTTCTGAGAAGTTGTAGCGTTGCAACATCGTTCCCATCGCGCCGTCGAGGACGAGGATTCTTTTTTGTATTTCCTGGGTTACTTTGGACATTTTTTTGGTTCAGGGTTTTTGGTTCAGGGTTCATATTTGGAACGCTGGTGCAAAATGTTGTTTTGAAAACTAAACTTTCTAATCTAGCCCCGATAGCAGTGGAAATCCTTTTTTGCCATTCTTTATGGCGAAAAAGATTGCAACGGATAGCGGGACGACACGTGAACTGGAAAACCAGACGTTGTGCTTCAAAAAAATAAAAAATGTATCGTGGAAAGGGAGAAAATCTCGTGGTTATCTGTCCCAGAAAATCTGAGTAGAATGTAGCACCTTCTTTAAGATAAAGGGTTGCTAAGGCTTCACCGGGTCTAATCCCTCGGCCTTTCGTGATAACAGTCAGTATGTTTATGAACGCTGCAAAGTAAGGCAATCGGTTTGGATTTTGCAACTGGTTTTAAGAAAAAAACCTACAACGTTTTCGTTGCAGGCTGGGATCAGGCAAAAAGGGATTCTTTGGTTTTGAGTTGGCCTGCTATTTTGAGAATATCGGTTAAAACGCCGCGGGCGGTGACTTCTTTTCCGGCACCGGCGCCTTGGATGACAATTGGATTTTCGCCATACGAATCGGTATAAATTTCGATCAAACTGTCGGCACCTTTGAGTTGGCCCAATGGGGAACTTTCCGGTTCAGAAACCAATTTGACTTCGAGTGTTTGGTTTTGGATGTCGAGTTCGCCAATGTACCGCAACACATGATTTTCTTTCTGGGTCAGTTTGGCAGTTTGATATGGCTGGTCAAAAAGCGATTTGTTGATCGAATAGTCGGCTTTGGAGTTTTGCTCGTTTAAATTTGGAAGCAATAACGAAGAAATTTTGATGTTCGAAAATTCGGTTTCGAGGCCGAGTTCACGTGCCAATATTAATAATTTTCGGGCGACATCGTTTCCGGAAAGGTCTTCGCGGGAATCGGGTTCGGTGTAGCCAATTTTTTCTGCGTCTTGAAGAATTTGCGAAAACGAAAGGTTTTCTTTTCCGAAACGGTTGAAGATATAACTCAGCGAACCGGAGAAAACACCACGGATTTTATTGATTTTTTCGCCCGATTGGTACAAATCCTTAATCGTATTGATTACGGGCAAACCGGCGCCAACATTGGTTTCGTATAAAAACTGCTTGTCGAATTTTTTGAGGTTTCTGCGGATTTCTTTGTAAAAATCGCCATGTAACGTATTCGCAATTTTATTCGCAGCGACGATGTGAAAACCGTTTTGGATGAGTGGAATATAAGATTTTACAAGATCGGAACTGGCTGTAGCGTCGACAGCTATTAAGTTTTCAAGGTTCTGAATTTGGACATAATCGATAATGTCATCTATACTAAAAGGAATGGCCGATTGTGCAAAATTGGCTTCCCATTTGTTTTTGAGGCCGTCTTTTTCGAAAAAAGCCAACGTAGAATTGGTAATGATTGGAAACCGCAGTTCGATATTTTGTTGCTCGAGGAAAAATTTCTGGCTTTCGACAATCTGGTTGATCAGCGTGCTGCCGACATTTCCAATGCCGAAAAGAACGATGTTAATTTTGTATGTAGACATGATTGGGTTGTTTTTGTGTGTGAAATATGGGTTTGATAATTTGGGCCAATTGTTCGTATTCGATTAAAAATGCGTCGTGGCCATGAATGGATTTGATTTCGTGGTAAAATACATTTGATTTGATTTGTTTTAATTCTTCAAAAGTTTCGCGGTTTTCTGACGGAATAAAAAACAAATCGGTATCGACCGCAACAATGTGAATGTCCGCTTGAATGGTATTGGCGACAGCCTTAAAATCTTGCCGATTCTTCGTAATGTCGATGGTTTTTAATAAATGGTTCATTAATTTATACGAAGCCAATCTAAAGCGGTTTTGGAGTTTTAATCCGTGATGAAACAACCAGGTTTCAATCTGAAAGTTTTCTTGTGCTGTTGATTTTTCGCGTTTGAATTTGCGTCCGAGCGATTGTGGCGTTCGATACAACAACATCGCGTGGATTCTGGCATCGGTTATCGGATCGTCCGAATTGTTTAAGATTTGATCCTGAACCAACACATTCGCAATAACCCAATCTGTTGCTTTCCAATCGGTCGCTACCGGAATGAGATTTTCGATTTTCGTTGGCTGTAAAGCCGCCATTTCCCAGGCAATTCCACCGCCAAGGCTGCCGCCGATGACCGCAAAAAGCTGGTTGATTTTTAAATATTCGAGACCTTTCCAAAAAATACTTGCGATGTCTTTGGCGGTAAAATCTTTATAGTTGTGGATTAAATTTTCGTATTCACCATCAAAACCGTTTCCCGGAATGTTAAACGCGATTACGGTAAAATCATTCGTGTTTATGGTTTTATTTTTACCAATGAGTGCATTCCACCAGCCTTTTTCTCCGGCAACATTGGAATTTCCGGTCAGTGCATGATTGACCAAAACGATCGGCGCGATTCCAATCTCCCGACCGAATGTTTGGTAAAACAACGGAACGTTTTGATATGATTTGCCGTTTTCGGTCAGCCATTCATTGATGATGATTTTCTTTAATTTTCCCATGATTTCTTTTTTAAAAACTGCCCGGCCGAAAACGTGTCGGCCGTTGCAGTTTTAACAAACAAACAAACAAAAAACAAACAATTTATTTTGTGATTAAGCCGCGTGGACCGAATCGTATTCTTTGAGTAAAGTCAGGTTTACTGGTGTTGGATTGACAAGATTGTCCTGAATGGGACAGCGGTCTTCCACGATTTGGATCCAGTTTTTAAGTTCATCTAAAGTCGCATCCGCTGTGGGTTTGACAACAATTTGTATCGATTCGAAACCCGCACGTTTGTCGGTTTCCTTACCGTTGTATTTGTCGAGTTCCAATGTTCCTGAAATCTCGACCTGAAGTGATTTCAGGTCGATGTTCAGTTCTTTAGCAACAATTTTTCCCACGGCATTAATGCATCCGGCAAAACCGGCAAGCAAATATTCAATCGGGCTTGGCCCTTCCAATTCGGGCGTTAGCGGATTTTTACTGATTCTGACGTCAAAGCTTTGCGCCTTGACTACAAACTGGCTGTTGCCGTTTGCATATCCTGAAACGTTTACGGTTTTCAAACTCATGATTAGGCTAATTGAGGGTTTTTAATATTTTCAAAAACGGCTTTGAGGTCGGCTTTGAGATCTTCGATGTCTTCGATCCCAACAGACAGGCGAATTAAATCTTTAGAAACTCCGGTCGTTAATTGCTGTTCGTCTGACAATTGCTGGTGTGTCGTACTTGCCGGATGAATGATTAGTGATTTTGTATCTCCGATGTTGGCCAATAATGAAAATAATTTGGTTTGATCTGCAACTTTTTTCGCTGATTCAAATCCGCCTTTAAGGCCAAAAGTGACAATGCCGCTTTGTCCTTTTGGAAGGTATTTTTGTCCAAGCTCGTAGTATTTGCTCGATTTTAATCCGGGATAATTGACCCATTCGACATCTTCGTGTGCTTCGAGCCATTCGGCCAAAGCCAACGCATTTTCGCTGTGTTTTTTGATTCGGATTGGCAACGTCTCGAGGCCTTGAATAATCTGGAATGCGTTAAACGGACTCAGCGCGCCTCCAAAATCACGCAAACCTTCAATGCGGACTTTTGCAATGAATGCCGCATTTCCGAGTGCTTCATGGTAAACGAGTCCATGGTAACCGGCTGAAGGCTCTGTAAATTCCGGAAATTTCCCATTGCTCCAGTCAAAGTTTCCAGCATCGATGATGACGCCTCCGAGCGAAGTTCCGTTACCGGAAATGTATTTGGTTAATGAATGGATTACGATATCAGCACCATGTTCAATCGGATTTAAAAGATAAGGCGATGGAACAGTATTATCAACAATAAATGGCACTTTGAACGCTTTGGCTTCAGCCGAAATGGCTTTTAAATCGAGTACGTCGAGTTTTGGATTTCCGAGGCTTTCGGCAAAAAACACTCTCGTATTTTCCTGAGCGGCTTTCGTAAAATCTTCAGGATTTGACGGATCGACGAAAGTGGTTGTGATGCCGAGTCTTGGTAAAGTGACATTGAGTAAATTGTATGTTCCGCCGTATAAACTGTTCGAAGCGACAATGTGATCGCCGGTTTTCAGCAATACCAGAAGCGCTGTGGTTAACGCGGCGGTTCCCGATGCGGTTACGACAGCGGCAATTCCACCTTCGAGCGCGGCAAGACGTTGTTCGAGAATGTCATTCGTTGGGTTGTTGAGTCTGGTGTAGATGAATCCCGGTTCGGCAAGGCCAAAAAGATTCGCGGCATGCTCGGCGTTGTTGAAAACGTAGGATGTGGTTTGGTAGATTGGCACGGCTCTGGTTCCGCCGTTTTTAGTAACATCGTGTCCTGCGTGTAGTGCATTGGTTGCAAATTTTTGTGTGCTCATGATAATAGATTTTAGTAATTAGATATTTAGATGTGTAATTTTTCGGGAATAAAAAAAGCCCTTTTGGCTGGCTGACCAAAAGGGCTTATAGTTGAACTATAACAAAGATTAGATCTTTCGCTTTTGGCAATAGCAATTCGGGATGCAAATAAGCATCATACAACAGATCATCATTTGGCTTGCTACTGGAAAATTCATTTTTGTAATTTTAATTTGAAACGGATTGAAATAAAAAAAGCCCCTGCGGTTGGCAGAGGCTTTTGCTTTATATTTTAAAAAATTTAAAATCAGGCAATAGTTGTCTCTGCGGAAATTTTCCACATCATTCGACACATATTGCAAATTGTAAATTTCATTTTTTCGATTCTTTTCGTTGCAGCAAACTTCTGAATTGTTTTTGGATTCACCAAACACAATTTTAAACTTTAACATTTGGCACTGCAAATAATCTTTTCATTTTGAGCACTATGGCAAAGCGTTAATCGCAGCAATAGTCTGAGCTTCCGTACCTGTTACCAGTTCTGAAACATCAAAAATATAACTTGCATTATTAGGCAAAGATGCTATTGATTTGATGGCATATCTGAACATTCCGTCGGCTTCGGTCACAAAAATAATATGGCAATTGAGTCCAATTGGAAATTGTTCATACAAATAACCCAACGTATTTGGCTCTCCGTTTAAAGCGATAAAAACATTTGAATTATCATTATTATAACCCTGTGGCAACAGCACCGAAATTGCCGTAAAAGGCCCAGGAAAATTTGCAAATTTATCACAATTAAACCACCCGAAATTGCTTACAAATGAGCTATAATATGCCGGCACCGGTTGATTCGGACCTGCTGAAACCCAGAATTCCATTCCGCCTCCAGCGGCCCAAAACAATTCACCGTTGCTGTCAATAGAACCAAGAAATGGCTCCATGTCATAATCTGCTTCTCCAGACAATGCTGCCGGGACTTTAATTTGGTAACCACAGGTAGTTTCGAGCCTTGCATCATTTTGGGAGGCATTCACATAAAACTCCCCGCCGCTAATGAGCAACTTTTTCTCGCCTGTTCCTGCGGTTGCAGTCGTTGGTTTGTTGGCAACAAGCATATTCCCACGGTTAAAAATCTCAATGACGGTTACATCGACAATTCCTGAAACAGGATTGCCATTTTTGGTCAGGCAAGTTGGGTCGATTGTTATGGAAACGCCTTTTTCGGTGTTGATTGTAGTCGTACCATTGCTAACATTTATAGTAAAATGCTGCGTCAAATTTTCCAAAGCCGCTGTTTCTAATGCTTTGAATTCGGTTGCCGTTGGTTTTTTTTCAATGGTTTCTACTTTCGTATCGTCATCGCTACAACTGTAAATCCCAATAATTGCCAAGACAAATAATCCAAATTTTGCTATGTTTTTTCTCATTTTGTTTGTTTTTAATTTTACAACTACATCCGTTTTAACTCACGGTTACATAAAGAACAAGTTAACATTAAAATACCCTACCAAGACAAGTCATTTTAAAAAAATCTCCAGCCAAAACGATTCGCTATGAAAAACAAACCTTAAAAAAATTAGAACTTTTATGTTCAATCCAAAATGGTTTTATACATTTGCAAACGAAAATTGAGGAAAAATTTGACTGATTGCAACCTCGTAAAAAAAATGCTAAAGCAGAAATTCTTCTTTAGCTTTTACCTGCAATTCCGTTTTTTCTTCCCAAATTAATTTAAAAATAAATTTTTAGTTATGGCTTATTTATTTACGTCAGAGTCAGTTAGTGAAGGACATCCGGACAAAATTGCTGATCAGATTTCAGATGCTTTAATCGATAATTTCCTGGCATTTGATGCCGAATCAAAAGTGGCTTGCGAAACGTTGGTAACCACCGGACAAGTCATTCTTGCAGGCGAAGTAAAATCAAAAACCTATCTTGATGTGCAGCAAATTGCCCGCGATGTGATCAAAAAAATCGGTTACACCAAGAGTGAATATATGTTTGAGGCGAATTCTTGCGGTATTTTATCTGCGATTCACGAGCAATCACAAGACATCAATCAAGGTGTAGACCGTGCCAGCAAAGAAGAACAAGGCGCCGGTGACCAAGGAATGATGTTTGGTTATGCGACCAATGAAACTGAAAACTATATGCCTTTGGCTTTAGATTTATCCCATGCTTTGTTGAGAGAATTGGCCAATTTGAGAAGAGAGAATTCTGAAATTACCTATCTGCGTCCCGATGCAAAATCTCAGGTCACTTTAGAATATTCTGATGACAATAAACCGCAGCGCATTGATGCGATTGTAATTTCTACGCAACATGATGATTTCGCTGCTGAAGCTGAAATGCTGGCAAAAATCAAATCGGATTTAGTATCTATCTTGATTCCTAGAGTGAAAGCGAAATATCCTCAATATGCGCATTTATTTAATGACCAGATCACATATCATATCAATCCCACAGGAAAATTTGTTATAGGCGGACCACACGGAGACACTGGTTTAACAGGAAGAAAAATCATCGTAGACACTTACGGTGGAAAAGGTGCTCACGGTGGTGGTGCTTTTTCAGGAAAAGACCCGAGTAAAGTAGACCGAAGTGCTGCTTATGCCACGCGTCACATTGCTAAAAACCTTGTTGCTGCAGGTGTTGCCGACGAAATCTTAGTTCAGGTTTCATATGCCATCGGAGTGGCAAAACCAACTTCGATCAACGTGGTGACTTATGGCACTTCAAAAGTAGATTTAACGGATGGCGCCATCAGTAAAAAAGTGGAAGCTATTTTTGACATGCGTCCGTATTTTATCGAACAACGGTTAAAATTGAGAAATCCTATTTACAGCGAAACAGCCGCTTACGGACACATGGGCCGGAAACCGGAAACCGTAACCAAAACGTTCAGAACACCAAACGGCGAAGAGAAAACAGTAACCGTTGACTTGTTTACCTGGGAAAAATTAGACTTCGTAGACAAAGTAAAAGCCGAATTCGGATTGTAATTTTGCCTTTTTAAATATTCAAAACCTTCACTTTACCGTGGAGGTTTTTTTATTTTACGCATTTGGTTTATCCAAACCCTCTGTTGGCTTGTTTGACGCTTTCATATTGATAAAATGTTTGCACTTTTGAATCGTTGAATAACATTAAAACACTAAACATCAATATTATGAAAAAGCTAATTTTATTGCCCGTTCTATTCGTATCGTTACTATCGGTTTCCTGTTCCGATGATGATAACAAAACACCTGAAAATCCGGGCGCCCCGGTGAGTTCCCAAGTCGTTGCGGCAACTGGTTTCAACTATAAAGAATTTTATCTTGAAGAAGCTTTGCCTGAAAATCGAAAAGGCATCGTAATCCTTGCTGTTGGCGACGGCGCCGATGAAAACGACGGCACGTTAAATGACCAGTGTGTCGCATTGGCACAAAACGGTTACGTTGCCATAACAACCGATTTTGTAGAGTTGAGCGATGCAACATTAACACAGATCAATCAAAAATTTCAAGCTAATATTGAGGAAGTAATCCTGAAAACCACCACTACGCATGCCATTCCGAGAAGCAAAGTGATTATTGGCGGACTGTCACGTGGCGGAAATAATGTTTTTGCTTTGGTATTGCCCGGCCAAATGGGCGTCGATCCTATCGTTGGAATCAAAGCAGTCATTCTCCAATGTTCCGGCGGCGACAACTGGAAAGGCAGCGCCATTAAATATCCCGTGGCTTATATGAGCACTTTGAACGATAACGAAATGAATTCAAATGCGAATGAGTTTAAAGCCGGATTGCAGGCCAATATGAATCCCGGAGTAGCTGACTCCAGCGAATGCCTCATTATTCCCGGAACCGGGCATTGTACCGAACTCTCCAGATACAAACCTTTTATCGTACAAAAAGTTGTGCAGTGGCTGCCATAAAATAAAAGAAACCCTCTCGGAAACGGAAGGGTTTTCTTTTACAAATTGTATTTTAATGAAAAAATGACATACCGCGGCTGTACCTGATATTGCGAAGTCCTTGTGGCAAACTGCGAAAAACTGTCATCGTTCAAAGTTGTCGTGTTTAGCAAATTTGTCGCAGCAACTTTGTATTCCCATTTGCTGTTTTTCTTTTGGTAAATCAGGCTGGCGCTCAGAAAATCGTATTCGTTATCCACAGTATTGTCATTACTGGTGTAATGAAAATATTCATATTCCGATACCAGTGAAAAACAGTCCAGAAAATAATAATCGATTTTTACAGACGGTTTTTCCGTATAAAAAGTATTTTGCTGGTAATCGTTGATCGCAAGGTTGTAACCGATTTCAATGTTCGGAAGTTTTTTGTAATTCGTTGACAATTTGGCGGTGTAACTTTGCGTAAGCGACTCTGTAACTTCGGGAACGCTTTCATTTGTTAACGGCGACACGCGGATGTTGTTGAATTTCGACCAATTCAAAGCGGCATTCACCGAGGCTTTATATGCCCCGAATGACCGCCCGTAATTGGCCACTCCGGTCAGCATTTCATCTGCAAAATTTGAATTATAAGGTTCTGACGATTGGTTGATCCCGAGGAATTTCGCCCGGCTTTTAACTGCGTCCATTCTGCGACTGTAATTCACAAACCCGAAAATATTCGTAAAATTGAACATGTTGTACTTAAAATACCGTAAGGAATGCGTTTGCACTAAAACATTCTCCAAATCGCGACGGCCTTTAAACAGCGAATTGTAGCCGTTCATCACATACCCTTCGGCGAGTTTGTTAATGTCGGTAAAATCTGTTGTCATTGCGTAATTGTAGGTCAGCGATTCCGACTTTTTGAGTTGGTAAATCGCAAAAACATCGGGCAACAGCCTGAAAAAATCATCCTTTAATTTTGTTCCGAGCTGCTCATTAAATGTGTTGTACCTGTGAACGCTAAAACCTGGATTGAACGTAAATTTTCCGGTGATGAATTTGTAATGCAACCCTAAAAACACGTCATTAAAACTATATGCGACGGCATTATTCGTATTTGGATTTAGGATGTTTTCATTACCGTTATCCAAAATCTGAAAAATCGAAGAGTCGAAATTCTGGTACGAATACGTATTTCCAAAAGTGACATTGATGTTTGATTTCGGCGTCAGCATGTAATAATAATCGAGTTTGGAATCTATTTTATTGGTTTTGACGAAACGGTTTTGCGTTAAATCATAACGCAATTGGTCCTGAATTCCGAGATTCGAACTTTGATCTGCGGGAAACGGCACATCCGGAAAAGGATTCCGGCCCAGGTTCGCATTGTAAAACGGATCTTCATCCTGGTACAAATGCTGCATTTCAAACGCAAAAACATTTTTGTCGCTTTGCGTATAATACAAATTCAGGTTTTGATTCAGCGAAATCGGATCCTGTTTTTTGATCGTATTGATGATTTGCGAGTCGTTTAAACCGGAAGTCGCGGTTTCTGTAAACAAATTCGTGTATTCGTTTTGCTTAGATTTTTTGAGCAACGCATCGTAATCCAACTGCAATTTGTCGTTTGGTTTGTAACTCGAACTGAGTTTAAACAGCGCAAGATTGCTCTTTTGGTGCGTCGCTTCATCCGTTTTGATGTTGGTTTCAGCATTTTGCGGGGCATTATTTTCTCCCGGAAAAACATCTGTTCGTATCGTTTGTGATTGGGTTTCGATGTCGGTCAACGTTGAGGAAACGATTACAAATCCGCTTAAATTCCACGCTTTATTCACGCTGTAAGAAAAATTTGTCGCACCAAACTGGGTTTCGATTTCTTTCGCACGGTTGTTCCGAAGCAACGTCAAACCCAGATCATTCGACGACACATTAAATCCGGTACCGCCTTTTTTCATCAGGTTTTTGAATCCGCCTGTAAATTTGAAATAATCCTGTGATGTAAACGGCAATTCACCAATGTTATTGAAATTCCCAATTAAATTGACACTGTATTCCGGACTGTAATAAAACAATTTCGGATTGATTACGTACCGGCTGTCATCATGGCCAACGCCAATTCCGGCATTCAAATCACCGAACCAGAAATTTTTTTTGCCTTTTTTGAGTTTGATGTTCATCGCGACATTTTCCTCATTGTTTTCCAAACCTTTTAAAGCAGAAATTTCGTTGTAATTGCGCAAAACCTGTACTTTATCAATTGCATCAGCCGGAATATTCTTGACGCCGAGTTTGGTATCACCGTCAAAAAAATCCTTCCCTTCGACCATTAATTTCTGGACTTTTTTGCCTTCCACTTCTACTTCTCCATCGGCATTGACCTCGACTCCGGGCAGTTTTTTGAGTACGTCTTCGAGTTTCCGTTCAGTTCCGGTTTTAAATGAATCAGTGTTGTAAACAATTGTATCACCTTTGATCGAAACCGGCATTTCGCGCACGACTTCAACGCCCTGGAGTTCAATTCCGCCCGCTTCAAGCCGGATGTTTTGAGTAAAATTTTGTGTATTCGTAGTCAGTGAAACGTCTTTAGATTGCATCCCGAGGTAGCTCACTTTGACCGTGTAAGCCGTATTTTGTTTTAAAGTGAGTTGGTATTTTCCTTTGTCATTCGTAATGGCATACGAATCCATTTCTTTGGTCGCCGAATTGACCGCCATGACATTCGCCATTTCGAGCGGCTTGTCAGCACTGTCAAGAATGAGCCCTTCGAGCCTGATGTTTTGGGAAAAAGACTTTCCTGCCAATAATAAAAACACTAAAAGCAGGATGTTTTGTAAAAATTTTTCCATACAGTTAAGGCATGCGCATTTGCATGATGTTGCCGTTTGGCCCGGAATTCATCTTTCTGAGTTCTTCCATTTTTTTGACTACGGTTTCGTCGTATTCTTTTTGCGAGATTACCTTTCCGTTCGTTGGCGCTTTGATCACTACTTTCTCTTTCGGGTTTAATACGAGTTTGGAACATAAAATCGTGGTTTTTCCGTCATTGGCTTCCAAGATCAAACCCGGCAATCCCCAATAATTCTCCGGGCCTTGGCTTACCGGGATTTCCGGTGCATACCAAGCCGTAATTGTAATATTTTCGGGCATTTCAAATTCTTCGATGATATTGGTTGTTTTTTCTTTGGCAGCAGCTTTAGCCGGCTCCTTTTTTTCATCTTTAAGTTTGATGTTGCGCAAATCAGATTTGCTTACAGCGCGCACTGCCGTCGCTTTAAAACATTTGTATCCGCCAATTTCCTTGGTTTCGCTTTCCATTCTCCAGGCGAGTTTTGGTAGTGAATCTTTTACAAGAAATTCCTTTCCCATAAATTCTTTATCGACAGTATAATTTTTTTCTTTGATGTTTTTGTAGAATGTTCCGCCGCCGCCCATCATCGAGCTCATCATTTTTACGCCGCCGCCAAAGGGACTTTGCCCTGGCGCATCAAGTTTTTCTTCTTCACGATATACCGAAGTCGTTTTGTCAAAACTCAGTATGAATGTTTTTTCAAACATGCCTTTCATGCGATCCTGAATCATCTGGCGCATCTCGGGAGTAATGTCTTTGTTGCTTTCGACTCTCGATTTGATGTCTGAACTACTGGTTTTCGATTCGTAAACAGCCATGCCCTGAAAATCCTGAGCCTGAAGGTTACAAAAATTAATTAACAACAATAAAAATGGCAATGTGGTCTTTTTCATCTGAATTTATTTTTAGCAAAACAAATATGGCGAAAGCGGGGGTTTTTTGTTACAAATGTTTTGTTAAAAGATTGTACTTTAGCATTATGAAGAAAGTAATGTTTTTTTTACTGTTGATTGGTGTGTTAAAAGGCTTTGCACAGACACCAAAAATTGTAGTTTCAAAATTAGATTTTGTTGATTTTACTGCCGATACATTTTTAGGTTATGACAAATTCGGATGGAAATATTTCATCATCAACAATACTTTTAACAAAGAAAAAGACAGTTTGATTTTGCAATACAAGAACCTGGCTTTAGGAAAAATTGCAAAAGTCGATTTGCAGAATCCTTTGAAAATCATGCTGTTTTATGAAAATTTCAATACGGTGGTGTTGTTGGACAACCAGCTCAACGAAACCCAGCGGATCAATTTTTCAGAACACCAAATTCCGATTGTGGTTGCAGCTGCCGGAATGGCCGCCCAAAACCGTTTGTGGATTTACAATAACTTGTCACAGCAGATTGGCTTGTTCGATTATGCAAAAAATGACTACAAACCGGTAACGGTTCCGTTTACCGGACGTGTAAAATATTACGATTCAGATTTTAATTATTTTCAATGGATTGATGAAAATTCAGAACGTTTTGCTTGTGATGTGTATGGAAAAATGGCCGATTTGGGAAAAATGCCCGCTTTTGACCGCATCCGTTTTGTGAACGACAAATGGCTGTTGTATTCGAAAGACAGTCAGCTATTTGCCTTTGACATCAAAAACAACCAATCTATAACTGTCCCGATTGCTGAAAAAACCTTTAAAAGTTTTACTTCGATAGACCAAATTTTATCTATTTTTACAAGCGACGGAATTACGAATTATAAAATCATATTACCATAATGCACATAGCAGTAGCAGGCAACATTGGCGCGGGAAAGACAACTTTGACACGATTGCTGGCGAAGCAATTTAAATGGGAACCGCATTTTGAAGATGTAGTGGACAACCCTTACCTCGACGATTTTTACCATCAAATGGAACGCTGGTCGTTTAATTTGCAGATTTACTTTTTGAACAGCCGTTTCCGCCAGATCCTGCAAATCCGCGAAAGCGGTAAAAAGATCATTCAGGACCGTACGATTTATGAAGATGCGCACATTTTCGCTCCGAACTTGCATGCCATGGGTTTGATGACGAACCGTGATTTCCAGAATTATTCTTCTTTGTTTGAATTGATGGAATCTCTTGTAGAAGCACCGGATATGTTGATTTACCTTCGAAGTTCGATTCCGAATTTGGTCAATCAAATCCATAAACGCGGACGCGAATATGAAAATTCCATTTCTATTGATTATTTAAGCCGGTTGAACGAGCGATATGAAGCGTGGATTCAAACCTACAACAAAGGAAAATTATTGATTATTGATGTGGATAATATTGATTTCGTGAACAATCCTGAAGATCTGGGAATGATTATGAATAAAATCAATGCGGAGTTGAACGGATTGTTTTAGAAAAAATAGCCACGACCCGAGCGATAGCAAATAAGCGAGGCAATTTCACAAATTTTCGGAAATTATTGGCGTTAAATTCGTGCAATTGACAGCAAATAAAAAGAGCCTTACACTATTGTAAGGCTTTTTTTATTATCGAATATTTACTTGTTTCAATTTTTTAGCTTGTGGTACTTCCTCATTTTATTAAGGATTGTCCCTGTCCTTTAAAAATATGCTAAACACTTTTCTCTCGAATCTCTCGAAAAAGCAACTGTTACGGGACCATGGCCATAACTTTTCATCATGAGACAAGGAAACACAATATTTTTTAAATTATTTGCTTCAGGAAATTCTGTGACAATTTTTTTTCCGAAATTTATTTTGTCACAAATCTGTGACAATTTTATTTTTGATTTTTATTTTGTCACAGATTTGTGACAATTTCATTTTCAATTTTCATTTTGTCACAGATTTTCAGCATTGCTTAATTTTTTTATCATTGTGCGCAAGAAACATTAAGCTTAATGACTCAATACATTAATTGATTTAAAAACAAAAAGCCCCACATTGCTGTGAGGCTTTTTGTTTATGATTGAAAATAGATTACTTTTTCAACTCTTCAAGTTTTGCCGTGACTTCGGCATCAGTTCCTTCGAAAGTTTGGGTATTTGAAACCGGTGCTTCGCCATTAGTAGTTGTTGTAGTCGTTATCGTCGCTTTCACTTTTCCATCTACATTCGTTTTTTCAACAGAAACTTCTTTTGAAATGTTGTTTGTTGACGGTACAACCGCTTCGATCATTTCAGTCGCTACGACTTCTTCACGAACGGAATCAACCGTATGCCCGCCCAAAATCGGCGCGATCACCAATCCGATCAAACAGGTCAATTTAATCAATATGTTCATCGATGGGCCAGAAGTATCTTTAAACGGGTCTCCAACGGTATCTCCCGTTACTGCGGCTTTATGCGCATCCGAACCTTTATAGGTCATTTCCCCGTTGATCATCACACCTGCTTCAAAAGATTTTTTAGCATTGTCCCATGCACCACCGGCGTTGTTTTGGAACACTGCCCAAAGTACACCTGAAACCGTAACCCCGGCCATATAACCACCTAACATTTCAGCGATTAATTGGTTGTTGTCTGAATAAACCAATTTTCCCAGGATTACAATCGCGATTGGAAAACCAATTGTTAAAATTCCAGGCAACATCATTTCGCGTAAAGCCGCTTTGGTAGAAATTTCGACACATTTTCCATATTCCGGTTTGCCTGTTCCTTCCATAATTCCCGGAATTTCTTTAAACTGGCGACGCACTTCATACACCATATCCATTGCTGCTTTTCCAACAGAATTCATCGCTAAAGCCGAGAAAACCACAGGAATCATTCCACCCACGAACAACATCGCCAAAACCGGCGCTTTGAAAATATTGATTCCGTCGATACCTGTAAACGTTACATAAGCCGCAAATAATGCCAACGAAGTCAATGCCGCAGAAGCAATTGCAAATCCTTTTCCTGTTGCTGCAGTGGTATTTCCTACTGAATCCAAAATATCGGTTCTGGTACGCACTTCTTTTGGCAATTCGCTCATTTCGGCGATTCCTCCTGCGTTGTCAGAAATTGGCCCGAATGCATCGATTGCCAATTGCATTGCGGTAGTGGCCATCATCGCAGAAGCGGCCAATGCTACGCCATAAAATCCGGCAAAAGCATAAGAAGCCCAGATTGCTGCGGCGAATAACAATACCGTTGGAAAAGTGGAGATCATTCCTGTCGCCAAACCTGCAATCACATTAGTTCCTGCTCCGGTTGATGACTTTTGAACAATAGCCAAAACTGGTTTTGTCCCTAATCCTGTATAATATTCTGTAACCGATGAAATCACACCACCCACGATCAAGCCTACAATCGTTGCATAAAATACGCGCATCGAAGAAATATCTTTTAAGCCTTCACCGAAAAATTCCATTTTCATAGTTTCCGGCAACATGTATTTTACCAATATGAAACATGAAATCGCAGTCAGTACGATAGAAACCCAGTTTCCTACGTTTAACGCACCTTGTACTTCTTTTTCTTTGGCATCATTGTTTTTGATTTTGACTAACATTGTTCCGATGATCGAAAATAAAATCCCGAAACCGGCAATCGCCATTGGCAATAAAATAGGCCCGATTCCACCAAAAGCGTCGTCAATTTTTCCGCCCATATCTTTAATGACATAATTTCCGAGAACCATCGCGGCTAGTACTGTCGCTACATACGAGCCGAACAAATCGGCACCCATTCCTGCAACGTCACCAACGTTATCACCAACGTTATCTGCGATTGTCGCTGGGTTTCTCGGATCATCTTCGGGAATTCCGGCTTCTACTTTACCTACTAAATCCGCGCCTACATCGGCCGCTTTGGTGTAAATCCCACCACCTACTCTCGCAAACAACGCGATCGATTCCGCGCCAAGCGAAAAACCAGCCAGGGTTTCCAATACGACAGTCATATCGGCTGTTGACGTCCAAACACCATGCATAAAAAAGTGGAAGAAAAAAATAAAGAAAGTGGTTAATCCTAAAACTGCCAATCCGGCAACGCCCAATCCCATTACGGTTCCTCCGCCAAAAGACACCTTAAGCGCCTGTGGCAAACTCGTACGCGCGGCCTGGGTTGTCCTGACATTGGTTTTTGTAGCGATTTTCATCCCCATATTTCCGGCAAGGGCAGAAAAAAAGGCACCAAAAATAAACGCCACGACTATTAATATATGTGTTGTTGGAACCACGTATGAAATTCCGGCCAATGCGATGCTCGCTCCTACTACGAAAAAGGCCAATAAACGGTATTCTGCTTTGAGGAACGCAAGTGCGCCTTCGTAGATATAATCTGAAATTTCTTTCATTTTACCGTCTCCGGCATCCTGCTTTAAAACCCAGGCTCGTTTGGCAGACATGAACGCAAGCCCGATAATTGCCATGACAATCGGCACATAAATCATAATTGATTCCATATAAATGTTTTTTGGTAATTGTTAATATTATTGTAAATGTAACAAAACACTTATAAATAAAAAAGCAATATTCCGGTAAGAATATTGCTTTTTTATTAATTTTCAAATATATAGATTATTTAATGCTAAACAATCCCGGTTCTTTGTTTTCAATTTGGTCGAAACGGTCGATACATTCCTGAAGAATGGCATACGCTTCGTTGACATCGCCCCAGCCTTCTACATCAACTTGTTTGTTTTCGAGGTCTTTGTATACCTGGAAAAAATGCTCGATTTCTTTTAAGAGGTGCGGATTCATATCTGACAAATCTTCTAATTTGTTCCAGATTGGGTCTGAAACCGGCACACACAATACTTTTTCATCCGGGCCTTTATCGTCTGCCATGTGGAACACGCCGATTGGCTTTACCTGCATCACGCAACCTGGGAAAGTCGGTTCGGTTACCAAAACCAAAACGTCAAGCGGATCACCGTCTAATGCTAAAGTTTCCGGGATAAATCCGTAATCTGCCGGGTACATCATCGATGAGAACAACATCCTGTCGTAACGGATTTTCTTCAAATCGAAATCGTATTCATATTTATTTCTGCTTCCTTTTGGTATTTCGATCAATACGTCAAAAGCTTTTAATTTTGCTGCGGTCATTTTTGTTTTATTTTTCTAAAAATTTGCGACTGCAAAAGTAAGCAAACACAAGGTTTTTCCAACAAAAATCCGGTTTTAAATTCAGAAGATTTTCAGAAATTTAATAAACGCCCTACCTATTACGTTTTCGCAGGTAATAATACCATAACAATGGTGTTCGCATGACAAGAATTTTTACGATTTGAGTCCCGCCATCCCGATTTAAATAAAAAAACTATATTTTTGTTTTTTTTAACACGAAAAAATTCCTGAGATCCTGATGAAAACCCAGTTTACTAAGCTTTCAATTGTAATTCCTGCCTTCAATGAAGGGCCAACCATTCACCGGATCCTGGATAAAATCCGAGAAGTAAACCTCAATCACGGAATTGAAAAAGAGATTATCGTTGTTAATGATTTTAGCACAGACAACACCTTTGAGGAGTTGCAAAAATATATAACCAATCACGCTTCTGAAAATATTCAATATTTTGCCCATACTAAAAATATGGGAAAAGGCGCGGCTTTACATACGGGCATTGAGAAAGCCACAGGCGATATCATTGTAATCCAGGATGCGGATCTTGAGTATGATCCCCACGAATACAATCTGATGTTAAAACCCATTACTGACGGATTTGCCGATGTTGTTTACGGCAGCCGGTTCATGGGCGGAAAACCCCACAGGATTTTATTTTTCTGGCACAGCATCGGTAATAAAATTTTGACTTTTTTGAGTAATATGTTGACCAATCTGAATCTTACAGATATGGAAACTTGCTACAAAATGTTTAAATCGGATGTGATCAAGCCTTTGAAACTTAAAGAAAAACGTTTTGGTTTTGAGCCTGAAGTTACCATAAAAATCTCACGGATTCCTAAAATCCGGATTTATGAAGTTGGCATCAGTTATTACGGGCGGACTTTTGAAGAAGGTAAAAAAATTGGCTGGAAAGATGGCTTCAGGGCCATTTACTGCATTTTAAAATACAAGTTTTTTTAATGGAATTGCGTTATTTTTTCACTTCAAAAAGGTTTCTTTTTTTGGTGATTTTCACTTTGCTTTTTAGTGTCCGGTTTTATCTGTTGTATCAGGCCAATAAAAGCGGGAGTTATACTCAGAAGGAAATCATTAGTGGCGGTGATGGCGCAGATTACTTGCGAATTGGCAGAAACATTGCAAAATTCCACGTCTACGGTGATCATAATGCCGATTATCCCACAGAAAACGCAACCTGGCGTGTACCTGTTTGGCCTTTTGTATTGTCGATTGTATTTTTGTTTTCAGAGAACATGCTGTTTATTATCGTTGCAAAATGTTTATTAGAAACTGTTTTACTATTCTATATTTTTTATTTGTTCCAGCAACGTTCTAAATTAAAAGCCGTTGAATTGTGGCCTTTTTTGATTATTTTTCTCGAGCCGCAATACCTCAAGTATTCTATAACCTATTTATCAGAAAGTTTCACAGCCTTGCTGATCTTGTTATTGGTTGTTTTATTTGTATTTTATGAAAGGGCCAAATCGTATCAAATAACAATTCCTATTGTTGCGGCGTTGGTCGTTCTTTGCCACCCGGTCGCTTCTTTATTTGTATTGATGCTGTTTGGTTTTTATTTGTTGTACAACCTCCGTTTTGGATTTGCGCAGCCATTCTTGTATGGGATGCTTTTTTTACTGATCGTACTTTCATGGCCGACCAGAAATTACCTGACTTTCAACAAAGGTTTTTTTATGACGGCTTCACAAGGAACCACTTTCTCAAAAGGCTGGAATGAAAAAGTCGCCACAAATTTTACAAATGTTGATGGCGACATGGCCGATGAAAATATGAACCTGAAATACATCGGATTAAAAACTTTGCCACGCGCCGATTCAGATATTCTTAATGAAAGTAAACTGTACAGTGAAGGAACGTGGAAATTTATTGAAAGTATTTCTCTTTCTGAAAAAGTAAAAATCGCATGGGTGAAGATTAAATCCAATTTTAATCCTTTACCTGAAAAACCGAAAAAAGGTATTCTAGAAAATCTTGGAACCCTATTCCGGATAGCCTATGCATTGTTGTTCTTGAGTCTGATTTTAAGATTATTCAGAGGCAAAATAAAACCAGACTCTATTAAAGACCGAATTTATCTGGTACTCATTTCGATTGTAACGGGCCAGATTTTCATTTCGGTTTATATTTATACGGGCTTGCGCTTCAATTCGATTTACGGGCTTGCCTTATTGTTTTGCCTGTTGTATTTGTCTAAAGATTTTTTCAGCGGATTGAAACGCAAAATTTACCATTCGTAATTGACTGTGCGGTTTCGTTTTCGCAAATAATGATGCCATAATAGATAGGTAGCGTATGACCTGTACGGTGACCAATTTTCAGCATGCAAAAGCATTTGGTCACGCGTTTGAAAATCCCAAAATTCTTTCATTGTATTCACAACGGCAATATCACCAATCGGGAAAATATCAGCTGATTCTAGAGAGAACATCAAATAAATATCAATCGTCCAATTGCCGATTCCTTTGAGTTGAATTAGAGCTTCCCGAACTTGTTCTGCAGATTTTGACGGCAGGCTTTCGAGATCGAGTGTCTGGTCGAGAACCGCTGATGCCAATCCTTTGATATAAGCGGTTTTCTGACGGCTGACTCCTGCCGAACGAAATGCTTCATCAGATAAATCGAGTAATTCCCGGGGAACGAACTTCTGGGTTTTGGATTGTAATTTGGCAAATGCCGCTTTCGCAGAATCGATTGACACCTGTTGTTCTAATATCAGTAAAATCAAAGTTGCAAATCCTTGCGGCCGCCTCGGAATTGTTGGGTTCCCGTAAGTTTTTATGATTTCTGCAAAAACCGCTTCTTTCGCTGTTAAATAATCTATGGCTTGTTGCATGACTGATCGTTTTAGCCCGGATAGTAATGGAAATCCTTTTGTGGCGCAGGAACGAAGCCAGAAAAGATTGAAATGAATAGCCAGAATAGCTCCAAAATACCTGACAGCCAGAACTGTCCTTCTTTTAATTTCAAATTAAAAATAGAATCCAAACGAACCTTTAACCGCAAATTTCTGCGCATCGGGAACGTCGATATAATTGCCGCGCCATGAAAAATCGATTCTGAAAACCTTAAAAATATTCCCGATTCCGGCGCTGTATTCCCAATAAGCATCTTCAGGAGCGCGATAAACCAAACCAGAAGCGTTGATGGCTTTGTTGGCATCTGAAACAGTTCCATACACGCCGCGAACACCAATGATTTCACGCCAGTTCAGTTTTCTGAGCAACGGAACTCGGGCAAATAATTTGCCGTGAAAATTGTGTTCCCATTGAAAAGTGGCATATTCATCGGCTACGAATTCGTAGAAATTCAGGTTGCTGAAAGTGTTTTCAATGGTGAAATACGTTTGATTTCCCGGAACAATACTCATCAGGCCAAGTGGTACCGTTCCGAAAGTTTTGCCAAGTTCGACAATGAAATTTGAGCGTCCGATTGGCCCGATTAAAATCGGCTGTTTGACATACAATTGCAGTCTTTGGTAATCAAAATCACTGTCTGCGATACCTTTGTAACCTGCGGCATAATTGAGGAAAATTCGCGTGTACGGATTGTCAACGATGTCACGTTCTACACCATAACCGACGGTTTTCCTGCCAGGCGTGTAATCGAGCTGCACACCGGCTTCGAACTGTTTGACATCGCTTTTTTTCGTTGTAAACGTATCATCGGTATAATAATCGAGACTGAATGTTGGCGATGCCGATTCTAATGTGCGATACGAAAATTGTGTCCCGACAACCAGGTTTTTTACCGGTTCAATTTCAAAGCCAAAAGTCGTTAAGTTGATATTCGTAAGTTTGCCGTTGCTTCCGCTTGAAAACAGGGAAGATGAGGCAAAACTTCTTCCAAGGACGTCATTTGTCGTAGTTAAACTGGCACCAATTTGTTCGACATCACGGCGGTTTCCTCCCGATAAAATAATGCGGCTGTTGCGGTCGATCATCCATTTTCCCGAAAGTCCGTACTTGAATTTATTGTCGTCGAAACCGTAAGCGGTATAACCTTGTAAACGCCAGGTATCATTCGGGCCGAAATACGTCCGGCCACCGGCGCGCAAACGGAATCCTTCCACTTCATTGTATCCGAAAGTCGAAAAAATCGGGCCGTAATCAAATTTTAAATCCGGAAATTCGACATAACCACTCCCGAGAATCGAAACTAAATTGTACAAGCGTTGGAATTTCTTGACTGTTTTTAAAGTGTCGAGCATTTTATACACACCGAGTTCGTCTTTGCTGAGTTTTTCAAAACGGTTCTGCGCCCAGAATTCATCAGACTTTTGATAAGCGGCTTCGTCGATATAATTGACATCGGCTTTATAAAAATCGGCTGGTTTTTCTTTGTTAAATTCGTGGTTTCGAAAGAACGTTGTTCGTTTTCCGTAAACACCTTTGGATTTTTCTTTTTTGTTTAAAGCGAAATCCGACATCATATAATCTTTCGTCAAAAGGAAAACCGAATCATTCAAAACCTCAAATTCCTGTTCGATATAAATGTCTTTGACCCAGTTAATGTTGGCACTTTTTGTTACCGCCATATTGATGTTTTTGATCGCAAACGTCGTGTCGTTGACCCAGAAATCACCTTTAAAAGTGAGTTCGTTTTTTCGTCTTGGATAAAAAACAATGTTGTAACACCATTTGTTGTCAATGAATGCGCTGTCGGTCAAGCGGTAATTGTACACGTCGATTCCGGTGCGCGACAACGGACTTGTAAATCCTTTGTCGAAAAACGTCAAATAATTGTCGTAAATGTTATAATCGGAATACAAATCCTTGATGAAGGCGATGATTTGCTGGTTGTTGCTGAAACCCGAATTCTTATTCGCTTTCAGGATTTCTTTGACTTTATTCATCACATTGTCGCCATAAACATTCGAAAGCGCTTCATTTATGAATATCGGCAAATAGGTTTTTCCGGTGACTTTTGACGTATCGATCTGGTCAAAAATAAATTCCATGCCTTTAAAAATCTTGCGTTTCATAAAAGCACTGTCGATCGAATTCATGTCAAACTCGACTTTTTCATATTTTTCCATCTGGTATTGCTTGAACATCCGCAGTCCGTTTTTGCGTTTGCGTTCCCAGATTTTGCGTAGTATATCAAGCGCCGGATTATTCTTTTTTGACGTTTTTCCGGCGTAAACCACTACTTCTTTTAATTTTTCACCGTCGCTAAGCTGGATTTTAAAATCGTAATTGACGGTTTTGGTCAACGGCACTTCCTTCGTATCAAATCCAATGAATGATACAACCAAAGCGCTGTATGTTTTTTGGGATTCGATGTAAAACCGCCCGTCTTCATTGGTCACAATGCCTTCACTGGAACCTTTAAAAACCACATTCGCATACGGAATCGGCTGGTTGCTGTTGTCGACGACCATACCGCTGACCTTTGTCTGAGCCAAAGTCGCAGCGACAAACCCAAATAAAAAAACGAAGAGAAATAATATTTTTTTCATAGCAAAAAAAAACTTCATCAATACGGACTGATGAAGTTCAAATATAATTTAATTAATTGATAATTAACAATGGACAATTGACAATTAAAACACAAAATAGGCATTGTCAATTAGCCATTTTCAATTATTTCTTGTACATTACTTTTTTAACCGCCTTGATCACGTCTCCCGAATTCGGAAGCCATTCTTTCAACAGTGTTGGAGAATACGGCGCTGGCGTATCAGCCGTTGTAATTCTCTGGATCGGCGCATCTAAATAATCAAACGCTCTTTCCTGAACGATATACGTAATTTCTGAAGCAACACTTGCAAACGGCCAAGCTTCTTCTAAAACTACCAAACGGTTTGTTTTTTTAACCGAGTTTAAAATCGCATCATAATCCATCGGGCGAACAGTTCTCAAATCAATGATTTCACAAGAAATGCCTTCTTTTTGCAATTCATCCGCAGCGATAAACGCTTCTTTGATGATTTTTCCGAAAGAAACGATCGTGACATCTGTTCCTTCTCTTTTGATATCGGCAACGCCTAGTGGAATCGTATATTCGCCTTCCGGCACTTCGCCTTTGTCGCCATACATTTGTTCCGATTCCATGAAAATCACCGGATCGTTGTCGCGAATCGCCGATTTCAACAAACCTTTGGCATCATAAACCGTTGATGGCACCACTACTTTTAATCCCGGCGTGTTTGCAAACCAGTTCTCAAAAGCCTGTGAGTGCGTCGCTCCCAATTGGCCTGCAGAAGCAGTCGGGCCGCGGAAAACCATTGGCATTGGGAATTGTCCCGCCGACATCTGGCGCATTTTCGCCGCGTTGTTAATGATCTGGTCGATACCTACCAACGAGAAGTTAAACGTCATATATTCTACAATCGGGCGGCAACCGTTCATCGCTGAACCTACTGCGATTCCGGCAAAACCAAGCTCAGCAATCGGTGTGTCAATGACTCTTTTCGGGCCAAATTCGTCGAGCATTCCCTTCGAAGCTTTATACGCCCCGTTGTATTCTGCCACTTCTTCACCCATCAAATAAACCGATTCGTCGCGGCGCATTTCTTCACTCATGGCCTCGGCAATCGCTTCCCTAAATTGTATCGTTCTCATATCTTTATATTGTATGTCCAAAATTTGAAAAGCAAAAATAAATATTTTAAACAACTAAAAGCATAAAATTGGTGTAAATTATCAGGAGCTGTTCCGGCTATCGGCTGTATCTTTTCCCTGCTAAAGAAGCAGGAAAAAGGATGCCGCCTCTATCCGGGCTAAAAACGACCTTACGAAATCGATATAATACACAAAATTATTATGCATGCATAGCTTTTTTTAAAAAATAGTTTTGTAATTTCGTCACCGAAAATAATTTTTTAAACATAAAAAAATGAAAATATTAGTCTGCATCAGTCACGTTCCTGATACTACTTCCAAAATTAATTTTTCCAACGGCGATTCTGAATTTGATACCAACGGCGTGCAGTTTGTGATCAATCCTAATGATGAATTCGGACTCACGCGTGCAATCTGGTTCCAGGAGCAGCAAGGCGCAAACGTTACTGTGGTAAATGTTGGCGGCCCTGATACCGAACCGACATTGAGAAAAGCATTGGCAATCGGAGCAAACGAAGCGATTCGTGTAAATGCCGCGCCAACCGACGGTTTTTTCGTAGCAAAACAATTGGCTGAAGTCATTAAAAACGGCGGATACGACTTGGTGATCGCAGGAAAAGAATCTTTAGATTACAATGGCGGAATGGTTCCGGGCATGTTAGCCGGATTGTTGGGTTACAACTTTGTGAACTCTTGCATCGAATTAAAAGTTGATGGCACAAGCGCCATAGCTGCTCGTGAAATCGACGGTGGAAAAGAAACAGTAGGAACTTCTTTACCTTTAATTATTGGTGGGCAAAAAGGTTTGGTGGAAGAAAAAGATTTACGCATCCCGAATATGAGAGGAATCATGACGGCACGTACGAAAGCGTTGACGATCCTTGAACCAGTTTCGGCAGAAAGCAATACGAAAGCCGTGAAATATGAAAAACCCGCACCTAAATCGGCTGTGAAATTATTCTCTGTGGATGATTTGGACGGATTGGTGAATGCGTTGCACAATGAGGCTAAAGTCATTTAGTCGAAAGTTGGAAAGTCAAAAGTCGAAAGTCACTTGGATTACGTGAATTTCTTTAGACTTTTAGACTTGCGACTTTAGACTGTATGCGCGTGAGGGATTGCAGTGTAAATCCTTTTGTGAAGCGCAGCGGAGCAAAAGATTGAAACGAAAAGCCCGACAGCGGCGCAAGAACAAAGTTGAAATTATAAAATAAACGTGGTGCGCCGGTGGCACGCCCAAAAAAATCAAACATCATGTCTATATTAATATATGCAGAATCGGCAGAGGGAAAATTCAAGAAAGTGGCTTTCGAGCTCGCTTCTTATGCCAAAAAAGTAGCGGAAACCCTGGGAACAACAGTGACCGCAGTAACGGTTAACGCCGGAAATGTTTCGGATTTGTCTAAATACGGCGTGGACAAAGTGTTGAAAGTAAACAGCGACAAACTCGCCGGATTTACCGCAAAAGCGTATGCCGATGTGATCAAACAGGCCGCTGAAAAAGAAAATGTGAAATTGGTTTTGTTGTCTTCGACTACAGATAGTTTGTATTTGGCGCCGCTTGTTGCTGTGGCTTTGAACGCAGGTTATGCTTCGAATGTTGTGGGATTGCCAATCAGCACTTCGCCTTTCCAGGTGAAAAGAAACGCGTTTTCGAATAAAGCGTTTACCATCACTGAAATCGCAACTGACGTAAAAGTATTGGGCCTGGCTAAAAACTCTTACGGCGTTTTTGAAAGTGCTTCGTCGTTGACTGAAGAAGATTTTTCACCTTCTATTGGCGATAACGATTTTGGCGTAAAAGTACAATCGGTTGAAAAATCATCCGGAAAAGTAACGATTGCTGATGCGGAAGTTGTGGTTTCCGGCGGACGCGGATTAAAAGGCCCGGAAAACTGGGGCATGCTCGAAGAATTGGCATCCGTTTTAGGGGCGGCTACAGCTTGTTCTAAACCGGTATCTGATTTGGGTTGGAGGCCACATAGCGAACACGTTGGCCAAACCGGAAAACCGGTAGCAACGAATTTGTATATCGCTATTGGGATTTCGGGAGCGATCCAGCACATCGCGGGAATCAACTCGTCTAAAGTAAAATTGGTCATCAATGCCGATGCAGACGCGCCGTTCTTTAAAGTAGCCGATTACGGAATCGTAGGCGACGCTTTTGAGATCGTTCCGAAACTGACTCAAAAATTAAAAGAATTTAAAGCACAGAATTCATAATATTTTATAAATTGTGCCTTGAAAAGGCTATCTGGATTTTCAATATTTCGGATAGCCTTTTTTGTATTTATTAATTAAATTTGTTTGTATGAAGTAAACTATACTTTGTACTTTTGCATTTATGAGTTTAGTCAAATTAACTATAAAAGGGATTTCGTACAGCCAGACACAGAACGGCGCGTATGCATTAATCCTGAATGAAGTCGACGGCGAGCGCAAACTGCCGATCGTCATTGGCGCATTCGAAGCCCAATCGATTGCGATTGCTTTGGAAAAAGAAATCAAGCCGCCGCGTCCGTTGACCCACGATTTATTCAAGAATTTTGCCGATCGTTTTGATATCGTTGTCAAACAAGTGATTATCCATAAATTGGTTGACGGTGTTTTTTATTCGAGTATTATTTGCGAACGCGATAAAATTGAGGAAATTATTGATGCGCGGACGTCTGATGCCATTGCGTTGGCGTTGCGGTTTGCAGCACCGATTTTTACGTATAAAAACATTCTCGACAAAGCCGGGATTTTCTTGAAAGCCAATCCGAATGAAGGCGAAAACGAATCGCATGAAACCGACGATGTCTTATCAAATCCGGAAACTTTCGGAATGGAGGAAAGCAATGAAGCCGGAGAAACCTATACCAAACACAGTTTATCTGAATTGCACGAGCTATTGGAAGGTGCCGTGAATGATGAAGATTATGAAAAAGCGGCGAAAATTCGCGATGAAATTTCGAAGCGGGAAAGTTAAGGTTAAATTTGGGCGTGCCGCCGGCGCCACAACTCCTTTCTATAAATTGTGATTTAATTTGCGCCGCCGTCAGGCTGTACGCTTTATCTTTTTTTACAAAAAAAAGGATGCCGCTTCCATCCTTCACGCTACCGGTATCAAAACACAATTGTTGAAAAATTGCATGAAAACCCTTTTTATCTGTTTACATTTTTAACAAAGAAATTGGCTAATTTCGTGACGCATTACTTTCGACTTTCGACTTAAACCCAAACCCATGAAACAATACCACGATCTCGTAAAACACGTACTCGAATACGGAACCCAAAAAGGCGACCGCACCGGAACCGGAACCAAAAGTGTTTTTGGCTATCAAATGCGTTTTGACCTCAGTGACGGTTTTCCGATGGTAACTACGAAAAAGCTCCACTTAAAATCGATCATTTACGAACTGTTGTGGTTTTTAAAAGGGGAAACAAATATTGCCTATCTAAAGGAAAATGGCGTCAAAATCTGGGATGAGTGGGCGGATGAAAATGGCGAACTCGGACCGGTTTACGGCCACCAGTGGCGCAACTGGAACAGCGAGGAAATCGATCAGATTACAGAGATCATCGAAACTTTAAAAACCAACCCAAACAGCAGGAGAATGCTGGTTTCGGCATGGAATCCGTCGGTTTTACCGGATACTTCGAAATCATTTTCAGAAAATGTGGCCAATGGAAAAGTAGCACTTCCGCCCTGTCATGCCTTTTTCCAGTTTTATGTAGCCGATGGAAAATTGTCGTGTCAATTGTATCAACGAAGCGCTGATATTTTCCTTGGCGTCCCGTTTAATATCGCCTCTTATGCTTTGTTAACGATGATGATTGCACAGGTTTGCGATTTGAAACCGGGTGATTTCATCCACACTTTTGGCGATGCACACATTTACAACAACCACTTTGAACAGTTGGAACTGCAGTTGTCGCGTGATCCAAAACCGCTGCCTAAAATGGTTTTGAATCCGGAAATAAAAAATATTTTCGATTTTACCTTTGACGATTTCACATTGGAAGGTTATGAACCGCATCCGCATATTAAAGGCGCAGTTGCAGTTTAACAGCAAAAAGAATGAAGAAATTTATTTTCCTGATTTTTGCCTTTTTTACCATCTTAAATAGCAGCGCACAACCTGACACCGATAAGATCATTTATTTTGATTCGATCTGGAAAGAAACGACCAAGGAAAACCATTTTTATTACCGTATCGTAAAAAACTACCACAGTACGCACGACCGTTACGAAATAAACGATTATTTCAAATCGGGAAAAATTCAAATGACCGGACATTCTACAGAAAAGGACAGGCTTAAAGAAATCGGGGAATTTGTTTTTTATCATGAAAACGGAAACAAATCAATTTCTTCAAATTATGACCATGGGATGCTTCTTGGGCCTTATGTTCAATGGTATAAGGACGGACATAAAAAACTGGAAGGAGAATATCTTAAAAACGACAATCACGCCAAATTAGAAGGCCCTTTCAAAATGATCAATTATTGGAATCCTGAGCACAGGCAATTGGTCGCCAATGGCAATGGGTATTTTACAGAAACAGAAAACCAAATATCCGAAGAAGGCACTATTTTAAACGGTTTCCCAAATGGCGAATGGAAAGGTGAAAATCAAAAACGCAAGATTTCTTACATCGAAAATTATAAAAATGGCAACCTGATTTCCGGTGTAGCAACGGATTCCATAAATAAAAAATATCGGTATACTGAATTGGTTACGAGACCGAAACCAAGAAAGGGCATTCAGCATTTTTACAAATACATCTCAAAAAATTTAAAAATTCCGAAAGAAGCAGCCGATGTCTACGGCCAAATATTACTCAATTTTGTAGTTGAAAAAAATGGCGCCGTAAATGAATTCACTGTCTTGAGAAGTCTTGGAAAGTTGCTTGATGAAGCTGCCATGCAAGTCATTCGCGATTACCCCGATTGGGAACCCGGAACGTCAAGAGGCATATATGTACGGTTTTTATACAGCATCCCAATAAATATTGCCCCACCGAAAAAATAAAAATCCGCTCAAAAGGCGGATTTTTATTTTATAACTGACTTAGATTACAGCGCCAAAACGCCATTGTCTGCTCCTGCAAAACTGTTCCAAACAAAAGAATCTGATTCTGGCTCATTTACAAAAGCACCGTCGATTACATATTTAAATTCGTAAGAAGCATCTTTTGCAATATCAAAAGTTCCTTTGAAAGTTCCGTTTTTTAGTTTGCTCAATTCGCCTGCTTTTGGATCCCAAGCATTGAAATCACCTACAACAGACACCGCATTTGCTTCTTTAGCTTCCAGACTAAAAGTGACTTTACAAACCGGTTTCGTTTTTACAAATTGTTTCTTAATTGACATAACTATTTCATTTTTAGAATTATGTAACAAAGAAAATGAATTCGCATGAAGAAAAGTAAAAGCACATGCAGAATTACCAAAATTTTAAAAAGCTTCCTCATTTTTATATAATTTCTTAATATTAAGTTGTTTATATTTCAGATTTGAAAAAGGAAAACGTTGGCGTACTAAATTATCCTCAGTCCGAAAATGGTCTTTTTTAAAATAAACGTTATCTTTAAAATCTTAAATACGATAAATTATGCAACCAGAGCAGTATGAGCAGTTTGAATATGCACGGCGGCGTATCAGACAAAAAAAATATTTATACTACCATTTTGTGTTATTTTTGCTCGGAAGCCTTTTTGCTTTCATCGGCAACCATTTTATGAAAATTGGCGATCCGGTGCAATGGTACAAATGGGTGGTTTCCATATGGTTATTCCTGTTTATCTTGCATTTCATCAAAGTTTTTATCACAGATAGGTTCATGAATAAAAACTGGGAAAAAGAACAAATTGACAAACTTGTAGCCAAACAACAAAAAAAAATCAGCCAACTCGAATCTAAAATCAACGACGGTTCACCAATTAAATAAAGTTACAATGGTTATTCTGATTGCGGCTGCAGCCGAAAACAATGCTTTGGGAAAAAACAACGAACTCGTTTGGCATCTTCCGGACGATTTTAAAAGATTCAAAGAACTTACGACCAGCCATCATATTATTATGGGCCGAAAAACTTTTGAAAGTTTTCCAAAACCGCTGCCAAACCGCACGCACATTATCGTAACCAGACAAAAAGATTACCATCCCGAAGGTTGTTTGGTTGCCAACAATATTCAGGAAGCGATTAAAATGGCACCTGCCAATGAAGATGTTTTTGTAATTGGCGGTGGTGAAATTTACAACTTGACAATGCCGTTTGCAGACAAAATTGAACTCACAAGAGTACATGATACTTTTGAAGCCGACGCTTTTTTTCCGAAAATCGACAACAACTGGAAACTGGTTGCTTCAGAATTTCATCCAAAAGACGACAAACACCGTTTCGATTTTACTTACGAAACTTTTTTCAGAATAGTCTAAAAAAAAACATCTGCCAATGGCAGATGTCTAAAAGTTAACAAGAGCGCAGCAACCGTTTTAAAACAGTATCTGATAGGTCAATATAAATATTGCTATCGTCAGCATTATGCCTGTAATGAAGATAATAAAATTTGCTGTTTTATGACTATACATCTGAAAAAAACCTTTAACACCAAATACCACAAAGGTGTTAAAGACAAATAAAACAACAACTTCCGTAAAGAAAGTTAAACCAAAGAAGGTTTTTTTTACATCGGCACCTAAACCGGTTGAAGAGATCGTACTGTTGATACTGCTTACAATAATTATTGAAATTATCAATACCAAAAAAATCCATTTCATTTCGGTTGCCATAACTCTTGATAACATGACTTCTGTTTTTTTGTTATAGTGTAAACTTCCGAAATACAGGCAGCACGCACAATACCCACTTTTTGGTATATTTTTTCTATCCCTAAATTCAGGTAAGCCATCCCTAAATTTAGGGATAAGAATATTCTTTCAAAAAACTATAATTTGCTATAAATAAAGGCTTCACATTTTGATCGTATCGCTTTTTGAGATTGTTTAGATTGTCATATATTTGTCGAAAATAAAAAATGTCAAAAAACGTCACGCCATATAAAACGTCAGCACTGAGCAAAAAGGAACAAGTTGCTCAAATGTTTGATACGATTTCCGGAAATTACGACGGACTCAACAGGGTCATTTCTTTTGGAATTGATGTCAAATGGCGCAAAAAAGTCCTGGCGCTGGTTTCCGAAAAAAAGCCAAAAGCCATTCTCGACATTGCAACAGGAACTGGCGACCTTGCCATATTAATGGCTACAACTGATGCAGAAAAAATTATCGGACTTGATATTTCTGAAGGTATGCTTACCGTAGGCCGTAAAAAAATCCGCGAAAAAAATCTTTCAGCAAGGATTGATATGGTTTTAGGCGATTCTGAAAATCTCCCTTTTGAAGACCATACTTTTGATGCGATTACTGTTGCATTTGGCGTAAGAAACTTCGAAAACCTGGAAAAAGGATTATCCGAAATTTTACGCGTTCTGAAGCCGAACGGTATTTTCGTCATTTTAGAAACATCAAATCCTACAAAATTCCCTTACAAACAGGGCTATACTTTTTATACAAAATACATACTGCCACTTATTGGTAAACTCTTTTCTAAAGACAATGATGCTTACGGTTACCTGTCAGAATCTGCGTCTGTTTTTCCTTTTGGCGAAGCTTTAAACAATATTTTGAGGAAAGTTGGGTTTATAAACGTTGCAGCAATGCCACAAACATTTGGCGTAGCTACCATTTATTCAGCTTCGAAAAAATAACATGAAAAAAATATTTGTCCTTATTATATTAATTTCCGCGTGGCATTCGAATGCACAGGGCGTAAAAGGTTTGTTCAGCAAAGACCCGATCATTAACCATGAAAACTTTGACAAACAGCGCGTATATTGGGGTTATTTTCTCGGATTCAATTCGTATGATTATAAATTCGATTACAAACGCAATGAACCAGATATTTTAGTTGGCAAAACTACCGGTTTTAATGTCGGGCTTGTAGGCGATTTGCGTTTACATGAATACGTCAACCTGCGTTTTGAACCGGGTTTGTATTATACGCAGCGCAACCTTAAATATGCCAATATGGTAAGCAAATCGGATGCGCTTCGTGAAGTGGGCGCGACTTACATCCATTTGCCGTTGTTATTGAAATTCTCAGCATTGCGAACCGGAAACATCAGGCCTTATCTCGTTGGCGGTGTTTCTACGACGATGAATTTAGCCAGTAATTCCAAATCTTTAGACGACAATGCGCAGCAACGTTTCAGGGTAAAGCAATGGACAAAAAATTACGAAGTAGGTTTCGGAATCGACCTCTATCTGGAATATTTCAAATTCTCGCCTTCGATTCGTGGCGTTTTCGGATTGGGGAATGAATTGATTCCGGATAACGATCCAAACAGTCCGTGGACCGGAAATATCCAGTCGATGAGTACGCGTGCGGTATTAGTTAATTTTACTTTCCACTAATTACGAACGCCTGAATTCACTGAGTACAATCGCCGTTGCCGTAGCCACATTGAGGCTTTCGGTTTGTTTTAAAGTGCCAAACCTCGGAATCGACAATCTTTTTGTAGTTGTTTTTTCAATTTCAGATGAAATGCCGTTGGCTTCGTTCCCCATGACGATAATGCAGTCTGTTGGTAGTTGTTCCTGATAAATGTTTTTCCCATCCATAAAAGTCCCGAAAACCGGCAGTTTTGTTTGCCTCAGAAAAGCATTCAAATCAATATAATGAACAGCCACGCGCGAGATCGAACCCATCGTGGCCTGAACCACTTTCGGATTGTAAATATCTACTGTTTCTTTAGAACATACCAGTTGTTCAATACCAAACCAGTCGCACAAACGCAAAATCGTCCCGAGGTTTCCGGGATCGCGGATGTCGTCCAAGGCTAAGATCAATCCTGTTTCTGTTAATTTCTTTTGTTGTGGAATTTTAAAAACCGCCAGGCAATTATTTGGCGTCGACAATGCGCTGATTTTCTTTAAATCGCTTTCGCTGATGTGGCTCACTTTCGACGTTTCGACATCGGCAAATAAAACTTCGGTCTGGTACAAATGATCGAGTTCAAAATCAGATGCTAAAAGTTCGCGGATTACTTTTACGCCCTCGGCAAAAAACAATTCATTGATATGCCTATATTTTTTTTGCTGCAAACCCGTTATTAGCTTTATTTGGTTTTTACTAACCATAGAAATAATGTACTTTTGATTTAAATATTTCACACCACTTGAGAAACACCGTTACAAAAATATCATTATTTATTCTAACCGGAATAATTATATCGGCCTGCGATACGGTGAAAAGGGTTCCAATGGGGAAAAAACTCCTCACCGACAACGAAATATTCGTAAATGACAAAAAGGAAACTGCCGAAAACATTGGCAATTTGTTGTACCAAAAACCCAACAGTTCGATTTTAGGCTATCGCTTGCGGCTCAATTTATACAACCTAGCCAAACTTGAACACGATTCGATTTACAAGGCCAAATTTGTAAACGATCCCGAAAAATACAAACGCAAATCGAAATGGCTTTCCGCCAAACAAGTGAACCGATTAGGCGAATCGTTTTATTATGCGGGCATCCACAATTTCCTGCGCGACACGGGCGAGCCGCCGGTTATCATTGATAAAAAAAGCACAGAAAAATCTGCTAACCGTTTAAAATCCTGGTATTTCAACAATGGTTATTTTAAAACGGCTACACGTTACGAAATGGATTCGGTGGCAGCTAAAAAAGGAAAGATCCGGTATTATGTTACGACCGGAAATCCTTACATTTTAGATACAATCAAAGTCAGCATTAAAACGCCAGTGCTCGATTCGATGTACACGCTGCGCAAAGCCAGTTCGTTTATCAAATCGGGAAACCAATACAGGACGATTGATTTTGAAGATGAAAGAAGCCGTATTACAACACATTTCAGGAACAATGGCGTGTACAATTTCCAGCAGAATTTTATCAATTTCGACATTGATACTATTGGAAACAATTACAGGCCCAATGTCAACCTGAAAATCAACGATTATTCCTATCGCGAAGGCGATTCGACGAAAACCGAACCGTTTAAGATTTACAAGATCAGTGAAGTCAACATTTTTACGGATTATGGCGTTAATAAAGACAAGTCGACCGCAAATGATACGATCAAAACGATTTACAACAATTTCAATTTACTGAGTACGAACAAACTCAAATACCGTCCGAAAGCGATTACCGATGCGGTTTTTATTAACAAAGGAAATTTATTTGCCGATTTCAGGACGACACTAACGACGCGTTACCTCAGCAATTTGCGGATCTTTAATTATCCGACGATTCAATATGAAGTCGACAAACGCGACACGCTTTCCAATTCGCTGATCGCCAATATTTACCTGACGCCGCGAAAGAAATACAGTTTTGGGTATTCGCTCGATTTTACGCATTCGAACATTCAGGATTTCGGGATTTCAGGTACGACTTCGCTTACGATCCGGAACATTTTTAACGGCGCTGAAACCTTTGAGATCGCAGCGCGCGGCAACATCGGTTCGTCGCGTGATTTGGCAAATCCCGATGATAATTTCTTCAACGTTTCGGAATACGGACTCGATATGAAACTGAATTTTCCACGAATTTTCATGTTTTTTAATACTGAGAAAATTATCCCCAAAAGCATGATCCCATCTACAACCTTAAGCCTTGGTTTTGCGAAGCAGCAAAACATCGGACTTGACAAGGAAAATTTTACCGGTGCGATGACGTACATCTGGAATCCGAAACGGAACAACAACGCGCGTTTTGACCTGTTCAACATTCAATATGTCAAAAATATCAATGTTGGGAATTATTTTAAAGTCTACAATTCGTCCTATCGAAGCCTGAACAATCTCGCCAAATCGTACAATGCCAATCCGTCGTTTTTTACTGACGGCGACTTGACCATTGATGATGGAACCGATGCATTTATAAATGCCGTTTTGGGTGATAAACCAACAATCACAACCTCTGAAGACGACAGGAAAACCATCAGCAGCATTAGTGAAAGAAGAACAAGGCTAACTGAAAACAACTTAATTTTTGCTTCGAGTTTTACCTTTTCAAAAACAACCAAATTCGATATTAAAGACGAAGGTTTTTATGCGTTCAAAACCAAAATCGAATCGGCCGGAAATTTTCTTTCTTTGATTGCAGCCGCTTCAAAACAGCTCAAAAACCAAAACGGGAACAATACGATTTTTGACGTTGAATATTCGCAGTATATAAAAGGAGAAATCGAATACATCAAACACTGGGATTTGAACCGTAAGAAAGTACTTGCTTTCAGGAGTTTTGTCGGTATTGCGGTTCCGTATGGCAATTCGAACAGCGTGCCGTTTTCGCGCAGTTATTTCGCCGGTGGATCAAATGACAACCGCGCTTGGCAGGCATATTCGCTCGGCCCGGGAAGCGTCGCATCGATCAATGACTTTAATGAAGCGAATTTGAAAATCGCCGTGAGTACCGAATTCCGTTTTAATTTTTTCGGGCAGTTTAACGGTGCTTTGTTTGCAGATGCCGGAAACATCTGGAACGTTTTAGACAATATTGAAGATCCGAAAGCGGTGTTTAGCGGCATTAAATCATTTGAAGATACGGCTTTGGGAACCGGATTCGGATTTAGATACGATTTCAATTTCTTCGTCGTCAGGCTCGATTTCGGCTTTAAAACCTACAATCCCGCAGATGAAAGCGGTAAAAAGTGGTTCCGCGATTACAATTTCGGAAACTCGGTATTAAATATCGGAATAAATTATCCTTTCTAAAATTAGAAATTATTATTTTTGTAACCTTTAATTTAAATCAAACAACAATGGCTCATAATATCAAACCTGGTGTTGCAACCGGCGAAGAAGTTCAGGAAATTTTCAGATACGCAAAAGAAAAAGCATTTGCGCTTCCGGCGGTAAACGTAACAGGATCAAGTACTATTAATGGCGTTCTTGAAACTGCAGCCAAATTAAAAGCACCGGTAATCATTCAGTTTTCGAATGGTGGCGCGGCTTTTAATGCTGGAAAAGGCTTGTCTAATACCAATGAAAAAGCAGCCATTGCCGGCGGAATTGCAGGCGCGAAACACGTGCACACTTTAGCCGAGGCTTACGGAGCAACGGTTATTTTGCACACCGACCACTGCGCAAAAAAATTATTGCCTTGGTTGGACGGATTGCTCGACGCCAGTGAAAAACACTTCTCTGAAACGGGAAAACCATTGTTCAGTTCGCACATGATCGATTTGTCTGAAGAGCCAATTGAAGAAAATATCGAAATCTGTAAAGAATATTTAAAGAGAATGGACAAAATGGGCATGACGCTCGAAATCGAACTCGGAATCACCGGTGGCGAGGAAGACGGCGTGGACAACTCTGATGTTGACAGCTCCAAATTATACACCCAACCGGAAGAAGTCGCTTATGCTTACGAAGAATTGTCAAAAGTAAGTCCGAGATTTACCATTGCCGCAGCTTTCGGAAACGTACACGGCGTTTACAAACCGGGTAACGTAAAATTAACGCCGAAAATCCTTAAAAATTCACAGGATTTCGTTCAAAACAAATTCAACACTGGAAACAACCCAATTGATTTCGTATTCCACGGTGGATCAGGTTCGACTTTAGAAGAAATTCGTGAAGCGATTGGTTACGGTGTTATCAAAATGAATATCGATACCGATTTACAATTTGCATTTACTGAAGGCATCCGTGATTATATGGTAAAAAACATCGATTACCTTAGAACACAGATCGGAAACCCTGACGGAGCGGAATCTCCAAACAAAAAACATTACGATCCGAGAAAATGGGTTCGTGAGGGCGAAGTAACATTCAACACGCGTTTAGAGCAGGCTTTCGCCGATTTGAACAACGTAAATACTTTATAAATTAGTTGTCAGTTGTCGGTTGTCGGTTGTCGGAATGGCACCAGCAACCGACAACCGGTAACCAGCAACCAAATAAAAAATATGGCTTGGTTTAAAAGAACTCAAAAGGGAATTACCACCGCAACAGAAGATAAAAAAGACGTTCCGAAAGGTTTGTGGTACAAATCGCCAACAGGAAAGATTGTTGATGCCGACGAACTCGCCAGAAACTTATATGTAAGTCCTGAAGACGGATTTCACGTAAGGATCGGAAGCAAAGAATATTTTGAAATTTTGTTTGATAACAATGAATTTACAGAGTTGGACAAAAACATGACTTCAAAAGATCCGTTGCATTTTGTCGATACGAAAAAATATTCAGACCGTTTGAAAGACGCGATGGACAAAACCAAACTCAAAGATGCGGTGCGCACCGGAGTGGGGAAATCCAAAGGAAAAGACCTTGTGATTTGCTGTATGGATTTTGCTTTTATCGGCGGATCTATGGGCGCAGTCGTTGGGGAGAAAATCGCGCGCGGTATCGACCATTCGATCAAAAACAACATTCCGTTTGTGATGATTTCAAAATCAGGTGGCGCGCGTATGATGGAAGCGGCTTATTCGCTGATGCAACTCGCAAAAACTTCTGCAAAACTGGCACAACTGGCCGATGCTAAGATTCCGTACATTTCATTGTGTACCGATCCTACCACCGGAGGAACGACTGCTTCTTATGCGATGTTAGGCGATGTGAACATTTCTGAACCAGGCGCTTTGATCGGTTTTGCAGGACCGAGGGTTGTAAAAGACACGACCGGGAAAGATTTACCGGAAGGTTTCCAAACTGCCGAATTTGTATTGGAACACGGATTTCTGGATTTCATTACGCCGCGAAAAGAATTAAAAGACAAAATCAATTTATACCTGGATCTGATTTTAAATCAGCCCTTGCGATAAAAATAAAAAATCCCGGCTCTAACCGGGATTTTTCTTTTATTGCTTGATCTTACATTAATTTGCAGTAATGATACAATCTCCGTTAGATGCTACAGTCCAAGATATTGTGACAGTTGAAGGATTTGCTCCAGCATAAGAGTAATAAATTGTATTTGGAAAATATCTTCCTATTGTTCTTGCATTTCCATAGTGTACTACTGGTGCATTGGGATTAGCATTAGGAACAATTGCACTCACGACAGCACCTGTCCAATAGGTATACTTAACACCTAGAGTAGCATTTGGAATTTGAATTCCGTAATTTGCTAGAGTATTTGCAGCCGTATCAAAAAAAGATGCTGAACCGGAACAAGCAATCTGCCAAGTAGGAATATTGTAACTGCTTGGGATTGAAGTGGCAAAATCTACAAATGTAACCGTTGTCATTCCAGGAATATACAAATTTGGTGGTCCTGCGGTAGTTTTATTATTGATAAAACAATTTCCATTAGGCATGACTGCTTCATTCGCCTGAAGTTGGTTAATATCTAATGTGGCATTTGTGTTATTAACGATGATTAATTTACGGGAAAAGGTATTCGGTGCAGCATTTGTAATAGGAACAGTTGTCGATGGTTGTTTGTTTAGATCAGTTGTTGAAGATTTGGAAACTGCCGCATCATTTGACAAATCGGCGTCATCAGAACAAGATGTAAGTGTATTAAAAAAAGCGACGAGCATAACAATACTCAAAGTATAAATTATTTTTTTCATTCTTAATTGTTTTATTTATAGGTTTGATTCAATCCAACATGTGGCAAATGGCATTCTTCTCAGCTTTCGATTTTAAATTGAAGCTTTAAGCTTTTCAAATTAGCAACAGAGTATCCTTTTTAAATTATACCATAGGCAAATCTTTTAAAATAAATAACTTTACGAGACTATAAGAAAGAACAGGCGCAAAAACACCTTTTTCTATAACTTATTAGCTTTTAAATAAAAATACTTTAAAAATAAATACCTTCAACATTAATCGTCAAAACTTATAAACATCTGACCCTTAATTACACAACGTTACATTCCGGCCCTAATCGCTTCCACTGGATCCAAACGCGAAGCTGAAATGGCCGGTAAAATCCCAGAAATCAATCCGATTCCGGCAGCGAGTGAAGTTCCAAGAATGACATTGCCAATTCCTAAGATGAATTCAAACTCGAGCATATTTGTCAAAACCAGCGCAATGATCCATACCAAAAGCAATCCGATCATCCCGCCGATAACAGATAAAATCACTGCTTCAAATAAAAATTGGTACAAAATAAATTTATTTTTTGCGCCGAGGGATTTCTGGATTCCTATTAAATTCGTGCGCTCTTTCACAGAAACAAACATGATATTTGCAATTCCAAATCCGCCAACGAGCAGTGAAAACCCACTGATTCCCCAACCGATTACATTCATTTGTCCCACGATATTGTCAATCATATCGGTCAATCCCGACAATACATTGATAAAAAAATTATCGATTTGCTCCGTTTTCATTCCGCGCAGGTTACGTAATTTTTGAGCGATCTGGCCTTTTAAAGCCTCCATATCCGTGCCCTTTTCAGGTTTGATTACGATCACCGGAAGCAGCATATCATTGTTATCGCCGTACAATCTTCTTAAAAAATTAGCCGGAATAAATGCAGAACTGTCATTATTATCGCCAAAATTAATTCCGCCACTGCCTACTTTTTTCAGCACGCCAATTACAGTAAACCGCTGCCCATATAACCGAACCGTTTTCCCAATCGGGTCAAAACCGTCGAAAAGCCCTTTAGCCGTTTCATAACCCAAAACCACGACGCCATTTCCCGAATTGGATTCAGCTTCATTAAAAAAACGCCCTTCCGTAAGTTCGAGCCTTTGAATATCGGCAAATTCATAAGTTACCGGAACAATATTGACATCACTGACATTATTTTTGTCGTATTTAATACTCTCGCGATTCGTAAAAAGCTGGAAACAAAAAAACTCCGCATTGTTTACCGATTGCTTTAAAAACTGGTATTCATCATAAGTCACTTTTGGAAATTGTTCGCGTTTCCATTCCGGGACTTCAGATGGCCCAAATGATACGCTCGTCAGGTAAATCGTGTTTTTATCCAAACTGCTCAGGTCATTTTTGATTTTTCTGTCCAATGAATCAACGGCAGCCAGTACTGCAATAATCGAAAAAATTCCGATGGTTACACCAAGCAATGACAGCAAAGTCCGTAATTTATTATTCCGAAGCGCATTCATTGCAAACGTAAAACTTTCTCTAAGCAGGCGGAAATAAACAACCATAATATATTTTTGCTGACCAAATTTAAGACATTAGACTGCAAAAGCGCTCATGGTAACCCAAAAATATCTTTACAATTTTGATTATTCCATTTTTAACAACCGTCGGTTACTGGCCTAGTGATGTTGACGAATGTTTTTCCGTCGAAAGTGAATGCTCCGCCTGAAGTTCCGATCCAGAATTTCCCGTCGTTGTCTTCAAGGAAACTTTGGATAAACCGGTTTGGAAGACCTTCGTTCTCCATATAATTTGTAAACGTTTTTCCGTCATAACGCGTTAAACCGCCGCCCGCATTTCCAATCCACAGATTCCCTGATTTGTCTTCATGGAATGTCCATACAAAATTATTTTTAAGGCCATTGTTTTCATTAAACGTGGTAAAGGTTTTTCCATCGAATTTGCTCATGCCGCCAAACCGCGTTCCAAACCAAAGATTTCCTTTTTTATCCTGTGTAATACATTGGACAAAATTATTGCAAAGGCCATTTTTCTCTGAAATATTTTCAATGGATTTTCCGTCAAATCGATACACACCATTGCCATTAGAACCAAACCAAATGTTCCCAACGTTATCCTGAAAAATGCTATTGATGAGTTTTGGTGCCGGATAAGCGTCCGGGACTTTGACAAGATTGGCTTTCGGCAATGCAAAAGTGGTGAATTTTTTCCCGTCAAAAACCGAAATACCGCCTTCGGTACCAAACCATAATTTGCCGGAATTGTCTTTCAAAATACTCCAAACCTGATTGTCTGCAAGGCCTTCATTTTCTGTAAAATTGGCAAATTTTTTCCCGTCGAAACGCGTTACGCCATGATTTGTGGCAAACCAGATGTTGCCGTTTTCTTCCTGAATAATCCCTCTTACGGCTTCTCCGCCAAAACCGCTTCGCAGATCTGTGGAAGAAAAATAAACATAATTTTTTCCGTCATATCGGCAAACGCCCTCGCCATTTGTACCAAACCAGATATTTCCTGCCCGATCCTGAAACATCCGGCGAATGTAGCGGCTGATTTGGGTAGTAGGGTTCAACTTCGGGCCATATACCTTGGGCGGCGACCATACAGAATCTTTTGCATCAGAAGCCACATGACGGTTGGCCTGCATTTCAGGCTGTCCGCCACAAGAAGTGTAAAAAGCAAAAACAAAAATAATTGGAAAGCAGTGTAGCATTTTCATAGTACTGTATTTTAGATGTTTATGATTCTGCAAACCTACCAGCTCTTTGTTGGTTCAGAATGATCCTCGGTGTAAAAAGAAATGTAAATTTTGTAAATTTTGCTGCAAACATGATTCAATCTTCAAAAAAAGCTGGACTTTTGGCAGATGAAAACCAAGCATCTGTTACTTTTTTCTCTAATCTTTGTTATCATCGGTTTTTTGTTTTTGATTAAAACCATTCCGTACAATGATGATTTTAATTTGGCAAAACGGGAAATTCTGATCCGGAAAATCGGTCATGAAATTTTGCTGCTTTCCGGGGACAGCACCTCACGCGTATTGCCCGTTAAAAAATTGGCAACCGAAGAATACCAACTGCGGTTTGAAAGGAATTTTGCGTTTGAACCCGATTCGCTTGTAGCCATTGTCCGGAAATCGTTGGCTTCTACTGAGGAATCCGATTATGTTGTAAATGTTTTGGGCTGCTCAGATAAAGAAGTGGTTTACGGTTATACGGTTTCAAACCAGAAAAAAAATGATGTGATTCCGTGCCAGGGTCGAAACCAGCCTTCGGGTTGTTATCTTATCAATATTAAATTCGAAGAGCATAAACCGCAAATTAAAAAATATGCCATTGCCCTTTCCTTTTTAACGATTGTAACCCTATTCCCATATTTTATTTTCCGCGAACGCAAGAAGAAAATTACTCGGATTAACGCTTTCAGGTCGATACCAATCGGAACCATTTCATTTGACAAAGAAAAAAAATGCCTCATTACTACAGCTGGAATCATAAACCTGACTGCAAAAGAAAACAAATTGCTTTCTATTTTTGCGCAAAACCCTAATGAAACTATCGACAGAACGCGGCTTCAGAAAGAAATTTGGGAAGACGACGGCATCATCGTCGGCCGAAGCCTTGATGTTTTCATTTCCAAACTCCGCAAAAAGCTCGAATCAGATCCTGAGGTGCAACTGATAAATGTTCATGGCAAAGGCTATAAACTTCAGATCAACAATGTAAATATTTAGCCGGTTTACCACCGGTTTTAATTATCCAGAAATGCTTTCAAAAATTTGACTTTTCCGAAACGAATTCAATAGAAAAAAACTACTTTTGCGGCTCAACACAAGGCTTATGGGCGAATTCATCCTAAGCCAAAACACAACTACAACAATGAGCACAACAAAAACCATTAAATCGGCATTGATTTCTGTCTTTTCCAAAGACGGGCTTGAGCCAATTGTTCGCAAACTACACGAACAAAACGTTACTTTTTATTCTACCGGTGGAACCGAGGAATTTATCAAAAACTTAGGAATTCCAGTTGTTCCTGTTGAAGACGTGACTTCATATCCTTCGATTTTAGGCGGACGCGTAAAAACATTACACCCGAAAATTTTCGGCGGCATTTTGAACCGCCAGGACCACGATGGCGATGTACAGCAAATGGCCGAATACGACATTCCGCAAATTGATTTGGTGATTGTTGATTTGTATCCGTTTGAAAAAACAGTAGCTTCGGGTGCAGCTGAAGCTGATATTATCGAAAAGATCGATATTGGTGGGATTTCACTGATCCGTGCGGCAGCGAAAAACTTCAAAGATACCGCAATCGTTGCTTCTGTCGATCAATATTCCGAATTATTGGATTTGATTACCGGGCAAAACGGCGCATTGACATTGGAAAACAGAAAAACATTGGCAACCAAAGCATTCCACGTTTCTTCGCATTACGATACTGCGATTTTCAATTACTTCAATACGGATGATACTTTTTACAAAGAAAGCATTGCAAACGGACAGGTTTTAAGATACGGTGAAAACCCGCACCAAAAAGGTTTTTTCTTTGGCGATTTTGACGCAATGTTTTCCAAATTACACGGCAAAGAATTGTCATACAACAATTTATTAGACGTTGATGCGGCTGTGAATTTGATTTCAGAATTTAAAGAAAATGATCCGACATTTGCTATTTTAAAACACAACAACGCCTGCGGACTGGCCACCAGAAATTCAATGAAACAAGCGTATCTTGATGCCTTGGCCGGAGATCCTACTTCTGCTTTTGGCGGTGTTTTGATTGCCAATGGAACTATCGATACCGATACGGCAAGCGAAATCAACCAGTTGTTCTGTGAAGTTGTGATTGCGCCTTCGTATGATGATGAAGCCGTAAAAATCCTTCAGGAAAAGAAAAACAGGATTATTTTGATTCAGAAAGATGTGGATTTACTGCATCGACAAGTAAGAACAGCTTTGAACGGATTTTTAATTCAGGATAAAAACAACATCACCGACAATAAAGACCATTTAAAAACCGTTACGAACACAGCCCCGACTGCCCACGAAATTGAAGATTTACTATTTGCATCGAAAATTTGTAAAAACACCAAATCGAATACGATTGTTTTTGCAAAAAACCAAACTTTGATCGCTTCCGGAACCGGACAAACTTCACGTGTTGATGCGTTGAAACAAGCGATCGAAAAAGCAAATACTTTTCATTTTGATTTGCACGGTGCGGTCATGGCGAGTGATGCGTTTTTTCCGTTTCCGGATTGTGTCGAAATCGCGAAGGAAGCCGGAATTACAGCCGTAATCCAGCCGGGCGGTTCGATAAAAGACCAATTGAGTATCGACTATTGCAATGAAAATAAAGTTGCGATGGTATTTACCGGAACGCGTCATTTTAAACATTAATTTGTTTAACTTTGTGCGTTAAAAATTTATAACTATTTAAACCCTTAAAAGACTTATGGGATTTTTTGATTTCATGACCGAGGATATTGCGATAGACCTTGGTACCGCTAACACGCTGATCATCCATAATGATAAAGTCGTGATCGACAGCCCGTCGATAGTTGCCCGTGATCGCATTTCGGGAAAAATCATCGCTGTTGGTAAAGAAGCCAATATGATGCAGGGAAAAACACATGAAAACATCAAAACCATCAGACCTTTAAAAGACGGGGTTATTGCCGACTTCGACGCTTCTGAAAAGATGATCAGCATGTTCATCAAAAGCATTCCGGCCCTGAAGAAAAGAATGTTTACACCTGCCCTTCGCATGGTTGTTTGCATTCCATCGGGAATTACCGAAGTGGAAATGCGTGCGGTAAAAGAATCCTGTGAGCGCGTTAACGGAAAAGAAGTATACTTAATTCACGAACCTATGGCCGCAGCAATCGGTATCGGTATTGATATTATGCAGCCAAAAGGAAACATGATCGTGGATATCGGTGGTGGAACAACAGAAATTGCAGTAATCGCTTTAGGCGGAATCGTTTGTGACAAATCTGTAAAAATCGCAGGAGACGTTTTCACGAATGACATCGTATATTATATGAGAACGCAGCACAACTTATTTGTTGGGGAAGCCACTGCAGAAAAAATAAAGATCGCTATCGGGGCGGCGCTTGAAGAACTCGAAACGCCACCAGACGAAATGTCGGTTCAGGGACGTGACTTGTTAACAGGGAAACCAAAACAGGTAGATGTTTCTTACCGTGAAATCGCCAAAGCCCTAGACAAGTCAATCCAGCGTATTGAAGATGCGGTTATGGAAACCTTATCGCAAACGCCACCGGAATTGGCTGCTGATATTTACAACACCGGAATTTACCTTGCCGGCGGAGGTTCGATGCTTCGCGGACTTGACAAACGTATTTCACAAAAAACAGATTTACCGGTTTATATAGCCGAAGATCCGTTGAGAGCCGTTGTACGCGGAACCGGAATGGCGTTGAAAAACATCCCGAAATTCAGAAGCATTTTAATCAAATAGCAGATTTTTAATTTTTCGGAAGCCCTTTTATTTTTAGATTTTAATTCGAAATTAAAATGGAGTACTGACCACTGAACACTAAAGAAAAATGCAGCAAATATTTAATTTTATATTTAAAAACAGCCATCGATTGCTGTTTTTGCTGCTTTTGGGAATTTCGTTAGTGCTTACAATTCAGGCGCATTCGTTTCATCGGAGCAAAGTTATTTCCAGTGCGAATTTCCTTACGGGCGGTGTTTACGAGCAAATCAATTCATTTAGCGAATACCTGCATCTGAAAGACCAAAATGAAGAACTCGCAATTGAAAATGCCCGCTTGAAAAGTTTGTTGTTTAACATTAAAGATACGACTTCTATTCCTAAAATCGATAGCATCAAAGGTGTTGATAAAGTCAACATCATTGTTTCTAAAGTCATCCACAATTCATACAATTCACAGGAAAATTACCTCACTTTAAACAGTGGTGCTGCCGCTGGCGTAAAAGCCGACATGGGTGTTGTAAACAGCGCGGGTATTGTTGGAATCATTGACAAAACCTCAAAAAATTACGCAACGGTCCTGAGTATTTTGAATGTCAAATCATCTATTAATGCCAAAATCAAAAAATCAAACCATTTCGGATCTTTAAAATGGGACGGAAAAAGTACTGGTTTTGTCCAGTTGATCGATGTTCCGAGATTGGCATCCGTAAGAAAGGGCGATACGATTGTAACAGGCGGCCAATCGGTGATTTTTCCTGAAAACATCGGCATCGGAACCGTCGATAAAGTATATACCGATTCAGAAACGAATTATTACACACTGAAAATCAAGTTGTTCAATGACATGACAAACCTTGGACACGTTTACATCATCAAAAGCAAAGACCGCGAAGAAGTGATTAATTTAGAAAAGAAAGACGATGAATAGTGCTGTATTAGTCAATATCGCCCGTTTCATTTTGCTGCTTGCGGCACAAATCCTTATTTTCAATAATATCAATTTTTTGGGATACATCAATCCGTACCCATACATGCTTTTTATCATTTTATATCCGGTAAACGGTAACAAATACGGACTTTTACTCGCGAGTTTCTTTTTGGGAATTATTATGGATCTGTTTTGCAATTCCGGTGGCGTTCATGCTGCAGCCTGTATCGTTTTGGCTTTTTGCAGGCCATATATTTTCAAATTTTCATTTGGACTCAGTTATGAATACCAAACCGTACGACTGAATGATGTTTTAACGCCCGAACGTTTTTCATTTATATTGATTGCGGTCGTCATTCACCATCTGGTACTGTTCCTGCTCGAGGTTTTCAAGCTCAATTTCCTGCTTGAGATTTTACTCAAAACCTTGCTCAGCACACTATTCACAATCATTATCTGCATTATCATCATATACATTATTAAGCCCGGAAAACGATGAGAAAAGTATTATTGCCTACGATCATCATCATTGCGAGTATTTTGCTGATATTAAGGCTTTTTTACCTGCAAATCATTGATGATACTTTCAAATTAAAATCAGAAAATAACGCGATCAAAATCCAGTATGATTATCCGGAACGCGGTTATATTTATGACCGAAACGGAAAATTACTGGTAGCCAATCAGCCGTCTTACGATATCATGGTGATTCCGCGCGATCTTAAAAACATCGATACTTTAGAATTTTGCCATTTGCTGAACATTAAAAAGGAAGATTACATCCGGATTATAGCGAAGGCAAAAGTGTACAGCCCAAGATTGCCATCGGTATTTTTACCCCAATTGAACAAAGCGGAATTTGCAGCCTTTCAGGAAAAAATCAGGAAATTCCCTGGATTCTACATCCAGAAAAGATCTTTGCGCGATTATCAGGTAAAATTTGGCGCCAATGTTTTCGGATTCATCACTCAGGCCAGTGAAGGCATGATTAAACAGAATCCATATTACAACAGCGGTGATTTGCTCGGAAAACAAGGTGTTGAAGAAAGTTACGAAGACGTTTTACGTGGTGTAAAAGGCGTTAAATACATCCAGAAAGACAAATACAATCGAGAAATCGGTTCGTATAAAGAAGGGAAATTTGATACGATTGCCGTCCAAGGCGAGGATATTAATTTAACAATTGATGCGGTTTTACAGCAATACGGAGAAGAATTAATGGTTAACAAACGTGGCGGAATTGTAGCAATCGAACCAAAAACCGGGGAAATTCTCGCATTGGTAACTGCGCCTTCTTATGATCCGTCGATTCTTGTGGGAAGACAGCGTTCTAAAAATTATACAATGTTGTACCACGACTCTATTGCAAAACCTTTGTACGATCGTGGATTGCTGGCAGAATATCCTCCAGGTTCACCATTCAAAATCCTGACCGGACTGATCGCTTTGCAGGAAGGTGTCATTGACGAAAACACCGGATTTATGTGTCATCACGGTTTTAGTTATGCGCGCGGACGGTTTATGAAATGCCACGATTCGGGGCTTTCGGTTTTGCACAACGGAATTTATAATTCGTGTAATACGTATTTCGCAAGCGCTTATATGAAAACGATCAATAAATTTGTACGGCCTGCCGATGGTGTAGATGTTTGGAGTGCCCATTTAAAAAGTTTTGGCCTTGGTGAATTTATGGGCTATGATTTGCCTACGGGAAGACGAGGAAAGGCGCCAACATCAAAAACATACAAAAGAATTTATCCAAACGGCGGCTGGAGAAGTACCGCCATTGTATCAAATGCTATCGGGCAAGGCGAAGTTTTAATGACACCCATCCAACTCGCCAATATGATGGCAGCTGTTGCAAACCGCGGTTATTATTATACACCTCACATCATTAAAAAAATTGAGAGCGAAAAAATCGATAAAAAATTCACGACCAAACACGTGACAACCATAAACAAAAAATATTTTGAACCGGTAGTTTCTGGTTTATTCGATGTCTATAACTTGGGAACTGCTCGTGCGCTCCGTGTGGAAGGCATTGACATTTGCGGAAAAACCGGAACAGCTGAAAACTTTGCAAAGATCAACGGCAAGCGTGTCAAGTTGCAGGATCACTCGATTTTTGTGGCATTTGCGCCTAAAGACAATCCCAAAATAGCAATTGCCGTATTTGTTGAAAACGGCTATTGGGGTGCGCGTTGGGCCGGACCGATTGCAAGTTTGATGATCGAAAAATACATCCGCGGAAAAATCACGCGTACCGATCTTGAAAAACGCATGCTCGAAGGTAGCCTTCAGGGCGAATATGCAAAATATACCGGCAAAAAAGAAACCGACAGTTTATTGCTGACCAAACCAACAATCGCAAAATCGGCGGCACAAAAACCGGACGATTCTGAAATAGAAAACTAAATGAAAAACCAGAGCGTAAAAAATAATCTTGACTGGATTAGCGTATTTATCTATATCACACTTGTGATTATGGGTTGGCTCAACATTTATTCTTCTTCGCTTTCCACTGGTGACGAGACTGCTATTTTCGACCTCAGTCAGTTTTACGGCAAACAGCTGATGTATATCACATTAACAATTCCGTTGATTATCGTGATTTTATCTGTTGACGGGAAATTTTATGAAAAATTCTCGAGCATCATTTTCGGTATTGCATTGTTGTCTCTTGCCGGACTGTTCGTTTTTGGAAAAACGGTTAAGGGTCAGGCCAACTGGTATTCGTTCGGGTCTTTCGGAATTCAGCCTGCAGAATTTGCAAAAGCCGCCACAGCATTGGCTTTAGCCAAATATTTAAGCGATGTTCAGGTAAATTTAAAAGATGTTAACCGGCAGGTCCAGGCTCTGGGAATCATTTTTTTACCGGTGATTTTGATCATTCCACACGATCCGGGAAGCGCGTTAATCTACGCAATGTTTGTTTTGGTTTTGTACCGCGAAGGTTTACCAGCCTGGTATTTATGGACTGGTTTTGCTGCGATCATATTGTTTGTACTTTCGTTGGTTTTCGAACCTTGGGCTGTAATTTTAATGGCATTGGCTGTTACCGCTTTTGTCTATTTCAGAAGCAGGATCGTCGACCGGAATATTATCGCCAGTGCCATTATGCTGGTACTTGCATCGGGATTTGTATTTTCTGTTGATTATATTTTCGATAATGTTTTTAAACAGCACCACCGTGACCGTTTTAATATTTTGCTGGGTAAGGAAGTCGATATGAAAGGTATTGGTTATAATACGAATCAATCCGAAATTGCAATTGGTTCCGGCGGATGGTTTGGAAAAGGATTTCTCGAAGGCACACAAACCAAAGGCGGTTTCGTTCCCGAACAACATACCGATTATATCTTTACAACTGTTGGTGAAGAATGGGGCTTTTTAGGCTGTATTGTTGTCATATTTCTTTTTATCGCATTAATTTTCAGGATTATTTACCTGGCAGAACGACAGAAAACCAAATTCAGCCGCGTGTATGGTTATTGCGTCGCAGGTGTTTTATTCATCCACTTTTTCATTAACATTGCGATGGTAGCCGGGATTTTCCCTACGATCGGTGTGCCGTTACCGTTTTTCTCTTATGGGGGTTCCGGACTTTGGGGCTTTACCATTTTGCTGTTTATATTCCTTAAAATGGATGCCAATAAAGTAAATGAATGGTAATCAACTTTGGGCCTTAATTAAAACTCCAGTTTTTATAATCTGCTGATCGTTCCAAACGGTTTTCTGTAACATCGTCTAATTGAGAAAAGAAATCGATGCCGGTTCGTTTTTCGATTTCATCAACCGGAACTACAAATTCATACAAGGCTTTATTGCTTTTGGCATGTGGTACTAAAAAACCAATCATATGGTATCGCCCTTCGTTTTTAGTCAACAGCACTTTATAAAAATAATCGGGTACGGCTACTTTTTCTGTACCAATGGTTTTGAGTCCGGAATTTAAAACACCTGCGGTGATAACGTAAACATATCCGTATTTTCCTGCCCAATACCGGGTTTTCTGCTCTAGCCGATTCCATACGCCGTTGTTAAAATCATGCAATTGTGGGGAAATATTTGATGTGTAAAATGTTTCTTCAAATGACGCTCTGGAAGATTTCCTGTCCCCTGCCGGACACAAATGCCCTTTATCATAACCCGATTTTTTATAATTACGCCAATCGGCAGATTGCGTCTTAACCGCCGGATCCTGAATAAAAAACGGCCGTTCATAATCGGCTCTTCCTAATTCCGAGTTTGATAATTTGTAAGCAACCCATTCCGCCTGCTCGTATTTTTCATCATACGAAAGTATATAACCCTTGTGTATAACGACTGATTTTGTTGTTGATTGCGGTAAAAAGTCAGTAATTTCCTTGTTTTCAGCATCTTCAGAAATTTCGGCTGTTGGAATTTTGAGCTCTAACTTATCTTCTTCATAATCAATTCTTTTGCAATTAAAAAACAGCGAGGTGAAGCATACTGTGAGGATTGACAAGAAAATTTGCTGGCTGACTTTCATGATTTATGCATTTGTGTCTTATGATATTGGAACAATTGTTGTTAATTTCGCGCCGGCAAAAAAGCCAACAATGTTAAACCAAAAATAAACATAACATGAAAACAAAACTAATACTCACAATGATTCTGCTTGCGGGAACGCAGTTATTTTTTGCACAAGAACAAAATGCGGTTATCAAAACAGATTCTATTCCAACGCATCCCATAGATAATACCATTATTAAAACAACAACAGCTACTTCTACCATTACTGCTGAAAATGAAGAGGCTGCAAAAAAAGCAGCTATAATTGCAGCGACAGCAGCAGAAAAAGAACAAAAGGAGATGGTGAAACAACAAAAGAAACTCGCTAATGAACAAAAGCAATTTGAAAAAAAACAAAAGCGAATCGCAACCGCTGAGAAAAATGTAGTTAAAGCAAACGACAAACTAGCCAAAGCCCAGAAAGACCTGGAAAAAACAAAAGCAAAACTCACCCTGAAAGTTTCAAAAGGAAAGTTGACACCGATACAAATTGAACAACAAAATATCGAAATTAGCAAACAAACAATTAAAGTGCAGCAACTCGAAATTGAAACGAAAAAACAACAAGCCAATCTTCTGGAAGAAAGAGGATAATAAAAAAGCCACCGTTTTGGTGGCTTTTTTATTGCATTATGATTTGATAATATTTTCCTTTTTAACCTTAGTCACCACATTTTTGGTCTTCGGTTGCAAATCGTCAAGAACGTTAATCGCTTCTTCCACATAAATATCCTTTGAAAGCGTTTCGTGCCATCTGTCCCGTTTTTCTTTGAGAACCGCATCGTTTTTCATCGCTTCATTTTCGTATGGCAGAGAAGAAAATTTGAGCGAATTCTGGTAATCTGCAATCGATTTGTACTTTTTGGCCTTTTCCTCAATCGCATTTTGCTCTTCTTTAAATTTATCGATGTTCAGGCTGTAGACATTTTCCTTGTTTCTTTCGTCAATCCATTTCGCATTTTCATCGATGAGTTTGAATTTCGGATTCTCGGCAATGCGCTTTTTACTGTTGTCGATCGCTACATCAAAATTGGTTTGTCGGTCCCAGAAATTGAATACCGCAGGATCAATTTTGTCATACGGCATCGCATTGTCAATGTCGCGTTCGCCCATTTTCAGATAAGAATAACGATCCGGAATGGCCACATCGCTGCTGACGCCTTCCAATTGCGTTGAACCACCGTTGATTCTGTAGAACTTTTGTGTCGTTGTTTTTAACGCACCCAAATCGCCCATCGTGCTTCCTCTGACAAACTGGTTCAGGTCGATTACATTTTGAACCGTTCCTTTTCCGTAGGTTTGTTTGCTTCCAATGATGATCCCGCGTCTGTAATCCTGAATAGCTGCTGCTAAAATTTCAGAAGCCGAAGCAGAAAAACTGTTGACCATCACTACAAGCGGGCCGTCCCATTGCACTTTTTTATCTTTATCGGAAAGTACTTCTTTTTTCCTTCCGGCAGATTTGATCTGAACAATCGGGCCGTCTTCAATGAACAATCCGGCAATGTCAACTACGGTTTTTAATGAACCGCCACCGTTGTCGCGAACATCCATAATGATTCCGCTGACGCCTTCTTTTTTGAGGCGCTCTACTTCCATAGCGACATCTTTTCCGGCATCACGACCATCATTGTTTTCAAAATCAATGTAAAATTTAGGCAGGTAAATCACGCCGTATTTGAGCCCGTTTTTCTCTACAACACTTGACTTTACGTAGGTTTCCTCAATTTCAACAATATCGCGGATCAATGAAATCACTTTGATTGTTCCGTCTACTTTTTTCACCGTCAGGCGGACTTCCGTTCCTTTTGGCCCTTTGATTTTTTTGACGACATCATCAAGATGCATCCCAACCACATCGACCGGTTCGTCTTTTCCTTGTGCCACTTTCATGATTACATCACCGGCTTCCAACTGTTTGTCTCTCCATGCCGGACCACCTGAAATCAGTTCAGAAATTTCGGTATAATCGCTTTTCTTTTGCAGCCTGGCTCCGATTCCTTCTAATTTCCCGCTGATGCTCACATCGAAACGCTCTTTTTCATCCGGGGCGAAATAATTCGTATGCGGGTCAAACCTTGATGAAATGGCATTAACATATACTGAAAACCAGTCATTTTGATCGAGATCATTGATGAAATCAAAATATTCATTTAAAGATTTTAAAGAACTGTCGCGCGTTTCTTTTTCAAGTTGGGCGTATGTTTTTGGTGGTGTGTTGTCTTTAACTTCGTCTTTAGATGCGTCTGTTTTCTTTGCTTTTTTGGCTTCTTCCGCTTTTTTGGTTTTGTCTGAAACCACGCCGTTCTTTTTATCCTCTTCGAGTTTCATTTTATCGGTTAAAGACGAAAGCGTTGACAATTTGATTTGTTTGCGCCATTTTTCTTTCAATTCGGCAGTGGTTTTGGCAAACGGCAACTTTTCATAATCGGTGTTGAAATCTTCCTGGACCTTATAATCAAAAGGTTTGTCAAGGATTTCTTTGTAAAAGCTTTTGCTTTCGCCGATTCTTTTCATCAATCTGTCATAGGTCAGGTTGAAGAATGAAAGGTCTTTGTTCTTGATTTGGTCATCGAGCTGCAATTCGAATTTAGAGAATTCATCAATATCCGATTGCAGGAAAAAACGCTTCGACGGATCGAGTGCTTCGATGTAATCCTTGTACACACCTTTTGAGAATTTATCATCAATCGCCGCCGGGTCATAATGGCCGCGTTCGATTACGAAAGTCAATAATTCGAGTAATAGTTTGTCTTTTTCCGGATCGCCTTTATCGGCTTTTGGCATAAAGCTCCACAATGCCACCGACAGCGCGGCAACAACAAGTAAAATTTTATAATTCCTCTTCATAAATTTAATTATAGCATTCATTAAAATTTTTAGACTAAATTACATAAAAAAGCAGGCGGCTGCTTGTGCGGCGGGCTAATTTTTTGTTAAAGCTGCTAATGTAACAACTTCCTTTTAAAATTGTTTATTTTTGTGTTTATTTTATAATTGCAGGAATTGATCTGGATTCAGAATTTGATTGAAAGACAATGCCCTAGCCCTGATAGAGGCGGCATCCTCGCAGCGCAGCGAAGAGATACAGCCGAAAGCAGGAAATAGCTCCTTAAAAAATGAATGAAAAACCTTTGATTTTAGTGACCAATGACGATGGGATTACGGCGCCGGGCATACGGGCTTTGATTGCTGTCATGTCGGAAATTGGCGAAGTTGTGGTTGTGGCGCCGGACAAACCACAGAGTGCGACCGGGCATGCGATTACGATCAATAATACATTGTACCTGAACCGGATTTCGGATGAAAAATCGGCGATTACGGAATACAGTTGTTCGGGAACGCCGGTCGATTGCGTGAAATTTGCCGTTAATGAAATCCTGAAGCAAAAACCAGATTTGTGCGTTTCGGGAGTCAATCACGGTTCGAATTCCTCAATCAATGTGATTTATTCTGGAACGATGAGCGCGGCGGTGGAAGCCGGAATTGAAGGCATTCCGGCGATTGGATTTTCGCTTTCGGATTACGATTGGAACGCCAATTTTGAGCCGGTTAAAAGTTTTATCAAAAAAATCGCATTGGAAACATTGGACAAAGGTTTGCCTCCGGCGACCGTTTTAAACGTCAATTTCCCTAAACTATCCGAAAAAAACATCAAAGGCATCAAAATCTGTCGTCAGGCGAAAGCGATGTGGATGGAGAAATTCGACAAGCGCGTGACGCCGCAAGGCAAGGATTATTACTGGCTTACGGGTGAATTCGTAAACCATGACCAAGGCGAAGACACCGATGAATGGGCACTTGAAAACGGTTATGTATCGGTTGTTCCGGTGCAGTTTGATATGACAGCACACCATGCGATACAAGAATTAAACACCTGGAATTTAAATGAGAAAAAGTGATTTACTCGTGGGCGCTATGATTGCGTTCGCGGCTACGGCCGTAGGAAGTTTTTTATTCATCAGCCTGTTTACGGATTATGATTTTACCGCAGGCTTGCAGGTGATCAAGGCGCAGGGAAATTTGGGAAAAATCATTACTTTGGGTGCCATTTTAAACATCATCGCCTTTTTTGCACTGCTTAAAAACAACAAAGAAATGATGGCGCGCGGCGTGGTTTTAGGAACCATTATCCTCGCATTATTGACTTTATTTATCTGAATATGAAATATTACATTATTGCCGGGGAAGCTTCGGGGGATTTGCACGGATCAAACCTGATGAAATCATTATATGCGCAGGATCCTGAAGCGGAAATCCGTTTTTGGGGCGGCGATTTAATGCAGCAAGCCGGCGGCACTTTAGTCAAGCACTATCGTGAATTGGCATTTATGGGTTTTATCGAAGTGATTTTTAATTTGCGGACCATTCTTAAAAACATTGATTTTTGCAAAGACGACATCGCCAAGTTCAATCCGGATGCGATTATTTTTATTGATTATCCGGGCTTTAACATGCGCATTGCGAAGTGGGCCAAAGCAATTGGTATTCCGACACATTATTACATTTCGCCGCAAATCTGGGCTTGGAAGGAAAACAGGATCAGCGCAATTAAACGCGATTTTGATCATTTGTATGTGATCCTGCCGTTCGAAAAAGATTTTTATGAGAAAAAACACGGCTTTCCGGTGGAATTTGTCGGGCATCCGCTGATTGATGCGATTCACAACCGTGTAGAAACCGATCAGGCAAATTTTACTCGAGAAAATAATTTAGACAACAAACCAATTGTGGCCATACTTCCGGGCAGCCGCAAGCAGGAAATTACAAAAATGCTGTCGCTGATGCTGAGTGTTGTTAATGATTTTCCCGATTACCAGTTTGTGATTGCCGGTGCGCCGAGCCAGGAATTTTCTTTGTATGAACCGTTTTTGACGAATAAAAATGTCAAATTCATTTCGAATAAGACGTATGATTTGCTGAGCCATTCGACTGCGGCATTGGTTACATCCGGAACGGCTACGCTTGAAACAGCGTTGTTTAAAGTTCCGGAAGTGGTTTGTTATAAGGGCAGTTGGGCCTCATATCAGATTGCAAAACGGATTATTACGTTAAAATACATCTCTTTGGTAAATTTAATTATGGATAAAGAAGTGGTAACCGAATTGATACAAAATAACTGTAATAAGAAAAATATTACAGTCGAACTTCGCAAATTACTCGATCCAGACTACAGGAAAAACCTACTTTCCGAATACGAAAATTTGGAGCAAAAACTGGGCGGAATGGGCGCTAGTGAAAAAACTGCGACATTAATTATAAGAAGTTTAACAAAATTACGTTCTTAGTTCTTATACGATTTAAACATAAATTTGCATAAATTTGTAAAAAACCAAATCTTTTGAAACAAATAACTTACTTAATCCTGTTGTTGATTACGGTCGTCAGTTGTAAACCGACATCGAATATCATCACTTCGAAAACAGAAGCTGAAAAAAGAGGCGTTTACAAAACTCCTGAGAACCGAAGAATTGTTGCCAAAACGAACAATCCTACTCCTGCCAGAAACATCGCTAAGATTTCTGAGTCCAAAAAAAGCAAAAAAAGCGTCATCAATGACAGAAATGATGACGATTACGAAATTACCGCAGAAAATTCATCCTATTTAGTAAAACAATTAATCAATTCAGCGTCACAGAACTTGGGTTCGAATTACCGCGCCGGCGGAACGACTCCGGATGGTTTTGATTGTTCCGGTTTGATGTACAGCACTTTTAAAAAGTTTGATATTTCTTTGCCGCGTTCCTCGAATGACATGGCGAAAATCGGAAAGAAACTAGATGATAGCGAAATCCAGAAAGGGGATTTGATTTTCTTCCGCACTAATGGAAGAAGCGTGATTAACCACGTTGGAATGGTTACGGAAGTATCGAGTGACGAAATCAAATTCATCCATTCCTCTACACAAAAAGGCGTGATCATTTCGTCCACTAAAGAGCCTTATTACGGTCGGACTTTTGCACAGGCCAACAGGATTCTAATCAATTAAACTATTTTTTATTCTGCATAAATTCAGTACTTTAGTTTTATGAAAGTACTGCAATTTCCTTTAGCGAGAATTACAATTGCGTTTTTAACGGGCATTGTGGCGGCATTTTTTGCACAGCCGGAATTTTATGCAACGCTTCTTTTAGCCGGAATTTGTTTCGTTGCATTTATAGTTTCTTACTTTTTTACTAAATATTCAAAAAAACCACAGCTCCATTTTGGATGCTCAGTATATGCGCTTTCCTTTTGTATCGGAACGGCGACCTTACAAATTCACTCCGGTTTTTTTCAGAAAAGCAACTATATTCATCAGATTCATTCAGAAGACGACCATCATTTGGTTCAAATTGTACTTCGGGAACGACTTAAAAGTGCTGCAAAAAATGATCGTTACTTTGCCTTGGTACAAAAAATTGATGGCAAAGAAACTTCTGGAAAAATCCTTGTCAGTTTAGAAAAAAGTTCTTTTTTAAAACTTCCGATTGGTTCTGAACTTACCATAAACGCTTGCATCTATAAAAACAAAAAACCTTACAATCCGGGGCAATTTGATTACGGACAATACCTAAACAACAAATCAGTATTGGCGCAGCTGTATGCGAAAAAAGATAATACAATTGTGGGCAAAAATATCCATAAAGACCTGTTTTATTATTCGGATATGTTGCGATACCGGATATTGCAAAATCTTGGCAAAAGCATTTCTCCGGAAACACTCTCTGTCATTGCCGCTTTAATTCTAGGCCAGCAACAGGATATTTCTGCAGATGTGTTACACGATTACCAATTTGCCGGCGCTGTTCACATTTTATCCGTTTCAGGCTTGCATGTGGGTTTTATTATGATCTTTATGACTTTCATGCTGAATTTCCTACCGAATAAAAAAGGAATGTCGTATTTCAAACTTTTTGCCGTTGTATTTTCGCTTTGGGGATTTGCTGTGATTGCAGGATTGTCACCTTCTGTCATTCGATCGGTGACGATGTTTTCATTTGTAGCGGTTGGTTTATTTCTGAAAAGGAAAACCAACATTTTCCATACTTTATTGGTTTCGATATTATTGATTTTGTTAGTGGAACCTTCGTTTTTATTTGATGTTGGATTTCAATTGAGTTATGTCGCGTTGTTTTTTATCCTTTGGCTGCAGCCAATGTTTTCAAATTTTTGGCAACCCGAAAACCGGTTTGTTAAGTATTTCTGGGATATAATGACGGTTTCTTTTGCGGCACAAATAGGTGCTTTCCCGTTGAGTGTGTATTATTTCCATCAGTTTCCGGGTTTGTTTTTTATTACAAATCTGGTGATCATTCCATTCCTGAGCGTCATTATGGCTTTGGGTGTTACAGCTACCGTTTTGGCCGGATTTAATGTAGTTCCAACTTTATTGGCGAATGCGCTCGAATATTCTATTGTTTTCCTGAATAAAATCATAAACAAAATCGCTTCTTTTGACACTTTTGTAATTCAGGACATTCCTTTTAACCAATGGTTGTTACTGAGTTTGTACTTGTTTATTTTTTCATTGGGAATTTGGATCAAACGACCAAATTTCAACAAAATGGTATTTGCACTCAGCACATTGATACTGGTTCAATTGGCTTTTATTGGAAGCAATTACAAACATTCAAAACAAAAAGACTGGATTGTTTTTAATGCTAAAAAGACAAGCCTGATTGCCGAACGAAATGGTACGGAAATTACGATTTTATCCAATGATTCCTTGGCTGATAATAATCCGGTGAAAGCATATGCGGTTTCAAACTTTTGCAAAATCAAAACACAAAAGCCCATAAAAAATACTGCCTATTTCAATAATAATAAAATCCTGATTGTTGACAGCCTTGCGCAATTTCCTGAAAAAATTTCTCCCGATGTGATTGTTTTCCGGCAGTCGCCGAAAATAAACCTCGAACGGATCTTACAGACGTGTAAACCCAAAATGATCGTTGCCGACGCCAGCAATTACAAAAGTTATGTAGCTTTATGGAAAGCAACCTGCAGCCAACAAAAAATCCCTTTCCATGCCGTAGCCGAAAAGGGATTTTATAAACTGGATTAGATTTATTTTTTATTTGCCAGGATTTGGTTCGCACCTTTTAACCAGGCTTCAGGGCCGCCGGCTACATAACCGGTACTTCCGAGTTGGTCCAAATTGACTTTACCGTCCTTTTTGGTAGGCTGCGCCAGCCAGATCGTTGGATAACCGCGTACCTGAAACAATTGTTGCAGGTCGGAATTTTGTTTTTGAATTTCAGGTTGTTGCGGCGTTCTTCTTGGAAAATCCAATTCGACCAATACCACATTGTCTTTTGCCCAGGCTGCAAATTCAGGTGTTTTTAAAACCTCTTTTTGCAAACGGATGCACCAGCCGCACCAATCGCTGCCGGTAAAGAATAACAACAAAGGTTTTTTCTTTTTCAAAGCGACTTTCGTTGCTGCTTCCATATTAGTTTCCCAAACAAGTTCCTGCGCCTGCATAGATGCTGTTCCGGCGATCAGGAGTAAAACTATGATAATCTTTTTCATGTAATTTCTTTTTAATTCAGCTGTTTTTTAAAAACAAAGCCTAAAATTAATACTTTTTACTTTACGTCCTGCATTAATTTTTTAATCAATGGTGTTGACACAATCAAAATCAATCCGGCAATTAATGAATAAATGGCCAGTTGGTAATAGCCTTCGGTATACGATTGCAATTTGCTCATCAAAGTAGCACCCTCATTCGATTGTGAAATCGCCGCACCCAGTTTACCGGCAGCCAATTGACCGAAAGCACTGGCTAAGAACCACAATCCCATCATCATTCCGAACAATCTTTTCGGGGATAACTTTGTGATGATCGACATTCCGATCGGGCCTAGGCAAAGTTCGCCTATTGTTGTTACAAAATAGGCAAATGTAAACACGTTTAACGATGTGACTCCTTCTGCATTGGCGAAAAATTTAGTATAATAAAAAAGGTAAAACGAAGCAGATAAGAATAAAAATCCGATACCGAATTTTAATAAAGTATTCGGTTCCAGTTTCTTTTTAGCGAGCCAAAGCCATAACAAACCAATAACCGGGCTCAGGATAATCACAAATAAAGTATTCGAGCTGTTGTTTACGATATTAGGGTCAATTGTAAATCCTAACAAATTGTGACTGAGATTGTCTTTCGCAAATAACGACAATGATCCGCCGCTTTGCTCATAAATGGCATTGAACAAAAAGTAAAAAAAGATGAACAAAAAGGCAGCGATCATTTTTTTCTGCAAGTTGATCTGCGCGAGTTTTACGACTTCAAATATAAAGTAAGAAATGGCGATAATCCCAATGGTATACATGAAATAATCGGTGTAATCGGTATTTTTGACCATGATAAAAATCAACGGAATACTCAATATCGAACCGACATAAACGGCAATTTCACGCATTTTTCTTTTAGACGGTTCTAAATTCAGCAGTGGCGAATCACCAATAGGGCCTAAATGTTTTTTAGTCATCAAAAACGTCAGTAGTCCCAATGTCATGACAATAGCCGCTGCAAGGAAACACCAACTCCAGGAATAGTATTTTCCGAGATATACGCAAAGCGCACCGCCAAATAGTCCACCCACATTGATTCCGGCATAAAACATTCCGTAACCGGCGTCTCTTCTGTTGTCGCTTTCATGGTAAAGTTCACCCACCATGGAAGAAATATTCGGTTTAAAAAATCCGGTTCCGATGATTGAAAATGCGATTCCGTAATAAAACAAGCTTTCAGGTGCAAAAGCAATCAATAAGTTTCCGAGAATCATTACAATACCACCGAAAAACAATGATTTTTTGAATCCGAGAATCTTATCTGCGAAAATACCGCCGATAAAAGTAAATGCATAAACGAATGCCTGAATGGCGCCGTATTGCAAACTCGCTGCATCTTCTTTGAGGAAAAGCACATCGACCATAAAAATGACAAGAACGCCGCGCATTCCATAAAAACAAAAGCGTTCCCACATTTCTACGATAAACAAATACCACAATTGTTTTGGATATTTTCCTTTAAAATTCTGAATGTCTTCTACAGTGATACTGTGTTCCATTGGTGTAAAATTTGTAAACAATCAAACCCTAAAATATAGGGCTTGATTGATTTTTTTATATTGTTATTGTACGTTGTTTTCTCTCATAACGCTATTGAGCCATTTCAGCATCAACAGCAAAACGATCGCTGCCGCTAAAACCAATCCGAAGTTCAGGTAGAAGAAATTTTGTTTTTCAGGCATTTCTTCCCAAAGTGATGAAAGCATCCCTGATAATTTATTTCCCACTGAGATGGCGAGGAAAAAACCACCCATCATCAATGCCGTAATACGTGGTGGAGACAATTTAGAAACCAAAGACAATCCCATCGGCGACAAGCAAAGTTCACCAACAGTGATCACACCGTAAGAAGCGATCAGCCACCATGAGCTGGCTTTCATTGTCATATCGTTTGTTGCGAAAACGGCACCTACCATTACTAAAGCGGATAAGGCAGTAATGACCAAACCGATAAAGATTTTTGTTGGCGTGCTTGGCTCTTTTTTCTTTCTTCTCATAAATCCGAAAATACCAACTACCAATGGTGTTAACACCACTACCCAAAATGGGTTGATCGACTGGTACAATTCTGTTGAGTACAATTTAAGGTTTTCGCCTTTTGCAGGAACCTGGTCGCCCGGTAAAGTTGCGAAGTATTTTCTGGATTTTTCCAATTGCCCTACTTCATTTGAATAAGCGCCTTTCGCTTTTAATTCTTCTGCCGAAACCGCCGGCATTGCTGCTTCCTTAACGCGCATTTCTGCAATTTTTGCATCAAACGTAGCCTGGTCTGCAGAAACGATATCGTTGTTTACGACTACTTGTGCCATTCCGACTTTATCTGCAACATTTGAAACCGATTCGGGCATGTTCCTGTCGGTGTGGTCTTCTGCCCAAACCGTCAAAGCATCTCCATTTTGGTGAAAAATCGCGAAGAATAAAATCACACACGTAAACACTGCCAGCAACGCTTTGATCGCACGGCTTTCTTTGGCTTCAGCAGTAAACGCTAAGTAAATGAAGAATCCGATGACCGGCAAACAACCAATAATAAAAGCATCATTTGTATCAGATCCCAAAAAGTTACCGGGAATCATATAACCGATAATTCCAAAAATAAACATTGGAAGTACCGTTAATCCTAAGATTTTCATAGTTGACATATCGCCTTCCTGAACCGGTTTTACAACATCTACGTGTTTAATATGTTTGGTTCCGATAAGGAAAATCGCTACACCAACCAACATCCCCACTCCAGCTGCAGCAAAAGCATGTCCCCAACCATAATTGATACGCATGTAAGCTGCAACGAAATTACAGATGAAAGCTCCGATATTGATTCCCATATAAAAAATGTTGTATCCGGCATCCTTTTTATCTTTCATATCATCGCCACTGTAGAGGTTTCCTACCAAAGTAGAAATGTTCGGCTTGAAAAATCCATTCCCTAAAATAATACACAACAAGGCAATGTAAAACGTCGTTTCACTGTGGATGGACAACAGGAAATACCCTGCAGACATCATCAATCCACCCATCACGATGGATCTTCTGTACCCTAAAACCCTGTCGGCCAATAAACCACCAATGAAAGGCGTCAGATAAACAAGCCCCAAATACGTTCCGTAGATATCCGATTTTTTTGCTGCGTCAAATCCCATCCCACCATTATTCCATCCGTCGATCATGTAGAGGGAGAAAATTCCGAGCATCAGATAATAGCCGAACCTTTCCCACATTTCGGTTCCGAATAAATACCAAAGGCCTTTTGGATGTCCTGTTTTTGCCGTAGTTTCTGTCATTTTAAAAGGGTTTTAGTTTAGTTTGTTATAAATTGTCTTTAATAAAGTTTGTCATTTTATTGTACAATTGGATGCGTGTCTTTCCGCCAAAAATTCCGTGGTTTTTGTCCGGATAGATTTGTGAATCGAATTGCTTATTGGCCTGGATCAAGGCTTCCATCATTTGCATGGAATTTTGCACATGTACGTTGTCATCGGCAGAACCATGGATCAAAAGGAATTTCCCTTTCAGTTTATCAACGTGGTTAATTGGCGAATTTTGATCATAACCGGTTGGGTTTTCCTGCGGTGTCTGCATGTATCTTTCGGTATAAACCGAATCATAGAAGCGCCAGTTTGTTACCGGAGCCACAGCAATTGCCATTTTAAATACGTCATTGCCTTTCAGGATGCAGTTTGACGACATGAATCCGCCGTAACTCCAACCGAAAATCCCGATTCTCGATTTGTCTACATACGGGTAATTCCCGATAACTTTTGCAGCGTCAATCTGGTCTTCTACTTCGTATTTCCCCAATTCTTTTTGTGTCACTTTTTTAAATTCGGCACCTTTGAAACCAGTTCCGCGACCGTCCACACATGCTACGATGTAACCTTGCTGCGTGAGCATTGAAAACCAATAATCGTCTGTTGTATTCCAACTGTTGTCAACCTGTTGCGAACCCGGACCTGAATACTGATACATAAAAACAGGGTACTTTTTATTCGGGTCAAAGTCTTTTGGCTTTAAAATCCACGCATTCAATTCGTTGCCTTTTTCAGTTTTTAAAACGAAAAATTCTTTTGATGGCAAATGATACGCTTTCAGTTTGTTAGCCAAAGCGTCATTGTTCACGATCGATTGGATTTCCTTTCCGCTTTTAGCATCATTCAAAGTGTAAGCCGTTGGCTGGGTTGCGCTTGAAAAACTGTTGATGAAAAACTGGAAATTTGGGCTGAAAGTAGCACCATTCGTACCCGTTTGAGCAGTGAGTCTTTTTTTATTTTTTCCGCTAAGGCTGATGCTGTACACATCGCGGTTAATTGATCCGTTTTCTGTAGATTGGTAAAAAACAGTATTGGTTTTTTCGTCAAAACCGTAATAACTCGTAATTTCCCAGTTGCCTTTGGTTACCTGATTTTTAAGCTTCCCGTTTTTGTCGTACACATAAATATGGTTGAAACCGTCTTTCTCGCTGGTCCAGATGAAACTGTTGTCCTTTAAAAATGTCAGGTTTTCTGTAATGTCTACGTAGGCTTTGTCTTTTTCGTTCAGCACCACTTTGGCTGCAGCAGAACTGCCGTCTATAAAAATCAGGTCAAGATTGTCCTGATGGCGGTTAATTACCTGAACGCTCAACACATTGGCGTCATTCGTCCATTTAATCCTTGGGATGTAAAAATCGGTATAATTCCCTAATTTGACTTCTTTGTTAGATTTTGAAGTAATGTCGTACAAGTGGAGTGAAACTATCGCATTTTTTTCACCTGCTTTCGGGTATTTAAAAGTTTCGGTTTTCGGATACAGTTCTTTTTGGAAAATAGTCATCGTAAATTCCGGAACCGCAGTTTCATCAAAACGAATGTAACCTATTTTTTTGCTGTCGGCACTCCAGTCGAAAGCGCGTACAAAGGCAAATTCTTCTTCATAAACCCAATCTGTGATTCCGTTAATGACCGCATTTTTCTTTCCGTCATTTGTTATTTGTACCGTTGTTTTTGAAGCAATATCATAAACAAATAAATTGTTGTCCCTGGCAAATGCGATTTTCTTTCCATCAGGTGAAAAAGTAGGCTCCTGAACCTGGAAATCGAAAAGCTTGCCCAGTTGCTTACTGTTTAAATCGTATAAAAAGTAATCAGCCGTAAAAGAATGGCGAAAAATCTGGTTTGAATTATTGGCGATCAAAACCAATTTTTCATCGGCACTGAAGTTATAACTGTCGATACCGTCTGCCAGCGCAGGAAAGTTTTTTGTATCGATCAGCGTGCTTACTTTTTTAAGCGTGGCAAAATCGTATAAATCGATTTGCATACTACGCGAAGCTCTGTCTGTGTTAAGAACGGTATATTGGTTGGTGTTTTTCATGGACTGTAATTCGTCCATTCCTTTGGCACGAAAAGCACCTGCATAAATCTCTTCAACGGTTATTTTTTGCTGTGCGACAACCGAAAAGCATAAGAATAATAACAGTGCGGAAAGCCTTAATGGTTTCATCATTTGTGTAAGAATATAAAAACTGTCAATTTTAGTGAAATTTTTGCACATAACGGTATTTTTATTTGTTAAATAGAATTTGGTGTTTTACAAACTTTTCTTTTGTAATGCCCGTTGGTCACAGAAAACTATAATTTGTTACGGAAGATTTAAATATTACCTTAGCAGCAACACTATAAAAAATGAGCGATTGGCAATGTTATTTAATTTCATGGCATATTTAATCTGTCTGCATTTTTTTCGGATTAGGAGATGCTTGATAAAAGAATGAAAAAATTCCTACTAAAAGTCTGTTGGATCATCGCCACCCTTTTTATTTTGATGGGCTTACTCGACCTCGCGTTTACCCATGCTTATACGAACACTCCACCGAGGAATAAAACGCGGTATCTTGTGCAGCTGAGAAACAGGCACATTGATTATATTTTTTTGGGTTCGTCACGTGTCAGAGACTTAATCAACACAAAAATTGTCGTTTCGAAAACCTCTAAAACAGCAATCAACCTAGGCATCAACGGCACTAAACCTGATGATATTTTCCTGCAGTTAAAATTACTGGTCGACAACAAAGTTACTTTTACCAAAATTTTCATCCAGATTGATTATACTTACAATGCTGTGGACCCATCCAATCTTGTGGGTTCAGAAGCACTTCCGTATATCAGGAATAATGCCGTCGTAAGAGCGCACTTACGTCAGTTTGAGCCAAATTTTATTCCTTATTATTACGTTCCTTTTTACAGGTACATTGATAATGCGCACACTATTGGATTCCGGAGTTTTTTCAGCACGGTTGTCTCAAGAGACAAACTCGATTTTACGGATGGGTTTGAACCTTGGGGCGATAAATTTTCCAAAGGGACTTTCAGGCTTCCAAACAAAATTACGGCTTCCAATACTACTTTTGATGCCATACAAAAATTCTGCATCGATCATAAAATTGATGTAGTTTATTTCACTTCACCCTATTGTGATGACTTCTTAAACAACAGTTTCACCGATCAACTGAAACTGAAAGTCCCGCAGCTTAACGATTATTCCAAAGCCCTTACCAATAAAAAATATTTCAGGGATTGCCTGCATTTGAACCTCACAGGTGCAGATGTTTTTACGAAAATGCTCGTGGAAGATTGCATTACAAACCCATAATTTCATTTCCTAAAAAAGCTGTAGTTGCCCACCTTTATATTGCTCGTAAAGCGTTGTATTTAAAGGCAAAATCGATTTTCCTGCAAAATATTTTTTGCGGGCGAGGTGAATTTGTGACCGGATCATCTGCGCAAATTCACCCTCACCAAGCATCCGGTTGCCCCAACGGCTGTCATTTAAGGTACCGCCGTGGCATTCTTTGATTTGGTTGAGTACCTTTTCGGCACGGTCAGGCATCGCTTTGTGTATCCAGTCGGTAAAAATTTCACCGATCGCGCCATTTAGCCTCACCACCGTATACCCAATTGATGATGCGCCGGCATCTGCTGCGGCTTTGGCCAATGGCAAAATTTCATGGCTGTTGATTCCCGGAATAATCGGGGCGAGCATTACATTGACAGGAATACCGTTTTCCGACAGCAATCTTACGGTTTCCAATCGTTTTTTGATCGTTGCGGTCCTAGGCTCCAATAGCAAGCGCGTATCTTCAGACAAAGACGTAATCGAAATATTTACCGCCGTTAGATTGTCTTTTGCCAATTCCTTGTATAAGTCGAGATCCCGTGCAATCAGTGAATTTTTAGTAATGATCCCAACCGGATGTTTGTATTTCAAGAAGATTTCCAGGCATTGCCGTGTAATTCCGAATTTTCGTTCAATCGGTTGGTAACAATCGGTATTGCCCGACATCACGATTGTGTGTGCTTTCCAGTTTTTGCTTTTGAGTTTTTCTTCCAGCAACAATGGCGCATTTTTCTTGACGAGAATTTTTCTTTCAAAATCGAGCCCGGCACTATAACCCCAAAATTCGTGTGAATTCCTGGCATAACAATAAATACAGCCATGTTCACAGCCTTGGTACGGATTCATCGAAAAACCCATGCCAACATCTGGGCTTTCGACTTTGTTGATGATGGTTTTCGGGAATACTTCCATATAATTGGTACGATTGCTTTCGGGCGTATCGCCTTCGGCTTCACAATAATTCAGGAAATCGTCCTGCATCTCGTAAGCTTCTTTGAAAAAGCGGTTTTGCACATTCATTTGCGCGCCTCTTCCTTTAATATATTGACTTTCTTCGTTCATATCTTTCTTTTGAAAGTTACATTTTGGATGCTTGAAATTGAGAAAACAAACGTTAAAAATTGGGCATTGTTGATAAAATCACAAACGCCTGCTGTATAACGAAAACTTCAAAAATCAATCGGCGGTGTCTGCCGAAAAGTTATCTTTGCAAAAACTTTTACGCTTAAAAAATGAACAACGCCGTAGCAGGATTTTCCAAATTATCAAAAGAAGAAAAAATCAGTTGGATTGCCGACACTTATTTTTCAAATCCGTCAGAAGCCATTTCGCTGCTGAAAAATTATTGGAATACCGATCAAAACCTTCAGAAACTGCACGATGAGTTCATAGAAAATACGATTACGAATTTTTACCTGCCGCTTGGTATTGCCCCAAACTTCCTGGTTAACGGAAAATATTATACAATTCCGATGGCGATTGAAGAAAGTTCTGTGGTTGCAGCCGCGGCCAAATCGGCGAAATTCTGGTCGACCCGCGGCGGATTCAAAGCCACGGTTTTAAATACTGAAAAAATCGGGCAGGTCCATTTTATTTTTAAAGGCGATCCTGAAAAACTCAAAGCTTTTTTCAGCCAGAATAAATCTAAATTTTTCTCAGACACGGAACATCTGACTAAAAATATGCAGCAACGCGGCGGCGGAATTTCAGACATTGAACTGCGTGATAAATCCGCAGCACTTCCCGATTATTTCCAGTTGCATGCGACTTTTGAAACCAAAGATTCGATGGGCGCCAATTTTATCAATTCGTGCCTGGAGCAATTTGCCAAAACTTTAAAAGAAAAAGCGGTAGCGTTTGAAGCATTTTCCGAAACGGAAAAAAACATTCAGGTCGTGATGAGCATTTTGTCAAATTACGTCCCGAATTGCCTCGTACGTGCAGAGGTTTCTTGCCCAATTGAAGCGCTTGCCGAGAAGAGCATTGAAAACCCACAGGAATTCGCAGAAAAATTTGTGCGCGCCGTCCAGATTGCCGAAGTGGAACCCTACCGCGCAGTGACGCACAATAAAGGAATCATGAACGGAATTGATGCTGTAGTCCTTGCTACAGGAAATGACTTTCGTGCAATTGAAGCTGCGGTTCATGCCTATGCGTCTAAAAGCGGGCAATATTCGAGTTTGTCCCACGCAAAAATTGAAAACGGTATTTTTTATTTTTGGATGGAAATTCCATTGGCACTAGGAACTGTCGGCGGATTGACCTCATTGCATCCGTTGGTGAAATTCGCCCTACAGATGCTTGAAAAACCATCCGCAAAAGAATTGATGCAAATTGTAGCAACTGCGGGATTGGCACAAAATTTTGCTGCTTTACGTTCGCTTACCACAACCGGAATCCAGGAAGGCCATATGAAAATGCACCTTAATAATATATTGAACCAGTTTGAAGCGACAGATGAAGAACGCAGCGCAGTCAAAAAACACTTTAAAATTTATGCGGTATCCCATTCGGCAGTTGTAAACCTGATCTCTGAATTACGCAAATAATTAAATTCTTAAATCTTTAAATGCAAAGATTCTACAGCAACGGAAAATTATTGATCACCGGCGAATATGTCGTTTTGGATGGCGCAACCGCATTGGCATTGCCTACGAAATTCGGGCAGGACCTGGTTGTGGAAAATGGTTTTGGAAAGAAAATTCTTTGGAAGAGTTTTGATTCTGACGGCAGCGTTTGGTTTGAAGATTCGATTGCGTTTGACGCGATTCAGAACCAATCCAAAAGTGACAATCCGGTTGTAAATACTTTGATTGAGATTTTACATGCGGCATTTCTTTTAAATCCTGATTTTTTAGCAAATGAAGGTTTTGTTATCACTACAAGACTGACTTTTCCGCGGTTTTGGGGATTGGGGACTTCTTCAACTTTAATCAACAACGTTGCACAATGGCTGCAAATTGATGCATTCGTCTTGCTTAGAAACAGTTTTGGCGGCAGCGGTTACGACATTGCATGTGCCCAGAACAATACAGCAGTTTTGTACCAATTGGAGGCTCAGAATCCAATAGTGAAACCCGTCCTTTTTAATCCGGAATTTGCGGATCAGTTGTATTTCGTTTACCTGAATAAAAAACAAAGCAGCAAATCGGCGATACAATCGTATTATGGAAAGCGGCATGACATTGACACAACGGTTTCGAAAATTAATGCCATTACACAAGGTGTTTTAAAAGCGGACAATCTTTCGGATTTTGCAGATTTACTGAACCGGCATGAAACGATTTTAAGTGAGGTCTTGAAACTGCTCACTGTAAAAAAATCTTTATTTCCGGATTTCGTCGGAACGGTTAAAAGCCTTGGCGGCTGGGGCGGGGATTTTGTATTGGTCGTTGCGGAAGACAATCCGGCAGGGTATTTTAAAGAAAAAGGGTTTGAGACCGTGATCCCGTATGGGGACATGATTTTGTGATTTTTTCCACTAATTTCAAAAACATTTAAAAAAAATCCCGGACGAACCGGGATTTTATATTTGGAAGAAGTTTCAATTAGTAATTGAAATCTGCTCTGTTGTCGTCAATTTCTGCTTCTGCTTTCAAAGCCGGGATCACACGGCCTGAATACCCTGAAACCTGCGCTTTTACTTTAGCGCTGTAGTCTTTGTAATCTTTCAAAGCAGGCGCTTTTATAACTGCAGTTGGTTTTACTACATATACTCCAGAATTCCCTTCGATTGGCGCAGACACTTTGTTTGCTCCGATTGCGAAAGCCGTACCTACTACTTTTTTCTCCGGGCCTGCGCCTGGCAAATTAGCATTGTCAATTGTCAAATCAACAGCTTGTTGAATAGCAACACCTGAAGCTTTTGCAACCGCATCTAAAGAACTACCAGTCATTTTAGCTTTGATTTTTTCTGCTTTTTTCTGGTTTTTCAATTTTGCTTCCACAGACGGTCTTGCATCTTCAACTGACATTAAACCTTCCTTGTTTACCTTTTTAAGTTTGGCAATCACATTTCCAAGATTGGCTACTTCAAATCTTTTTACATCTCCGGTTTTGGTTCCTTTTTCAAAAGCCCATCTTACGATTTGTCTTTGTGCGCCTAAACCACCAACCATTTCGTCCATCGCTTTTACTTTCACTGATGGTGTTACGGTCAAACCTTCTGCTTTAGCTGATGCAGCGAAATCTTTATCGGCAGCATCCATTTCAACTTTTAGTGCTTTGCTGTATAATTTATCTGTAGTCGCTTCAGAAGCTTCGATTTTTCTGGCGATAGTGGCCAAACGGATCGCATCTTGCTTGTCAGTAATGTTAATGATGTGGAAACCGAAATCTGTTTCAACCAAACCAATGGTTCCGATTGGATTGTTAAATACGAAATCGTTGAATGGTTTTACCATTTGCCCTTTTCCGAAATAACCCAAATCACCACCTTGTTGTGCCGATGAATCGTCAGAATTTGTTAAAGCCAACATCAAAAATGAAGATGGGTTTGCTTTTACTTGTGCCAATAAAATTTCTGCTTTTGCTTTGGCTTCTTCTTTGGTTCTTTTTTCTTTTTTGTTTGGAACCTGCGTTCCTTCATAACTGATTAAGATGTGGCTCGCTTTTGCATTGGCTCCGGCCTGTCTTCCCATCGATTTTGAAATCGCATAATATTGTCCGCGCATGTAAGGCCCGTAGATTTCACCTGCCGGCAAATTAAATAACGCATCTGCAACGTCTGCAGGCAAATCTTTTTTAGCAACGAATGTAGAATCGTAAGGCACGTCTGAATTCGAATTTACGAAATCTGCAACGTTGGCAGCACCTTTAAACCCAGGCAAAGTATCATTTTTACCTGTCGCTTTATTGTATTCAACTCTCGAATTCAACAAGTTGTTGATGCTTGTTTTTACTTCAGTTTCATCTTCAGGAGACGCTTTATCTGCTACTAAAACGTATTCGATTTCGCGATTTTCATCTGCTTTGTATCTTTTTTCGTTTTTCTTCATGTAAGCTACGATTTCTTCATCGGTCACTTTCACTTCACTGTCTTTGATTGAAGAATATAAAACGGCCACATAGTCAAAACTTACTTTGTTGGCTTCCATTTCGTATTTCAGTTTGCCTTCAGCCGCAGTTGTAAACATTCCGGCTTTTACCAATGTATTGTAGATCTGGTATTTTGCGTTCAGTTCAGCGTCTTTTTCACGGTCTTTAATGAATTGTGCCTGCTCCGGATTAGACTTAAAGTATTCTTTAAATTTAGCAAGGTCGAAAACACCTGCATCATTTAAGAACATTGGGTTCTGACCGATATTCTGATCTGATTTCAACGCTTCGATGATGTGTTTTTCACCAGCGCGGATTCCGAGTTTATCAAACTGTGCAGAAAGCAAAGCGATAGAAACTTCCTGATCCCAAACACGGTTTACGGCTTGAGCAGAAGTCATTTGTTGTCCGCTTTTTTCAAGATTGCTGACTTTCACCCTGAAATCCTCGAAAGAGATATCTTCACCATTAACACTTCCTACATATTTAGAAGTCTGGTTAAAATTACCGCTGTTGAATAAATCGCCAATGATAAATGCGAATAAACAAAAACCGATAACGAGTATCAGAAGGAGTGAACGTTGTCTAATTTTAGATAAAACTGCCATTTTTATTGTTGTTAATTTTTTAATTCAGTTTGCGAAAATACAATTATCTATTTAATAATTACAGTTGTAAACTTATATTTTCAGAAAAAGTTGATTTTTTTAAAGAAATTATTCCCCGATACTCATTTTTACAAGCTCGATCTTTTTATTGGTGGCTTCCTGTATCACAAAATGAAAGGTGCCAATGGTAATTTCGTCGCCTTTTTGCGGAATGTCTTTCGTGTAATTTACGATAAATCCGCCCAAAGTTCCATAGGAATCGCTTTCGGGAATGTCGAGTTTATAAGTTTCATTCAGATATTCGACATCAAATCTCGTAGAGAAAAGATATTCGTTTTCAGCGGTTTGTTTTTCTATCAGTTCTTCTTCGGAATCGTGTTCGTCTTCAATTTCGCCAAAAAGCTCTTCAACAATGTCTTCAATGGTTATCATTCCTGACGTTCCGCCGTATTCGTCGAGTACGATGGCGACACTTTTGCGTTTTTTTGTCAGCAAATTCATCGCGTCTTTAATAAAAATGGTTTGCGGCACGAATTCGACCGGAATCAATATCGATTTGATGGTACGCGGCTTTTTAAACAAATCGAACGAATGCACGTATCCAATAATATCGTCGATCGAATTTTGATACACCAGTATTTTAGAATAACCAGTTTCAATGAACATGTCCTTAAGTTCTGTAACGGAATCATAAATATCAACGGCAGAAATCTCTGTACGCGGCGTCATGATGTCACGGGCTTTGACGGCCGAAAACTCCAGTGCGTTCTGGAAAATCTGGATTTCAGAATCGATGTCGTCGTGATCGTCAACGCTGTTCATTTGTTCCATGATATAGTTTCCAAGTTCCGCCTTGCTAAAAAAAGACGGAATGATATCGCCTTCGGTTTTAAAAAACTTGCTCAGGATAAAATCGGAAATCCACAAAATAAAGGCAGAAACATAATAAAAGAGCAGGTAAAATAAATAAGCTGGAACGGCAAAAAACTTAATCAGGCTGTTGGCATAAATCTGAAAAAATACTTTCGGAAGAAATTCTGACGTAATTAAAATGACCAATGTCGCGATCGCCGACTGGATCAAAACATCCACAATTGTTGAGAATTCAAAACCCAGTGCAGTGATGAGTTCCAACAACATTTTGGAAACAAAAAATGCATAAACGACAAGCGCGACCGTATTTCCGATTAGCATTGAAACGATGAACTGAGACGGTTTTTCGGTGAGTTTGGTCAGGATTTTTGAAATGAAATTGTCCTGTTTTTTTTCAATTTCAAGGTAAATTTTGTTCGAGGAAATAAAAGCGATTTCCATCCCGGAGAAAAATGCGGCGAGTATTAAACAGCTGATGATAATACTGGTCTCCATCAAAATCAGGGTTTGTCGTTGCGATTCGTTTGGTCAAACTTTTTGGCGAACCTGCGTCTGAAAAAAAACATAAAGATAGCGAGTGCCGCGATAAAAAAACTAAACCACGGACTTTCAGGCGTATTGATTTTTATACAGCCGTCATAAATGAAATACAATCCGAAAATCAGGTAAACGTATTGGGTATACTTTAAGTAATTCATAGTGGTGTTTTATTCGGCTTCGTCAATGATGCCGTTAATGCGTTGTGAATTTACGATTTTAAAATCCTTGCTAAAATCGATGCCTTCGCCGTTTGAAATCCCTTTCGGATCTGTAAATTTAAATTTTTTCTCGGTATAAAACCATTCATTTTTCTGGTCAAAATACAATTGGTCGGTTTCGAGCAACTGGCCGGTTTCAGTACGGATTTTTACATTTTTCTGCAAATCGATCACATCTGTTCCTTTGAAAGTGACGGCATAATCTGAAGTGATAAACGTTCTTTTGCCTTTTACATCATACATTGTAACGTCAATTCCGTCAGGGAATTCGGTAAACGGAAATTCAACTGCAGCATAATCGAGCATTTTCGGACTGATGAGAATGGATTTAATTCTTCCAGAATCAGTATATTTCAGGTTAAAATCGATGGCTTCGCCGCTGGGTACAAATTCCGAATAATTGATTTTCTGTACATCCTTAAAATTACTTTCGCAGGCTGAAAACACCGTCACAGCAGCAGTAACTGCAATGAGATAAATGAACGGCTTTTTCATTCTGGAAATCATACTTTTTGGATGTAACAAAACTGTTTAATCGTATCTTCTTTTGATGAACCATCTGTCATTTAAGGAAAGGCTCATGATGACATTGGCATAATTTTCTTCAACCAGTAAAGCTTTCGCGGTTCCTCTTCTTCCCAGTTCTACCCCTACATTCAGGTTTGAAAACGATCCGCCAAGTGGCAAGCCGAAACCTGCGGTGAACGAATAATCGCGTATGGATTCGTTGTTGATTACCATTCCGGTTGTTTCGTATCTGAAACCTGCGCGGTATGTAATTTTGCTGAAATAATTTGAAAACGAATTGTAGTTTGGAATAAAATAACCGCCCATATTGTAACGAACGGCGTTTTCAAAGGTTACATTGGTAATATCCGTGAAACGATTCCCCATTTTACTGCTTTGCTGCAATGTGACTTCTGCCCCGGCAAGCCATTTTCTTTTTTGACCGATGCCGCCTCCAAATGAAAATTTATTAGGAAGTTTAAGATCTACCGTACTGTTTACGGCATCTCTTGAACTTACTGCCGAAGGTTCGAATTCTTCTGAATATATGATCGCTGAAAGCACTCTTTCATTATCAGAAGTCAATTTGCTTTCAGGCGTGTAAGTAAGACCTCCGTATAAATCCAGTTTATTTGTAAGTTTTCGCTGGTACATTAAACCCAGGTTCACATTAAAACCCGAAAGTTCAGAATTATTGGTCTCCATTATTGCGTATTCAAAATCCGTAACATTTTTGACATTTTTGGTTTCTATATTTCCAAAATTGTAATTAATATCCAAACCAGCACTAAGATTAGGCATGATCTGGTAGGCCAATCCTAAAAAAGCTTTGTTCAATCCGCCGGTTCCGTTGTATTTTCTAATTACGTTACGACTGTCACCACTTACGTTTTCCATACCTTCGGTTCTAATGCGGTAACCTACAGAGGAATAAGGA
>Ga0081606_1000056_pt1 | contig 103829 bp, 90 predicted proteins | sample EareggfetidaYelm_FD_71127 | JGI IMG/M metagenome (GOLD analysis project Ga0081606, IMG submission 71127) | Earthworm egg capsule microbial community from the University of Washington, USA - E. fetida Yelm (SPADES assembly) (version 2) | ecosystem: Host-associated > Annelida > Reproductive...
ACTTGATTGCACCTATCGGTAAAAACAGCCAAACTTATACTTAATTACAATGTCCCGGACGCCTGTCCGGCAAAGCTTCCTATTCAATAAATTAAATGTCAAGAGATGAGAAAATTTTTATTTTTCCTATGTGTGTGTGTACCTGGAATTTGTTTTTCGCAGGCCTTATCGGGGAATTATGTTGTGGGGTCAACCCAGGCATTCCCATTCAATACGCTGACCAATGCCGTGGCCAGGATAAATACCGTAGGCGTTTCCGGCCCTGTTGTTTTTTTACTCGACAATACCGAATTCAGCACCGCCACCGGTGAAGTATTCCCAATTAAAATCGCACAGTTTTCCGGAACCAGTGGTGCGAATCTTCTTAAGATCAAACCCAATACTGGTAAAAATGTAACGATCACAGCAAACCCGAACGGCAGCGGCTATCTGGGCGTACCCGCAGTGATCCAGTTTGATGGTGCGGACAACATACTCATTGATGGCAGCAACACCAATGGCGGCACTACAAAGAACCTGACCATTACCAACAATGACAACATTAGCTATTTGGCCAGGACTGCCATATGGATCGGTTCCAATGGAAACAACAGCGCATCGAACATTACAATCAGCAATACAAAAATCCGCCTGATTAACAGAAACCAGGAACAGCTGCTGTTCTCCGGGATTTACACGGGCAGCAACAGCCTTGGAACCAACAATACGATCAATGTTTCTGCTGCAACGGCGCCAAACGCACAGCTGGCATTTTCGAACAACGAATTTATAAATGTACGCCAGGCCATTTATATGACCGGGAGCAGCTCACCATCGCTTTTAACCAACAATATTCAGATTGCAGGAAATATTTTTGGAAGTGCAACCGATGCCGAAAAACCTTCGAGGGTTTTGTATTTGTCGAATATCAACCAGTTTTCGATTACCGACAACAACATCACAGGTGTTTTAAATAACAATTATTCCAATCCGAACCTGAGTGCGATCGAACTCGAAAATCCAAGCAATTATAACATCAAAAGAAATGTGCTGAATGACATCAAACTCACAACGAACGCGATGATCGGTTATGCCGTCTGGATCAAAGGCAGCAGTAGCAACGGAACGGTGTCGGAAAACAAAATCAGCAATGTAAAAAACACAGGTTTCGGTATCATGAGGGCGTTTAGTATCGAAATTGATGCTTCCAATTCGTCAGCCACGTTAATTGCGAACAATTTCCTAAGCGACATTGCTTCAAATGGTACCACAACAAATACTGCGCATGGCCTCTATCTTGGCAGCGGAAGGAACATCAGGATATACCACAATACGGTTTCGATGGCCGCGAGCCAGACCGGGATTTCAGCGGCAATGTATGTCAATAACGGTAGTGAACTCGATGTTCGGAACAATATTTTTTTGAACAGCAGCCATTCAGGAACACGTTATGCGTTGTATTCTGCGGTTGCGGCTTCGGCTTACAGTTTTATCAACTACAACGATTATTATTCACAACCGATAGGATACTTAAATGGCGACCAGACAACGCTGGCGAATTGGAAAACGGCCACAGGAAAAGACGCCAATTCGGTATCGATATTGCCTGTTTTTACGTCTGCAACCGATTTGCATTTGCCTGCGGCCAACAATACGACTTTAGACAATCTCGGAACACCGCTTGCTGCCGTAACGACTGATATTGATGGTGGCGACCGAAGCCTGACACAGCCTGATATGGGTGCTGATGAATTTTTTGTCGCTCCGGTTTTAGCGACACAGCCCACAACCCAAAGCGCATCAGTCAATTTTACAAATGTCAGTGATTCCGGATTTACCGTAAACTGGACAAACGGAAATGGTGCGAAGCGTTTGCTGGTTATCCGTTCGGGCACTGCTGTAAATGCGCCTCCGTCAGACGGGGCCACGTACACTGCTTCCACAGTATTCGGGACCGGATCGCAAATAGGAACCGGTAATTTTGTCGTTTATTCCGGCACAGCGAATACTACTATGGTCACCGGTTTGTCAGCTGCGACCGTTTACCATGTAGCCGTTTATGAGTTTAACGGTGCCGGCGGAACAGAAAATTACCTCACCACTACGGCTGCTACCGGAAACCGGAAGACACTTAACGCTTCCTACGGCTGGCAGATCAGCAGCCAAAATACCATCAATACGATCAATTTCGATACGACAGTTGACGGCGTAAACAATGGTGCATTTTTAGGAAATGGGATTTCCCCGGAACCGGTTTCGGGCCAGCTCGATTCTAATGGTTTGTCTGTAATCGGGCTAAATGATGGGGCAATAACTTTTAGCGGAACCAATGCCAATGCAGGTTTTGGCCGTGGTGCTTCAAATGGCGGCATTTCAACTGCCGGGATTTACGCTTTTAATACTTCAGCCAGCAATGCCGCTCTGGGCATCCAGCCGGCTGATGGCGATTTTAACCCGGGAACGGTAGCTTTGCGCTTTCAGAATCAAACGGGTACTGCGATCACATCGCTGAGTATCGGATACAAAGTGTATGTGTACAATGACCAGGCGGCATCGGGCAGTTTTAATTTTAGCCATTCGGCAGATAATGTTGCATTTACGAATATACCGCAGCTCAATGTGGTGTCACCTGAAACGGCGGATGCCGCGCCGGGATGGAAGGCAAGTTACCGTGTTGTTACGCTCACAGGATTGAATATAACGGCCAATAGTTATTATTACCTCAGGTGGACAGGCGCTGTGGTTTCGGGTGCTGTGGATTATGATGAGTTTGCACTCGATGATATCATGCTTTCAGCCAATCCGTCTACCAATTATGTCACATTTAACGGTGTTGCAGAGGATTTTGCCATACATGGAAATACAGGCTTATCGGGTGATACGACTGTTCAAAACAACATAACAATCAGTAGTGGCAAACTGGCCATCGGCAGTAATACGCTGACATTGGGCGGAACGGTTTCAAATATCATAAGCGGCGGCCTTAAAGGCGGATCGTCATCGAACATTACCATCAATGGCAATGGGAATCCGTCGCTGAGTTTTGACCAGACTACACCGGGAACGACCAATCTTTTGAACAATGTCACGCTGAGTTTTTCAGCACCTAAAACTGTTTCAACACTCAATCCGATGGTCATCAACGGAACGCTCACAGTAGCACTCGACCAGACTTTAAACCTCGGAACCACTGTATTGAACGGAAGTTTGTCGGGAATTGCCATCAACGGGACTTTAAGAACGCAAAACACGACGGCATCTGCGCTTCCGGCAAACAAAAACTGGAGCGGAACCGGAACGGTAGTTTATGACGCCGTGTCAACGCCGCAAACCGTAGCAACCGGGACTTATAACAATCTTACAATAAATTCTACGGGCGGAGCGGCAGCCGGCGGTAACCTTTTGGTAAACGGCATACTTGATCTTCCGCAATCCAATCCATCAGCGGTAACCGGAAGTTTATCGATGGGAACGTTTACGCTGACCATGGGCGCAAATGCTGCGAATTCGGGTATCGGTGATGTTACCGGCATTGTCAGCAGAACAAGCATCCAACCGAACACTTTGTACACTTTCGGGCATCCGAATGTTTCCATAATATTTCCGAATGCAGGGACATTGCCCACTGCGATGAGTTTAAAAACCACCATAGGTGTGGCGCCATCGTGGCGTTCCGGAGCCGTTAAGCGGGTGTATGATTTTATTCAGACCGGAGGCTCCGCGACTAAAGCGGTGATCAAATCACATTATCTGGACAGCGAACTCAATGCAAATAATGAAACCAAGTTGGTTGACTATGCACATATTTTTTCATCAAATACCACACTCGAGCAGGGCCGTTCGAATTTTAATACCGATGAAAATTGGATTGAACTGACCAATATCAACGTCGGTGTTTATTTTGTAAGCACTTTCGGTGCGGTCAACTTAACTTTTGACGAATCGACTGCCGGTTTCCTGATCTGGAACGGATCGGTTAGCAATTCCTGGACTACGGCAGCAAACTGGACGCCGAATGCAACGCCTTCCGATGAAACGGCGGTGCTTATTCCCAACGCAGCAACAACTCCAAACGACCCGATGTTAAATCCTGCCAATTTGTTGGGATCGCTGCAAATCGATGAAGGCGGAATCTTAAATGCACCGGACAATTCCCAATTAACGGTCAATCTAGGTGCCGGGGCATGGATCAATAACGGTACATTTAATCCGGGTGCGGGCAGCAGCCGCGTGATATTCACCAATATTGACGCAACTATAGCAGGGAATACTGATTTTAACAACATCACGATAAATTCCGCTGCTGGGCTAAGACCACTGACCGGTAACAGCATGCATATAGCAGGGACGTTTAACCAACTCGGGAGTTTTTCTGCCGGAGCGATTGACAATACTGTCGAATACCGGGGTGCCAATCAGGTGATCGCGTTACCAACCGGAGCTTTATCAGCATATCACAATCTGATTATCAACGGTACAGGAGCGGTATTTCCGTCCTCGTTGAATATCGTTGGCGACCTGACGCTGAATTCTCCGGTTGACTTTTCAAACAAAACGCTGGTATTCAATGGTGCGAAACCGCAAATCATTGGCGGAAGCATTGCCCCGGCATTTCACAACCTCACCATAAACAATACGAACGGCGATGTGGTGCTTGCGGCAAACAGCAGTGTTACAGGAACGCTAACGCTGGCATCGGGCAATCTCAATATAGGCGATTTCGACCTGACATTGGGTGCCAATCCGGTTGTTGGAACTTTCGGTGTTACAAAAATGATCGTTGCAGATGGGGCGGGCGTGGTTAAAAGGCCATTCACGGGAACCGGGTCTTACTTTTTTCCTATTGGCGAAAAAATAAGCAATCCGGCTTACAGTCCGATTTCAGTGGCTGTTACCGCCGGTACTTTTTCGAACGCGGCTGTTAGTGTTGCTGTAATTGATGCCATACATCCTGACAACCACAGTTTGCAGAATTACATCAGCCGTTATTGGAAAGTCGGCCAATCGGGAATAACCGGTGCACTGGCAACAATCAATGCAAATTACATCACTCCGGAATTGCTTACACCGGCGAATACGATGGTCGCTGCCCAACTCACAGGTATTTTTGACCAGCAAATCAATCCGTGGGTGAAATACCAACCGTTAGATGGTTTGACGCTGACCGCAGAAAACGCACCATTAACCAACCAGCCGTCGTATTTTACAGGAATAAAAGGCGGTGATTTCACTGCGGAAATTACGGGGACCGGTACATTTTGTGGCAATGAGGTTGTTAAACTTACTGCCGCGATCACCGGCGGAGACGCGCCATATACCTATAGTTGGTCTAATGGATTGGGTACAGATGTTTCAGCAACACCTTCGACAGCAATTGCGGGTACAAATAGTTACACGGTGACAATCAAAGATGCAAACGGTATTACTACTGTAGCTACCGGCAATGTTACAATTATTCCGGTGGCAGCATCAGGAACCCTTTCGGCAAATCAAACTGTTTGTTTCGGATACCAGCCCGAGGCCATTTCGATTTCCGGTTACACGGGCCAGATTGCGTATTGGCAACGTTCGGATAACCCGGATTTTTTGAATGCAATTGCTATCAACAGCACACAGCAATCGTTAACAGGGCCTGAAGCGGGTGCCGTAACGGCAAATACTTATTTCAGGGCGGCCATTTCAAGCGGAAGCTGTCCAATATTATTTTCGGATGCTGTTACCGTTTTTGTGAAATCAACCGTATGGGATGGTTTCACCTGGAGCAATGGCGCTCCCGACAGTACGACCAGTGCCGTGATTACGGCAGATTATAATGAAGCTGTTGACATTTTTGCGTGCAGCCTTACAATCGTGAATGGCGCAGTAGTAACCATTCCGGCTGTAGCCGATGTGACACTTAACGGATCGCTGACTGTAAACGGTGGCAGTATGACATTACAAAATAACGCCAACCTGACCCAGCTCACGAATGAATCGAACTTTGGAAATATCACTGTAGAACGCAGCAGTTCACCATTGTTCCGGTTGGATTATACGATGTGGGGATCGCCGGTCAAGGGAAATCAAACACTGCGCAATTTTTCACCACAAACGACTGACAACCGTTTTTATACTTTAAATACAGGAACCGGGGAATTTGCGGTTGCAGATCCATACGTTACCACTTTCCAGTCGGGTGCGGGATATTTGATCCGGATGCCGAACAACCACGTTTCGTATACGCCAACAGCTACCGCTTTGCCCTGGTTGGGACGTTTTACGGGCACACCGGTAAATGGCCAGGTTGCAGTCCCGATGGACCTTTCGGGACAACGCTACAATATGGTTTCGAATCCGTATCCGTCAATGCTTGATGCCGATGCCTTTTTGGATACCAATCAGGACAATATCGACGGGACTATTTATTTTTGGCGCCGCCGCAACAATGTACCGGTCGTAGGCGAACTCACCAGTGCTTATTATGCGACCTACACCAGCGCGGGAGGAACAGGTGTAGACCCGGTAGCTACTGCGTCGGATACCAGCGAAGTGCCAAATGGGTTTATACAAATTGGCCAGGGATTTTTGGTCAAAGCTTTGGCGTCTCCTTCCAGTCTGGTTTTCAACAATCAGATGCGAACCGATGCCAATGCCGACGGTCAGTTTTTTAAATCTAACAATGAGCAACGCAGCAGGATTTGGCTCAACGTCACTAATGCTGATGGTGCTTTCGGGCAAACATTGTTGGCCTATATGGAAGGTGCCGAAAATGGCGTCGACCGCAGCGATGGAAAATACATGAATGATGGAACGCTTTCTTTTTCCTCTTATCTGGACCAGTCGGAATACATTATCCAGGGACGTGCGCCGTTTGTTTTGACTGATGTTGTACCAATGAATTTTAAAACGCCAACGGCCGGTAATTATACGATTGCAATCGATCATACCGACGGGATTTTTAACGGAGAACAGCAGATTTACCTACGGGACAAAGCAACCGCTACAAACCACAACCTGAAAAATAGTGCGTACACCTTTGCCTCAGAAGCCGGAAACTTTAACGACCGTTTTGAAATATTTTACGATAATGTTTTGGCAACGACCGATCCGGATGCTGCTGCTAACTATGTTGTTGTGTACAGGGAAAACGGCAATCTGGTGATCAACACCGGAAAAAAACAGATGGACACTATAAAAATATTTGACATCCGTGGCAGGCTGTTGCTGCAGCAATCGCAGATCGGCACAACGGAGAAATATTTGAATGTGGCATTTCCGCAGCAGGTACTCATCCTGAACATCGTTTTACAAGACGGAACAAACATCACGAAAAAATTTATCAATTAGCAATTGCGAAAAAAATCCTATGAAAACTTCATTCTTTAAAATCTATATTTTTTGTTTTTTGCTGTTGTCCGACTTTACGATGTTTGCCCAATTGCCGACTGATGATGGAGATGGCGATTTACAGGGAGATGATGAACCTGCGGTGGCTATTGGAAAAAAAATGCTGTGGCTCATTATTGCCGGGATCGTTTTTGCATTTTACCATTTAAAACCCAAAAGCCATTTAAAGTAGATCATTCAGCAAAAACTGTTTTTTAGCGATAGGCCATTTGTAATCGGTGTTTGCAATTTCGACCAGTTTTAAAATCAACGCTTTGACCGCTTTGGGATCAGATGGTTTTATCGCATAAAAATGCGCGCCTGCGCCATGGCATTGACTGATCAGTTCTTTATCGGAACTGGTGGAAAGCATCACCAGGCGTGTAAAATCCTTGATGTGCGGTAAGATTTTAACATGTTTCAGACACGTAAAACCATCCATGACGGGCATGTTCAGGTCAATGAGAATGAGTCTTGGAATGTTTTCGAGGCTGTTCAGCCGCCGTATCAAATCGATGCTTGATGTAAATGATTCCAATGTTATTGCCGGAGCCGTTTCAGCGATCATCAATTTATAGATGTCAAGGTCATCCAGATCGTCATCTACATGAAACCACCTGAAATGATTGGTGTTTTGGGATGAAATTTTACTATAAGGGTTTATACTTGTCATGGTTCTTTTAAAAATGAGCAGCTTGCAAATGTCTGCTGATAGCTATTTGAGATGCCATGCGAAGGTAGACACCTTAAAAGCGCTGCTGTTACACGATACCACCGAGGCTTTACATCATTACGGTTGCAACATTATATCGTCCGACAAGGAAAACCAAACCAAACCAAAATATTTTACAGTTTTGTATCCAAAGCCAGGTTTTTAAAGCAATAGGTTTTATATTTGATAAACTGCAAAAAAGACCATTATGGAAAACCTGAACGCTGCCCAAACCACCATCAATAACCTTTTTGACCGCGAAATCCCCTCAACGTTTGTACTCGAACCAATCGACCAGCGCGAATACCTGCTAAATGGGGAATTGGTTCCCTGGAACGGTGACGTCAGTGAAGTATATTCCCCGGTTTTTACAAAGGAGGCCAATGGTCTTGAAAGAAAATTACTCGGTACCATTCCGCATACTTCCCCTAAAGAAGCGATGTTATGCCTCGATGCCGCTTTGGCAGCATATGATGACGGACAAGGCGAGTGGCCTACAATGAGTGTTGAAGGCCGCATCAAATGCATGCAGAAATTCATCCAACTCATGGTTGCCCAACGAGAATTAGTTATCAAATTATTGATGTGGGAAATCGGAAAAAGCAATCCCGACGCCACAAAAGAATTTGACCGAACCGTAGATTATATCAAAGATACCATTGATGCGTTGAAAGACCTCGACCGGCAATCGTCGCGATTTGAGGAAGCCGAAGGCGTTTTGGCACAAATCAGGCGTTCGCCACTGGGCGTTGTCCTGAGTATGGGGCCGTTTAATTATCCGCTGAACGAAATTTTTACGACTTTAATTCCGGCACTGATCATGGGCAACACGATTTTGTTCAAGTTGCCCAAACATGGCGTATTGGCGCATTATCCGTTGCTGTCAGCTTTTAAAGAAGCATTTCCCGCCGGAACCGTAAATACGCTTTATGGCAAAGGTTCTGAAATTATTGCGCCTTTGATGGAAAGTGGGAAAGTGAATGTTTTGGCTTTTATAGGTTCGAGCAAAGTGGCCAATGGCCTCAAAAAACTGCACCCGAAAGTCAACAGGCTTCGTTCCATTTTAAGTTTGGATGCGAAGAATGCTGCGATCATTACGAACAACGCCGATTTGGATATTGCCGTTTCAGAATGCCTGTTGGGCGCACTTTCATTCAACGGACAGCGTTGCACCGCTTTGAAACTGATTTTTGTACAAAAAGGCGTGGCTGAAGATTTTGTAAAAAAACTAGCGGATGCCGTTGCGGCTTTAAAACCCGGACTTCCATGGGATGATAAAGTGCAGATCACACCTTTGCCTGAATTCGACAAACCCGCCTATCTGAAAAACTGTCTCGATGATGCCGTTGCCAATGGTGCGAAAATCATCAATGAAAATGGCGGTTACACCAACAACTCTTTTGTTTTTCCTGCAGTTGTTTATCCCGTCAACGACCAAATGAAACTCTATCATGAGGAGCAATTTGGACCCATTATTCCGATAGTGCCGTTTGAAACAATCGACGAGCCGATTGACTACCAGATCAATGCATCGCATGGCATGCAGGTGAGTATTTTCAGCAATGATGCGCGGGAAGTATCAAGCCTGATTGATCCGTTTGTAAATCTTGTGAGCCGTGTCAATATCAATTGCCAGTCGCAGCGCGGACCTGACGTATTTCCATTCACCGGCAGAAAAGACAGTGCAGAGGGTACTTTATCGGTATCGGATGCACTGCGTTCGTTTTCGATCCGGTCGCTCGTGGCAACAAAAGCGACGCCTGCGAACAAACAACTCCTGAGTACAATTGTCAGGGATCATGATTCGAATTTCCTGAGTACGGATTATATTTTTTAGGGCGCAGTAGAATCATGATTTTAAAATCTCAAAAATCATGACGTCTAGCCATTTTGCACAGTCTACCGCCCAAATGGGATTGTTGTCTTCGCGGCCTAAACCAAATCCGTGGCCTCCGGTTTCATAAACATGCAATTCTGCAGGGACACCGCTTCTCTTTAGCGCCAGATAATAATGGATGCTGTTTTCAACAGGAACAACCAAGTCGTCTGTAGCATGAACAAGGAAAGCAGGAGGCGTTTTAGAATTGGTCCAGCGCTCATCAGAGAATTTATCCGACTGTTCCTTTGAGATTGTATTCCCGAGTAAATGAAGCCTGGATCCTTTGTGCGTAATGCTTTCATCCATCGAAATCACCGGATAAATCAAAAGTGAAAAATCGGGGCGGGAACTTGTTGTGTCATTTGAAATGTAAGTTTTTAAATCGTAATGTGTCGACAGGGTCGCAGCCAGATGGCCACCTGCAGAAAAGCCGGCCACACCAATTTTATTCGGGTTTATTTTCCACTTGACAGCCTCGCGACGGATCATTTTTATCGCTTCCTGTGCGTCCTGTAAAGGTCCGATCGATTTGTCTTTCATAATGCGGTCATCGGGCAGCCTGTACTTTAAAATAAATGCCGTAATTCCAAGTGAATTCATCCATTCGGCAATTTTTTTTCCTTCTTTGTTCATCGACAGGTGTCGGTAGCCGCCGCCGGGGCAAATAAGTACTGCCGATCCGTTGGCTTTTACGGTTAATGGTTGATAAACAGTTAATGTAGGAATTGTAACCTGACTGGTTCTTTGCAATTCTCCGTCTGCATAAGTATTTTCTTCTTTATAATTTTCGGCGGGTAATGCTCCTGGAATTGCAGTTTTCCAAAGCGGAATCACTTCATTCTGAGCATGCATCAGGTAATTAGCCATAACAAGTAGTGATACAGTTAAAAGGGCGTATTTTTTCATCATTTTTAGCTTAATTGTCAAACTTTATATATTAATTTTTTGATATGTATAATTTTAAGACAATTTTTATACACATAATTGATTTGGTATTAATTTAAAAATTATATTTGTGCAATCGATTACATTAAATTAAAACGGACTGTTGTAAAATTATTTAATCGGATAAGATAATGGGTGTAAAAATAGAACGCAATATAATACAATCTGAAAGATATGATCGAATCTAAAAAAGTTACCGGAAATTACAGATGGACCATTTGTTCCTTGTTGTTTTTTGCAACCACCATTAATTATCTCGACAGGCAGGTGCTTTCCTTAACATGGAAGGATTTCATCTCGCCGGAGTTTCATTGGACCAACAATGATTATGGGAATATTACTGCATTATTCTCCATTTTTTACGCGGTGTCGTTGCTTTTTGCGGGCCGTTTTGTAGACATTATGGATACCAGAAAAGGCTTTTTATGGGCTATCGGTATTTGGTCGGTTGGAGCATGTTTACACGCTTTCGCCGGTATTGCAACTTCTGGAATCATCACCGGAAACTGGTTTGTTGGTTTTGAAGGCGCAAAGGATATCATTGGGACCATCAACGATACCGGAATGGTCATTTCTGTAAGCGTAACACTGTTTATTTTTGCACGCTTCGTACTGGCATTGGGGGAAGCCGGAAATTTTCCTGCAGCCATTAAAACCACAGCCGAATATTTTCCTAAAAAAGACCGCGCATTTTCTACGAGTATTTTTAATGCAGGAGCAACGGTTGGTGCATTGGTAGCGCCGATTTCGATTCCGTTTATCGCAAAAGCTTACGGTTGGGAAATGGCGTTTATTATTATCGGTGCATTGGGTTTTGTATGGATGGGATTCTGGATTTTCCTATACGATAAACCTGAAAAACATCCAAAAGTAGGTGCAGAGGAATTGGCTTACATCCAGCAGGATACATTTGCAGACAGCCAGTTGGAAGGTTATGTACCTGAAAATACAGACAAAGTTTCGCTAATGGATTGTTTCAAATACAAACAAACCTGGGCATTCGCTTTCGGTAAATTCATGACCGACGGCGTGTGGTGGTTTTTCTTGTTCTGGACACCGGCCTATTTAAGTTCGGTTTACAACATGGATTCCACACAGGCTGCGTTGCCATTATTCGTATTGTATATGATTACGCTGCTTTCAATTGTGGGCGGTTGGCTTCCAACATATTTTGTAGAAAAGAAAGGCATGAACCCGTACGAAGGCCGCATGAAAGCGATGTTGATCTTTGCATTTTTTCCGCTGTTGGCATTGATCGCACAGCCGTTGGGACATTATACGTATTGGATTCCCGTAATTATCATTGGTATTGCTGGAGCGGCACACCAATCGTGGTCTGCCAATATTTTTACGACTGTGGGTGACATGTTTCCGAAAAAAGCAATAGCAACGGTAACCGGGATTGGTGGTTTGGCCGGCGGCATCGGTTCCACAATAATCAATAAAGGTTCCGGGATGTTGTTTGATTACAGCAAAGATACCAATATGGAGTTCATGGGATTTCAGGGCATTGAAGGCGGATACCTTATCGTTTTTTCGATCTGTGCCGTTTGTTATTTGATAGGCTGGTCGGTGATGCGGGTATTGGTTCCCAAATATGCGCCAATAAATGATTTGTAAAGAATTGATTGAAATATAAAATATAAAAGCATGACAAATTTTGAATTCAGATATGCATCCCACCCCAAAGATGCCAGTAAATATGACACAGCCGAATTAAGGTCAGAGTTCCTTATCGAAAACCTTTTTGTCGAAAATCAAATCAACCTGACCTATTCGATGTATGACAGGTATATCGTAGGCGGAATCATGCCGGTTGGCAAAAGCCTGCAACTGGAAACGATCCCGTATTTAAAATCAGAAAATTTCCTTGACAGAAGGGAACTCGGAATTATAAACGTTGGCGGAACAGGACAGGTAACAGTTGACGGCGAAGTTTTTGAATTGAATAAAAAAGAAGCTCTGTATGTCGGAATGGGTGCCAAAGAAGTTCTTTTTGAAAGCACTTCAGAAAATCCGGCATTGTTTTACATCAACTCAGCTCCGGCGCATTCGCATTTTCCAAATAAAAAAGTGACCAAAGAAAACGCCGAAATCGTTCATTTGGGTGAAGAAAAATTAGCCAATAAAAGGATTATCAACAAACTCATTGTAAATAGTGTGGTTCCAACCTGCCAATTGCAAATGGGGCTCACAGAGTTGTTAACCGGAAGTGTCTGGAATACGATGCCGGCACATACGCACAACCGCCGCATGGAAGCCTATTTTTATTTCGACCTCGAATCCCCGCAAACCATTTGCCATTTCATGGGCGAACCCGACAATACAAGGCACATTTTCATGCAGAACAACCAGGCGGTATTGTCGCCGGAATGGTCGATCCACTCGGGTGCAGGAACTACGAATTATTCCTTCATATGGGGAATGGCCGGCGAAAATTTAGATTATGGCGATATGGATATTGTGGCACCAAACGAATTGAGATAAAATGAACCTATTTAATTTACAAGGAAAAAGAGCACTGATCACCGGCGGAACGCACGGTTTAGGACAGGCGATGGCCGAGGGTCTCGCTCAGGCCGGTGCCGAATTGGTCATTACAGGAACGACTCCGAAAAAAATGGAGGAAGCACTGCAGTATTATAAAAGCAAAGGTTTCAAAGCGTCGGGTTATTTGTTTGATGTGACCAATGAAACTGCGGCCTCAGAAAATATAAAATTGATTACAGCTGAATTGGGCGACATTCATATTTTGGTCAACAACGCCGGAATCATCAAACGCGAACTGGCGATTACGATGCCGGTGGCCGATTTCAGGCAGGTCATCGATGTCGACCTCGTTGGGCCGTTCATCATGTCGCAACTGGTGGCCAGACAAATGATCGAAAGACAGGAAGGCAAGATCATCAACATCTGTTCGATGATGAGTGAACTGGGCAGAAACAGTGTTTCGGCTTATGCTGCAGCGAAAGGCGGACTCAAGATGCTGACGCGCAATCTCGCAACGGAATGGGCCAGATACAACATCCAGGTCAACGGAATCGGGCCGGGTTATTTTGCCACTTCGCAAACCGAACCCATTCGCGTAGACGGCCATCCGTTTAATGAATTTATCATCAGCAGAACACCGGCAGCACGTTGGGGAAACCCTGAAGATTTGGCAGGAGCAGCAGTTTTCCTCGCATCAAAAGCCAGCGATTTTGTAAATGGCCAAATTGTGTATGTAGATGGCGGAATTCTGGCAACCATCGGGAAACCTTCGAACGAAGATTAATATTTTAAGACTTTCAGCATGAATACCACTTTTATAAACGATAACTTTTTACTGGAGAATAAATTTGCAGAGGAATTGTACCACAATTATTCTAAAAACCAGCCCATTATAGATTACCACAACCATTTGTCACCGCAGCATATTGCGAATGATACGGTTTTTGAAAACATTACAAAAGTCTGGATCAATGGCGATCATTACAAATGGCGCGCGATGCGGACTTTAGGAATCAACGAGCAATTTATTACCGGAAATGGTTCTGATAAAGAGAAATTTGTGAATTGGGCAAAAACGGTTCCGTATACAATGCGCAATCCGTTGTACCATTGGACGCATCTGGAATTGGCCCGTTATTTTGACATTTATGATTTACTAAACGAAAAATCAGCCGAAAAAATCTATCTGGAAACAGCAGAAAAGTTAAGCACAGCGGCTTACAGTACGCAGAATTTGCTCAAAAAAGTCAACGCCGAAGTAGTCTGCACGACCGAAGATCCAATCGATTCACTCGAATTCCACCAGCAATTGGCTAAAAGCGGTTTTACGGTTAAAGTCAGCACGGCTTTCAGGCCTGACAAAGCGATTTTAATTTCAAATGACGGATACAATCCCTACATCGATACGTTGGGTGAAGTGGCTGGCGTGACTATAAATTCGTATTCCGATTTGTGTGATGCCTTAAAAAACAGGATCGATTATTTTAATGCCAATGGTTGCAAACTCTGTGACCACGGATTGGATCAGATTTATTTCGAAAATTTCACCGACAGCGAAATCAACGCCATTTTCAAAAAGAAAAGGGAAAACGAAAGCATTACGTCTGAAGAAGCCTTGAAATTTCAAAGTGCGATTTTGTTGTTTTTATCTGAAACCTACCATCAATACGGCTGGGTACAGCAATTTCACCTCGGTGCATTGCGCAACAACAATGCGCGCATGCACCGGATTTTAGGTCCTGATACAGGCTGGGATTCGATTGGCGATTATCCGCAGGCACAAAAATTAGCTGCGTTTTTAAATGCTCTGGACAGTAAGGACAAACTTGCAAAAACGATTATTTACAACCTGAATCCGGCCGATAATGAAGTCATGGCAACGATGATTGGGAATTTCAACGACGGAAGTGTCAAAGGCAAAGTGCAGTTTGGTTCCGGATGGTGGTTTTTAGACCAGAAAGACGGCATGACCAAACAATTGAATGCCTTGTCGAATATGGGACTGATCAGTTGTTTCATTGGGATGCTGACCGATTCGAGAAGCTTTTTATCGTTTCCAAGACACGAATATTTCCGACGCATATTGTGCAATCTTTTGGGTGATGAAATCAAAAGAGGCGAGTTGCCGAACGACATCGAATGGATTGGAAAAATGGTAGCCGATATCAGCTACAACAATGCAAAAGAGTACTTTAAATTTTAATAATTTTTGAATAGAAAACTTCAGGACTGATGAGTAAAGTAGTGACTTTTGGCGAAATCATGTTGCGGCTTTCCACCGAACGGCATTTGCGTTTTTCGCAGGCCAAAGCTTTTTCGGCAACCTATGGAGGAGGCGAATTTAATGTAGCGGTATCGCTGAATAATTATGGCATCAGTGCCGAATTTGTCACCCGTTTGCCAGAAAACGAGCTGGGCCAATGTGCGTTAAGGGAAATGCGGAAAATGAATGTAGGCTCGCAAAATGTCATTTTTGGAGGCGATCGTCTGGGTGTATATTTTCTAGAAACCGGTGCCGGAACCAGAGGCAGTAATGTGGTGTATGACCGCACCAACAGTGCGATTGCAACCATTGATTCGCAAGCATTTGATTGGGAAAAAATATTCGAAGGCAAAACCTGGTTTCATTTCAGCGGCATCACAGCAGCGATTTCTGAAAGCGCGGCAGCAGCCTGTTTGATTGCAGTGCAAACCGCACAACGACTGGGATTAACCATTTCCTGCGATTTGAATTACCGTTCCAAATTATGGAAATACGGCAAGCAGCCCAGCGAGGTCATGCCACAGCTTTTAAGCTATTGCCATGTGATTCTGGGCGATATCGATACGGCGTATTTCATGCTCGGAATTGAAAAAGTGAATCCTGAATATACTGATGAAACGGCTTTACAAGGTTTCTATGGCGCTTTGTTTCAGCAGTGCCCGAATTTGAAAATTGCCGCCACCACTTTGCGCTATTCCGTTAGCGCATCGCACCAGCGCATAGGCGGAATTTTATACGATGGACATACGATTTACAAAGCGGCAGTTAAAGAAGTAACACCGGTGGTTGACAGGGTAGGAACGGGTGATGCTTTTATGGGCGGACTCATCTACAGCCTAATCGCAACGCCGCAGGATTTACAGCAAACGATCAATTTTGCAGTAGCAGCCTGCTGTCTGAAGCATACGATTGTAGGCGATTACAATCTGGTGTCGGTAGACGAAGTGGATGCCATTGTAAATGGAGACGGCTCGGGAAAAGTTTCGAGATAATGAATAGGAAGACAAGGATATGATGACATTGAAAACACTATCGCACATCACAGGTTTTTCTGTTTCTACGATCTCTAAAGCGTTGAATGACAAACCAGAAATCAATGTAGAAACCCGGAAATACATTCGTGAATTTGCACTTAAAAATAATTATGTGCCCAATAAAAATGCGGTGTCGCTAAGAAGGAGCAAGTCAAACATTGTCGCAGTTATCTTGCCCCGTGTGAATGATACGTTTTATAGCGAAGCACTTTGCAACATGCAGAAAATCGCGTCCAAATCGGGTTATCGCGTGCTGTTGTTCCAATCGTTTGAAAATACGTTGAAAGAACAGGAATACCTCGACGAAGTCAATGACGGCAGCATCGATGGCGCCATCGTACTATCGATTTACAAGAATGAAAACAATAAAACCAATACGATTCCCATAGAATACATGCAAATCATGAAAAGCCAGTCAAATGATGTTTTGCAGGCGAATTGCATTTCAAACTTCGGGAATTTATTAAAGCAAATAAAATAAGCATGGCACAATTTAGAAGATTAGAGGTGGCAAGCGTCATGAAAGAAAATGGTATGGTGCCGTTGTTTTTTCATTCCGATGCAGAACTCGCAAAAAAAGTCCTGAAAGCCTGTTACGACGGCGGTTCAAGACTAATGGAATTTACAAGCCGCGGCGATTTTGCTTTTGAAGTTTTTGGCGCACTCAACAAATATGCACTGGCCGAATTGCCGGGTATGATCCTCGGCGTCGGTTCGGTTACCGATGCTGCTGCTGCATCACTTTACATGCAATTGGGAGCCAATTTTATCGTCACACCGGTTTTAAGAGAAGACATTGCCATTGCGTGCAACCGCAGAAAAGTATTGTGGTCGCCGGGTTGCGGAACGCTTACAGAAATCGCACGCGCAGAAGAACTGGGCTGCGAAATCGTGAAACTGTTTCCCGGAGACATTTACGGACCGCAGTTTGTAAAAGGCATCAAAGGACCTTGTCCGTGGACAAGCATTATGCCTACCGGCGGCGTTTCAACTGACGAAGCAAATTTAAAAGCATGGTTTGATGCCGGTGTCACCTGCGTGGGGATCGGTTCCAATCTGATCTCAAGTGAAATAGTAAAAAATAAGGATTTTGAAGGTTTACAGGCCAAAGTCAGCGCGACATTGGCAACCATTCAAAGAATCCGATCAAAAAAATAAACCCTTTATCGAATAGTAAAATGGAAAAATTAAACAGAAAAAGCCAGGGATTGGAACACAAACTCCCAATCAAAGTTGTACAATTCGGAGAGGGAAATTTCCTCAGGGCGTTTGTAGACTATGCGTTTCAAAAACTGAATAAAGAAGTTGGTTTTGACGCTGGAATTGCAGTCGTGCAGCCGCTTGAAAACGGAATGGTACATATGCTGAACGACCAGGACGGACTCTACACTTTATTCCTTAACGGAATTAAAAAAGGAGAAAAGATCCAGGAAATTGAGCGGATAACGAACGTTGTTGCCGGAATAAACCCGTATACAAATTATAACGATTACCTGGATTTGGCAAAAGAAGCCGAATTGCAGTTTGTCATTTCAAATACAACCGAAGCCGGAATTGAATACATTGATACCGATACGCCTCAAATGCGGCCGCCAGTGGCTTTCCCGGCAAGATTGACGGTTTTGCTGCACGAAAGATTCCAGCATTTTAATGGCGATCCGACTAAAGGGTTGACGATCATTCCATGCGAACTCATCAACCACAACGCCGATACTTTAAAAGAAATTATCCTGAAATATGCCGATCTGTGGCAATCTGATGCTGCATTTAAAACCTGGCTGCTCGAAGCCTGCTCGTTTCACAATACGTTAGTCGACCGGATCGTACCGGGATATCCGCGCAATGAAATTGAAGAATACAACAGCAAACTCGATTACCAGGACGATCTGATCGTAACGGCAGAACCTTTTTTCCTTTGGGTCATCGAAGGTGGCGAAGCGTTGAAACAAAAATTACCGTTCCACAAAACGAATCTGAACGTGAAAATTGTAGATGACATGCAACCGTTCAGAACGCTGAAAGTCCGCATCCTTAATGGTGCGCATACCACCATGGTTCCGTTTTCTCTATTGTATGGAAACGAAACCGTAAAAGAAACCGTCGATGGTGATTTTACAGGGCAGTTTGTAAACAACACCATTAGCGAAATCAACGGGACGCTGCAAATGGACAAAAATGAGATCAATGCGTATGCAGAAGAAGTCATGGACCGTTTCAGGAATCCGTTCATCAAACATTTGTTGTCCGATATTGCATTAAATTCCATCTCGAAGTTCAAAGTACGCGTGTTGCCAAGTTTGCTGCAGCATATTCAAAACCACCAGCAATTGCCGGCGAATCTGACTTTTTCCTTTGCGTGTCTGATCCGTTTTTACAAAGGCGACTGGAACGGGAAAACACTTCCGGTAAAAGATACGCCTGAAATTGTCGGCCAATTCAAATCGGCCTGGGAATTGTCAGATTTGGAAGCGGTCACGAATGCCGTTTTATCGAATGAAGATTTTTGGGGAGAAGATTTGACTAAAATCGATGGTTTGCCCCGTGAAATTACCCTGGCTTTATCGGAAATAGAAAACAACGGATTGGAACAGGGCTATCAAAATTTCAATAAGCAATACCAATCTTAAAGACGCGAATCATGCAAAAAAAATTAATCAAAGTAAATGCGACTGATAATGTTGCGGTCGCTTTAGTCAACCTCGCAGCCGGAGAATCCATAACATTTGAAGGCCTAACGATACAGATCGTATCCGACGTGAAAGCGAAACATAAAATTGCACTGACCGATTTTCAGATTGGTGACAAAATCATCATGTATGGCGTTCTGGTAGGAAAAGCAAGCGCTTTTATTGGTGTTGGCGATTTGTTGTCTACTGCAAACGTCAAACACGAAAGTGCTAAAGTTTTTGGTAAAACCGAAACCATCGGCTGGACAGTTCCCAATATCGATAAATGGAAAGACCGTACTTTTCAAGGCTACCACCGTGAAGACGGACAGGTTGGAACAGAAAATATCTGGTTGTTTTTTCCATTGGTCTTTTGTGAAAACAGGAATATCGAAATCTTAAAAGATATTTTTGAAAAGGAGTTGATGAAGCCAAAAGAGAATGACTATCAATTGTTACTGCGTTCACTGGTGAGTGCCGAAAGCGGCGTGGCAGGCCAGAATGCACAGTCAGGCGATGCCGATTTGTTCAGTAACATTCAGGTAAAATTCATCACACACCAGGGCGGTTGTGGCGGCATTCGCCAGGATTCGCATAGTTTGGCCAAATTACTGGCGGGTTATGTCAACAATCCGAACGTTGCCGGAGCGACTGTTTTGAGTCTGGGATGCCAAAATTTACAAATCCAGATCTTTAAAGATGCGTTGGATGAAATCAATCCGAACAGCAACAAACCGGTTTTGATCTATGACCAGCAGCAAATCGGAACCATAGAAGCGATGCTGAGCAGTGTGGTAAAAGATACTTTTGAAGCGATTAAAAAAGCCAATGCGCTGAAACGAACGCCGGCGCCATTATCCAAATTGAAAATCGGTTTGGAATGCGGCGGATCTGACGGTTTTTCAGGGATTTCTGCAAACCCGACACTGGGCGTGACTTCCGATTTGCTTGCCGCTTTAGGCGGAACGACCATTCTTTCGGAATTCCCGGAATTGTGTGGCGTAGAGCAGGAATTGGTAAATCGCTGCAATGATGACGAAGACGGCAAACGTTTCCTTGAATTGATGAAATGGTACGAAAAAACAGTTGTTGATGCCGGTTCGGGTTTTGATATGAATCCGTCACCGGGAAACATCAAAGACGGACTCATTACCGACGCCATGAAATCTGCAGGAGCAGCAAAAAAAGGCGGAACATCCCCAATTGTGGGCGTTTCAGATTATGGTGAGTACATTTCGAAACCCGGATTGAACCTGCTTTGTACACCAGGGAATGACGTTGAATGTACGACGGCAATGGTGGGTTCGGGTGCCAATATGGTGTTGTTTACCACCGGTTTGGGTACGCCAACAGGCAATCCGATTGCACCGGTAGTGAAGATTTCTTCAAATTCGGAATTGGCAAGGAAAATGTCGGACATTATCGACATTGACACCGGCGGAATCATTACCGGCGAAAAGACCATTGATGAAATGGCCGATGAAATGCTCGAATTCATTATTGATGTGGCTAGCGGAAACATCATTACGAAGGCAGCCTTATTAAACCAGAACGATTTTATTCCGTGGAAAAGAGGCGTTTCTTTATAAATAAAAAAGTGTGAATTTACGTTCACACTTTTTTTTATGATTTTCTCGAAGAGGATTTCCTGATGAGTAGTTCGGGTGTCAGGACCACTTTTTTCTCAATCTTAAAGTTTTCGGTGTTTTTGATCTGTTCGAGGAACACCTGGGCCGCAATTTTACCCATTTCCATTGTACATTGGTCGACGGTCGAAATGGACAATTCCATGAATTTTGTAAAAGGCTCATTCCCAAAACCCACAACGCAGAAATCTTCGGGAATGCTAAATCCCTGGGCTTTGATTTCCTGAATGGCGCCCAAAGCAGCAAAATCACTCGAAGAAAATATAGCGTCCGGTTTGTCGGTTAAATCCAATAGTTTTCGAGCCGCCAATTGTCCGGCTTCGACATTACTTTTCGTTTGTAAGATGTAATCTTCGTTAAATTCTAGTCCATGATCCAAAACGGCCTGTTTGTATCCGTTGAAACGATTTTCATAAATTTCCAAAGAACGGTCGCCCGTTAAGTATGCAATTTTTGTACAGCCTTCTTTGATCAGGTGTTTGGTTGCCGAATAGGCCGCGCCGAAATCGTCAATGGTGACCGAACTGATGCCGGGAATGTTTTTCTTACGGTCAAAAAAGACAACGGGGACTTTTTTCTCCAGAACCTTTTCAATAACACGATCGTTTTCAGAACTCACATTGGAAACCGACATTAAAACACCGTCAACCTGAGCGTTCAATAAGGTATTTACGTTTTCAATCTCTCTTTTTTCATCTTCATGCGTCTGGCAAATGATCACGTTGTATTTGTGCGGGTACAATTCTTCCTCAATTCCACGGATTACAGATGCAAAAAAATTGCTGTCAATGCGCGGAACGATCACTCCAATGTTATTGCTTTTCCCACTTCGCAAAGCCAAAGCGAGTTTATTTTGTTTGTAATTCATCCTTGCAGCTGTTTCCTGAACCAGCTGACAGGTGCTTTTGCTTATTTTTGGATTGTTGTTTAAGGCTCTTGAAACAGTAGCCGCAGAAATATTAAGCTCCAGCGCTATGTCGTAAATTGTGGCTTTTTCACTCATGTGAGTTGTATTATTTTACAGTAAAAGTAATTAAATTTATTTAAAGTTTTAAATTTACGATATCGATTGCATAATCTTTATTTTTTATGATATTTTATACGTTTTTCTTCATTTTTTGTATGGCAATAACGCATTCAATAACGATTATATTTGTGATTAGTATAAAAATAATGTTGTTTTTTTATCGTTTATGTTTTTTTATCGATATTTTTTTGGTAGAATGAAAATTAATATTTACGTTTGTGTAATCGATTGCATTAATTCAATATTACATTTGTTTCTTCGATATTTAACGGCTCAAAAAACAATCAAATGTTTCATAACAAATTTTTAAAAACCAGTCTGACTGCCATCTTGCTAGTAGCGTTGTTTGTGTCGTGTGCTGTAAAAAAACAGCAGTCGGATTCTTCTGTGGCAGATTGGTCAAAAATGCAGCGCATCATCGACCATGTAAAAGAGCCTGTTTTTCCAAACAAAACTTATTTGATAGGTAATTTTGGGGCTGTTGCCGATGGTAAATTTGACAATACACAGGCGTTTAAAAAGGCAATTCAGGAGTGTACTCAAAATGGCGGCGGTACGGTTTCGGTGCCTGCCGGAAAATATTATACAGGACCAATTCACCTTGATAACAATGTAAACCTCCATTTACAAGAAGGTGCTGAAATTTTATTCAGCACCAATACTGCGGATTATCCAATCGTTCATACATCATTTGAAGGAACGGAATTAATGAATTATTCTCCTTTAATATATGCGTATAAAAAGAAGAATGCAGCCGTAACCGGAAAAGGAACGATCAACGGCCAGGCCAAAAATGAAAATTGGTGGTCATGGTGTGGTAAAAAAGAATACGGCTGGACTAAAGGCGGACCCATCCAAAATGTTAAACTTTTGATGGATATGGCTGAAAACGGCGTTCCTGTTGCAGACCGTATTTTTGGAGATGGTTTTTACATCCGACCAAGTTTTGTTGAGTTTTTTGACTGTCAGAACGTGATGTTGAAAGACATTAAAATCGTAGATGCGCCTTTCTGGATCATTCGTCCGATAAAATCTTCTGAAGTCATTATCGACGGTGTAACAATTACCAGTCATGGCCCGAACAACGATGGCTGTGATCCTGAATATGCTAAAAATGTAATCATCCGCAATTGCAGTTTTAATACAGGCGACGATTGCATTGCGATCAAATCGGGCAGGGATGCAGATGGCAGGAGAGTAGGTATTATCAGTGAAAACATAGTAGTTCAAAACTGCAAAATGTTTGATGGTCATGGTGGAGTTACCATTGGCAGTGAAATATCAGGATCAGTGAGAAATGTATATGTAGAGAATTGTGTGATGGACAGCCCGGAACTGGATCGTGCCATCAGAATTAAAACCAATACCCGCAGAGGTGGTTTTGTTGAAAATGTTATGGTAAGAAACATTACCGTCGGAGAAGTTAAAGAATCGTTGCTCGGAATTGATATGTTTTACAACGTTCACGGTGACCAAAACGGGAATTTCATGCCGGAGATCAGAAATATATATCTTGAAGATATTACAGTCAGAAACGGTGGTAAATACGGGATTTTTGCAAAAGGGCAAAAGGCATCACCAATAAAGAATGTCATCTTGAAAAATGTAACCATTGATAAGATCGGCACAAAATACTCCATTGAAAATGTCGAAAAAATGCAATTCATCAACACTAAAATAAACGGAATTCAAGTCGAAAACCCTGTAAACTAAAAACTTTATTAACCAACAAACATTATGAGTATAAATCTATTTTATAACAAGGGAGCAAATTACTGTTTTGCTATAACTTTTTTCATGGTCCTGTTTATGGGTGCTCATGCCAATGCTCAGACCAAGATTACGATCAGCGGTGTCGTTATCGATGAATCGGGAATGACCATTCCGAGTGTCAACATTGTCGAGAAAGGAACCAGCAATGGTGCTTCGACAGATTTTGACGGAAAATTTACCATTAAAGTTGCCGGACCAAAAAGCGAATTGACGTTTTCCTTTCTCGGATACGAAACCATTACCCAGGTTGTAGGCCAGAAAAAGGAATTGAGCATTGTAATGAAAGGTTCAGATTCCAAACTGGATGAAGTTGTTGTAATCGGTTACGGAACCGCCCGCAAATCTGATTTGACAGGTTCGGTTTCTACCATTTCCGGAGAGCAGCTTTCAAAACTGGCGATGTCCAATGTGGCAGAAACCCTAACAGGTCGTTTGGCCGGTGTGCAGGTTACTTCTTCAGAAGGTGCGCCCGATGCCGACATTAAAATCAGAATCCGTGGTGGCGGATCGCTCACACAGGACAGCTCGCCATTAGTAATTGTTGATGGATTTCCGGTGAACGGTATTGGCGACATTTCACCGTCTGATATCGATAAAATCACAATCTTAAAAGATGCCTCTTCGACTGCGATTTATGGTTCGAGAGGTGCAAATGGTGTTATCATCATTACCACTAAAGGTGGTGGAAAAGACAGCAAACTTGCTGTAACCTACAATTCATTTTATGGTGCCAAATATTTGGCAAATTCGATCGATGTGCTTAAACCACAGGATTATGCTAATTGGCAGTACGAATTTGCGATGTTGAATAATGACTTAGAATCGTATGAATCTATTTTTGGTACCTGGGATGAAAGCAAGGATAAATACCAGGGCGTAAAAGGAACCAACTGGCAGAAAGAAATTTACGGACGTATGGGTAAAGTGCAAAGCCATGATTTGGGAATTCGCGGTGGTACTGAAAAATTAAGCTACAATTTTAATTACGCTCGTTACGACGAAGAGGCAATTATGGTGGGTTCGGATTTCAGAAGAAACAACCTTTCGTTAGGGGTTAAAAGTAAAGCAAGTGATAAGGTGAATCTTACCTTTACAGTGCGTTATTCCGATACTGAAATTAATGGCGGAGGCGCCAATGACCAGAAAGAGTTTTCATCTGCGGATGCGCGTTTGAGACACAGTGTTGGTTATGCACCGGTGCCGCTTCCAGGACTTACTACAGATGATACTGATGAAGCGCTTTCCACTTATTTGGTGAATCCATTTGTAGCGGTAAACGACAACGCCCGCAAGCAAATTAGAAGAAATATCAACCTGATAGGAGGTTTTTCATGGAAAATCGTTGACAACCTTCAATTCAAAACAGACTTCGGATTGGACAATTACAATTATGCAGACAACCGTTTTTACGGACGTTCGACATATTATGTGCGCAACATTCCGGCTGCTGAAAATCAGGGTTTACCGGCTTTGATCATGGCAGATCGCCAGGATTTGAAATTCAGGAATGCGAATACGCTGAACTATGATTTCAAAAAGTTTTTAGGGGAGAATCATAATCTGAACATCCTTGTGGGGCAGGAAATGATCAATTATAAAACAACTACAAAAACCAGCATCATCCATGCTTTTCCAAAGTTGTTTGATTTTACCGATGCAACAAATGTGAGCTCGCAGGGCAAGCCGTTATCGGTAGATAATTTTATCAGTCCACAGGATAAATTATTGTCATTTTTCGGACGGATCAACTACGATTTATATAACCGTTATTTATTCACTGCAACCTACCGTGCTGATGGCTCGAGTAAATTCATGAAAGACAATACCTGGGGTTATTTTCCTTCTGCAGCAGTGGCGTGGAAAATATCAAATGAAAATTTCCTGAAAGATGTTTCGTGGATCGATTTGCTTAAAGTAAGATTAAGTTACGGACAGGCAGGAAACAATAATATTCCTACCGGACAGACGGTACAAACGTTTCAATCTTCGCCTTCAACATGGATCAACGGTTCTGAGAATTACTTAGCAGCTTCTAAATTTTTGGCCAACCCGGATTTGAAATGGGAAACGACCGTAACACAGAATTTAGGACTCGACTATGAATTTTTCAAAGGCCGCATTACCGGATCGTTGGAAACCTACAAAAACACCACCAAGGATTTATTGATCCGTTTCCCGGTTCCGGGCACAGGTTACGATTTCCAATACAGAAATATGGGAGAAGTAGAAAATAAAGGAATCGAAGCTTCTATAAACGTAGTTGCGGTTGATACGAAAAACTACGGATTGAATGTATCGTTCAATATCGGATACAATAAAAACAAGATCAATTCCCTAGGCGTTATGGAGAATTTCGGATACGCAACAAACTGGGCTTCCAGTGCGATTGGGAATGATTACATGATCAACGTGGGCGGGCCGATTGGACTGATGTACGGGTACCAAAGTGCCGGACGTTATGAAGTATCAGATTTTACGTTTGCAAACGGCGCTTATACTTTAAACAGTGATGTGCCAAGCAGCGAAAGCATCGTAGGAACGGTTGCTCCCGGAACAATGAAATTAAAAGACACCAATGGCGACGGCGTGGTAAACAAAGACGATTTGAGCGTAATCGGAAATGCCAATCCAAAACACACCGGTGGAATTGTACTGAATGCAAATGCGTATGGTTTTGACCTTTCTGCAGCTTTCAACTGGAGTTATGGAAACGATATTTACAATGCCAATAAAATCGAGTTTACCACATCAACAGCATCGCCAAATACACAATACAGAAATTTAAGCACCGATATGGCGCAGGGAACCAGATGGACGAATGTGGATCCGAATTCCGGCCAGCTTGTAACAGATCCTGCTGCATTGTCTGCATTGAATGCCAATACTTCTATGTGGTCTCCAAATATGGGCCGTTATGTTTTTAGCGACTGGGCGGTAGAAGATGGTTCTTTTTTAAGACTGAATACATTAACTTTAGGGTATACGCTTCCAAAAGAATTTAACGACCACCTGGGGATTTCTAAATTCAGGATTTATGGCACTTGTAATAATGTATTCGTTATTACAAATTATTCAGGACTCGACCCGGAAGTATCTACACGAAGAGATACGCCGCTTACACCAGGTGTGGATTATTCACCTTATCCAAGAAGCAGACAATTTGTACTTGGACTCAATCTTACTTTTTAATTGACCAATTTATCTTTGATATGAAAAATATAATAATAATTACAGGAATTTTGTTTACCGGACTTTTTGCATCCTGTGACCAGTTGTCAGATTCGTTAGAAGTAGAAGCAGAATCAAGTTTAGAAGCATCTGCTATTTTTTCTACTCCCGGATTGGCAGCAAAAGCAGTCGAGGGAATTAAAATCCCGATTGGGGAAACCAATTCCTACAGAGGGCGCTTTCTTCCATGGTACGGTTTGAATACCGATTCGGAATGGTACAATTCCTCAGAATCTGTTTCTGATGACAAAGCCGATCTGGTCGCCTACAACGCCAAACCAAACAACAGCCAGATGAACACCGCCAATAATGTTTGGGCGATGATGTATTCGGGGATCGAACGTGCTAATTTTTGTATCCAGGGATTGCGCATTTACGGTGATCCAAAACCAGAAAATGAAATGGGTTATCTTTTAGGGGAATCTTTAACGCTTCGTGCCGTATATTATGCCGATTTGTTAAAAACCTGGGGCGATGTTCCGGCGCGTTTTGAACCGATCAATCCTGGAACCGTATACCTGGCAAAATCGAACAGGGATGTCATTTACAAACAACTCATCGCCGATTTGGAAGAAGCTGCGACTTTAGTACCATGGCCAAATACCAGTGCCGCAACATCATCTGTTGAAAGAATCAACAAGGCTTTTGTAAAAGGACTTCGCGCACGTTTGGCACTAGCTGCCAGCGGTTTCCAGCAGTATCCTGACGGTGTCAGAAGAAGCAACGATGCCGATCTTTCTGTAGAGAAAATGTATACTTTGGCATTGGCAGAATGCAGGGATGTAATTCAAAGCGGAAGTGCCCGTTTGGAGCCGTCATTTGAAACATTCTGGAAAAAATACAACCAGGAAATCATTGTTGCCGGAGGCGAATCGTTATGGGAAATTCCATTTGGTGACGGCCGCGGAAGAATGTTGTTTACATTTGCCGTAAACCACACTACTAACGATCAGTTTCATGCCAATGGCCCTAACCGTGGCGGCGTTGCAGGACCACTTCCCCATATTTTTTATGACTATGACGTAGCCGATAGCCGCAGGGATGTGACTTGTGTGCCTTACAAATACGGTGCGGCTGTTGACGGAATTGCCAAACAACAACTGGGCGCGATCAACAGATGGTATTTCGGAAAATACCGTTACGAATGGATGACGCGTAAAGTGATTTCAACAAATGACGACGGTGTCAATAAAATTTACATGCGTTATGCCGAAATTATCATGATGGCTGCTGAAACCGCTAATGAAATTGAAGGACCGGCTGCCGCAGCACCTTACCTTAAAGACATCCGCAGAAGGGCGTTTGCACCAGCAGTTGCCGCTGTAAAAGTAGACGCTTACGTAGACGCACTAAACAGCAAACAAGCGATGTTTAATGCAATCGTACTGGAACACAAATATGAATTTACAGGTGAAATGGACCGCAAGCAGGCGCTGATTCGTTGGAATTTATTGGGTACAAACCTGACTCAGGCCAAAGAAAAAATGGTTCGTTTGCAACAACGCACAGGAGAATATGCTGACGTAGCGACGACCTTGTATTTTAAATATAATGCCGACAACATTACACTTAACGTTTACGGATTAAACCACGGGGAAACGTCAAATCCGGGAGCAGGTTACACTTCATTCAACTGGAACAACCTGACTGATGCAAAAATCAATGGAATTGTCAGACCGGGCGTTAACCCGGATCAAAGACAGTTTTGGCCAATCTGGCAAGTGTTCCTTGATTCGAGCAACGGGCTTTTGGTTAATGACTACGGTTATTAACGAACACACAATTAGAAAGTTTAAGTTATTTTTAGTTAATATTGAGTTAGTTTTTAAGAGGGGCGTATTGATCAATATGCCCCTTTTTTTTCTTATAATTGTTTAAAATGATGAAAAATAAAAAGTCTGCCTTTAAAACGGGAATGGTGCTGCTGATCGCAATGGCATGTTTAAGCTGTAAAATGACGGCGCAAAAAAACCAGCCAGTGGTGATTGACAAGATTTCCACAGATTTGAAATGGTCGGAAAGAATGGCGCTGTCGATCATGAAGCGCCATCCTGAAGCCTATCAGATTGATGAAAAAACAGAACCAAAGTGGGATTACGTACATGGATTGGTCCTGACTTCTTTTGAAAAACTGTATGAAAATACGAAGGACAAAAAGTATTTTGATTATATCAAAGAATACGCCGACTCCACGATCGACAATGACGGAACGATCAAATCCTACAAATTCGAAAGTTTCAATATCGATATGGTCGCGGCCGGAAAGATGCTTTTCAGCCTCTACGACCAAACAAAAGACCCGCGTTACCTGACCGCAATCCAATTGCTCAGGAAACAACTGCAGGAACAACCGCGAACAGCAAGCGGCGGTTTTTGGCATAAAAAAGTCTATCCGAACCAAATGTGGCTCGACGGTTTGTATATGGGCGAACCCTTTTATGCCCAATATACGGTACAATATGAAAATGGCGCAAACCTGAACGACATCGCCAAGCAATTTGAACTGATCCAGTCACATGCCACCGATAAAAAAACCGGCCTTTTATACCACGGCTGGGATGAAAGCAAAGAAATGGCCTGGGCTGATAAAGTAACGGGTTGCTCGCCGAACTTCTGGTCAAGATCGATCGGATGGTACATGATGGCACTTGTAGATGTGTTGGATTACTTTCCAAAAGACCATCCAAAACAGAAAGAATTGGTCGGTTATTTAAATGAGGTAGCAAAGAGCTTGCTGAAATTCCAGGACAAATCCGGACTCTGGTACCAAGTTACCGATAAAGTAAACGGTGAAGGCAATTACCTGGAATCTTCGGGTTCGTCTATGTTTGCCTATGCTATGGCGAAAGGCGCGAACAAAGGGTATTTGCCTAAAAAATTTAAAAAGGCTGCCAACAGAGCTTTTGACGGACTCACCACGCAATTGATTCAAACCGATGCCAACGGCGAAATTACAATCACACAAGCTTGCGCTGTTGCCGGCCTTGGCGGAAAGCCGTATAGGGATGGCTCGTATTCCTACTATGTGAACGAACGTAAAAAGGACAACGATCCTAAAGCGACCGGTCCGTTTATTCTGGCTGCTTTGGAATTGAACAGGTAGACTTCAAATCCTGAAAAGATGAAAAAAATCAGTATTTTATTTTTCTTTTTTACCGTTGTTGCAGTTGCGCAAACGACTGGCGATTCTTTTTCCAAGCCGGTTTATATTTCAGACAACGGAGACGGCACGTACAACAATCCGATCTTAAATGCGGATTACTCCGATCCGGATGTGATTCGCGTGGGCAAAAAATTTTACATGACCGCTTCGTCATTCAATTGCATTCCGGGCCTTCCGATCCTTGAATCAAATGATCTGGTCAACTGGAAACTCATCGGTTACGGATTGTCAAAACAGCCACCATTTGATGTTTATGACAAAGTGCAACACGGAAACGGTGTTTGGGCACCCTGCATCAGATACCATAAAAATGAATTTTATATTTATTATCCGGATCCCGATTTCGGAATTTACCTGATCAAGTCTAAAAAAGCGGAAGGACCCTGGTCTGAACCCATTTTGGTCAAAGCCGGTAAAGGACTCATTGATCCTACGCCGCTTTGGGATGATGACGGCAAGGTATATCTGGTATATGCTTTTGCAGGAAGCCGCGCCGGAATTAAAAGCATGCTGGTGGTTTGTACGATGGATTCTCAAGGAATTGCTGCAAACAACGATGAAGTATTGCTAATTGACGGACATCAGGATGAATCAACTATTGAAGGTCCGAAAGTCCACAAAAAAGACGGCTATTATTATATTTTTGCTCCAGCAGGCGGTGTTGCAACCGGTTGGCAAACGGTATTGCGGTCTAAAAATATTTACGGGCCTTACGAAAAGAAAAAAGTTTTAGATCAGGGAAAATCCAATGTCAACGGGCCGCATCAGGGCGCTTGGGTACAAACGCAAAACGGCGAAGACTGGTTTATTCATTTTCAGGATAAAGGCGTTTTGGGCAGGGTGGTCCATTTGCAACCGATGAAATGGAACAACCATTGGCCGCAAATCGGAATCGATACCAATGGCGATGGAGTGGGCGAGCCTGTAGCCAAATACAAAAAACCCAATGTTGGCAAGTCTTTTCCGATAATTTCGCCCGAAGATTCTGATGAATTCAATCAACCGAAATTGGGGTTGCAATGGCAATGGCATGCCAATCCGCAAATCAACTGGGGTTTTCCAAGCAGTTCCGGTTATTATATGCTGAACTGTATTCCGAAACCGAAAGACGCCATAAATCTTTTTGACGTTCCGAATTTGCTGCTGCAAAAATTACCCAATGAAACCTTTACGGCTACTGCCAAAATCAATATCAATTTTAATTTTGACGATGAAGAAGCCGGTTTTGGAATTATGGGTTTGGATTATGCTTTTTTAAAACTCAAACAAAAAGCAGGTAAATTATACCTGTCGCAGCAGATTTGCAATAAAGCAGATAAGAAATCGGCAGAGCAGGAAACGGAATCGGTTGCACTGGGAAACAAAATGATATTCCTGAGAATTCAGGCGATTGAAAACGGAATCTTTACATTTTCATACAGCCAAAACGGTACCGATTTTAAAAAGATCGGAAGGCCGTTTACCGCCAAAGAAGGCAAATGGATCGGAGCGAAACTGGGTTTTGTAGCGCTGCGCAACGGATTCATCAACAATGCAGGAAACGTCACCATTGATTGGATCAGATTTAGTAAATAAAAACAAATAAAAGTAAAATGAATCAGCTCAAAAAGGTTTTAAGTGTGTTATTTATTGCATTGTCTGTTTGTGCCAATGCCCAGGAAAAATCTTGGCGAAAGATAACGGAATCTACAGATGACAAATGGTTTGCGTCCGATGAAGCCAAAAAGATTGCCGAAAATGTATTGTTATACCAACGAAATATCGGAGGCTGGCCAAAAAACATCGAAATGCAAAACGCGATTTCTGATGATGAAAAGAAGAAATTAACGGTTTTAAAATCAGATCCGATGGGCAGCACCACTGACAATTGGGCGACTACCCAGGAAATGCTGTTTTTGTCAAAAATCTACAAACAACAGCCTGATAAAAAATACAAAACTGCTTTTCTGAAAGGCCTGGATTATTTACTCGAAGCCCAATATGAAAATGGCGGATGGCCGCAGTTTTATCCATCCAAAAAAGGCTATTACACGCACATTACTTATAATGACGATTCGATGGTCAATATCCTGAAAGTGCTGCAGCAGATAAAAGACGACTCAGGTTACTATTCGATCAGTGCGTGTTCAAAAACTAAGAAAAAAGCCGCCACAGCCTTTGATAAAGGGATAAGCTGCATTTTAAAAACGCAGTACAAACAAAATGGGGAATTGACGAGCTGGTGTGCGCAACACGACGAATTTACGTTGCTTCCCGCCAAAGCCAGGGCCTATGAGTTGCCTTCGTTGAGTGGGAAAGAATCGGCAAAAATTACTTTATTGCTAATGTCTGTAGACCAGCCGTCGAAGGAAATTGTAACTGCTGTCGACGCTGCCGTAAGATGGTTTGAAAAAACGAAGATTAACGGAATCAAAGTCGAAACCATCCATACCGCAGATGGAAAAACCGACCGGGTTGTGGTAGAAAGTCCAAATGCCGAACCACTTTGGGCCAGATTCATGGAATTGGATGATAACAAGCCATTTTTTTGTGACCGTGACGGCATCAAAAAGGACAGCATAGCCGAAATTGGTTACGAACGTCGGAATGGTTACGCCTGGTACACCAACGAACCAAAAGAAGTCCTGAAGAAATACACAAACTGGAAAAGCAAACTCAAATAATACACAGGTATTTTATTCTTTTTGCTTAAAGTTTAAATAATTGCTGGACAACCAATATTTTTTATAATAATACTAAAATTAAATGCTGTTTTTTTTGTAGTATCAAAAAAAACACTATTTTTATGCAATCGATTACATAATTATTAAATCAACAATAAAAACCATTTATCATGAAAACAAAATTACTTTCGTCTTTATTTGCAATGATGCTTTTTTCAAGTTTTTCGAATGCACAAACCAAAGTGTGGGATTTTGGAAACAACCGTACCACCTGGCCAATAAGTTCAGGTATAACTGAAGAAACAGTTGTAGACAATTTGGGATTATTTCCCATCAGTACCAATACGAATTTTGGTGCTATTACTTCAAACAATACTACATTTGATGATGGCTATGTAGGCGCCTACCGCTTTCAAATGAACGGCGGTGGCGGCGTGACAGCACCAGTATACACTCCGGTGCAGCGTTATGTTTATTTTGATGTCAGTGGTGCTTGCCAGGTAAAAGTCTGGTTTAAAACGGGTAGTAACGGTTCAGCGCGTACGGTCTTTGTCACAGATGGTTCCGCTGTTGTTGGCTCGGCGACTACAAATTCGGGATCAAATTTGGATACTGCTATCATCACGGCTAATTATACAGCTGCTGCGGGCGGCCGAATTTATATCTATGGCGATACTGCTTGTAACCTTTTTAAAATCCAGGTGACAGGAGCGACAGTAAATACGACACTTGCAGTTGATCACTTCCAAACGGCATCAGCGGTGAATGTTTTTGCTAAAGGCAAGCAAATTACAGTTTCCAATGTTTTATCGAATACCCAGATTGACATTTACAGCATTACCGGTGCTTTGGTAAAATCGGTTAAAACGGCTTCGGATATTAGTTTGGATACCAATTTAACGTCAGGGCTTTACATCGTAAAAGTGCAGTCTGCACAAGGCCAGAAAGCAGTTAAGGTAGCCATTCAATAATACAAACTTCAAGCAATCAGTTTTTTTGGAATGCTGATGATTTAAATTAGAAAAGCAGTAGTAAACTTAGGTTTGCTGCTGCTTTTTTTTTGTTTTTGACCGAGTCTACTTTATCAGCAATTGAGTCTTTGCGCTATTTTTTTGATCAATATAGAACTGTCAATTGTGGAGGCAAACATTTATCTACTGTCCGAAGTTGTGGTAATCAGCAGGAATTGTAAGTAAACCTTTCACAAAATCAAGGCTTTTTTTTTGTATTACAAATGCTTTCATTCCTTTTCAAAGTAGGACATCATAAAAAAACCTTCCCGAAAATGAGAAGGTTTTTATAAATGTATGCAGGTTTATTTTTTGATGATTTTCCGGTCAATGGTACCTTGATCGGTTTGCACTTTTATCAGATAACTGCCGCTTCGCAAGTCGCTAAGATCGATTGACTGATGATTCCCGTCAGCGCTTTTAACCAATTGTCCTATAAGATTATAAACGCTGATTTTTTGGATGCTTTCCGAATCAGAAATAACGTTCAAAATAATGCCTACCGGGTTTGGATAAAGCGTCAATTGAGGCCCTTTGGTATGTCGCGGCAATCCTAATGTGCCGTAAGCTGTTTTTATATAGTACAAATTGGTTGTACCGCCTTTCGTAATGGTATGGGTGCCGGCCGGAATGTTCGGAATACTGACCAATCCTGCTGCAGCGATATAATTGGTGCCGTTCAGTTTGATCGTTCCGCTGAATGTAGGGTCAAATACCAATGTCAGTGTTGAAAGGGCAGAAGTGGTGTAAGTGATCACGGTCGCGCTTTCAATTTTCAACCGTGCGGTCAAAATCAAATCTTCGTAATTGGCCAAACCTGCATTGGAATTCATATTTGCAGCAGTGAAGCTGTAAAAAGAACTCGCCAAACCGGATGCCGTGAAATTATGGATCTGACCCCCAGCCGGAATGTCGCTTACAGTAATGCTTCCAGAACCTGATACCGCTGTCCCGGAATTGCCAATGGTAGTTACAGTGAAAGTAATGTCTTCAATAGGTGTTCCTGAAACAGTGAGCGTTTTTGCAGCAAGGTTTTTAGACAAAAAAATTCCAAAAGCCGGAAGTCCGCTGACTTCAACGTCTGTAGCCGTTCCACCCCAGGTAAATACCATATTATTGATAGGCGTATCGCTGGCGACTGTTTGTTCATTGTTGTTTGGGATCGCCAGCGTTTGGCTGCTGACTACTGTTGTTGCTTCGCCTTGTACGGCGACCAGACCGGTAGTGTAAGAGGTTAAAGCAGCCATAAGTCCGGGATTTACAGCAGCTGAAGCATCGTCAACAGAATTGTTAAAAACCCAATTGATATCGCCTCCGGAAACGCGTCCTGAGTATTGCATGGTTTTGTCTTTGGCAACAGTTGGCTCTTCGATGATCAAGCTATTGATGTACAAATTCGGGTCGGTATCAAAATTATTGTAAGTGTTTGCGCCTCTTTTCGATGTAACGGCATTGCTTACGACTTCATTTCGGGTAGTGGCCACATACGCATCGAATTCTACTGGATAATTCACGGCATCATAAGCTACAAATCGCGTTTGGCCGCTCATGACATTATTGTAAGCTTTGATCGTGCCGCCGTCTTCAGAAGAAAATGTGCCCTGCGTACCGCCAAATACATCACTGCCCTGCATTGAAGTCAGCATTGGATATTTGCAGTTTCGAAAGAAGTTCCCTTCCATAAATACAGACGATCCTAAAGTAGAACCTGCGCCGTATTTCGCATTACCATCAAAATAATTGTTGTATACGTGTGCTGAATAAAACCGTACCCGTGGATGGCGTGAATCCGAGTGGTCGTACCAGTTGTGGTGGTATGTAATGTACAATCCCGCAGTAGTGTTTTCGCTCAATCCCAAAAGGTTGCATTTTCCACTGTCCCAAAAGTGGTTGTATGAAAAAGTCACAAAGGTAGATCTCTTGCAGTCCAAAGCGCCGTCGCCTTTCGCCTGGTCGGCATCTCCGCCGGGTGCTCCATAAAACAAGTCGCAATTGTGTACCCAAATATGGTCGTTGTCTTGTTGCAACCCGATGTTATCGCCTTCGGAAGCATCGGTAAGCATGAAGCCAAGGTTTCGCACTTCAATGTTTGTTCCTTTCTTAATACGAAGTCCCCAGCCATTAGCCAAAGCGTCAGATCCGATGCCTTCAAAAGTGATTGAACCTGCTGCGTTGTTATTGTTTTCAATCACTAAATCTCCATTTAGCATGTAACTCAGATCGGTAATATTTCCGATCAAACGCACTGCCAACGGCCGGTTGTCGCTCCCTTTTTTAAAACCATCCAAAATCGTTTGCAAACCAATACACGGATTTGCAGTAGCACCGGTAACATTTAACGAAACTGTATTTTTTGTATTCTGAGTGATGTACAAAACAACAGCATCATTTTTTAAAGTCCCATTCAGATTGTAAGCGCCCGGAACGTTTCCACCGCTGTGCGCAAAACCATTCCTGTCATGGGCGGCTACTACAATATCATTCGATACCGTTGCAGCACCTTCTATGTTTGCGGTTACCGGTACAATGCTAACAGTATAACTTCCGGCTGCCAAACCCATGATGTCTGCGCGAAAATGCGTCCCGTACTGCCTGACCAGCTGCGTGTCTATCTTTTGATTGGATATGCCTTGACCAGTGTAATACACGTTATAACTGTCGACGCCGCCAATCGGAATCCACTCGACGAACGCAGATTCGAGCCAACCGGATGATTGTGTAATTGTTACCGATTGTGCGTACGATGATAGTGTCGCAAAAAGCATGGTTATAAAAAATAAAATTTTGTTCTTCATGGTTAATATATTTAAGGTGATTATAGAAATTTTTTACGAATCTGATTTAGTGCAATCGATTGCGTAAATTTAATTTATTTTTTCATATTAGCCAATAATTAGCAATAAAATTATAATAATATGTTAATGAAAAGGAATTAAAATTACAGTTAATGCAATTATATCGAGGCTAATTTTGAATTTTAAAAATTATTAGTTAGATTTGTGTAATCGATTGCGTAATGTGTTTACATCTTTTTTCTATGAAAAACATTTTTAATATTGGGCTTTGTTTGTGGATGACAGGAATGGTTGCGCAAAATCAAATTGACACTTCATACACGGCTTTGGGTACCTTTAATAAAGAAAAATCCAAATTTCCCTTTATAAAAATGGTGCAACGGGCCGATATAAAAACGGTTAAACAAATAGAAAACCTCGTTTATAAAAACAAAGATTCAAGGGCGTTGCATTTGGATGCGTATTTTAAAAGTCAAAAACAATTGCAGCCGGCGGTTGTACTCATTCACGGCGGTGGATGGAAATCAGGGAATAAGTCGCAGATGCATGATTTGGCAAAGGAAATTGCTGCAAAAGGGTATGCCTGTTTTGCTGTCGAATACCGATTGGCTGCAGAAGCGAAATATCCTGCGGCAGTTTTAGATGTCAAAACCGCAATTCAGTACATCAAATCGAATGCTGCTAAATTTAATGTCGATGCAAATAAAATAGCGGTATTGGGTTGTTCTTCAGGTGCGCAGCTCGCGGCTTTGATCGGAACGACAAACAACCATCCTGAATTCGAGGAACGAAATGATTTGAAATACAATACAACTGTTCACGCCATCATCAGTATGGACGGCATTTTAGCATTTCACCATACGGAATCGGCGGAAGGAAAAGTTGCCGCATTTTGGCTTGACGGCAGTTACGAAGAAAAACCGCAGGTTTGGCAACAGGCATCCGCACTGACGCATTGTGATAAAAACACACCACCGACTTTATTTATCAATAGTGATATACCGAGATTTCATGCAGGCCGTGACGATATGATTGCCATTTTGAACAAATTACATATTTACAGTGAAGTGAAAACCATCAGCAATTCGCCTCACTCTTTTTGGTTTTTTGAACCGTGGTTCGATGAAATCGTAGTGTATTCAACACAATTCCTAGATAAAGTTTTTAAATCATAACATAAAAAAGAATATTATATGAAAACCGTAAAAATAGTTGCAGCATTATTATTGGCTTGCCAATTTGGAATACATGCACAGGGAAAAGAAGGACAGAAATCACCACAGACGTATGCCGAAATTTCAATCAAAGAAGGCGGAAAATGGGTCGGGAAAAAATATGAAGGTGGAACATTTAAAAATGTCAGCAGCTTAAAAGTCCCTTCATCCCATTGGGACCATTCATATTTTATCCGTTATGAAGGTCCGGGCTGGGAATCCAGTAAAATTGGCTATCGATTGTATCTTGACTGGAGAAATGCAATTGATATATTCGGAAAAGTATCGGATACGATGGTTTTGTCTAAAGTAGGGCAGGACGGATTTGAATCGTATCACCACATGAGTGACTGGGGCATGGATGTGTTGAAAGCAGGGAAAGCGCTTGGAATTGGTGCGATCGGAAGGTATTCAGGCAACGAGGTTTTGCATTTTAAGCAGGTTGATTCTACATTTGCCAAAGTCGAAAACACTGCGTCAGAATCAACGGTAACGGTAAATTATAACGGATGGAAAACGGCGGATGACAAAATCGATTTTGAATCAAAACTTTCGATTGCACCAAACGAACGCCATACAAAACACACCATTACGGCCTCGCAAAAAATAGAAGGCATTTGTACCGGAATCGTAAAATTTGACAAAGTAGATTTGGTTAAAAAAACAAGTGCCAATAAGAAATGGGCGTATATCGCAACTTATGACAAACAGTCGTTGCTGCCGGATAATTTAGGCATGGCTATTTTCTACGAAGTGGAAACCGTGAAGGAACAATTGGCCTCGCAATACGACCATTTGCTGGTGTTTAAACCTACAACTGCACCGGTAACTTTTTATTTCCTTGGTGCTTGGGAACAGGAAAAAAACGGAATTAAAACGAGAGAAGCTTTTTATAAATATCTGGATCAAAAGCTAAAAGCACTTAACAGGTCAGGTAAAATTTAAAAATAAAATCGCAACTTTGAATTGAAGTTTTTAATGAGGATTTCTATCCAATTCTAAGCCCTGACGGAACAATAAAAATGAAAACATTCCAGAAATTAGCCATCAGATTGACCGTGGTTTTGCTGTCATTTTCAAATGTGAACGCACAGCTTCAGAAGGCAAAGGATGATTTTAATAAAGTTGTTGCCCAAGATGGGAGCGGAGATTATACTTCGATACAATCGGCAATTAATGACAGCAAATCATTTCCATATCAGCGGATAACGATTTTTATAAAGAATGGTATTTACAAAGAAAAGATCAAAGTCCACGAATGGAATACCAACATTTCCCTAATTGGAGAAAGCAAAGAAAACACGGTAATTACCAATGCTGATTATTTCAATAAAGTCGGTTTGGGTATCAACAGTACATTCTATACTTACACATTATTGGTCGAAGCTAATGATTTTCTGCTGAAAAACATCACGGTAGAAAATGCTTCCGGCGACATTGGGCAAGCGGTTGCATTGTCGGTTTTTTCAGACAGAGTTGCAGTGATCAATTGCCGGATCTTAGGAAATCAGGACACGCTCTACGCCTCCGGAACCGGAAAGCAATATTATCAGAATTGTTATATCGAAGGAACCACCGATTTTATATTTGGAAGTGCGACTGCTTTTTTTGAAAATTGCCAGATCCATTCGAAAAAAGATTCTTACATCACTGCGGCATCTACGCCGAAGGGCACAGCATATGGTTATGTTTTTAAAAACTGCAAGCTGACGGCAAGCGAAAATGCAACCAAAGTGTACCTCGGAAGGCCATGGCGCATTTATGCCAAAACCGTTTTTATCGATTGCCATTTGGGTCGTCATATTCTGCCTTTGGGTTGGCACAACTGGTCAAAACCCGAAGCGGAACAAACAAGTTTTTATGCCGAATACCGTTCGACAGGACAAGGTTCATCACCGGAAACACGCGTAAACTGGTCGCATCAGTTGCGGAAAAATGAAGCAAAAAAGTATACCGCTCAAAATTGTCTGGGCAAATCATTTTCAGAAGACATCATCAAATGGAATGCTTCGTCAATAAGATAATTCAATATAAAATGAAGAAACAACTGCTGCTTTTCTTATTGCTTTACTTGAATGCGATGGCGCAACACCATCCGGTTACAAAAGATTCGGTAGCAGCGATTGTCAACAGGATCCAATTGCCAAAAATCCCGGTTTTTAAAATCAATGTTTCCCAATTGGGTGCCAAAGGCGATTCTGTGACAAACGATAAAACTGCTTTTGACAAAGCGATGGCGCTCTGTAAAAAAAATAACGGCGGAACCATTATTGTTCCCAAAGGAATTTATACGCTAAACGGACCGATCCATTTTGTAAGCCACGTTAATTTACAACTTGAAAAAGGCGCAAAAATCCGCTTTAGCGACAATCCGAATGATTATTTGCCAATGGTACTCACGAGTTGGGAAGGCACGATGATTTACAATTACAGTCCGTTAATTTATGCCAATGGTTGTACCGATATCGCCATCAGCGGAGAAGGAACCATCGACGGCGAGGGCGGAAAAATATGGCATAGTTTTAAAGCCAAAGAAAAACCCGGCAAAATAAGGAGCCGCGACATGAACCATTCCGGCATTCCTGTAAAAGACCGGAAGTTTGGCAACGGACACTTTTTAAGGCCGCAGCTGATCCAGTTTTTAAACAGCAAAAACATATTGGTAGAAAATGTAACGATTGAAGATTCTCCGTTTTGGTGTATTCATTTGTTGAAATCGGAAAGCACTACCATCAGGGGTTTAAAATACAACGCATTCAATGCCAATAATGACGGAATCGACCCTGAATATTCCAAAGATATTTTAATTGAAAACATCGATTTTAACAATGCCGACGACAACATTGCGATTAAGGCCGGAAGAGATCATGAAGGACGCGCCAATACAACAAGTCCGAGCCAAAATATCGTTATCCGGAATTGCCGGTTCAAAGGACTGCACGGTGTGGTTTTGGGAAGTGAAATGTCGGCAGGGATAAAAAACATCTATATCGAAAATTGCAGCACTTCGGGATATCTGAAACGCGGCATTTATTTTAAGACCAATGCCGACCGCGGTGGTTACATCAAAAACATTTTCATCAGTAACATTCAGTTGGATGAAGTAGAAGACTGTATTTACATCACGGCCAATTACATGGGTGAGGGTTCGGAATTTCCTGCCGATGTATCGGATATTTATTTTTCGGACATCAGCTGCAACAGAGCGCGTGAAACCGCCATTGTCATTCAGGGTTTTCCACAGAAGAAAGTGCGCAATGTTTCATTAAATAACATTGAAGTCAAATCAGCTAAAAACGGCATGACCGTTCAAAACACCGAAAATGTTACTGTAAATGATGTTTTTATCGGGCAAAAAGCCACGGTGCCCACATCGGTAACACATTCTATCAAACATTAAAGTTATGAAGTATAATTTCTTGATTTTGTTGTTGGTAACTTTAAATGTTGCTGCGCAAAAAGTCACTATTTACGGTATTGGAGATTCGACGATGGCCGACAAAGTCAATCCAACCAAAAACCCCGAACATGGCTGGTTGCAGGTATTTCCATTATTGGTAACTCCCGATGTTAAAATCGTAAACAAAGCCGTCAATGGCCGGAGTACGAAAAGTTTCATCGAAGAAAACCGTTGGGATTCGATCCGGAAAATGCTGAAAAAAGGAGATTATGTTTTTATTCAGTTTGGACACAATGACCAAAAAACAGAAGACCCGAAAAGGTACACCAATCCGCACACCACTTACCGTCACAACCTGATTCGTTTTGTAAATGAAGCCCGCGAAAAAGGAGCGGTCCCGATATTGTTTTCGTCGATTGTCCGGCGCAATTTTAATGCGCAGGGCGTTCTGATCGCAACGCATGGCGAATATCCCCAGGAAGCCCGATTGGTGGCAAATGAATTAAAAGTACCATTCATTGATTTGGAATATGATACCGAACTTTTGGAAATCTCCTACGGACCTGAAAAATCAAAAGCATTGCACCTGCATTTCCAAGCCGGCGAAAATCCGTATTTTCCCGATGGCAAATCAGACGATACCCATTTAAGCTTTGAAGGCGCAGAGGCTGTAGCAAAAATCGTTGCAGGAGATTTAAAAAAACTGCAACCACAGCTAAAAAAATATTTTAAAGACTAAGCCAATTGATTTAAGAAAGGATTTAAATAAAAAAACGCCCAGGTAAACTCGGCGTTTTTATTTTTTTTTTTGCAATCTTACTAAACACAATCTGGAACTTTCGCAGTTCATTGACCATTCTTTTTAGATAATTACACTTTGATAAATGCTAAAATATCGGCATTGATAGTCTCCGCTTCGGTCGTTGGCATGCCATGAGGAAATCCGGGATAGGAAATGAGTTTACCGTTTTTCAAAAGTTTTGCGGCTTTCGGAGCCTGGCTGAAAGGAACGATCTGGTCGTCTTCTCCGTGCAAAACCAGCACCGGAATATCCAGACTTTTAAGATTTTCTGTAAAATCTGATTCAGAAAAAGCTTTGATGCCGTCATAATGTGCCAGTACAGAACCCATCATTCCCTGGCGCCACCAGTTGTGTTTGATGCCTTCGTGAACGGTTTTTCCTTCGCGGTTCCATCCGTAGAAAGGGATTGGGAAATCATAAAAATACTGCGCCCTGTTGAATCCGGTACCTGCTCTTATTTCGTCAAAAACAGACAATGGTACGCCATCGGGATTTGCTTCATTTTTAATCATTATTGGCGTTACCGCGCTAATGATGACCGCTTTTGCTACACGTTCTTTTCCGTATTTTGCAGCATATCGGATTACTTCGCCACCGCCTGTAGAATGGCCAATGTGAATCGCATCTTTCAGATCAAGTGCTGCTGTCAATTCCGCTACGTCAGCGGCATACGTTTCCATATTGTTGCCTTCTGAACTTTGACCGGAACGGCCGTGTCCGCGCCTGTCGTGTGCGATCACCCGATACCCTTGTTTGAGAAAGAACATCATTTGTGCATCCCAATCATCGCTTGACAAAGGCCATCCGTGATGAAAAACAATAGGTTGTCCGGTTCCCCAATCTTTGTAATAAATGTCTGTCCCGTCTTTTACTTTAAGTGTGCTCATTTTTTTCTGGTTTAAATTGTTGGTATTTATTTTCTTTTACAAATTTATGGATGATGAAATCGTTGTGCATTAATCTGGGACAAGTAATGATGTTGATGTTTTTTTTTACATTTGGCGACAGCTGCAAGTTTGTAAAAGAATCGATCTAAATTAATGTAACATAATTTTAAAATAGTTGTCTTTGATGAAAAAAAATATGAAACCAAAAAATATTTGCTTGATCGGGTTATTCTTTTTCATTATTAGTTATATCATGTTTGCTCAGGGTTCTAAATTGGCGTATTTTCAGAAGCCAATAGATTTTGCACATTGGTTTAATTTGACTGGAGCAGTATTGCTGCTTTCGTTTAATAAAGTGTTTCCGAAAAACAATTTGAATACTTTTGCCTCTTTTTTAACGGTATTGGGCGTAATTGCACATATAGGACTTTGCACGATTGACTTTATAATGTGGAGTTTTGGAAATGACGATATTGCTAAAATGGAATTAAGCAAACACATTAGCAATACGCCGTCAATTCTGTATCCTTTTATAATTATTGGGCCATCTTTGCTCTTTATCGGATTGGCAACCCATGCATCAAACTTTATTAAGACCCATACTTTACAAGCCTTATTGGTCATACTTGGCGCACCAGCAGTAGGCTTTTCATTTTTCATCATGAAAGATGGATTTTATATGGTACTAAGCTGCATGCTTTTTTCTTTAGGGTTGGTTTTGCTTCTTTATAGAAAAGAAGCGCTACAGAAAATATAAAATACAACCGTTAATTACAAAGAAGATAATCAAAATTAATCCGGTTACCTCGACTGGATTACAACTTAAATCCGTCATCCATTATTTATAGTGTTTTCGTAATGGTAAATTTATACAGGAGTAACTACAGGGGTAAAAAAAAGCATTCCAACAATTCTATTTTTGCAAGTTCATTTTTGGACAGTCGCCATAATGTCTGTATTTGGATATGATTTATTAGTACATAATATTTTATTATTGCCGCTAATTTGTACTTCGCTAGAAATTAATTGAAAAAGTAGACGGCTTCTCTTCCGGAAACCATACGTTTTCTTTTCGCGTAAATAGATATTTATACAAAAGAGCTAATTTTTGTTCGTTGAACCATTAACAAACGGAACCGTATATCAAAAGGTTTTAACTATCTGAAATGTTCTTAAATTATTTTACCCGCAATGTAAGATACCCGACAAAACACCTTCGAAATCCGGTCTACATTTGCAGTATAATCTTAAAAACATATTATTATGAAAAAGTACCTTCTTGGTTTTGTCCTATTGTTTTCAGCATTCACTTTTGCCCAAAATATACAAAAACGGCAATCCAATTTCAATCTTGAGAAAAAAGTAGCACTTCATGGGTTCGATCCGGTTGCTTATTTTAAACAAAGCAAAGCTGTTAAAGGAAAAAAGGAGATTGCTGCTGTTTATGAGGGCGTGACCTATTATTTTTCGTCGTCGTCCAACAAAGAATTATTCACAAAACAACCTTCGGGCTATGAGCCGCAATATGGCGGATGGTGCGCTTTTGCAATGGGCGACAGCGGCAATAAAGTAGATATTGATCCAGAAACATTTAAAATTGTCGACGGTAAACTGTATGTTTTTTACAACGCTTATTTCAATAATACTTTGAAAAGCTGGAATAAAGATGAAAAAAACCTGAAATCGAAAGCCGATGCCAACTGGAAAAAAATCATCTCGAAATCATGAAACCGGCAATCTACCTTTGGCCACTTCGGATTGTTCCGGCGGTGATTCTCTTGCAAACGCTTTTTTTTAAATTCACGGCAAGTGAGGAATCCGTATACATCTTTTCAAGGTTGGGAGCAGAGCCTTACGGAAGAATTGGATCTGGCGTAATCGAATTGGCTGCCGCAATATTGCTCCTGATTCCGAGAACTACTTTGTTCGGCGCAATATTGGCGTTTGGTATTATGGCCGGCGCGATAGCTTCCCATTTGCTCGTTTTGGGAATTGTGGTCCAAGATGACTGCGGGACTTTATTCACGCTGGCGATTGTTACACTGGTTTGCTCGTTCATACTTATTTTATATAACCGAAATAAATTGTATCTTTTCATTAAAAACAAGTCAGGAAATGGTAAATGAAATAGTTAAAACGCTGGATCAACTAACCGGTTTGTTACAGCAGATTTCAGATAAACAATACATTAAGCCCTGTAATAGCTTAAGTAATGCCACAATCGGCGGACACACCAGGCATATTATAGAACTGCTCCAATGTCTTGAAAACCAGTATGCAACTGGCATTGTAAATTATGACTTGAGGCTTCGGGATAAAAAATTGCACTCCGACCCAAATTTTGCAATTGCAAGTATCAAAATATTGCAACGCGATCTAAACAAAGAAGATAAAAAACTTTTGCTGCAACAATCGTTTAATGATATTGTGTTTTCGATAGAAACCAATTATTATCGGGAATTGCTTTACAATCTGGAACATTGCATTCACCATCAGGCATTGATAAAAGTTGCGCTGCTTGAAATTCCGTCAATAATAATTCATGAAGATTTTGGTGTTGCCGAATCTACCTTAGCCCACCGCAAACAATGTGCACAGTAAGTTTTATAGCTACGCCTGAGAAAGTAATCATCACTTCCAACCGGGACGAAAAAACCGACAGGTCTGCGATAACGCCATTGCCATACCGCCTGAACGGGAAAAATATGGTTTTTCCAAAAGATCCTCTTGCAGGCGGAACCTGGTTTGCTACAGACGAAGATTCCAATGTTATCGTTCTTTTAAATGGCGCGGAAGATAAACACATCCACAATCCGCCTTATGCAAAAAGCCGTGGACTGATTTTATTGGATATCGCCAGTGCCAAATCGCCCTTAATAATGTGGAAGGATATTGATCTTCAAAACATTGAGCCTTTTACCCTGATTTTATTCCAGCAAAAACAATTGTTCCAACTGCGCTGGAATGGATTCGAAAAAGAAACGTTGCCGTTAGATCCAACACAAAATTACATTTGGTCTTCTGCTACTTTGTATTCCGAAACCATTCGTGAACAGCGCTCTGCCTGGTTCGCCGACTTTATTTATAAAACGGCTGAGATCCAACCAGAATTAGTTGTCGATTTTCACCAAAATACTCAAAAAGACGATAACGAAAATGGTCTGGTGATTGATCGGAAAGGCAATCTAAAAACCCTTAGCATTACACAGGCAATAATCGACCAGAATAAAGTGACGTTGCGACACCATGATTTAGTTAACCAAATCGAAAATATACAATCGTTTATTACCATATAAAAACTTTATGAAATTATTCCTGCATAAACTGACCCATTGGGAATACTGGCCTTTTCAGTTAGTCTACATTCCGGTTTATTTTTTATGGGCTTATTACGCGATTAAAGCAAAGTCGATTTTCTTTTTCAATGCGTGTAATCCAACCATAAAAAATGGCGGATTTATGATGGAATCCAAAAAAGCGATTTACGACATTATCCCACAAAAGTATTATCCGGAGACATTGTTAATAAGAGAAGTCATTTCTGATGAAGAAGTATCAGCTGCGCTTAACCGTTCGGGAATTGCATTTCCACTAATCGCAAAACCCGATATAGGCCTTCGTGGCTCTGCGGTTAAAAAAATCCACGATCAGCAAGAATTACAACATTACAACAGCAAAGCCAAATTTGATTATTTGCTACAGGCGCTGATTCCGTATCCAAATGAGATTGGAATTTTTTATGTGCGCTATCCAAATGAACCAACCGGGAAAATTACCGGAATCGTTGCCAAAGAATTCCTGATCCTGACCGGAAACGGAAAATCGACAATGGAGGAATTGTTACGCGAAAACCCACGATACGCATTACAGCTCAAAAAACTGCGTCAGGAATACGGAACTGAATTACAAGAAGTCTTAGAAAACGGTGAACAACGGAACCTTGTTCCTTATGGCAATCACGCTCGCGGCGCAAAATTTACAGATGCCAGTTCGTGGATCACTCCAGCTTTAACTCACGTAATCAATGACATGTGTATCGCAATTCCCGGTTTTTATTTTGGAAGGATTGACCTCATGTATAAGACCATTGAAGAACTCGAATCGGGCAAAAACTTTTCGGTGGTAGAATTGAACGGTGCTGCCAGCGAACCCACGCACATCTACGATCCGAAACATTCGTTATGGTTTGCCTGGAAAGAATTATTACGGCATATCCGATATATGTATGAGATTAGTGCCCAAAACCATAAGGCCGGTGTTCCTTATCTGACGCACAAAACCGGAATGCAGCAATACCGTTTGCAAATGCAGCAAAACCTTTTGATTGTCAACTTTTAAGCAATTGGATTAGTTTTTTACTTCTTTCAGATGGATTGCAAGGTCGCTTATCTTTTTGATCCGGATCTCTTTGCGGTCATAATCAAGTAAACCATTTTGCTCCATTTCATTCAGCAATAGAGTCGCCGTTTGTCTTGAAGTGCAGATGATTTGCGCGATATCGTTTTGGGTCAGGTAATTTTCGATCAGAATTCCGTCGGGTGTTTCTTTTCCTTCTTTTTCGGCCCAGTCGCTCAGAAATTGGTACAGCCGTGTTTTGGCATCTTTCGAAACCAGGTTGGAATAATTGTTCCGGATCCGTTTCATTTTCATGCCGACAAATTTGGTATAGGATAAGGCCAGGCTGGGATTCTTCAGCAGCAATGCTTCAAAATCTGACATCTGGAAACTGCAAATGGAAACTTCATCAGATAAAACTTTCGCATATTCATTGACGCTGGCGTCGCTCTCAAGCGTCAATTCCCCGAACAGATCGCCTTTCCTGATGATGTCTTTAATGACTTCATTACCGTCATCATCGAGCGCAACGATTTTGATCGCGCCTTTCTTCAATAAAAAGATCCTCGGAACTTCCGACGAAGTAAAATAAATGACTTCCGATTTTTTGGCTTTCTTAAAACCGGTAATAATACAAAGTTGGCGGATTTGTGAAAAACTCAGCACCCTGAATAATTTGTGGTCCCGCAAATACCAATACTTTAATTCGTCGTACATATGGCTGAAATTACAATGTAAATATAATAAAATTAGCGGTTCAACCGGTTGAATGTATTCGTCAAGCGGAATAGAAAAAACACTAAAGTTGCTTTCATTTGTAAACCAACTGACGATTTCCTACAATCACATCAGTTATATTTGTTAAACCAACAACTAGAGAATGATCTCAATAAAAATGTTGCTAAAAAATTTCATCATGTTAACTAAAGTAGCCCGATTCCTGTTCGTGCTTGCTGGTTTTTTCATTGCCAACGGCTTATCGGCACAGCAAATTGTACACGAATTTGTTTCCGACAGCATTTCAGGCCAACACCTTGTTGATTTGAGGACGCAATATGGTAATGCCAAAACCATTCCCGTAAAGTATGAGAAGCAAATTCTGTTGGCACTTTCGTATTTTCCGGAACTGATAAATATTGAAATTGAATTCCGGCTCAAAAATCAGCCTACGCCGTTAACCAGCAGGCCGCAACTTGGAAGTATGCTACGAAATGCTAAAAAGCGGCACTATATTGTTACGATAAGCGGCAAAAATGATTCGGGTTTTGAGCCGATATTATTTCACAATTTAGGATTCAACGCCCAAATTGGCGTTTTGGGCCATGAACTGTCGCATGTCTCCGAGTTTACAACAAAAAGTTTCGGCGGCATGGCAAAGATTGCTTTTTCTGAATTGCTTTCGAAACGGAATGTAGATCTTTTTGAAAGCAACACCGACCGGAATTGCATACGCCACGGACTCGGCTATCAATTGCTGGATTGGAGCATTACCGTTCGTGAAAAATTAAAAATAGAATACTGGCGCGGTGTTGGGAACATGCATTTACAGGAAAAATCAGAACGCTATTTGAATCCGGCAGACATTACAAAAATTATGGCAGGGATGGAGTTGTATGAAAAGCAGTCTGTAAAATAATGGCGCGCTGCTCTAAAATCCAATGGTGTAAGAAACGGCTGCGGCAAACGAAAAAAACGCTCAAGTAAACTTGGTTTTTTTTTCTAAGAATTTATTCGTGACTTCGACTGGATTTTGTTCCAATATCCAGCAAAGGGCCGCTTTGAAAATCCTTAAAAACGAAAAAAACGCTCAAGTAAACTTGGCGTTTTTTTGTTTCTAAGAATTTATTTGTGACCTCGACTGGATTTTGTTCCAACATCCAGCAAAGGGCCGCTTTGAAAATCCTTAAAAACGAAAAAAACGCTCAAGTAAACTTGGCGTTTTTTTGTTTCTAAGAATTTATTCGTGACCTCGACTGGATTCAAACCAGTAACCTCTTGAGCCGTAATCAAGTGCGCTATTCAGTTGCGCCACGAGGCCTAATGCGGGTGCAAATATAAGCATAAATGTCAATTCTGCAAATCTGAAAGTAAATAAAAATGCAAATTTATTTGTACCGATTCTTATTTGCCTAAAGCCCTTGAAGTTACATAATACCGCCAGCCAATCAACGCCATCTGCCATTTGCTGGCTTTGGAAAGGTCGAGTTGTTGTTTGGTCAGGCTCGGCAACAGCAATTTGTTGAGTTTGGCTAAAATCTTAAACATAAATCATTCGCTTTGAAACAAATATAAAAAAAGACCGCCTTTTACAGCAGTCTTTTATCATAACTTTTTATTTTTTTGAAGCCGCTTTGGATTTTTCTATCTCTGCACGTTGTTGCTCAATTTCGATTTTTGCCTGTTTGATTTCTTCGCGAGCTTGTTCGATTTCTCTCTTGGCTTGCTCCAATTCTGGTTTGGAACGCTCGATTTCCCTTTTAGCCCTTTCGATTTCAGGACGTGATTTGATGAGTTCCATGCGCGCTCTGTGCATTTCCGGACGGGCCTTCCTGATTTCTTCCCTGGCTTCCCGAAGTGCTTCACGTGTAATTTTGCGCAGCTCTTTAGAATCAATATCTACATTAATATCACCCAGATCACCCAAATCGGCTAAAGCCAGGTTGACATCTGCAAAGATCTTATCCATATCAACATTGATACTTTCACCGTTTACAGAAACGGTCATTTTTCCATTTGTTCCTGTGTGTACGCTCACATCTGAGTTGTGAAAAATTGGCGGTTCCGGCGGTTCCGGTGCTTCAGGAGATTCCACATCTTCAGGTACATCCGGAGTTTCCGGTGCTTCGAGATCGGCATCGGCTACAGCCTCACGGTTTTTAAAGATCTGCAAGCTGCCTGAATTGCTAAAGCCAATGGCGCCATTATTTCTTTTGAAAAATCGCAACGTTTTGATTGGTTCGTCACCGCTTACCTGGTAAACCCCTTTTTTATCAGTGCTTTTTTCTTTGTATTCCGCTTTGATAGAAACGATTTCGCCTGCTGCATTGCGTTTTACTTTTGAAAATTTCAGAGCGATGCCGTTTTCTTTTGCAGCTGCGGTTTTTTCTTTAAGTTCGGCATCAGTCGAATTTTTGTCGATGACCAAAGTGATGGGTTCTTTAGCTGTCAATTCGGCAACAGCCATTGGTTTTTCCTGAGCGATCACTTTGACCTGAAAATAAAACATAAACGCTGCGAGCGCCGGAACAATGAGCAGATACTTCCACGAGTTCCACTTAGTAGATTGATTTTTGTTTAACATAACGATTCGTTTTTTGATTAATGATTGAAAAAAATGATTGGAAATGGCAACGCAATGCTCATGCGTTGTTACTTTTAATAAGGTGATTTGATAGGCGGTTTTATCCGAAATGTTTTTTAAAGCTTCTGCATCGGCGATAAATTCAAGGTTCTGCAAAACCGCTTTTTGATACAGCCAAACAAACGGATTGTACCAAAATACAATACAAAACAAACGCGTAATCAGCACATCTGCCGTATGATTCTGGTCGCAGTGGACTTTTTCATGCTCTAAAACATTGGCAAGTTCTGCCTCACTGTATAAGCCGGAATTGTATACGATATAATTAAAATAGGAGAAAGGCGCCACATTTTCAACCACATCAATAAATTTGAAATCGGCCTGCTGCTGTACTTTTTTTCCGCTCAGAACTTTCGACAGGCTCCTGAAATCGATCGCAAAACGCAACAATAAAACCAACACGCCAATGGCATAAATTCCCGCAGCAACAATTAGCCAGTTGATTTCAAAAGTTTCTGCCGGTGGCGCTGCGATGGTTGAAACCGGCACATTGACCCAATCCATTTTCGGAGCCGCTTCCACAAAGACCACTTTTTTAAAAGTAACCAATGGCAGCAATACAGATGTTACTAACCCAAACAGTAAAAACCACCGGTTACTTTTAAAAAAGGTTTCTTTGCGCAGTAAAAAATAGTAAGCCAGCAAAAACGCCGCGATCAGCGCACTCGACTTCATCAAATGAATGAAAACTACTTCCATAATATTATTTTTTAGATTCGATCATCGCTAAAATTTCACGCAATTCGTCTGCAGAAATTTTCTCTTCTTTGGCAAAATGTGATACCATATTTTTATAGGAACTGTTAAAATACGTGTCAATCGCCGTACTCATAAACCGCTTGCGGTAATCTGCTTTTTTGACCACAGGGTAATATTGATGCGTATTCCCAAAAGCATTATGCGCCACAAAACCTTTTTCTTCCAGATTCCGGATAATCGTCGATAACGTATTGTAATGCGGCTGTTCATCTGTCATTTCAGCCATGACTTCTTTCACAAAAGCCTTTTCAAGCTTCCATAAAACATGCATGATCTCTTCTTCTTTGTTCGTTAATTTTTGCATTTTTATATATTTTTTATTTTTTGGGCGTTGCCTGCGGCCGGGCTTTCCATTACAATCTTTTTAAAAATTCCACTGCGTTACATTTTAAAAAAGGATTTCCATTGCAATCCCTAACGCAAACCGTAAACTTTCGACTTTCTTCCCAACAAACATAAAACTATATTTTTAGTTACACAACTATAAAATTAGTTATTTAACTAAATTTTCAGTTTTCTTTACAAAGACTTCTTTTGTTTAAATTTGTTACACTTAATAAAAACAGGGCATGAGCGAACATCTTTACCATCGGAATAATTTTTTTAAAAATACATTTTGCATCTTCCGGGAAGTTCGTTTTTCAGCCATCGAAAATCAAAAACCCAATTTCAAAAGCAAATCGGGCAGCAGTTATTATTTCACGGAAACAGGCGTTTTTCGGTTGTCAAACCATTGGGGCAGGGCTGCGAATTGCAAATGGCGTTTGCAGCCGTTAGAAAACTCTGATAAAAACCGGACAAAAGTAGGTTTTGCACACTGGAGCGAATTCCACCGCGACAACGACACTGAAAAGTTGTATTATATAGAAGTAAATTTTGAAGATAGTACGGTCAATTTTAACCACAAATCCAATGGAAATCCAAACGACCAAACCGTTTTCCGTACCGTTTCCGAAACCACCAAACGCATCCGCCAAATAAGAAACCTGCTGACAGACGATTCCTGGACAAAATATTATCCGCAAAAAGACCCCGGAATTTTAAAAAAGGAAGTCATTTCAAAACTGGCAAATTCAGGAAAAACACTATTGCAAATTAGATCGGAAATTGTTTAAAATTACGTGGAAATCCCTCGACTGCGCTCGGGATGACAGTTTGGGATGATTGATAAAAAAGATAATAGGTGTTCCTAAAAGATTGTTGTCACCAAATGCGTTGCACCATACCAAATGGTTCAGATAGTAAAGATGTGTCAGCCCGAGCGCAGTCGAGGGCAACAATGAATAAAAATTACATTATATCCTAAATCCGGTTTTCTTCCCGAACCATATTAATGACCCAAACGCAGCAAACGGTCGCCACAATTCCTAGTGCTGCCATAAAAATCCAGTTCGTTTGATAGCCAAAATGACTTGTGATTTCCATACCGGTTTTCGAACTCATGATGTGCGCCAAACTGAAACTCATCGTAAACAACGCCATATATCGGCCTTCATGCCCGCGTGGCGCACGGCTCAGTGCAAACGAGTTCGAAAACGGAAACAAAAACATTTCGCCAAAAGTCATAAAGATGATGCTGATGATCAACACGCCGGCCCAGCCCGTAAACAGCAGTACAAAAAAGCTGAACGTCATCATGATCGAACCCCAAAACATAATTTTGAGTTTGTGCGTTTGATGCCTTTCAAAAATACTTACGATCGGCATTTCAAGGAAAAAGATCAGCAGGCCGTTCAGCGTCATCAGCAATCCGGTCTGGAATTCCGTCAGCCCGAACATTTCATGATGGTACAATGGCAAAGTCGAAAACAACTGGAAAAAGATCATTGCCGTCGAAAAACTCACAAACAAAAACAGCCAGAAAATCCGATCCTGAAACACAGATTTTACCGGATTATTCTCTATTAAATGATCGTCGGCATGAACGATTTTTTTCTTCTCTTTAACAAGCAAAGCAAAAATCAAAATGGCAATGATGCACGAACTCCCATCAGCCCAAAACAATCCCTTATACCCAATTCCCATAATGATGAGCCCACCCAGCGCCGGTCCCGCAGCAAACCCAAGGTTTACCGCAAGCCTTACTAATGTCAGCGCACGCGTGCGGTTTTCCGGTTTCGCATACACGCCAAGTGAAACGAACATCGCCGGACGGAACATATCAGCGACCGCCATAATGATGAACATTGCGATACAAAGTCCCCAAAACGAAGTGATAAATTGCAATCCCAAAAATAAAATACCGCTCGTGAACAAGCTGAAAATCATGATTTTATAAAACCCGATTTTATCCGATAATTTACCGCCAAGCCATGAACCCAGCATCGATCCCAATCCGAAAGCGACCATGATCCAGCCGACTTCACCATACGAAAATTGCAAATCTTCTTTGAGGTATTTTGACAAAAACGGCAACACCATCGTGCCGGCGCGGTTGATAAAAGTGACAATCGTCAAAATCCATATTTCACGCGAAAATCCGCGAAAATTATTGATGTAGCGATTAAATCCTGATTTTATCATAACGGCTTTTAGTTTTTAAGCCCCAAATTTACGAACTCTGCAATCAAAAACGAGCCGTTTTAAATTTTGATTTGATTATTTTTGTAGAAAATTTTTCAAAATGAAAAAGCAATTGATAACGGTGTTTTTATTCGTGAGTTTTTTTGGCTTCAGCCAGGAAAAATTTGAGGTTTTGAATGTGACGAAATTTCAGGACGAACTAAACGCTGAATTTGCTTCTAAAGAAAAAAGCCCGCTGACAGAAAAGGATTTAAAAGAATTTAAAACCCTTGATTTTTTTGCTGCCGATCCTGATTTTTTTGTCCTTGCGAATTTCAAACGGACCAAAAAAGAAAAGCCGTTTAAAATGAAAACGTCAACAGATCGTTTGCCGGTGTATGTCAAATATGGCGAACTCGAATTCGAACTCAAAGGCAGGAATTTCAAACTCAATGTGTATCAAAACATAGAATTGACCAAGAAAAAAGGCTTTGAAGATTATCTGTTTTTGCCGTTTTCCGATTTGACTTCGGGAAAAGAAACCTACATCGGTGGGCGTTATATTGATGTCAAAATCCCGAAAGGCGATACGATGGTTGTCGATTTTAATACAGCTTACAATCCGTATTGCGCGTACAACCACAAATATTCGTGCCCGATTGTGCCGTTGGAAAACGATCTCGATATCGAAATCAAGGCCGGTGTCAAAACGTTTCACGACTGATGGAATTCTTGAATGTACATACGCACCGTTTTTCGAACCGCGAAAATGTGGTAGAAATCGTCAATCAATATCCGCAGGAATTTGATGCATCGGTACCGTTTTATTCAATCGGAATTCATCCGTGGTACATTGAACAAAACAGGATTTCCGAAGATTTGACAATCATCGAAAGCAAACTAAAATATGAAAATTGCTTAGCCATCGGCGAATGCGGACTAGACAAACGCATAGAAAAACCTTTCGAACTACAGCTTGAAGTTTTCGAATCGCAATTGACTTTAGCCGAAAAATACAAAAAACCGGTTATCATTCATTGTGTCGCCGCTTTTCAGGAGTTGATTGAAGCAAAAAAACGAAAAAAAATCACGGTTCCGATGGTCATTCACGGTTTTTCAAAAAACGAACAAACCGCAAAACAGTTGCTCGACAACGGATTTTATTTGTCATTCGGGAAATATTTATTGCGGAAACCGGAATTGAAATCGGTTTTCCAAAGCATACCAAATGACCGGTTTTTCCTCGAAACAGACACGATTGAAGAAACTATTATGGATGTTTACGAATTGGCAGCATCCTACAAAAACCGGCAGATTCCAGATCTGCAGTTGCAAATAAAACAAAATTTTAAAACCGTATTTGGATCTGGGCAAAGTCTCAATTCTCAAATCTAATATCTCAAATCAAATGGCAGAATGGACAGAAAGGGCAGAACTGCTCTTCAAATCAGAAGGACTTGAAAAATTGCAGAAAGCAAATATTTTAATTGTTGGCGTTGGCGGCGTGGGCTCATTTGCAGCCGAATTTATCGCGCGCGCAGGAGTCGGGAAAATTACGATTGTAGATGGCGATGTCGTCGATATAACAAACATCAACAGGCAATTGCCGGCGTTGCATTCGACCGTTGGCGAGCCAAAAATTGATGTGGTTGGAGCCCGTTTGCTCGACATCAACCCCGAATTGCAACTGACCAAAATCCGTGAATTCCTATCACCCGAACGCGCTTTCGAAATCGTGTCTGAAGAATACGATTATGTATTGGATTGCATCGACAGCGTCACGCCAAAACTGAATCTGATCATTGCGGCCAAACGCAAAAAAGTCAAAATTATCAGCAGCATGGGCGCCGGTGGCAAAATGGAAGCTGCAAAAGTAAAAGTCGCCGACATCAGCAACACCGAAAATTGTTTCCTCGCAAAAACGATCAAAAAACGCCTCAAAGCAGTCAAAATCGACAAAGGTGTTAAGGTCGTATTTTCATCAGAAATCCAGGACGAAAGCAGCCTCAAAAAAACCGATGGCAAAAATTTCAAAAAATCATTTTACGGAACCAACAGTTACATGCCTGGACTTTTCGGATTGTATGCTGCTGAAACGGTGATCCGGTATATTTTGAAGAAGGAAGAGAATTAGTTGAAAGGCAAAAGTCAAAAGGCAAAAAAATAAGTTAAACCACGAAACTCAGGCACTCAGTTTCTCAGCAACTCCAACATGATAAAGACCGTAATTTTCGATATGGACGGCGTGATCGTCGACACCGAACCCGTACATTCCTACGCTTTTCACCAGCATTTTAAAGATTTGGGGATTGATGTTTCCGATGCTTTATATGCAACACTTTTGGGAAAATCGACGAAAAACGTATACCAGAAACTCAAAGACGAGTTTCAATTAAAACAGGAAATCCCAGATTTGATAAATGCAAAACGGACTTTATTTAATGAGGCTTTCGACCACAAACCCGATTTATTCCTGATCGATGGCGTTGAAAAACTCATTGTTGATTTGTTTCAAAACGGCATTCAATTAATTCTGGCCTCTTCATCATCCAAACAAACCATTGAAAGGGTTTTTAAACGTTTTGGTTTGCACCCATATTTTACAGATGTTGTCAGCGGTGAGGATTTCCCGAATTCAAAACCGGATCCGGCGATTTTTTTATACGCTGCGTCATTATCAAAAGCGCCAAAAGAAAATTGCATCGTCATTGAAGACAGTTCCAACGGCGTCAAAGCGGCCAAAGCGGCTGGGATTTTCTGTGTTGGGTATGACAGCATCCATTCAAAAATGCAGGATTTGTCTGAAGCCGATGTTGTGATCCGTGATTTTAGCGAATTGGATTTTGAGAAGGTGAAAAATTTGAGGTAGTATTGAGATTCAAAAATTAGAAGTTTCTTAGTGCAGCTATCTTAATACTTTGTACTCAATACTTAATACTCAACATCATCCAACAGCTTCTTTGAAAACTTTAAGACAGCGTTCACGCGCTTCCTTATGATCTACAATCGGTTCGGGGTAAGACAATTCTTCGAGTTCGGAAACCCATTTACGGATGTATTTTAAATTTTTGTCGAACTTTTTGACTTGTTCGGTTGGATTAAAAATGCGGAAATAAGGTGCCGCATCAACGCCACTTCCTGCATTCCATTGCCAGTTTCCAATGTTTGCGGATTGATCGTAATCGAGTAATTTTTCTGCAAAGTACGCTTCGCCCCAGCGCCAGTCGACCAACAAATGTTTGCACAGGAAACTCGCGGTCACCATCCGCACGCGGTTGTGCATGAAACCAGTAGTATTGAGTTCGCGCATACCGGCATCAACCATCGGATAACCGGTTTTTCCTTCACACCACGCCTTGAATTCACTTTCGTTGTTGCGCCATTTGATGTTGTCGTATTTCGGACGGAAACTCCGGGTTACCGTTTCGGGAAAATGCCATAAGATTTGCATGAAAAACTCGCGCCAGATCAATTCGTTGAGGAAAGTTTTGTTACTTTCGACATTGGCTAAACCAACAATTTTCCGGATGCTGACGGCACCAAACCGCAAATAAACACCGAGTTTTGAAGTTTCAAGATCTGGGAAATTCCGTGTGGCTTCGTAGTGTTGGATCAAGGTTTTCGAACTGTCAAATTCGGGAATTTCGATTGTTGATTTTTTGAAACCAATGTCAGACAAATTCAAAAACGGATAATGGTGCTTGGGGATTTTAAAAAGCAGTTCTTCAGATTTAAAAGATTCCAATTTGGATTTACTGAAAATTTCCTTCCATTTATTCGAATACGGCGTATAAACAACATACGGTTTCTGATCGTCTTTGACAACTTCGCTTTTTTCAAAAATAACCTGGTCTTTAAACGTTTTAAACGCTATTTTTTTGGATGCCAATAATTTCTCGATTTTGGAATCGCGCTGTCTGGCGTAAGGTTCGTAATCGTGATTCGCGTAAACTGCGGTAAGGTCATTTTCTAGGGTCAATTGTTGGAAAACGGCTTCCGGTTCGTTGTAAAAAACGGCTAAAGATTTCTGGTGTTGTTGCAAATTCGAGTTCATTTTTTCGAGTAAACCGAAAATGAATGTCACACGTGCATCGTCTTTTGGCAATTCGGAAAGGATGTTTTTGTCAAAAATAAAAATGGGCAATACGGCTTCAGATTCTTTCAAAGCCTCAAAAAAACCGGCATTGTCTTCCAATCGTAAATCGCGCCTGAACCAGAAAATTGTCATTTAATATTATTGAATATGAATAATCAGATTAAAATTCGCCAAACAGTTCAATCAATTTTTTTCTGCGGAATTCGAAGATTTTATCGAGTTCGGGTTTTACCAAAAACGGATGGACGAGTTGCCCTAGAATCCCCATCGGAACTTTATAATGTACAATATCTTCCATTTCGACACCGCCCGGGATTTCCTTTAAAAAGTGTTTGTGGTGCCAGAAATTATACGGGCCGTAACGTTGTTCGTCAACAAAAAATGCCCCGTCTTTCACATGCGTAATCTCAGTTACCCATTGCAGTTTGATTCCGAACAACGGCGTGATCGTGTAATGAATGATCTGACCCGGAAACATTTTCCGTTCATCACCAGAAATCGTATGAAAGCCCATTTCCTTTGGGGTAATCACTTCGAGATTTTTAGGATCTGAAATAAAATCCCAGACTTTATCTATCGAAACCGGAAATTTTTGAATGCTTTTTTTGATGTAAATCTTCATATCGGAATTTTTGTAAATGTACAAATTGTTTAATCATATTTTAAAATCGCTAAACATTTTAAAACAGATATTAAGGAATAATTAACAAAAAACGGCTATCCGATTGTGTAATTTTGGAAACTAACAACAAATTTAATAAACATGAAAAAAGTATTCCTATTTTTAGCTGTGATGGCGGCATCTTTTTCGGTTGACGCGCAGGTAAAAACGCCGCAGCCAAGTCCGTATGCGAGTGTGAAACAAGTCGTTGGCCTTACTGATGTTGAAGTAGATTATTCCCGTCCGGGGATGAAAGGCAGGACGATTTTTGGTGATTTAGTTCCTTTTGGAAAACTTTGGAGAACTGGTGCCAATGCCAATTCGACAGTATCTTTTAGCGAAGATGTAGTGATTGACGGAAAAACTTTGAAAAAAGGAAAATACGCATTGTTTACAACGCCAAAAGCAGACAACTGGGAAATCGTATTTTACTCTGATACTGACAACTGGGGAACTCCGGAAGAATGGAAAGAGGCAAAAGTCGCTTTGAAAGCATCTGCAAAAGTGGAAACATTGAATAGAAATGTAGAAAACCTGACAATCGGAATCAACAATTTAGATAACAATTTCGGGCATTTGGAAATCTCTTGGGAGAAAACATTGGTCGCTTTGAAATTTGAAGTTCCGACTCAAAAAACGGCTATGGCAAGTATTGAAAAAGCTTTGGCCGGGCCAACGGCAAACGATTATTTTGCATCCGCACAATATTACTACCAGTCAAACGGCGATCTTACAAAAGCACTGACTTATGTCAACAAAGCATTGGAACTCAACAAAGACAAGCCTTTCTGGTACAACAGATTGAAATCTTTGATCCAGGCGAAATCAGGGGATAAAAAAGGAGCAATTGAAACAGCTAAACTTTCATTGGCTTCTGCTACGGCTGCAAAAAACAATGATTATGTTAAAATGAACAACGACAGCATTGCCGAATGGAGTAAAAAATAAATTTTTACTTTTGGTAAAAATCCCGCTTTACGATGTAGAGCGGGATTTTTTTATGCTTCTATTTTTTCTTTCTTTAAAGTGATCTGCAACATCGACGACAAGAAAATGGTCAGTAGCGCACCGATGAAATTCAGCCATAAAAAACTTACCACATCCAAATAATAAATATAAAATATAGTCAATTGACTGATCACAGCACCCCAGAAAATGGCTTTCGCTTTTACAAAGCGGATGTAGAAACCAACGAGGAAAATTCCGAGTACGGTACCGTAAAATATTGATCCGATGATGTTGACAAGCTGGATCAGGTTTTCAAACAACGTTCCGACACACGCAAAAAGGATCGCGATAATTCCCCAGACCAACGTAAAAAATTTAGTCGCATTCACAAAATGTTTATCCGATTTTTCACCTTTCACATTACGTTTGTAAATATCGATCGCCGTGGTAGAAGCCAAAGCGTTGATTCCTGAAGCGGTAGACGACATCGCCGCTGACAGGATTACGGCAAGCAATAAGCCGATCAAACCTTTTGGCAGATAATTTAAAATAAAATGGATGAACACGTAATCTTTGTCGTTCGTTTCCGATTTGGCGTCGGCTTTTGAGATCAGTTCGCGGGCTTCGTCACGCAAATCGTTTTCTTTACTCGAAAGTGCTACGAGTTCTTTCCGCAAAATCGGGTTGTCATAATTCTGGTTCAGGTGGTCGATGTACAACAAATTGATTTCCTTTTTTTCTTCGGAAAGTTTGGCGAGTTTGTCTTCGAGAATGTTGTATTCTTTTTTGTATTTCGAATGTTCAACAACGACTTTATTATTCGGATTGAAATTCAGCGGCACCGGATTGAATTGGAAAAACACAAAAACCATAACGCCGATCAGCAGGATAAAAAACTGCATCGGCACTTTTAAAAAACCGTTCATGATCAATCCCATCTGGCTTTCTTTAATCGACTTTCCCGATAAATAACGGCCAACCTGCGATTGATCCGTACCGAAATACGACAGCATCAGGAAAAAACCGCCCGTAATTCCGCTCCAAAAAGTATAACGCGTTTCGGGATTGAACGAAAAATCAACGATGTTCATTTTGTCATTTGCCCCGGCAATATGCATCGCATTGCTAAACGTCATGTCGTTTGGAAGCAAGTGTAAAATCAGGAAAAAAGTGATGAACATTCCGGTCATGATCACAAACATCTGCTGTTTCTGCGTGACGTTTACAGCTTTGGTTCCGCCGGCAAACGTATAAATGATCACTAAAACGCCAATCGCAATATTCATAAACGTCAGGTTCCAACCGAGTAATGCCGATAAAATAATGGCAGGCGCATAAATTGTTAAACCCGTTCCGAGTCCGCGTTGGAACAAAAACAGACCTGCCGCCAACGACCTCGTTTTTAAATCAAACCGTTGTTCGAGGTATTCATAAGCGGTAAAAACTTTCAGGCGGTGGTAAATCGGGATAAAAGTGTAACAGATAACCACCATTGCAATCGGAAGCCCGAAATAAAACTGCACGAAACCCATTCCGTCATGATACGCCTGTCCCGGTGTTGACAAAAAGGTGATCGCGCTCGCCTGCGTTGCCATAACGGAAAGCCCGACCGTCCACCATGGCGTTTCATTGTTTCCCAGGATATAATCTTCTACATTTTTACTGCCCTTCGTTTTCCAGACGCCGTAAATGACGATGAATAAAAGTGTTACTGACAGTACGATCCAATCGATTTGCTGCATATTAGGAGAACATTTCCATGATTAAACAAAAAAGCATGATGTAAATCGCATTGGCGATCAGGACCCAACTGTAGCTTTTTTTCCAGATGTTCGTTTTGATATTCATATTGTTTTATTTTTCTGTTGGGATCGAAATCATATTGGCCATCAGTCGGAATGCGCCCGAAACGCCTTCTGGCAGTTCCCTGAAAAAACTCAATCCGGTATAAATATAGTTTCCTTTTCCGTATTTCGCGACAAGCAGTGCGCCTTTTTTTGCCGGTTCGCCTTTGTCGGAAGCGGATAAAACCGGAGTAAAAGCTTTGTCCCATTCATTCGGGTAATACAATCCTTGTTCCTGTTTCCAACCCTCAAAATCTTTAGAAGAGATTTTATTTGGCACATTTAAAACCGAATGGTTTGGTTCGAGGAATTTGACTTCGGCATTTTCATCGGTGACACGGTCTCGTGAAATTTTGAGCGGATATGGCGCAATATCGTTTGTCACCAAATCGCCGGAAGTATTGTATTGCACGATCAAATTGTGGCCTTCTTTGACAAAATCGAATAGTATTTGTTGTTTGAATGCCAAGTCGTTCAGCGTATTGTAGGCGCGGATTCCGGTGATCACGACATTAAAATCTTTCAAGCGTTCTTTGGTGATTTCGTCGGTTTTGATCAGCGTGACATCGTAACCCATTTGGCGCAAACTTTTTGGAACTTCATCTCCGGCACCCATAATGTAAGCGATTTTTTCGTTTCCGGTTTTGATGTCGAGTTTGATGAATCTGGATTCTGCCGGTTTTAAAACCTGTTGCGTGGAAATGTGGTCGTAAGAAATGCTGATCTTTTCCTTATCAAAACGTTTTCCCTCAATGGTAATAATGCTTTTGACCGAAATTTCTTCTGCGTTTTTCGGAGGCGTAATGTTGAAATATACCGTTTGTTCTTCGCTTTTTCGGGTTAATGAAAAAGCGATGGTTTGTGGAACAACTTTCCAGTTTTGCGGCAATTCCAGTTGAATGTCGCCTTTAATATTGTCCTTTCCGGATTTGATCTTGACGCCAACGGTTTTTGTTTTTTCGGAATCAAAAATAACGACCTTATCGAGCAGGGCAGAAGTGGCATCGGGCACTATGTCAAACGGACGATACACTTCGCCTTTCACATCGTCGTTGAATTTGTAAATCACATTGCGTTCAAACGGAAAAGTCACGCCATTGATCAATACGTTAAAAGTGACTTTGACTTCTCGGATAATATCCGGAATCCCGATTTTTTTCTGGTCGTCTACGCGGTACATGCCAATGGTTCCCTGTTCTTTAAGCCAATACGGCTGCGTATAATTGGCTTCAGCAGGCAATTGAATCGAAACATCAAAAGAACGGTTGGTATTTTTTTCCAAACCGATGGCTTGAAAAGGCGTAATAATCGCCGGAACTGTACTAATTCCTAACAATTGCATTGCAACGTTACTTCGATTAATAGCTTCAATTTTTAATTTGACGGTATTTCCCGGCGTAATTTCCTGTTTTTCGGCTACGGCTTCAAGATACAAACCGGCACAGGCAGCGATTACATTTTTAATTTCTTCAGATTTGATCGGTTTCCAATGGTTTTCATCTAGTGATTGGATCATCGTGTAGGCTTTCACTAAATTCGGAATGCTTGCTGCCGGATTTTTGAAATCGTATGACGCTTCAATTTTGGACAGCAATTCGCCAATGGTTTTTCCGCCTTTGACGCGGTTCCAAGATGTATCGATGCCGTCGAAAATATTGTTCGGCTGTTTCGGCATGTCGCCTTTTAGCAATTCGAGATATTCATTGTCTTCGCCACGCACGCCGGTATTTCCAAAACCTTGCGATTGATGGCGGCTGCGGCTTAAAGCAGCGATTTCCTGGTTTGATTTCCCGATCCCGGAATAATACACGCCGGTTTCCAAATTGTACAATTTCGATTTGTCGGCTTTGTCAAATTTTTCTTTTGAGCCGTAAAACCACCACGACGTATTAAAAAAAGCGCGTTTGGTTTGCCACGGCTGAACTAAATTGAGTTGGGAAGCAAAAACTTTCGGATCATTGGTCTGGTCGAATGCTTCCAGGCTCAGCATAGCCGACGCCGTATGATGCCCATGTGTGGTTCCAGGCGATCGCGCGTCAAAACGGTTGATGATCACATCGGGCTGGAATTTCCGGATCACGTAAACCATATCGGCTAAAACTTCTTGTTTATTCCAGATTTGCAACGTTTCATCTGGAACTTTAGAATATCCAAAATCGTTGGCGCGTGTAAAAAATTGTTCGCCACCATCGATGCGGCGTGCTTCTAGCAATTCCTGTGTGCGGATCACGCCGAGCAATTCGCGCAATTCCGGACCGATTAAATTTTGCCCGCCATCGCCTCGTGTTAAAGATAAATAACCCGTCCGTGCTTTTTTTTCGTTAGCCATATAGGCAATCAGGCGCGTATTTTCATCATCGGGATGTGCAGCAATGTACAATACAGAACCGAGGAAATTTAACTTTTGTATTTGATTGTAAATCTCAGCCGCATTGGGTTTTTGAGGCTGTTGCGCGAAACTGATCTGGAAAAAAAGCAGTAAGGCAAAAATTGAAAACAGGGGTTTGAACATAATCGTTTTTATCAGTTTCCAAATATACTAAAATAGAGTGTGCCTGACTTTTTTTAGAAATTCTTTAACAATAAAAAAGGCAGCATTTGGAGTAATGCTGCCTTGATTTTTTTAAGCTGTTTTTTTAATCGTTAGACGCGGTGGCCATTTTTCTCATGAACCTTCCGCTGGCCGAATATGGGAATTCTTTTTTGTGTTTTTTGACAAACTGCGTTACCAGATCATCATCATAATCGGTAATAAAGACACTTATTTTGTTGTTCATGGAATAACCGCGGTAGCCACTCGGGATTTCTTCGGCAGTTTGCCATTCGCCATTTTCCTGATAATAATAAACGCTTTTTTGGGTATCAAAATAAGCTTCGATGTTAGGATAATAGTAATAACGCAAATTGCATTGTGTGACCGGATCGACCAGTGGTGGGACTTTATCAGCTTTTTTTCTGTCTGCTTGAGCGTTTGCGTTAAAAGCGCCAAATAATAAAACTATAAAAAATAAAGTTCTTTTCATTACGGTAGGTTTTGTCTGAATTGGGTTTCAGGGTTTAACACTACAAATGTAATAATTATTTTTAAATAATCGATAAAAAGCATAAAATATCGATTAAATACACTTTTTATATTTTAGCGAAAGAAAATACTTTCAAAAAAAATTCTTAGTCTGTGAATTCTTTTTCTTCAAATGGAACTTTGATAATTGAAATTCCTTTCTGGAGCAGCAGGTTGTTTGGGAACGTGATCAATTCGCCTTCCTTAGTGCGCAGTAGTGTGTGGAAAGTCCGGATGTCTTCAATTTCGGCTTCTATCGGGAAATCTTTATCATGGATTTTGATGGTATCGCCAATTTTAAAAGGAAACGTAAACAACAAAATAATCCCCGAAGTGATGTTGCTCAAAATCGACCATTGTGCAAATAACGCGACGCCAACCACCGTAACGACTGATGAAATCGTCAGGAAAATGTCATTCGTCTGAACACCCCAAATGATAAACAAGGCAATAATGAACAAAATAGAAATAAAAATACTGTTGTATTTCGCCACGAGATTCGTCCGGTGTTCTAATATTTCGCTGTTTTTCGCATAATGTTTAATCAGCCGCGTCGATACAAAGCGCAGTAAAATTGTAATGATTATCAATACAATCGTAGCGAAAACTTCTATGTAAAATTCCTTGATCATGATTTTAACTGGCTTAAATAGTCGTATACGCGTTGCGTTGGCAAACCCACAACATTGCTGTAAGAACCTTCAATTTTTGTGATTCCGGTAAGCCCGATCCATTCCTGGATGCCGTAAGCGCCGGCTTTGTCAAATGGTTGGTAATGGTCGAGATAGTATTTGATGGCTTTGTCTTCGAGTTTGGCAAATGTTACTTTGGTCACTTCATGAAAAACATCGGTTTTTTTAGTTGTTTTAAAACAAACTGAGGTGATGACTTCATGCGTAGCATCTGACAGCGATTGTAAAATCTGGAAGGCATCGTCATAATCTTTGGGTTTTCCCAATGCTTTTCCGTTGTGCCACACGATGGTATCGCTGGTGATCAGGATTTCATTTTCAGACAATTCAGGCTCAAAAGCATTAGCTTTGAGAATGGCAAGAAAATCTGTAATCGCTTCTGCCTGAAGTTCGGGCGGATAGATTTCTTCAATATCTTTCAGGCGGATTTCAAAATCGACATCCATATTTTTAAGAAATTGCTGCCGTCTCGGCGAACCCGAGGCGAGTATGATTTTGTATTTTTGAAGTGGTTCTTTAAGCATGGTTTAAAATATTATACGTTACGACCGCAATAGAAATGACACCAAATAAAATGACCAGTTTCAAAATGGTACTCAAATGGCGAAAATCCTTTGCTGTCCTGGCCGTCCACATTTTTATCGTAAAATAAATCAGCGGTCCAACGACAAATAATAAAGTGTAAATGGTTGTAATTAAAAGGTTACTACTGATAAAATATTCATTGGTATAATATAAAATCAAAAGGATTGGAACAAAACTGAGCCAGAAAACGACTTTTGCCGTCCGGTCTTTCCCTAAAACTATAGGTAACGTACTCATTCCCTGATTGTAATCGCCATTTACATCTTCAAGGTCTTTCACAATTTCTCGGATAAAGTTAATCACAAAAGCAAAAATCGCATAGTCTGAGATCACTGAAAAAACAATCGCCATCAATTTTTGATTGTCTTCGCGGATCATCGGAAACATATCAAAAACCGGGATGATCAAAACGCTGCTGGAGAGCAACAATGCGACTATGATATTTCCCACAATCAGCATTTGTTTCAAACTTGTTGCATAAAAATATAAAGTAGCTGCAATCAATATGAAAATGGCTGCAAATCCAGGTTTTTCGATTACATTCGACAGGTAAAAACCAATAGCAACCCCGGAAACATTCAGCCCCACATAAATGTTATATGCCATATTTTCTGAAATGCCACGGCCAACGACCACATCACCGGGTTTGTTGATCGTATCGGTTTCCTGGTCAAAAATATTGTTGACCACATAACCCGCAGCCGCAATCAAAACAGTTGAAAGTACGAGCAAACCATATTGAAAATCATTCAGCGCAAGCGCAATATCCTGGAAGTTTAAAAATCCGTACCGGAAAATCAGCTGCATAAAAGCGAGCATCAGAAGGTTTTGGTAACGGATGAGTTTTAAAAAGTGTATCATAAATTTATCAAAAGTCAAAAGTCAAACGGCGAATGTCAAACGAAAATCCGAGTTCTCAATTCTCAATTCTCAGATCTCAAATCCAAATCAATCGTGTTTCCCGTCAAAATGCTGCATCCATTTTCCCTGTACGCGCATCACTTGTTCAATGACATCGCGAACGGCGCCGCGGCCACCATTTTTGTGCGAAATGTAAGTCGAAATTTCCTTGATTTCCGGACTCGAATCCTGCGGACACGTTGGCAAACCAACGAGTTTCATCACATGATAATCGGGAATATCATCGCCCATGTATAATACGGTTTCCGGTTTGATGTGGTACAATTCGGTGTATTCTTTAAAGGTTTCCACTTTGTTTGGAGTCGCCAGATGAATGTCGGTAATGCCCAGATTCCTAAGCCTTATGCGCACGCCTTCGTTGCTTCCGCCCGAAATGATGCAAACATTATAACCGCTTTCTACGGCTGCTTTCATCGCATAACCGTCGCGAATGTTCATGATCCGGAGCATTTCGCCCGTTGGGGTAATGTGTACGGAACTATCAGTTAAAACGCCGTCAACATCAAAAATAAACGTCGTGATGTCGTTCATAATTTCCTTATAAGTTTTTGCCATTTTGTATGGATTGGGTTAAAATGTTGTAAATGTTTTTTTGATTGGCATCCGATAAAAAATCCAGATGCGCAGAAATGGTGTGTTGGTCATTGCGTTTTGCCGGGCCGGTTTGCGCATCATCCGGCGAAAGCGTATTTATTTTTTGTGCCGTTTCAGTAATTAACGGTTTCAGGATTTCAAACGGAATTTGGTGTTCGGTACAAATGTCATTTCCAATTTTGTATAGGTGATTCACAAAATTATTGACGAAAACCGCTGCAACGTGCAGGGCTTTTCGCTGTTCTGATGAAATGTTGAAAACCGCATTTGAAATGCTTTTTGCTACTTTTTCCAGCAATAAATAATCAGCGGCATTCTGGCTTTCGAGGCCAATAGGAATTACTTTGAAATCTGTCGGTTTGTTTTTTGTAAAAGTCTGCAACGGATAAAAAACGCCTTTCCTGTTTTTCGGATCCAGAACTTCCATCGCAACGCTGCCGGAAGTATGCACAACCAGGCGGTTTTCAAACGGCAACTGGGCCGAAACTTCAGCAATAGCATCATCTGAAACGGCAATAATGTAAAGATCGGCTGCACGCAGATCATAAAAATTACTGGTTATTTTTTCCGGATTGACATTGGCGAAAGCCACATTTTTCCTTGAAAATACTTGAATGACTTCAGTTTCAGCATTTTCTGAAAAAGCAGCTACCAAATGCTGTGCGACATTTCCTGAACCGATGATGGCGATTTTAATCATGGCGCTAAATTAGTGAAAAATTAAGTTGCAGAAAACCTCGATTTATTCCCGGTAATCTAATGGCAATAAATCACCTGCACGATTTTTACTGATTTCGCCGGTAAAATTAATTTCCCCGAATGCGCTGTTGTTTCCAAGGTTGTCGATAGTAAAAGCAGGCGTATTGAAAGTAATTTCAGACGTTTTTCCCTGATATTCTAAAGTAAAAGATTGCTTGAACGGCTCAGCAGCTTTGGACGTGCTGTTTTTAAGACTGACGTCATAATAACCGTTGTTATCGGCAATCGTAAAATAATCGTCAGGATTGCAAAGCCTGCCGTTTTTGAGGAGTTTAAAATTATTAGTGCCTAATTTGTGATGAATCAGTTTCCTGTAAAATTGCATTTGCGAACCCGAATAACTTTTTTTGCGTGCAGCCGTATAGGATTTATCGGGTGTTGTTAAGTCTTTGTATGCTGTTGTACCCATGATCATCCAGGCAATTACGTCCTGGCTTTTAATGCTTTTATAGCGAAAATTGATATAAAACTTTTTGAGGCTGAACTCGATTTCATAACCCAAAGCTTGATTAAGAATCCGGATGGGCACTTCCGAAGAAACGATTAACCGGTTGCTTTTTGTATTATAAAAAAAATCGAGGTCTTCCTTATTTAATATTTTACACGATTTGCCGGCATCTGTAGTTCCTAAAAATTGCTCGCAGAAGACTTGAAACTTTTCGTCTCTTTTAAAAACTTCTTTGCTTTTAATGGTAACTTCCTTGAGTTTTGTTTCTTTCGGAACCAAATGGATCGTAATAAAATCCTGTTCAAACGGATTTATGATAATTTGCGAAGTATATCCTAAATAATTTACAACAAGTTTTGTATTTATTTTCTGTTCGGCATTCAATTCGAACTGGCCGTTATCATTCGACACAGTCCACAAAGATGTTCCGTCAAGATACAGCTCTGCTCCGGGAACCGGCTGTTTCTGCTCATCATAAATCACTCCTTTAATAGTTTGTGAAAAAACATTGAGCGAAAGCAAACAGCAAAAAAATAAAAAGTATTTTCCTGTCATACCATAATCTTTAAAATAATTAGAATAACGATAGTATCATCTGAAACTGCGATTTATAATATGACTAAATTAGTGAAAAATCTTTGCCTTTTTTTTGGCTCTGGATTTAAAAAATTATTCCTGGAAATCAAGGGGAAGCATATCGGCAACACGTTTGGTTCCCATATCGCCGCCAAAAAGGATTTGGTCGATATTGCTGTTGTTTCCAAAAGCATCAATCGTAAAAGTATCGGTTTTAAAAACCACGCTGGATTGTTCTTTTCCGTCGTACAACAAATTTAAGGTCTGGCTGAAACCTTTGTCCATAGATAATTGCTGGCTTTTTTGAACCTGGTTTTTAAGGAGTACCGTATAATTTTCCGATTGCGGCTGCACAATAAAATAATCATTAGGGTTGCACGGATAACTGCCGTCAAACAGCATAAAATTTTTGCGGTTCCATTTTTTTTGTGAAAGATTCCTGAAAAATTGCATTTGCGAACCGCTATACGTTTTTTGCCTTTTCTTTGAATAATTCTTTTTTGGTGTGGTCAGGTCTTTGTAAAAAATTGTTCCGGCGAAAAAACTCGTATAAATGTCTGCCGGGCTGATGCTTTTTTGATGGAACAGCACATGGAAATCAGATAGCGAAAATTCCATTTCATATCCTAAATACGGATTGTAGATGCGAATGGGAATCTGCGAAGATGCTGATAATTGTTTGTTTTTATAACCAAAAACAATATCATCTTCATTCAATATTTTGCATGACTTTCCAGCTTTGGTTTTGCCTAAAAATTCCTGGCGGAAGATTTTGAGTTTGTCGGCCCGTTTAAAACCGTCAGCCTGAACGGTAACTTCTTTAAGTGTGGTTTCTTTTGGGATCAGATAAATTTCCTGGTTGTTATTCTCAAACGGATTGTTGATGAATTTTGGCTGGTAACCAATGTAACTCACCACGAGCGTGGTATTGATCTTCTGAGCAGAATGCAACTCATAACGGCCGTGGTCGTTCGTGATCGTTCCAATTGACGTACCGTCGAGATAAACGGAAGCTCCGGGAATCGGCTCTTTATTTTCATCATAAACAGTACCTGTTATAATTTGGGAAAAAACAGTAAAAGAAAGCAAACAGCAAATGAACAGTAAGGTTTTTTTCATATTTTAATCTTTCAGGACGACAGAAATCGAAATTGATTTTTCTAAAAGTTTGTGAATCGGGCAGTTGTGCGCAATTTCGAGCAGGCGTAGTTTCTGGCTGTCATCCAGCGTTCCGAAAACCCGGATGTTCATGGTCATTTTATGTTCTTTGGTTTCAGGTTTGTTGTCAAATGTCACGTCGATCATCGTTTCGTCGAGCGGCCAGCCTTTGCGGTCGGCATACATTCTCAGCGTAATTCCGGTACACGAAGCCAGTGAAGAAGCCAGCAATTGACTCGGCGTAAAGCCCAGGTTTTTACCTCCTAAAGATTCGGGTTCGTCAGAAACAATGGTGTTATGATCTGTTTTGATGTCGGTTTTATATCGGTCTTTTCCGGTAGAAGCGGTGATTTTTATCATTTCTTGAGGTTTAGGTTTGATTGTTCCGGAAGCGGTACAAATTCGGTTTCGCCCGGAACTTTCGGAAATGTTTGTTCGAGCCAGCGTTTTTTAGCCTCTTCGATCAACGCGCGGTCTGACGCTACAAAATTCCAGTAAATCGTACGCTCTTCTGCAAAAGCATCGCCGCCAAAAATATAAACGGTTGTGTTTTCATGCATCACAAATTCGCACAATTTGCTGTCATTAGCAATCAGGATGTGTTTGGGATCGTAAATGTTGCCTTCGCTCTCAATATGGCCTTCTAAAATGTAGAGTGCGCTTTCGCCGAATAAATCGGAACCGATCGAAACCGTTTGTTTTTTGTCTGATTTGATTTCGATAAAATACAGCGGACTGTAAACAGGAACCGGCGATTTTCTTCCGAAAGCTTCTCCTGCAATGAGTTTAAAAGCAATCCCGTTTTCCGTCCAATGCGGAATTTCATGGTCGGAAGCATGATAAAAATTGGGCTGCATTTGCTCTAAGTGTTTCGGCAAAGCGACCCAGATCTGCAAGCCGTGGAGTGATTTCTCGGAGTGGCGCAGATAATCGGGCGTCCTTTCAGAATGTACGATGCCGTTACCGGATGTCATCCAGTTGACTTCGCCGGGTTTAATTTCGACTTCGCTGCCCAGGCTGTCTTTGTGCATGATGCTGCCTTCAAATAAATATGTAAGTGTTGACAAACCGATATGCGGATGCGGCGGCACATCAAAATTCTCATAATCTTTCAGGCTCACCGGGCCCATGTGGTCGATAAAAGCAAACGGTCCGACCATTCGTTTTTCGCGGAAAGGCAGCAACCGGCCCACCATAAAATTCCCAACAACATTTGGGCGCTCTTCTATAATCAGTTTGATATTTGACATCGGTTTGTTTTTGCTTAAAAGTACAAAGAATATTTAAAAACCAAAATCTGTAAATAAAAACGGGCATTCCGTAAAGAGGAATGCCCGTTTAATAAGAGATCGGTTTGCAGGCGATGCTGTTCACAAAGGAACGGTCTTTTGCATCAAGTGGTTTGCAGGATCGGGATTTTTCAATCAGTATGAAATCTGTGGCACTTTTTTCATTTTGAAATTTTTGCCACAAAATCTGTGGCATTTTTTTCATTTCGAAAAAGTTGCCACAAGAAAAATTAGAGTAAAATCAATCAGTTTGGAAATTCCGTAGACTACTTCCTGACAAATTTATGAATGGAAGACTGGCCGTTTGCTCCGGTTACTTTTAAAAAATACAAGCCGGGATTTAAGTTTGCCACATCAAGGTTTTCAGTTTGATTTCCCTTTTGATTAAAAACTAATTTTCCGCTTGTGTCATAAATATCAATTGCTGCAGCTTTTGCATGGGTACCATAATTAATGTGCAACATTCCCGAAGTAGGATTGGGTGCAATAGAAAATGTTTTAGCATTTATATCTTCAATCGCCAAATCACTGAGTCTTCTGTTCATGGTAATACTGCTGTCGCCGTTCGAAACATTTACGGTGCAAAGCGGATAAAACGGACTCGCATTAAACCAGGTGTATTCGGTTACAGAATTTTCTACCCGTTTCTGGCGGATGACATTGTTAAATGTACCAAAGGGCAATCTTAAGGTGCCGTAAGCATCATAAGTGGTTGTAAAAGCAACAGTTGGGGTATTGCTGGCTTTGTAGGTATCGTTGATTATTTTGTTGAATGTGTAAGGAAATTCGACTAAAGTCCTCGGGTCTGAACTCAGGTTGACAACGGCAACTCCGGTATAAACAATTCCGATTTCTTCATACTTAACCGGAGAAACCCGGAAGTAAGACCAAATTTCGCCCAGGCTTCCCGAAAAATGCGAACTGTTATTAGCCAATGTAAATAAACTGGAATGTGGCGTTCCGGCTAACGGGACATTTTCTGTAATTCCTAATGAAACGCTTTGAATGGAAGAAAAATCCCAGCTTTGATTGGCACCGGCATTTCCGGCACTGAGGTTCGGGACATCTTCTGCGAGGAAAGTTTCCAGCCTCACATTGTTATTCATATCCGAAGCATTGACAATCGGTTGGGCCTTGGCAACAGCAAAGGCGAGCAGCGCAGCCGCAAAATAAAACTTTTTCATTTTTTTTTGATTTAATGATGTTTAATGAATTAAAATTTGACGTTTTTGATTTAACAAATGCCCATTAGTAACAGCGATTGTGAATTGTTACATTGATTTAAATCAAGAAAGAATGTGGTTTTATTTTGGCTTAAATTAACAAACTGACCGCCGCGCCAATCAACATTTTTGAGTATTTTTGTCGCACTTTAAACCAGAATCCTTTTATAATGGATAAAAAATTATTTTCCTTCCTTTTTTCCACCCGATTAATGGCCATTTTGTTTCTCACATTTGCAGTAGCGATGGCCGTCGGAACTTTTATCGAAAACGATTACAATACCGATACTGCCAGAATCTGGATTTACAATACCAAATGGTTTGAAGCGATCATGTTGTTTTTCCTGATCAATTTTTTCGGAAATATCAAACGCTATCAGTTGCACAAAAGGGAAAAATGGGCCACATTAATGCTGCACCTGTCTTTTATTTTAATTTTAATTGGCGCATTTGTAACGCGTTACATCAGTTATGAAGGCATGATGCCGATTCGCGAAGGTGCTGCTGAAAACCAGGTTTTTTCAGACAAGACTTATCTGTCGGTTTTTGTCGATGGCGATTATAAAGGGGCAATGAAACGCCGCGTTTTTGAAGATCCGTTGTTGCTTTCTCCGGTAACGAATAATGATTTTACGATTTCTGAAAACTTTGCCGATACGCCGTTCGAAATCGAATACAAAGATTATATTTTAGGAGCCACGGAAACGATTGTCGAAAAAGAAAACGGTACGACTTATTTAAAAATGGTCGAATCCGGAGGCGGAACACGCCACGAACATTACCTCAAAGACGGCGAAGTGCAAAACATCCACAATGTGCTTTTTGCATTGAATAAATACACCCAGGGTGCAGTCAACATTAATACGACCGGCGGCGCTTATACCATTAAAACGCCATTTGACGGACAGTTCATGAGAATGGCCGATAAAATGCAGGGAACCGTAATCAAAGATTCGATGCAGCCGTTGATGATGCGCTCGTTGTACAATGTTGGCGGTGCACAATTTGTATTTCCGGAACCGGCAATCAAAGGTGTAAAATCATACAAATCCAACAACGATTTAAAAGCTAAAAACCACGAAGACGCTTTGACTTTAACCGTAAAATCACAAGGGCAGGAGCGCGAAATCACTGTTTTGGGAGGTAAAGGAAAACAGGGCGAACCGCAAAGTTTTACGATCGGCAAACTCGATTTTACAATCGCTTTCGGAAGCAAAGTGTATACGCTGCCGTTTAAAATCCAACTGAATGATTTCATCGCGACGAAATATCCGGGAACCGAAAAAAGTTATGCCGCATTTGAAAGCAAAGTGACGGTTTTGGATTCCGATAAAAAATTTGATGCCCGCATTTTCATGAACAATGTACTCGATCACAAAGGATTCCGTTTTTTTCAGGCGTCATTCGACCCGGATGAAAAAGGTACGGTTTTGTCTGTAAACCACGATTTCTGGGGAACAAACATTACATACGCCGGATATTTCATGCTGTTTTTTGCGATGATGGCGATCCTTTTTGACAAGCATACGCGTTTTGCGGATATCAAACGAAAATTAGAAACCGTGAAAAGTAAAAAAGCAAAACTGATTTCGATTTTAATTTTATTCCTTTCTTTTAACGGATTCGCACAAAACCACAGCGACCACAAAGCGCACCTGCCAAGTGAAAAGCAGATCGATTCGCTGATACAGAAATACAAAGTTCCGGCTGCACACGCCGCGCAATTCGGGCGTCTGGTCATTCAGGATGAAGGCGGAAGGATGAAACCGGTGAATACTTTTTCATCTGAATTGCTCCGAAAAGTGAGCAAAACCGATGTGTACAAAGACATGAATTCTGATCAGGTGTTCCTGTCGATGTCGCAATTTCCACGAATTTGGTTTGAAGTGCCGCTTATTTACGTCAACCCCGGAAATGACAGCATCCGCAAGATCATCGGTGTCGACAGTAAAATGAAACTTGTGCCGTTTATTGCGTTTTTCGACAATAATGGCAATTACAAACTGTCGCCGTTTCTCGAAAAAGCCTATAAAGATGCGGTTCCGGATAAGTTTGAAACCGATTTCATTGAAACCGACAGGAAAGTCAATTTGCTGAATTCGGCGTTAAGCGGCAGCATTTTAAAAATTTTCCCGGTTCCGAATGAACCCAACAACAAATGGATTTCGTACCTCGAACTCAATCATTCGGGCATCAAAGGCATCGATTCGACTTTTACGAAAAATATACTGCCGTTGTACATGGCTTCGCTCGACAGCGCAACGGTCAGTAAAAATTATACGAATGCCGATTTTTACCTGAAAAGTATGGAAAACTTCCAGAAGAAATTCGGAAGTAAAGTGCGCCCGACCGATCAGAAAATCGATTCGGAAATTACATACAACAAATACGACATTTTCAAAAAACTGTACTATTGGTACATGGTTTCAGGGGTTTTGATGCTCATTTTTACAATTCTGAATATTTTCTTTGAAAAGAAAGCAATCCGGATGACGATCAATGGTTTCCATATTTTAATCGGGATTTTCTTTGCTTTGCATACCGCTGGATTGGCTGTACGTTGGTACATCTCAGGCCATGCGCCGTGGAGTGATGCTTATGAATCGATGATTTATGTGGCGTGGGCAACGATGTTTTTTACTTTGGCATTCGACAGAAAGTCAAAACTTACAGTCGCATCGGGAACGTTTGTAGCTTCGATGATTCTGATGATCGCGCACTGGAACTGGATGGATCCATCGATTGCGAATCTGCAGCCAGTACTCAATTCGTATTGGTTAATGATCCACGTGGCGGTAATTGTAGGAAGTTACGGACCATTTACACTCGGAATGGTGCTTGGAATCGTTTCTTTGATCCTGATGTTGTTCTCGAATGAAAAGAACAAAGCCAAAATGGACCTGAACATTAAAGAGATTACCTATATTAATGAAATGGCACTGACGATCGGTTTGGTCATGCTGACGATCGGGAATTTCCTTGGCGGCCAGTGGGCGAATGAGAGTTGGGGACGTTATTGGGGCTGGGACCCGAAAGAAACCTGGGCTTTAATCAGCATTATGATTTATGCTTTTGTGATCCATGCGCGTTTTGTTCCGGCTTTGCGCGGGAAGTGGATTTTCAACCTGATGAGTATTCTGGCGTTTTATTCGATCATGATGACGTATTTCGGGGTCAATTTTTACCTGACCGGATTGCATTCATACGCCAGCGGCGACAAAGTAGTCACACCTTCATTTGTGTATTATTCGATGGCCTTCGTAGCGGTGTTAGCAGCATTTTCGTATTGGCGCAACAAAAAAGTTTTCAAAAAATAAATTCCAGTTATTAATTCACTAAAAAAGGTTCTACTGTAAAGCGGAACCTTTTTTTATTTTCTAATGTAATGTTCTCATTTTTAGGTTCTCGACTGCGCTCGGGCTGACATACCCTTCATTCCGGAAATTTGTCATCCCGAGCGTAGTCGAGGGCTATTTTTTTTATATATCTATATTAGAATCACTTTCTATTTAAAGAAGTTTGACGTTACACTTTTCCCAAAGCATACAATTGTTCCATCGTAGGCGATTGACTTCCGCCTGCCGGTTCGAGCGTAATTCCAAAACCTTCGGCACCGGCAGCTTTATCCACAGTAAAAATTTTGTGGTTGTCGGCAGTAAAATTTTCGAGTAAGCCGATGCTTGTTGGCGTCAGCGGATTTAATTTCAAAGCCCAAACTTGGTAGACTTTTCCTTCAGGCGGTTCCGGCAATCCTGCGGCATCAACATATACGGTAGCAGTTTGTTTGTTGTAATACACTTTGGCAAACGATTGTGGCGAAATGGCTTGACCGCCAAGGTTGATCACGGTATTTTTATCGTCACGAATGATTGTCAATGCGTCCTGGGTTTGTTTGTTTTTGATTTCCGAAGTGACGAGCGCTTCCTGCAATTTTGATTTTTCATTCTCCATCACAACGACCTGTTCGGTGGTTTGTGCCGATTTGTTGTATTGGTAGCCAAAACCAATCAGCAACAATACTGCAGCTGCCCATCCGACATACATTAAAACATTAGATTTAGGCTGCATTTGTATAACATTTGCATGCTTGATTTCTAGTTTTGCCTTAATCTTTGCAAAATTTTCAGAAGACAGAAAAGGCGAGAAGCTCGTGGAAAGGTTTAGGATCGACTTTTCAATCGATAGGATTTCGGCTTCCACTTCTGGATTTTTCTTTGCCATTTCGGCTACTTCGAGGTTTTCGGCATCACTGAGCAATCCGTAAACATAAAGTTCCAGCATTCCGGATGATATATAGTCCTGTGTGTCCATTATACTTGTAAAAATTTTCTGAGGTCGTTAATACAATTCCTATTTTGGGTTTTAACGGTTCCCAACGGGATTTCGAGTTCGTCTGAAGCTTCCTGTTGCGTATAGCCTTGAAAGAAAAGCAACTCTATAATTTGGATGCATTTGGGTTTGAGCTTGTTTACAAATTCCCGTATCCCAATGGTATCGATGCGGTGAATGAGCTTGTTGCTGTCGTCCAAAAGATGTACGAAATTATCAGAAGACAGGTTTTTCTGGCTGTTGTTATACCCTTTCGAGCGCAGCTTGTCAATAGAAGTATTTCGTGCAATATTGATGATCCAGGTATAAAAACGGCCTTTGCTTTCACTGTATGAATCGATGTTTTTCCAAATCTTCACAAATACTTCCTGCAGCACGTCTTCGGCTTCCTCACGATCTTTAATAAGATTGCTGATTACCGCAAACAGGCTTTTAGAATACATATCATAAACGTGTTTAAACGCGCGGTCGTCTTTGGTTTGTATTAAAGGTAATAATTCTTCTTGTGTCATTTTATTGAATATCTTTTAAACAAATCTAAACATTCTTTTGATAAATGTTATAAATGTGTGAAAAAAATGTACATTTCTTAATTTTGAATGTGAATCATATAACAAATGATTGTAACCTTGTAAATTGTTACAGATTGATTTACGTAAATTGATGCCTAAAAGTTTTATTGAATTAAAGATTTTTATTCCGGCAACACTTGAGATTCCGCGGAATGGATGGTGCTTTGACCGGAAAATGGCGGCAGCAAATTTTGGTTAGAGGAGGAACTGTCGTCTTGGGAGCCCGGAGCTTGTAGCTTTGGGCTTCTTTTGTTTTAACAAAATTTTGTTGCTGGCGATCCTTACAATTCGACGCATTTAAGTAATTTTATAAAAAAAAATATGAAGAAAATAGTATCGCTCGCTTGTAGCATTTTATTACTGGTGAGCTGCCAAAACCAGGCACAAAATTCAAATAAAACCGCAAAAACTACCAAAACAATTATGAATTCATCCATTTACCAATTTAAAACCGAAGACCTATCTGGTGATACATTTGATTTTTCTACGCTTAAAGGCAAGAAAATATTGATTGTAAATACGGCTTCCAAATGTGGATTGACGCCACAATACGAACAACTGGAAGCACTATATAAAGAATATAAAGACAAAAACTTTGTCATCATCGGTTTTCCGGCCAATAATTTTGCATCTCAGGAACCTGGATCCAATGCCGAAATTGGTGCTTTCTGCCAGAAAAATTACGGCGTTACTTTTCCGATGATGGGAAAAATCTCTGTAAAAGGTGACGATCAGAATGAAATTTACCAATTCCTCACACAAAAAAGTAAAAATGGCGTACAGGATTCAGAAGTGGAATGGAATTTTCAAAAATACCTGATCAATGAAAAAGGCCAACTTGAAAAAGTGATTTCCCCTAAAACGCTTCCTACAGATCCTGAGATCGTTTCGTGGATCAAGTCTTAAAAATGGAAAGGAACAATAATAATTTCCCTCACATTCTTACGGCTTCATCAACATTACTGGGATTGTGTTTCGTAGTTTTGACGTCCTTAAAACTCAATAATATCAGGGAAGTTTCGATTATTGATGAGTTTACTGCCGTAGCAATAATCATGTTTATGATCAGCAGTATTTTGTCTTATTTGTCTATGCGTACACGAAAGGAGCCCAGCGTAATTTTTGAAAAAATTGCTGATTTTGTGTTTTTATCAGGACTTGTTTTTCTATTTGTAACCACGATGTTAATCACTTTTAATATTATAGATTAGTTATAAAAGCCATCCATTTCGATGGCTTTTTATTTCAAAATCAACTGCATAAACTGCAAATCAAGCCAACGGTCAAACTTAAAAGCAGCCTGTTTAATCACGCCACAATCGGTAAACCCGAATTTTTCATGAAAAGCAATACTGCCTTTATTTTCAGCATCAATAGCACCAATCATGACATGCAATCCCTGATTTTTAGCCAAATTGATAAGTGTTTCCAACAACAAACGTCCGATGCCATTGCCGGAAAATCCATCGAAAACATATACGGAATGTTCTACGGTAAAACGGTAACCCATTTTTTCGCGGAAAGTGCCATACGTTCCAAAACCGACTATTTTGCCAGCCTGTTCTGCAACAATTATAGGAAATCCGTGCGATTGTTTTTGCTGCAGCCAGGACTGTTGCTCGGCTAAAGTTTGCGGATCGTAATTGTAATTGGCGGTCGTATGCAAAATGGCCTGGTTTACGATTTCCAGTACGGCCGGAAGGTCTTTTGCATTTGCGTTGCGCACTGTCGTTTCCATAATTATTTGTTTTGGATTTGGTTCAGGAATTCATCGGCATCTTTAGTATCAAATCCCAGCGATTGGGAATAACTCCGGCTTTTTTGACCAAAATCTACAGCTTTATCTTCCTGATTCATTTTTTGAAGCAAACGCGCCACAAGCAAATATCCGTCGGCTGAAGGCTTAATGGCAACGGCACGTTCGGCAACTTTTAAACCATATATTAAACCTACATTTTCAGTAACATTTTTCTCCAAAATGGCCGCAATTTCTTTTAGTTTTTCCGGCTGTTGCCAATAATAAGCTTCTGCAGATTCCGAAGCAGTTTTTTGATAGGTTTTCCAGTTTTTTGTGCGTTCTGCGAGCAATAAATCGTAGGTGAAAATCAGCGAATCAGTTTTGCGGAGTTGTATCGTTTTGGCAATTGACCGTTGTTTGAAATAAGCGGTTGTATCGAGCGTTTCGGTAAATGGCCGAAGCAGTTCGGAAACCGTGTGAACCATCTTTTTCTCCACCCGGAAAGGCGACGACACTGCAGCAAATTCTTTCTGGTGATTTAATACATATTGAAATTCCCTTGAATTGATATCGGTAATGGCATTGGCAAAAATACGCCAGTTAATATCGCTGACGAGTTGCTTTTCAGACAGTGTTGAAAAATATTTTTGTGCCGGAATTGTAGCATTTCCCGGGCCTTTTTTCAATGCCAAAATATATGCATAACAAGCAGCGGCATGAGTCGGGTCTTTTAGAAAAGTTTTTTCAAGTTGCGGCAATTGCTTTGCGGGATCAAGGGCGTTTTTGGATTCTTCGATGAATTTTTCTGCTGTAAATTCGCCGGTCAAAGCATACAGCAATTCATTATTCTGATCAATGTAAATAAATGCCGGAAACGATGAAACGGAATATTTTTGCTTTAATGAAACGCCTGCGCCTTTTTCAGCATCAATGGCGATCGGGACAAAGTTTTTAGCGACAAACGCTGTTATTCCGGAATCAGAAAAAACTTCTTTTTTCATTTTGTTGCAATGGCTGCACCAGCTTGCATATAGAAATAACAATACCGGCTTTTGCTGGGTTTTTGACAATTGCAAAGCCTGCGAAAAATCCTGCTGGGCATAATCAAAAGTCTGGTTTTGTGCGGTTAAAGTATTTAAAGCCAAGGCGAAAAATAAAGATACCGTCAGAATTTTTTTCATTTCATACATTTTGAGAATCACAAATATACCGGCTTTTATTGGCGCAGCTACTGAATTTTTATAGATTTAATACGCTCTTAACTTTTTTTTTCAGCATCTTTGTATTTCGGTTTTTAACCGCATCGATTCAAAAGAAACTTCTTCAGAACGTTATGATTTACCCAAAAATTCCGTTAGCTCAAAGCATCATCCAGATTTGTTTAGCAAAAGGTGTCACAAACATCGTAATTTCACCCGGATCGAGAAATGCGCCGCTAACAATCGGGTTTGCCAACCATCCTGAATTTAGCTGTTACAGTATTGCAGATGAACGCTGCGCTGCTTTTTTTGCACTCGGAATGGCACAGCAACTCAATAAACCAGTGGCTGTACTTTGCACATCAGGATCGGCATTATTGAATTATTATCCGGCGGTAGCCGAAGCGTTTTACAGCCAGATTCCATTGATTGTGATTTCTGCCGACCGTCCAACGGATAAGATTGACATTGGCGACGGCCAAACGATTCGCCAGCGCAATGTTTTTGAAAACCATTCCTTATATAATGCTAATTTAACTGAAGAAGCCTCTGCTGAAAACGACTTCAAAATCAACGAAGCAATCAATAAAGCCACGGGTTTGAAAGGACCAACACACATCAATGCACCTTTTGAAGAACCGTTGTATGAAACGGTTAAAAAAATGACGGTTGACCCAACAATCAATGCGTTTGCCAAAGTGTATAAAAATACGCCGGTTGAGATGGTAATTGCGGCTACAAACAGTTGGAATTCTGCAAAGAAAAAATTGATTTTAGTGGGCGTCAATGAACCCAATACGATTGATAAGGAAATTATAGAAAAACTCGCTGCCGATCCTTCGGTAGCCGTGATGACTGAAACGACTTCGAATGTATCCCATCCGACATTCCTGAACAATATTGACACGATCATCACACCATTTAAAGAAAAGGATTTTGTGGCTTTTCAGCCCGAATTGCTGGTTACTTTCGGTGGTATGATTGTTTCCAAACGCATCAAGGCTTTTTTGAGAAAATACAAACCAGAGCAGCATTGGCATATTGATCCGTTCAGGGCATATGACACATTCGGGAGTTTGACACAACATTTTGAAACCGATCCGAATGCTTTTTTCAACCAGATTTTCCCGCACACGCAAACCGTTAAAAGCGATTATTCCGCGAAAGCATTGAAAGTTAAAAAACAACGTGAGGCGAAACATAATGCATATCTCGAAAAAATACCGTTTTCAGATTTTAAGGCTTTTGAACAGATAATCCCGTCGTTGCCGAAATATTCGATGTTGCAAATCAGCAACAGTGCTGCGATTCGTTATGCGCAGCTTTTCACGCCCGATCCGTCAATTGTAGTCTATTGCAACCGCGGAACGAGTGGTATTGACGGCAGTACGTCAACGGCAATCGGAGCGGCATTGGCCTCTCAAAAGCCAACGGTTCTGATTACCGGTGATGTCAGTTTTTTATACGACAGCAATGCGCTTTGGAACAATTATATTCCGAAAAATTTCAAAATCATCCTGGTCAATAATGGCGGTGGCGGCATTTTCAGGATATTGCCCGGACATTCAGAAAATGACGTTTTTAATACCTATTTTGAAACGGCACATCATTTAACTGCAGAACATCTGGCCAAAATGTATGGGTTTGAATACTTCATTGCCAATGACAATCTGACTTTAAAAAACGGTCTCAAAGCGATGTACGCTCAAAATGAAAAACCGGCAATTCTTGAAATTTTTACCCCAATGCTTGAAAACAATGGCATTTTGAATAGCTATTTTAAAGCACTGGCGTAGTTATTTTTTCTTTTTCGGAACGCAATTAGGGACTTTTCTTCCGTCTTTTTCTTTGCTGCCAATGCGTTCGTAGCCTTTCCAGCATGGATCTTCTTTTGGTGTTTTTTTCTTCGCCATGATTTTTCTATGGCTGCAAATTCAGAATACAATCGTTTTGCAGCGCTGTTTAAATTTGAAATTATAAAATTATAATGGCTAAAACATTCTAAAATGTTAAAATTCTGTTGTACGATTTAGTAGTAAATGGAAGCAAAGGAGATAAATTTGTGAATTCATACCCAATTGAGCCAAAACAACCTACAACTTTGTACCTTTGCCACTTTGAAACTTACAAAGATGATTAAGATAGGACAATACAATACGCTGACCATTTTGCGCGACACTAAAGTGGGTTTGTTTTTAGGAAACGGCAATGAAGCAGAAGACATTCTTTTGCCTAATAAATATGTGCCGGAGCATTTCAATATTGGTGATGAAATGGCGGTTTTTGTATATCTCGACCATGAAGAACGCCCGGTGGCAACAACTTTGGAACCTTATATTCTTTTAAATGAATTTGCGTTATTGCGTGTGAATTACATCAACCAAGTCGGCGCGTTTATGGATTGGGGAATGGAAAAAGACATTCTCGTTCCGTTTAAAGAACAGGCTCGGCCAATGGAAAAAGGCAAGCGTTACCTGGTGTATTTGTATATGGATGAAAAAACAAACCGTTTGGTTGCTTCAAGTAAAACCAATCAATTCCTGAGCAATGACAACCTGACGGTCAATAAATTTGAAGAAGTAGACTTGATCGTTTCCCACATTACCGAAGTTGGGATCAATGTAATCATCAACGAACAGCACAAAGGGTTGTTGTACAAAGACGAAGTGTATGACGCCGCCATCAGAACCGGTGATCGCATGCGCGGTTACATAAAAAACATCCGCCCCGACAATAAAATTGATGTATCACTGCAAATCCTAGGCTATGAAAATGTTGAGCCAAACGCAGAAAAAATTCTGGACGAACTCCGTGCCAGCCGTGGTTTCCTTCGCCTAAACGACAACAGCCATCCGGAAGACATCAAAACAGTTTTGAAGATGAGCAAGAAAACGTTTAAAAAAGCTATTGGCGCTTTATACAAAGAAAAACGTATTGATATTAAAGAGGACGGCATTTATTTGTTGTAGTTTTTAGTTGATAGGCAAAAGTCGAATGTCAAACGATTTCAATGCTTGTAAGCCGTATCAATTATTTTAATATATTTGTATATACAAATATTAGAATTTGGAACGCAAAGATTTTATTAAAACATTGATAGGAGGAATCACCATGGCATCATTACAGCCTTTTTACAACTGGACCCAGTCATTGGGTGAAGAAGATTTTAAACATCCCGTACTTTTTATTGGGCATGGTTCGCCAATGAATGGCATCGAAGACAATGAATTTTCGAGAACTTGGGCAAAATTCGGAAAAGAAATCCCGAAACCTACAGCAGTTCTGGTCATTTCGGCGCATTGGCTAACGAATGGCACGCACATTACGGCGATGCCAAATCCAAAGACCATTCATGATTTTGGCGGTTTTCCACAAGCCTTGTTTGATGTACAATATCCAGCTCCGGGAAATCCTGAATTGGCTGAAGTGACATCTCAATTAATTACTTCAACAAATGTTGGGTTAGACCATGACTGGGGACTCGATCATGGTACCTGGACGGTGGTTCGGCATATGTATCCCAATGCAGATATTCCGGTATTGCAACTGAGTATCGATTACAGCAAACCGCCACAGTACCATTACGATCTGGCGAAACAACTCAAAGCCTTGCGTAAAAAAGGCGTCCTCATTATCGGAAGCGGCAATATGGTTCACAATTTACGCATGGTCGCCTGGGATAAATTGCAGGAACCCGAATATGGTTTTGACTGGGCAATCGAAATGAATGCGATTTTTAAAGAAAAGATCGGAAATAACGATTTTCAGTCGTTGATAAACTATGAAAAACTAAATGCTGCAGCAAAACTGGCGATTCCAACACCTGATCATTATTATCCGTTATTGTATGCCATGGCACTTCAGGATGCTAAAGATGATGCAGGTTTCTTCAATGACAAGGCGGTCGGTGGTTCGCTTACAATGACTTCGGTGAAATGGGGAGCAGTGTAAACTGGAATACTGATTACAAAAACTTATATTTTTTTAAATTCCTTATATGGTAAACACAAACCACATAAGGAATTTAATGTTATATAAGCAGCACAAAAACCTTGTAAGATCAGTACAAAATATTTATATTAAACTGGTTAAAAAGTATTATTTTTACCCTAAAATAAGCCGTAAAATATGAATAGCATACACTGGAAGACAGTCAAAGAATTCGAAGATATCACTTATAAAAAATGCAACGGCGTGGCCCGTATTGCATTTAACAGACCGAATGTGCGCAATGCTTTCCGCCCAAAAACCACCAGCGAATTGTATCAGGCATTTTACGATGCACAGGAAGATACTTCAATAGGCGTAGTGCTGCTGTCGGCTGAAGGACCGTCTTCTAAAGACGGTGTGTATTCTTTTTGCAGCGGCGGCGACCAGAAAGCGCGCGGCCATCAGGGTTATGTGGGCGAAGACGGTATGCACAGGCTCAATATTCTCGAAGTGCAACGCCTTATCAGATTTATGCCAAAAGTTGTCATTGCAGTCGTTCCGGGTTGGGCCGTCGGCGGCGGACACAGTTTGCATGTTGTTTGCGATTTGACTTTAGCCAGCAAAGAGCACGCAATTTTTAAACAAACAGATGCCGATGTCACGAGTTTTGACGGCGGTTACGGCTCAGCCTATCTTGCGAAAATGGTTGGACAGAAAAAAGCACGTGAAATCTTTTTCCTCGGAAGGAATTATTCTGCGCAGGACGCTTTGGAAATGGGTATGGTCAATGCCGTGGTTCCGCATGCAGCACTTGAAGATACGGCTTATGAATGGGCGCAGGAAATATTGGCTAAATCGCCAACATCGATCAAAATGCTCAAATTTGCCATGAATCTTACTGACGATGGTATGGTAGGCCAACAGGTTTTTGCCGGAGAGGCTACAAGATTGGCTTATATGACAGACGAAGCGCAAGAAGGAAGAAATGCCTTTTTAGAAAAAAGAAAACCCAACTTTGGGGAGAATAAATGGATCCCATAAAGCATTTTAAACCGAACTTCAATTTGACCAATGGAAGATTTTACAAACGAAACCATAGATACGACGCAGCTCCCGAAATTTGAAGCAGTAGTGTTTGCAGCATTGCATCCGAATTATTGGAAAGTAACTTTGGTGCATTGGTCTGTATTGTTTTTTATTTTGGGTACGGCACTCGGCTTTTCGTTGTTTTTTAACGAACAATTGACACCGCATGCTTTGCCATTGAGCGCTGCTGCATTTTCTCTTATCTTAGTCATCTTGCTTTTTTCAAGAATAGCATTTCGTAAAAAGGGTTTTGCGTTTAGAAACCACGATGTGCTTTTCCGCAGTGGAATCATTGCAACCAATACAATTGTAATCCCTTATAATAGAGTACAACATGTTGCTTTACATGAAGGTTTAGTTTCGCGTTGGTTGGGATTGGCAACAATTGAAATATTTACAGCCGGAGGAAGCTCGAGTGATATTGAGATTCCCGGTATAGAAAAATCTGAAGCCGAAAATATCAAACAATTACTGATGGGCAAAATCCAAAAACAACTGTAATGAAAGCAGATTTCAGTCGGCCGCAGCGGCAATCGCCGATAGGCGTAATGGTTATGTTTTTTGATACGCTTCAGCAATATGCAAGAGGTTTAGGACCATTGATTGTTATCGGTATTGTTAAATTTGATGAGGTTAATAAAGTGATTTTCTTTCTCAGCATACCAGCAGTTTTGATTCTCATCGGTATTGTTGCCTATTTAAAATATCTCAATTTTACTTTTTTTCTCGATGCGGAAAATGATGAATTTGTAGTCACAGAAGGTATTTTTAATAAAACAAGGACTACCATTCAACTGCCGAAAATCCAGCAGGTTAATATCAAGCAATCGTTGTTGCAACGTATCATTGGCGTTCACGCGCTCGATGTCGATACCGCGGGAAGTAATGATAAAGAAATAGTAATCAAAGCGATTTCACATGATCTGGCATTGGAACTCAAAGCAAAATTGCTCGATAATACCAAAAAAGTGACTGATTATAAAAGTGACGAAATTATTAAAAACTTAATTTCATCGGAAACACAACCATTCATTTTAATTAGTTTAATGAGTCTGCTAAAAGTCGGGATTACGTCAAATTACATCAGAAGTTTCGGCCTTCTACTGGCTTTTTTTGTTACCATGTACGACAATATCATGCGTTTTTCAAATAATGGCTTTATCAATGAAGATCAGATTACGGGTTATTTAAATACGAGTTTGCTGATGCGTTTCATCGGAATCTTGATTGTTTTTTTTCTGATAACGATTCTTCTGATCAACGTGGTTCGCACCATTGTAAAATATTTTAATTATAAAATTGCACGGCAAAGTGGTTCTTTATTATTGTCATTTGGGCTCTTTAGTACAAAAAGCACCATTTTAAAACCTGAAAAAGTACAGATAGTATCGGTAACGCAGAATTATTTCCAAAAGAAATTCAACATACTGGAGCTCAAAATCAAGCAAGCAACCAGCGGCGAAAAAGAAGAAAGCAAACAGGCGATTGAAATTCCGGGTTGCAATAAAAATGAAAAAAACAACATCCTTGAGTTGCTTTTCGGCGAAATTCCTCAAAAAGGAGTAATGCTTACGCCAAATTTCCGCAAACTCGGATTTGCAATTTTCCTTTCAATAATTGTACCTTTAGGAGTATTTTACAGTGTTGCATTTAACATCGAACCGCGTTTATTTGAGTACAATTATCTCGCCGTTGTTTATATGATTTTTGTAGGATTATTGCAGTTTTTCTCATTCAGGAACAACAGGCTTTTCATCAACAACCGTTTCATTATCAAACAGAGCGGTGCCTGGGATATTGAAAACGAAATCATAGAACCGCATCGCATTCAGGCCATTACGACTTCGCAGTTATTCTGGCACAAAAATTTAAACATCGGTTCGATTACCTTACATACGGCGGGCGGAAATGTGAGTTTTCAACTGGGGAATTATTCGAAAATCAAACAATATGTCAATTTATGGCTGTATGAAATTGAAACGTCAGACAGCAATTGGATGTAAATTAATTGACAATGAACAATGAGAACCTTAAATACTAATTCAACACTTAACCATAAAGTTGGCATTATCAATTGTCAATTATTAATTATCAATTAATTATGAAACACTGGATTGAAGCCGCACGTGTCCGCACACTACCATTATCAGTATCAGGAATAATTTTAGGCAGTTTTTACGCGATGTCGCAATCGATGTTCAACTGGAAAATTGTGCTTTTCGCACTCACAACCACTTTAGGATTGCAGATTTTATCCAACTTTGCCAACGATTACGGCGACGGCATCAAAGGAACAGACAACGAAGACCGCATCGGGCCAAAGCGCGCCATACAAAGCGGTACGATCTCACCAAAACAAATGAAAAACGCGATGATCCTGATGTCGGTTTTAACGATGATTTCAGCAATTTTATTGATCTACTTTTCATTCAAAGAAGCCTATTTGCTGTATTCGCTTGCTTTTTTATTCCTCGGGTTCTTAGCCATCGCATCAGCAATCCGTTACACTGTCGGTAACACCGCTTACGGATACAGGGGTTATGGTGACGTATTCGTTTTTGTGTTTTTCGGTTTGGTCAGCACACTCGGCATCTATTTCATGTTTGCAAAAGAAATCGACTACATTTTGCTGTTGCCAGCCATTTCCGTCGGATTTTTAAGCGTAGGCGTACTCAATCTGAACAACATGCGTGATGAGGTTTCTGATAAAAAAGCAAACAAAAATACCATCGTTGTGAAAATCGGAGGTGCAAATGCCAAAAAATACCATTATTTTCTCGTAATCTCTGCAATGGTTTTGGTATTGATTTTTGCCATCGTCAAAGACTTTCAATTTGATCAATACATTTTTTTATTGGCATACATTCCAATGATTGCCCATTTGATCAGGGTTTACAAAAATGAAGAACCCAGGGCGCTCGACCCCGAATTAAAAAAACTCGCGATCAGCACATTTTTGCTGTCGGTTTTATTATCGCTCGGACTGATTTTCTTCTTTTCAGACATCATCGTCCAAATCGTCAACGCGACCATCAACCATTTTAACTAAAAACCATGAAGATCACTTTTTACGGCCACGCATCGCTCGGTATCGAAGTCAGCGGCAAACACATACTCGTCGATCCTTATATTTCTGCGAATGAACTCGCAGCGTATATCAATATAGATGAACTCCAAGCCGATTACATTTTGCTTACGCATGCACATGGCGACCACGTGCTCGATGTGGAAGCAATCACAGCGCGCACCGGAGCCACAATCGTGTCTAATGCGGAAATCGCGACGTATTATGCCAACAAAGGTTTTAAATCGCATCCCATGAACCACGGCGGAAGCTGGAAATTCGATTTCGGAACTGTAAAATACGTCAACGCGATTCATTCGAGCGCATTTCCTGATGGCACTTACGGCGGAAATCCCGGCGGTTTTGTGATTGAAGGCGAACACAAAAATATTTACATCGCAGGCGATACGGCGCTGACGTATGACATGAAACTCATTCCGTTGCGCACCAAACTCGACCTCGCGATTCTCCCAATCGGCAGCAATTTCACGATGGATGTTGAAGACGCGATTATCGCTTCCGATTTTGTCGATTGTGATAAAGTCTTGGGTTATCATTTCGATACGTTCGGCTACATCAAAATCGACCACAACGATGCGATCAGGAAATTTTTCGACGCCGGGAAAGACCTGATGTTGCTTGAAATTGGTGATTTTATAAATTTGTAATTTAAGAAGCCAATCCGGCTGTCCGCTATATCTTTTACGGCGCTGCTGCGCGCGCCGCAAAAGGATGCCGCTTCCATCCGGGCTAGGGCAACCACCATTCAAAATAAAATGACTGCAAAACTCTTTTTTTTAGTACTTTCAACGGTGATTTTCCAATCGGCAATCGCGCAATCCGATGGTTATTGGGATAAAGACCGGGCGACTTCAAAGGAAATCATCGTAGGTGCCGGAAACCGCGTTGTCATCAAATCCGAAGACCTGCCCGTCGGCACAACAGAAATCGTTTACCGCATCACATTGCTTGACGAAAACCAGCAAATGGCCAGCAGTCTCGTATCGTTGCTCAAAGCCATTCCGGATCCCACGGGAATCAGCCAAGGATCCGCTGGAGCGGTTTTCCTGTTGTCTAAAGCATCGGGTGACGATAAGTGCAAATACGCGGTATTCAACGCTTCGGCATTGGCTGCAGCCTATAAAGATTCAGGTAAAACAGACAAAGCGTGTTTATACCAGGATAGTCCTGTAAACAAAGATGCCAAGCGACTTTCTTTAGGGAAGTCAACCTGTTTGCAATCCAATTCAGAAAATATCTGGTTTGGTTTTGAAAGTCAGAACTGGGTTATGAAACAAAAAATCGTACTCGAGATCGTGCCTTGGGTCAACATCAAACTCAACCGCGGCTGGAATCCCGAAACCAAAACAGAACTGATCAATATTTGCAGCGCACAAAAAGTAGCCAAATCGGTTAAAAAACCAGACCAATTCTGCAATTGTTTCCTCAGCGCGGTTTCTGAAAAATATACCTACCGCGAGTTTAAACAATTAATCGCTGTAGAAAGATCGGCCAATATTGAAGCATTTACTGTGCAATGTCTTAAAAAATCCAATGAAGAATACCTGTTGTTAAATCCGATTCGCGAAGAAGCCTATGGTTATTTTTTAAAAGATAACTTTGAGGAAGCCATCCGGATCACGCAGCAGGAAATTCTGGATAAAAATTACGGCGTGCCAATGGATTACAGTACGCTTGGCGAATATTATATGTTTTCAAAACAATTTGCGAAGGCCGAAAGCGCTTTCAAAAGAGGACTTGAGCGCGATCCTTCGGAATTGAATTTCCAGATCAACCTTGCGCATGTGTATCTGTTTACAGATCGCATGGACGAAGCCAAAGCCATCCACAAAAAATATAAAAACCAGAATATCTTTTCAAAAATAAGTTGGAAAACGCAAACAGAGCAAGACTTCGCCGAATTTAAAAAGCGCGGTTTCCCTGATAAAAATTTTAAAAAAATCCTTCGAATTATCGATTAAACCTAATCCTTTGAAAGCGACTTACCACAAATATATATTAGATTTCAAGCGGCCTTCGGGAACGTCACGCGGCATTTTGAATCATAAAGAAACCTGGTTTTTGGTTCTGGAGTCAAATGGAAAAACAGGAATAGGCGAGTGCGGCATTTTACGCGGACTCAGCGCAGATGATCGTCCGGATTATGAAGCGCGCTTGCGGTGGGTTTGCGATAACATCCATTTGGGTGTCGAATTGTTGTGGGAAGCATTGCTGGAATTTCCATCTATACAATTTGGGGTTGAAATGGCATTTCTGTCATTGGAAAGTGAATCGCCATTTGTGTTGTTTCCGTCGGCTTTTACAAATAATAAAAAATCGATACCTATAAACGGTCTTGTCTGGATGGGAAATGAAGCATTTATGAAACAGCAAATCGATGAAAAAATCAACGATGGATTTCATTGCATCAAACTCAAAATAGGAGCAATCGATTTTGAAAAAGAACTCGGATTATTGCGCTTTATCCGTCAAAATTTCACTGCTGAACAAATCGAAATCAGGGTAGATGCGAATGGTGCTTTTGATAAAAGTGAAGCTTTATATAAATTAAATCAATTAGCTGGTTTTAAATTGCATAGTATTGAGCAGCCGATACAAAAAAAACAACATGACAGTATGTCAGAGCTGTGTAAATCAACCCCAATTCCGATTGCTTTGGATGAAGAGCTGATTGGGGTGTTTTCATTTGCTGAAAAAGAAAATTTACTGCAAAAAATCAAGCCGCAATACATTATTTTAAAGCCTAGTTTCGTAGGCGGTTTTCGCGGCACTCAGCAATGGATCTCATTGGCTGAAAAATACAATATCGGTTGGTGGATCACTTCGGCGCTCGAAAGCAATATCGGCCTCAATGCGATTGCACAATGGATCTATTTGCAAAAAAATCCAATGCCGCAAGGTTTGGGAACCGGTGGATTGTATAGGAACAATTTTGATTGTCCGCTTTTAGTCAAGAATGGTGAATTGTGGTATGATGCTGATGTGAAATGGGATTTTGACTTAGAAAGGTTTTCTATTTGACAGCAATCGGCGCGGCCAAACAGCTTTCGGGAATCGCAAAAGCGTCAACTAAAGGCACGGAATTAGGTCTTATTTCCCAGCACAATTGATTCACAAGTTTCCGAATAGCCTTTGTTTTTTCGGCTTCCATGTAATTTTCTTCCAAAAACCAGCCTTTGTTTTTCTCGATTTGCGACAACGCATAGAGTTGGTACAACTGCGTCAGTGCTTCCTGAATGGGTTTGTTTTTTATTTTTTGAATGGCGGCAGTAAACTGTTCCAAAACAATGCGTTCCAAATAGGCTTGGGCAACGTCAATCATCTGATGTTGCGCGACATTAAAGGCATCGTAAGCATCAAGTCCGCTGTCGATGAGTTTTTTGAGGCGTTGTGAAGCTGAGGCTAAAGTCGTTTTTTCTCGGTAAATAAAGGCTTCGAGATGAAATTCCGGACTCAATAAATGGGTTTCATCTGTTTTTCTTTTACTGATCGGATTTTTCTCACTGATGGCTACTTTGGCATTTTCAAAAACATAATTGATCATGCCCAGCGCATCCATTTTTCCAAATTGTTTCCTGAATTCTGACAGCCTGCTCTTCGCAACCAATTGCATCAAAACGGTATTGTCGCCTTCAAAAGTGGTATAAATTTCTGTGTCATTTTTTAAAGCATCAATGCGATTTTCTGATAAATATCCTTTTCCGCCACAGGCTTCGCGGCATTCTTGTAAAGTGTCGCGAGTGTGCCAAGTGGTGTAGGATTTCATGCCCGCCGCAAGCGCTTCAATTTCTTGCATTTCATTATCATTTTTGTTGATGTAGCGTTGTGTAAGATACTGCAATCCAAAATGTAAAGCGTATGTTTTTGCAAGAAGCGGAATCAATCTTCGCTGGTGTATTCTGTAATTTAAAATCGGGACTTCAGATCCGCCTTCGGGACCAAATTGTCTGCGTTGGTCTCCATAACGAATGGCAATCGCCAATCCCGATTTGGCTGCAGCCAATGCTGATCTGGGAATGCCAATACGTCCGCCAACTAAAGTGCTTAACATCGTGAAAAACCTTCTGTTGTCACTCGGGATCGGACTTTCAAATTCACCTCTGTTATTAATCGAAGCAAAGCGGTCGAGCATGTTTTCTTTAGGGATGCTTACATTGTCAAATCGGATCGTGCCGTTATCAACGCCATTGAGTCCCATTTTAAGTCCGCAATCGCGAATCGTGACACCTTTCAGGGTTTTGTTTTTTGCGTTGCGCAGCGGAACGATAAATGCATTTACGCCGTAATCCTTTCCTTCGATAACCAGTTTGGCGAAAACAGTTGCCATTTGACCGTGAAGTGCCGCATTGCCAATATATTCTTTTTGGGCATTCGGACTTGGCGTGTTGATGGTAAATGTTTGGTCTGAATGATTGTAAACTGCTGTAGTTTCAAGTCCTTTGACGTTCGATCCGTGATGCGTTTCTGTCATTGCAAAACAGCCGGGAAGTTCCAGCGAGCCGATATCTTTAAGGTATTTTTTATAATGTTTTTCTGTTCCGAGCGAATAAATACTCATACCCCAAAGTCCGAATTGTACGCCAAATTTAATCACAAGACTCAAATCGTGATAACTCAGCGTTTCCATAATCGCAAAATAATCAGCAATGTTTTCGCCGCCACCGTATTTTTTTGGATAAGCCATATTGCCGAGGTTTACTTTTGCGAGGATTTTGCACCAGTCATATACTTTTTCGCGGTAAGTGCTGGTATCTGTTGAAGTTTCATAAGTAAATTCAGGCCTGGTGATTACCGATTTTACTTTGTTGATAATCTCAGCCTGTTCGCCGTCAAGTATAGCAGTTAGTTTGTGAATTTCGAACCGTTTGACTGTATTTTGTTGTGCTGTGAAAGTGCTGTTATTGGATTTAAAAACTGCAAAAATTTCCTCCCCAAGAATGCCGAGATCGTTTTCAAGCTTTGTGAATTCCGGTTTCAGTTCCGGAATTTTATAAAATGCCGAAGAAAGATCAAAAACCGATTGATGTTCTGGAACAATGGTGTTGTCAATCTCTGATTTCCATCTAAATAAAGTGTTGCGCGATGGAGGTGAAGTGGTATTTATATTGGATAACAATTCGGATTTTTCAGAATCGGAAAGCCATTTCTGTGCATTGATAAAAGATTGGAGTACTGAAAATTCCTGATGGGTGAGTAGGTCGTCAGACCATGCCAGATATAGTAACGGCAGGAAAAACTTGGTTTTTGCACTATCCATAAATTGCTTTTTTTTAAAGTTAAGCAATCGGGTACAAAAGCATTCAAATGTTTTGTTAATTTAAACTTTTGCTTTTTTCTGCTGATACATGCGTAGCGATTGAATAGCCTGTTTCCTGATTTTATTTTGAAGAAATCCGGTCCAGCCTAATAAAAAACCGCTAAGGCCTAATGCTTGTTGGCTCCATTTCCAAATATCGAAATCATCAGTATGCTTGATGATTAGCCCATCTTTGAATTCAAAACTGGCTTGAATTTCATTGGTTACTTTGCGGTTTGTTTTGCTAAAAACATAAGTTGCAGTCCACCTTGCAGTGCCTGAGTGGTCGTTGGCATTTACATCTGAAAATTCTATTTTGAGGTCGCCTTTGCTTTTTTCGATCAGCATATGCCACATGTCAGAAACGTCATTGCCCCGTAAAATACCAAAAGCAGGATCCTGAAAGCGAATGTCTTTGTGGTAACAGCTAACCATAGTGTCGGCGTGTGCGCTTGCAAAACCTGCGTAAAATTCCTCGATAAGCTGTTGGTGTGGATTCATGTTTTTATTTATAAAGTAAGGCAATTTCTTCGGCGGTTTCAAAAGTATTTTCCTCGTCTTTTCCGAAAGTGCCAAAATAAGATTTTTTATTTACTGCAGTAAAATTACCGGTTTGGCTGCTAAACACATTTGTTTTTCCGCGGATATTAAAACGAACCGATTGTATTTCAAGTTTTTTGAGCCTGTTCATTTCGCTTTCTGTCAGATAGTAAAAAGCAGCCGTTCCGTTTTCTGTTTTTTCACGCAGGTTTTTCTCGGTACACGCAATTGCCGAATAATCAGATAAATAAATATAAGCAGTTCCGCCGATATAAAAATCACTAGCTGTTGTGGCAACGGCAATTTTCATTACACCGCCTTTTTCAGCTTTTGCGATCTGAATTATTGTTTTTCCAGTTAATGCATAATTCTCACAAAGAAAATTCCAGGCCGTTGTTCCTGCGTAAGGTTTGCCTTTAAAGAATAATGGTTCCTGTGCAGAAAGTTTGAAATTAAAAATTAATGTAATTATGCAAATAAAATGGGTTAATCTCATTGAATATCAGTAGGTAAATTAAAATACGTCTGTCCAGTCTAAAGATTTAATTGACGAAACTAAATTGTCTTCATTCATCGTTACGCGCAATTCTTTATTTGCAATCTTTTTTTCATATAAGGCTTTAAAACGATAAATATTTGATTTGTCTGATTTGTTTTGCAAGACTTCAACCAATTGTAAATCTTTAAAATCACCATATTTCAAACGGAACTTAAGGCAAGTTTTTGTCAAACGGTCCTGAGTGGTATTTTGAATGACGGAAGGTGTCGCTTCATTTGCGTTGAAAGGTTTGAATTTAGAAGTGTTGCAGGTCATCAATACGCGTTTTCCCAAATCATAGGCTTTGTTTTTTTGCTCGGAACTGATTGCAGAAGTTTCAACTTTTGCTGTTTTGACTTCTTCTGGCTCTGAAATCGCATTTTTTTTAGATTTACAGCTGATTATTGCAATCAGGCAGCAAATGAAGATTATTTTTTTCATGATATGGTTGTGTATACTTTTGATTGTTTCTTTCTTGTGATTTTAAGATTATATTATTAATCAATAGTAGTTTGATGGCTAAATTTAAATAAAAAACCCCAACCGTTCCTGATTGAGAAATTACTTTAACCTCAATTTATCACATATCATCCCATTGTTTTTGGCGCGCAACGGTTTTAAACAGGTTTTATGGGCTTTTCGGGTTTTGGTTTTTCCGGGACCACCGGTCTAGGTGTGGCTGGAGCCGATGGTTCCATGGGTGCAGAAGGGACATCATTTTTACAGGAGCCAAGCAGTAATGCTAAAATCGCAACAGTGAAGAGTCGTTTCATAATCAAAAATTTTATATATAAATGTAGTAATTAAAGCTGATAAAGTTTATCAAACGAAAGTAATTATAAAAAAAACCGGCATCATTTTGCGATGCCGGCCCATTAAAAAAACCTACCGATATGAAAGAAAATTAATTTACACTAAATTTTTTACCAGTTAAAACCATATTGCTGTTCAAAGTAAGATAATACAGGCCTTTTGATAAATTATCAATTTGAAGCGGACTCGAATGTTGTCCTGAATGATAATTTTTTGGTTTAATTTTTCTTATTGCCCTGCCATTGATATCGTATATTGTCATTTCTATCACACTGTCTTCAGTCAGGCAAAAATGTATAATTGGATTCGCGTCACCTATAATTTTAAAATTTTCGGGACTGCATTTTTCTGAAAATTTTGTATCCAATAAACCTTCAGAAAAAATTTCTGTTTCGTCTAGATAACCTTGTCCTGAATAACCTCCGGAACATAAGAGTTTCCATTCATTTCCGATAAGGACACTGCCGCTATTTCCAGTATTCCAGGCTGTGGGTTTAGATGGCAATTGGGTCCAGGAATCAGTTCCTACATTATAAAAATAGCATTCTCCTGACGCCGTCTGGAAAGTATTATCTGTACTTCCGCCAGTAATAATAATTCCGTTGCGCCACGGCCAAGCGTCAAAAAATGAGCGTGTTGCACCTGGAAAAGGTCTTGCTTCCGACCAATTAATGATGGATCTGTCGTTTTGATCGATAATGCCAATCCGAACCGTATTGTAATAAGTTGGAGATAAAAAATTCTGAGAGCCACATATATATACCAGCGTGTCATTGCGTACGGTTAATGCTCCAAAGCTAATTGTGCCTGTCGGGAGAAGAGGCGTGGCATTGCGCCATTGATTTTTCTTGCTGTTGTAAACTCTTGTGCGTCCTGAACCAAAACCGCCAACGACATAAATCAGGCTGTCCTGATAAGACACTGCATCAGCGTCTGTAGTGTTAGCCGGAAAATTGGCTGCGGCAGTCCAGGTGTTTTCATTGATACTGTATTTGTAAACTTTTCGTGAAGCGATATTACCAGGAGGAGTAGGTGGTACACCTGTAATCACATACAAACTGTCTTTGAGAATGGCCGTACAACCGCTAATGATACCTGTTGGGTGAGGTGCCAGGTCTGTCCAGGTGTTCGTACTCGATTGGTAACGTTGGTTTTTTGGAATAATGGTGCCTGCTTCATTCCTTCCGGAGACGACAAACAAATAACCATCACCGTTTTTAGAATAAGCCGCCGTATTTCCTGCACGCACGCCTTCAGGCATAGGTGTGACCGAACTCCAGGATTGTGCATATAGGGTAGCAGATGTGATAATTGTCAGCAACGAAATAAAAATTCTCATTTTGATTTTTTTCTAAAAGTAATTAAAACGGAATCTACAATTTTACTGTTGCTGCATACAGCATTTTAGGTGTCATAAACAGCTCATTAATCTGTATGAATTTATTTTTTTTTGAAAAATGCCATTCGTCTAGTTTTTCTTATTTTCTATGAAAAAATAAAGAGTCTTTCGATTATGCCCATGCGATAGTTTATATTCCCACAGAAGTTTGCTTTCTTATGGAAATTGATGTTTTAAAGAAAATAGCATCTCGCTTTATTTGCCAGGCACCACAAAATTTCCTGAAAATAATTTAAGAAAATGTAACAATACTGATGCTAAGAAATTATAATATGTGAAATTGGTTGCCTTTCAAAAGCAATCTCACAGCATATTGTATCAAGGAGATTCTTTTCAGCATGTAATTGATTATGAAATAAATGATGCATTATTTTGGCAGATCAATTTCTTAAAAAAAAAGCCTTTCGAAATGAAAGGCAAAATTTAGAGTTTAGTATATTGGCGGGAATTGTGTCGGATTAACCTCACTCATCATACTATAGACTTTTTCGTAAATGTCTTCGGTAGAAGGTTTTGAAAAATAATCGCCATCAGTTCCATAAGCCGAACGATGTGCTTTTGCCGTTAGTGTTTGAGGTTTGCTGTCAAGATAATCGTACGCATTTTGCTCGTCAATGATTTGTTGCAAAATATACGCAGAGGCGCCACCCGGAACATCTTCGTCAATCACCAGCAAGCGATTTGTTTTCATGACACTTTTTAAAATGTCGTGCTTGATGTCAAACGGCAATAATGACTGTATGTCGATAATTTCACAATCGATCCCGGTTTCAAGCAGTTCTTTTGCAGCCTGTTCGACGATTCGTAGCGTTGACCCATAAGAAACCAAAGTAATGTCACTTCCTTCTTTAATCGTTTCAACAACGCCAATCGGAGTTTTAAATTCACCTAAATTGGTCGGCATTTTTTCTTTCAAACGGTAACCGTTCAAGCATTCAACAACCAAAGCCGGTTCGTCAGTGGTTAATAAAGTATTGTAAAAACCTGCTGCTTTGGTCATATTCCTCGGAACCAAAACGTGAATGCCGCGAATCGCATTGATAACCATTCCCATCGGCGAACCCGAATGCCAAATGCCTTCAAGCCTGTGTCCGCGTGTTCTGATGATCAGCGGTGCTTTTTGTTTGCCTCTGGTTCTGTATTGTAAAGTTGCAAGATCATCGCTCATGATCTGGATCGCATACAGCAAATAATCCAAATATTGAATTTCAGCAATCGGGCGTAAGCCGCGCATCGCCATTCCAATGCCTTGGCCTAAAATGGTTGCTTCACGAATCCCGACATCGGCTACGCGCAATTCACCATATTTTTCCTGCATGCCTTCAAGTCCCTGATTCACATCACCAATATTTCCAGCATCTTCGCCGAAAATCAATGCTTCTGGATATTTGGTGAAAATAGCATCGAAATTGTCGCGAATGATTAATCTGGCATCGACTTCTTCGGCTGATTCGTCGTATGTTGGTAAAACTTCTTTTACAGAAAATACATTTTCATCAGATTCGGAAAATAAATTGGCGCTGAATTTAGGCTGGATTTTTTCGGTATACGCTGAAATCCATTTTGAAAGTTTTTCACGGCCATTTTCTTTGATGATCATGCGCAATACCTTGCGCGCTGCAACCAATAAATCTTTGCGGATCGGTTCTTTGATCGCAGCAAGATCGTTGCTGTATTTTTGGATAAAAACTTTGTTGACACTTGAATCTGCAATGTTTTCAAGTAAATCGACCAGTTCTTTTTGTTCGTTTTTGATTGGTTCCACGAAGGCGTTCCATGCCGCTTTTTTGCCTTCGAGAACTGCTTTTCGAGCTTCGGCATCAATCGCGTCAATGTCTTCTGAAGTAGCGATATTGTAAGTGATCATCCAGGATTTCATTTGTTTGACACAGTCGAAATCACCTTCCCATTCCAATCGCTCGGCATTTTTATAGCGCTCGTGCGAACCGGAAGTAGAATGCCCTTGCGGCTGCGTCAGTTCGATCACATGGATTAAAACCGGAACGTGTTCTTCACGCGCAATTTCCGATGCTTTTTCATAAGTGCTGACCAATTCTGCATAATCCCAGCCTTTGACTTTCAGGATTTCAAAACCTTTTTTGTCATCGCGCTGAAATCCTTTTAAAATATCAGAAATACTTTCTTTAGTGGTTTGATGCCTGGCGTGAACCGAAATCCCGTACTCATCATCCCAAACACTCATCACCATCGGAACCTGTAAAACCCCGGCTGCATTGATGGTTTCAAAGAACAAACCTTCAGAAGTACTCGCATTTCCAATCGTTCCCCAGGCAACTTCATTTCCGTTTACCGAAAATTTATCAGTATTGATGCCCGGAACATCTCTATAAATTTTTGAAGCTTGCGCCAATCCCAATAAGCGCGGCATTTGCCCGGCTGTTGGTGAGATATCGGCACTTGAATTTTTTTGTTTCGTTAAATCTTTCCAAGAACCGTCTTCGTTCAGACTGTGCGTGGCAAAGTGTCCGCCCATTTGCCTTCCGGCCGACATCGGATCGTGGTTGATATCGGTATGGCCATACAAACCGGCAAAAAACTGCTGGATTGTCATTTCGCCGATCGCCATCATAAAAGTCTGGTCACGGTAGTAACCCGAACGGAAATCGCCATTGCGGAACGCCTTTGCCATGGCTAGTTGCGGTACTTCTTTACCGTCGCCGAAAATACCGAATTTGGCTTTTCCGGTCAACACTTCACGACGCCCGAGCAAACTGCATTCGCGGCTCGTAATCGCAATTTTATAATCGTTGAGCACTTCTTTTTTGAAATCCTCGAAAGTAAGTGCCGTAGTAGTTTCTGCTTGTGTCATAATAAAAAGGTCTGGCTTTGGAAAAAACAAATTTAATTAAAAAGATGTTAATTTCAGCATCTGCTTAAAAATATAAATTCTGATATCGTCAAACAATTTTGGCTTTATCCAATTTAATTTGAATTATACGTAGTTTATTTGTCGATTTTATGCGCAATAGTCAAATTCAAGCCGGTTGACTTTGCATTAAAACCATTTTCTCGTGAAAAGATTCAACAGCGTTTTCGGACTCAAAGTAAAAATAAAACGGATCTTTTCGTTGTAATGCGGTTGCGAAACTTCCCAACCGTTGTTTGAATATACCGGAAAATACAATTCAAAATAATCGGTCACCAGATTCAGCCTGATACCGCTGTCATAAATGAATTTTTCGCTGAAACCGTGGTTTTTGACCAAACCGACATCGCCATAGACTTCGATCCAGTTCCAAATGTTGAAACTCGCATTTGTAGTAACGATCCATTGGTTGACACTTTTTGGAAAAATCTTCGATTTAAACGCACCTTCAGCCAGGATCAACTGCTGGCTAAACAACCCCGTAGTTTCTGATCTTCCGAAAAAATTGTATTCAAACAAATAATCATTCGGGTTTGAAACGCCAAAATTAAAATAGTCGGAATCTGTCGTTTTGTTGAAAATGAAACTTCCCGCAAACAGGCGCAAATTGACCTGGCGGTTGTTGTCAAAAAGTTTGCGGTACTGGATTTCTCCGGCCACTTTTCCAAATTCGCCAGACAATTGCAAATCGGTATTGTAATTCAGGTGGTTTTTTATTTCTGTTTTCGAATGGAAATAACGCGCACTGAACACTGAATAATTACGTGTTGTTGTATCAATGACAAACAGCGAATTTTCTTTATTTACAATGCTGTATTTCAATACGATGCCGCTTTTTGTATTGTCGCGGAAATCTTTCTCGCGGAATAAAAACTGCACAGACGGATTGAATTTCAGATACGTCGCATCAGGTGCATAATGGTAATACGAACCGCTCATGCCGTAACGGATGAAATACAGGTCGCTGTCCCGCTGGTACTGATTCACATTGAAAGAAAAACTTCCGGTAAGCGATTGTGTTTTGGTCGAATACACCGGATTCACATCAAAATTAAACGGTTTGTCGAGCAGCGTTTTATTGTGCAAACGGATTCCGGGTGAAATGCCATCGTATAAATTGTAAGTTACCGTTGGCACATATAAAATCTGGTTGTAATTCGGGTCTTCGAGATCTTTCATGAACGCAAATTTATACGGCCGGTCGTTGCCGAAAAATACTTTCAGCGAGCGCCAGTTGTTGCGCAAATTGAATTCGGGTACTTCATTTTTATAATTCAGGACGATTTTATCAGCGTTTTTCCTTTCGACGGTAAAAGTGCTGTCGGTTTTGACGTTTTCAAACCAGTCTTTAAAAACGATCTGATTGTCTTTGATACCGTAAACTGGAATCGGAACGGTTGTACCTGTGCGGTTTTTAATCTGAAAAGTAATGCTGTCGTTGGTTTTCGTGACCTCGCCAAATTTATAATCGACAATCTCACGCGAATCAATGACCGTATTAAAAAACCAGTCGATGTTTTTTCCGGAATTAGATTTTAAACGGTTTTCGAAATCCGAACGTGATGTTTCTTTATTGACATTCGAACTGTAAAATTCTTTTACGGTTTTCGGGACAATTGAATCGTTCAGAAAATTGTCTAAATATTTTAAACTCAAACCGGCGCGGTATTTTGAAGCGATTTTTTCATTAAAACGGATCAGCGTTTCTTTGGAATCACCCAACGGCTGGTCGAGGTTTTTGCGCGCCATTAACATGTAATAATAACTATACTGCTCGTTAAACTGCAGGTTGATGATGTTGTAGCTTTTGAGGATTTTCCACTTTGCCAGACTGCCCATCATTTTACTGTCGGGGTGAAATTCGTCCATATATTTCATCATCATGTACAACTGAATCGCGTCGTAAATCCAATTGTCTTTACGGCCGTCGAGATTCAGGCTGGTTTTGAGGAAATTGTTGGTATAGGTTTTCAGGAATTTCAGTTCGTACATAAAATCATTCGTAAACGGACTGATGAAAGCAGGCAGTTGATTGAGTCCGTAAAACGGGTTGCGGTCATAATCGGTTTGGGAAACGCTGATTTTCTGGTTTGGATATTGTCCAACATTGGCATTCACAAAATTCACAATCCTGTCCACGATAATCGCTCTTTGAATGTCGTCGAGTTTATTCGATTTTAAATCGGTAATTACTTCTACGGTACTGTTTTTAAAACTGTAAAATTCGTCCCGGTGGGTCGCAAACAAACTAAAATCATTGCGGTTTTTACCTGTAAAAACATAGGTAGAAGCGCCCATGTTCGTGTCTTTCGAAACCAGATCCAAATCGGAATTCACAAATATGGCGGCAGGAACATTTACTGTCAATTCATAATCGGTCAATCCATTGACAATATCATCCAAATTGGCATTGCTGTAGCGAATGAAATCGTGGTTTTCATATCGGGCAGGAGCAAGGAACCAGTTTTTAAGATTCAGGTTTCCTTTGGAGTCAAAACCGTATTTGGTGAAATAATCGCTAGGAACCTGAACGTTATATAACAGTTGAAATGTGATTTTTTCTCCCGGATTCAAAGCTGTTGGCAAATGGATTTCAATTAAATCGGTTTGTTTTTCCGAACGTTTCCAAAGCACGGGTTCATTTCCGTTAACAATCGAAAGCGCAGTTGTAAAACCACGTTCTTTATCACCGGCCAAATGAAAGCTGCGTACAAATTCATCCGAAAAGCGTTTGCCCAACAGCGAATTTTTATCGGAATACGCATGGTTCCAATCGTTCAGGACAATTGTCGAAATGACATCTTCAGATTGATTGAAAAACGTCAGTTCCTGATGTACTTGCAACGTATTTTTGTTCGCGTCAAGCGTCGCCTCAATCTTGGAAATATGTTGCGCCTGAACAATCAATCCGCATAAAAATACCCAACAGGCAGCAATTTTTTTTAATAACTTCAAAGGTTTCTTTTTCAATTTTAGTAAAACATAACGATAAAGTCTGTTTTATGGTATTCAGCGGTTCAAATTAAGACAATCTTCACAGACCACAAAAAAAAGCTGTCGTGAAACAGCTTTTTTATTAAAAATTCGGACTCAAATCGTACTTTTTGTAGAATTTATCCAGAACATCAACTACTTCATCTTCTGTATCTACGATTTTTATCAGGTTTAAGTCGTCAGGATTGATGTATTTGTTGTCGATTAGCGTCGTTTTGACCCAATCCAATAATCCCGACCAGAATTGTGTTCCGACCAAAATGATTGGGAATTTAGCAATTTTCTTCGTTTGGATCAATGTGATCGCCTCAAACATTTCGTCCAAAGTCCCGAATCCACCCGGCATGACAACGAATCCCTGAGAATATTTCACAAACATGACTTTTCTTACAAAGAAATAATCAAAATTTAAATTTTTATCATGGTCGATATACGGGTTAAAATGCTGCTCAAACGGCAATTCTATATTCAAACCAACAGATGTTCCGCCGCCAAAATGCGCGCCTTTATTTCCGGCTTCCATAATTCCGGGTCCGCCGCCAGTAATCACGCCATAACCGGCTTTACTGATTTTAAACGCAATCTTTTCGGCCAATAAATAAAAATGGTCGTCCGGTTTCGTACGCGCCGACCCGAAAATCGAAACACACGGCCCGATTCTTCCCATATT